>JADMIO011301974.1_pt1 | contig 43243 bp, 38 predicted proteins | sample 8958161 | NCBI WGS metagenome assembly JADMIO01 (sample SAMN16585339, study PRJNA669376) | soil metagenome | isolation source: Crop rotation soil | place: USA: Cullars Rotation, Alabama | collected 2011
CCGAAGGTGAGCCAGTGTGATTACATTTGCGGCCTAACTGTGGCCAGTCCAGTTACGCTGGAGTCACTAGTATTTAGGTGACACTATAGAAGCGGCCGCGACAACTTGTCCACGTGGAATTCTAAGCTTAGGATCCCAATGTGCTGGAAAGCTTGCCGGCCGGTCGCCAGCTACGGCATCTCCAAGGCGGCGGGGGAGAGCTATGTCGCGCTCTCCAGACTTTCCTTCGTGTCGCTGCGGCTTGCGAGCGTGATCGGGCCGCGCCTGGCCATCGGCGCCATACCGACCTTCTATACGCGGCTCAAGGCCGGCAAGCCGGTGTTCTGCACGACGGCGGTGCGTGACTTCCTCGACATCAGCGATTTCCTCGCCTTCATGGATTTGGCGATGAATGGTGACGCGCCAACCGGTATCTACAATCTGGGACCGGGCGTCGGCCATTCGATCAAGGACGTGCTGTTGGCCGTGGCCAAGGCAACCGGAGTCGCGCCGCCGTCGCCGATCGACGTCCGCCCGGTCGGCGCCGACGATGTCGAGACAGTGGTCCTCGACCCAGCGGCGACGCGATCGGCCTTCGGATGGCGGCACCAGGTTTCGTTCGAGGATGCCATATCCGGCATGGTGCGCTGGTACGACCAGTTCGGCGTTTCTGCCATCCACAGCCACCTCAAGGCTCCCACACGCGCATGACCACCGTCAGCAATCGCGAGGTCAAGGCATTCTGGGAGGAGCACCCGGTGGCTGCGGAGGGCATTGGCGCCGCGCCGGGCACGCCGGACTTCTTCCGCACCTTCGACGTGCTTCGCGAGGCCGACGATTGCGAGCCATGGGCGTTCTCTAATGAGATCCACGGTTATTCGGGCTCGAAGGGCATGCGCGTGCTCGATGTCGGGTGCGGCAATGGCTATGTGCTTTCGCAATATGCGAGGTTCGGCGCCGAGGTGGCCGGCGTCGATCTGACTGAGACGGCGCTCGATCTGTCGCGAAAGCGCTTTGCACTGGCCAATTTGCGCGGCGACTTTCGCGTCACCGACGGGGACCGGTTGCCGTTCGACGACGAGAGCTTCGACATTGTCTGCTCAATGGGTGTTCTGCATCATATTGCCGATCCGCGCCCGATGATCGCGGAGATGCGCCGCGTGCTGAAGCCCGGCGGGCAAATCATCCTGATGCTCTATCACCGGCGGAGCTGGAAATATCACGTCGTGTTCCGCGTCAAGCGGCTGCTCGACTCGCGCTATCGTGGCATGAGCCAGCAGCAGGCGCTCAACATGAATGACGGTGCCGGCTGTCCTCTCGCGCTCGTCTATACCCGCGCCCAGGCGCGCAACCTGCTCGGTGATTTTGTCGGCCATCGGTCCACGCTCAACCAGCTGTCGTGGAAGCAGTTGCTGCTGGTGCCGGGCCTGGATCGGCTGTTGCGCCCAATTCTGCCCGCCGCCAATCGCAATATTTTTGCCCGCACCATGGGCTGGGCGCTCTACATCACCGCGACGAAACCGAAATGACCGATACCGGGCCATTACCGAAGTTTTCAGGCGCGCGCATCCTGGTCGTTGGCGGCGCGGGGTTCGTCGGCTCGAATCTCGTCCACCGCCTGCTGGCGGACAATCCGCAGCAAGTCGTCGTGGTCGACAACCTGTTGTCGGCCGACCGCGTCAACGTGCCGGATGATGCGCGTGTGAAGTTCGTCGAGGCGCCGATCACCGATGACGCCGTTCTGCGCGACCTGCCGAACAATCTCGACATTGCATTTCATCTCGCCTGCTATCACGGCAACCAGTCCTCGATCGCCGATCCGATGGCGGACCACGCCAACAACACCATTACGTCGCTGAAGCTGTTCGAGCGCCTCAAGGACATCAGGTCGCTGAGCAAGGTCGTTTACGCGGCGGCCGGTTGCGCGGTCGCCAAGAAGACGAGCGACGAGCCCGCGGCGACGTCAGAAGATGCGGATGTCGAGCTGTTTCACGACAGCCCTTATTCGATTTCCAAGCTGGTCGGCGAGATGTACGGAAACTATTATTTCCGCCGGCACAAGATGCCGTTCACCAAGGCGCGATTCCAGAATGTCTATGGCCCGCGCGAAATTCTTGGCGCCGGCCGCTGGCGCGGCACGCCGCACACGGTGTGGCGCAACGTCACCCCGACGTTTGTCTTCAAGGCGCTGCACAAAGAAGCGCTGCCGCTTATCAATGGCGGGCAGGACGGCCGGGATTTCATCTTTGTCGGCGATCTGGTCGAAGGCCTGATGCGGATCGCGGCGTACGGCACGCCGGGCGAGGCGTACAATCTTGCGAGCGGGCGCGAGACTCGCATCCGCGATCTCGCCGTCATGATCAATCAGCTCGCCGGCAATCCGACTCCGCCGCAGATCGATCCGCCGCGCGATTGGGACAACTCGGGCCGCCGCTATGGGGACCCCTCTAAATCATTGAAAATGCTCGGATTTGAGGCCAAAACGCAAATTGAAAACGGTCTGCGCAAGACCATCGACTGGACCAAATCGAACCTCGACCTGATCCGCCAGTGCATGGTGCAACACGTCGGGCGGGTGCCCGAGGTCAAGAAATACGTCGCATGAAGACACTGCTTTCGGTGGTCGGTGCGCGGCCGCAATTCATCAAGGCTGCGCCGGTGAGTCGCGCGCTGCGGGCATGCAGCGGCTTGCGGGAAGTGCTGGTGCACACCGGCCAGCATTTCGATCCTGCGATGTCCGACGTGTTCTTCGACGAGCTCGATCTTGCGAAGCCGGACTATCACCTGGGCATTTCCGGCGGTACCCACGGGGCAATGACCGGCCGCATGATCGTGGCGCTGGAGGAACTCGCCATATCGGTGAAGCCAGATGCCTTCGTCATCTTCGGCGACACTAATTCCACGCTCGCCGCCGCCGTGGTCGCCGCCAAGCTGTTCGTGCCCATCGCGCACGTGGAAGCGGGCTTGCGTTCGTTCATTCCAATTCCGGAAGAGATCAATCGCGTGATGGCGGATCGTGTCAGCCGCTGGCTGTTCTGCCCGACGGAAACCGCGGTTCGCAATCTCGCGGCTGAAGGTATCCGCGAGGGTGTACATCACATCGGCGACGTGATGTACGACACCGTCATGATGATGAAAGAGCGGGCGCGCGAACGGTCAACCATTCTGGCTAAACTCGGCCTTTCGCCGGGCGGCTACGATCTTGCCACCATCCATCGGGCGGAGAACACCGACTCGGCGGAGGCGTTGGCCGCTGTGGTGAATTACCTGAACGATTCTGCGCAAAGAATCCCTGTCGTCCTGCCGCTTCATCCACGCACGCGGCAGGCGGCGGAGCGGTTTCGCATCGATCTTTCAAAATTGCGGATCGTCGACCCGGTTGGATATCTCGACATGACCGCGCTGCTGGCGAACTGCCGCGTCGTGCTCACTGATTCAGGAGGCCTTCAGAAGGAGGCCTATTTCCACAAGAAGCCCTGCGTCACACTGCGCGAGGCCACCGAATGGGTCGAAACTATCGAGACTGGCTGGAACCGCCTGTGGCGCGGTCCCGACTATCTGCCGCGCCGCGACAACGACAGCTATGGCGACGGCCGCGCCGGTCAGCGCATTGCCGAGATACTGTCCGCCCAAGTCTGACCAGATGCGCGAAAGCACCATTCGATTGCTGTTGGGCTATGCCGGCTACACCGACCGGCTGTCATACTTCGACGACTGGTTTGACGCCTTCCAACAGCATCCCGGATTCGAAATTCTTCCGTTCAACGTGGCGGAAGCGAACCAGGAGGCGAAGCTTCGCAGCCTGCTTGGCAATTGCGACGCGGTCGTGCTCCTGCACTCGACCAACGGCGACACGACCGCCTACCTGGAGCCATACGTGGCCGCGCTGGCCGACCGCCGCGTTCCGCTTCTGAGTTTTGTCGGCAACGAGGTCAACCTGCCAGGCTCCCCGATCGCGGAGAAGCGCCGGCTTTTTGCGATCATGCGTCCGGACTGGATCGCGACCCAGCTTTTGCACGAGGCAGGCCAGTATCTGTTCGGCGACGTCGCCGGAAGGGGTGTCATATCGGTGCCGCACGCGCTGAACCCAAGCGTGTTCAAGGCAATGGTCCCGGGTGAGACGCGTCCGACCGACATCGGCACGCGGCTGTCGCGCTATTTGCCGCACCTCGGTGACGACGATCGCAATCGCATCGCGGACTATTTTCGCGACAACGGACCGGGCAGGGGTCTGTCAGTCGATATTGCGAATTCAAGGTTGGACCGGGATGGCTGGGTTGCATTTCTCAATCGCTGCAAGGGTACGATCTCGACCGAGGCGGGCAGTTGGTATCTCGAGCGCGACGATGCCACCGTCAACGCCATCCGCACCCACGTTCTGGCCGCCCAGAAGGGCGTGGTCATCGCCAACGATTCACCCTTGCGCCTGCTCGGCCACAAGTTGCCATGGGCCATCAAGGCGGCGCTGCGCCGCCTGCTCGGGATCGGCTTCGTCCGCCACGAGGCTCTGGTCAACGAGCAACTGTCGCATGCCGATATCCACGCACGATTCTTTGCAGCGCGGCCGCGGCCGGACTTCTACGGCAAGTGCATCAGTTCACGACATTTCGATGCGGTGGGGACCAAGACCTGCCAGATCATGTTCCGTGGCCGCTTCAACGACATCCTGGAAGCGGACCGTCATTACCTTGCGCTGAATCCAGACTTCTCGAACATGGAAGAGGTCCTGGCGCGCTTTCGCGATCCGGGGGAGCGCCGTGGCGTGGCCGAAGCCGCCCATGCCCATGTTGCTGGTGCGCACACATACCGGCATAGGCTGGACCAGCTTTATGCGATCTTGTCGGAATCGCAGGATAATGTGTCGGCGCGCACGAAGGCTGCCGGCTAGAGAAACGCGAGAACGGATTTCAGAATGGGACACGGACGAAAAATTGCTGTGATCGGCCTGGGCTATGTCGGCCTGCCGGTTGCGGTCGGTTTCGCTCGGTCGGGCGTGTCGGTAATCGGTTTCGACATCGATGCCCGCCGGATCGCGGAGCTGCGCGATGGCAAGGACCGCACCCGCGAGATCGAGCCTGCGGAGTTGAAACAGCCAACGCTCGCATTCGAAAGCGATCCCGGCCGGCTCGCCGATGCGGACTTCTTCATCGTCACCGTGCCGACCCCAATCGATGGCGCGAACCGCCCCGATCTCGGCGCCATGCTGTCGGCGTCCAACACTGTGGGTCGCGCGCTCAAGCAGGGCGATATCGTGGTCTACGAATCGACGGTCTATCCGGGCGCGGTCGAGGAGGAATGCGTGCCGGTGCTGGAGCGCGTATCCGGGAAGAAGGCGGGGCAGGACTTCAGCGTCGGCTATTCACCAGAACGGATCAACCCTGGCGACAAGCAACATCGCTTCGAGACCATCACCAAGGTGGTGGCCGGGCAGGACGCGCGCACGCTCGACATCGTTGCCGACGTCTATGGCTCGGTGGTGAAGGCCGGCATCTACCGGGCGCCGTCAATCAAGGTCGCGGAAGCAGCCAAGGTGATCGAGAACACCCAGCGCGACCTCAACATCGCCTTCATGAACGAGCTTTCTGCGATCTGCAGCGCGCTCGACATCGACACCAATGATGTCTTGGAAGCGGCCAAGACCAAATGGAATTTCCTGCCGTTCCAACCGGGCCTGGTCGGCGGCCACTGTATCGGCGTCGATCCCTATTACCTGACGTTTCGCGCCGAGAAAGCCGGCTACCATCCGCAGGTGATCCTGTCCGGCCGGCGCATCAATGACGACGTCGGCAAGCGTGTTGCGCAGGAGTGCATTCGCCGTCTTGTCCGCCGGAATAGGGCGGGCGCGGTTGTCACCATTCTGGGCCTGACCTTCAAGGAGGACGTGCCGGATACGCGCAATTCTAAAGTTGTGGATATCATCAACGAGCTGCGCTCGTTCGGGGTGCAGGTGCAGGTACACGATCCGCTGGCTTTGGCTGACGAAGCAAAGCATGAATACGGCATATCGATCATTCCGTTCGAGGCGCTGAAGCCGGCGGATGCTGTGATCATCGCAGTAGCTCACCGCGAGTATTGCGTCGGCGGGTGGGACCTGGTGCGGCGGCTGTTGCGCGACGGGCAGGGCGTCGTGCTCGACGTGAAAGGCAGGCTCGATCGCGGCAAGACTCCCACCGGGGTCGAACTGTGGCGCCTCTGACGGCCCGTCAGCCCGGCTTTCGCGCGACCAGCACCAAATTCTTTCCGAACGGCGGGTCGAACAGCCGCTCTATTGCTCTTGAAACGGGAACGACGATCCGGTCGTTGAGTCGCACAAGCGCCGGATTGAACGTCGTGCTGCTGAGCGCCTTGTTCAGGATGAGCCAGGGTACGACGCCGAACATGTCGAAATAGGCGCAATGAATCACCGTCGCCCCGGCTTCGGCGACCTTCGCCCTGAGGTCGGCCCGATGATAGCGCCGGTAATGGCCGTGCACGCGATCGATCTCGCTCATCAAAAGCTGCAACGCCGGCACGAACAGCAGCAACGCGCCGCCCGGCCTCAAGATCCGGATCAGATTTCGCAGCGCCGCCCGGTCGTCCTCGATGTGTTCGAGGACATTGATCATGACAATGGTGTCGGCGGACTGATCCGGCTCACGCACGGCATGCTCCTCGAGTGTCTCGCAGCGCACGTCGACGTTGGCGCCGACGCGCGATTGCAGGGCCGCCGTCAGGTTTTTCGAAGGCTCCACCGCCACCAGCGATGTCGCATGGGGCAGAAGCCGATGCGTGATTGTCCCCGTGCCGGCGCCGTATTCGATCACGCGGCCGCGCACGTGCGGAGCCAGCGCTTCCATGATCCAGGCATAGTAGTTCGGCATCTCGGCCAGGACTTCAAGGTCGCGGCCGTCGTAGCTATCCATGGCTTGCCCGGGAAGCTGCGCCAATGCAATGTCGGGGGCAACGCGTCAACCTATAGCCACGCATCATCATCCTCACCAACGTAAAAAGTCGCGGCATTCATGTTGACCGTCAGCATTCTCATTCCCGCATACAACGAACAGGCCACGATCATCCCACTGTTGAATGAAGTGCGCCAGCAGCGGGTGGATGGCGTCCAATTCCAGATCGTCGTGATCGATGACGGCTCCGCGGACGACACGGGTTCGTTGCTGGAGGCCAACCCGCATCTTTACGACCACCTAATACGGCAGCCAAGCAACATGGGGAAGGGCGCCGCGGTGCTGGCAGGCCTGAAGGTGGCGACCGGTCAGTACATCCTGTTTCAGGATGCGGATCTGGAATATTCGCCGTCCTACTACAAAGCCCTGTTGCTGCCGGTGCAGACATTTGGCGCGGACATCGTCATGGGCAGCCGGTTCATGGCCGCTCAATACGTGCGCGTGCAATTCTTCTGGCACAAGCTTGGCAATAAGTTCATCACCACGCTGTTCAATGTCCTGTTCAACACGACATTCACCGACATCTACACCTGCTATCTGTTGTTTCGTCGGGACCTCGTGAACCCATCCAGTCTCGTGTCGCGAGGGTGGGGACAGCACGCGGAGATTCTCTGCCACGCAGTACGACGGGCTAAGACAATCTACGAAGTGCCGATCAGCTACCACGGCCGCTCCTACGAAGAAGGCAAGAAGATCCGGGCGATCCACGCGCTGCCGGTGGTGGGCGTTATTTTGCGTTGCCGGATCTTCTCCTGACGACACGCCGACGTATGATCCCCTTCCACTTGAGCCACCGCACAGCCTTGCTTGGCATCTTTGCCATTTCGGTGTTGGCGCGGATCGCGGCGGCAATGATATTGGGCGATCAAAGCATCCTGCTGCCCGACTCCACAGCGTTCCGCGATGCCGCGGCACATCTGCGAGATACCGGTCTGCTGGGTGATCCCTACCGCATGCCGCTCTACCCCGTGCTGATCGTGCTGGTGGGATGGGGCAAAGGGCTGCTCGCGGCCGATATCCTGATCTCGTCGTGCGCGGCGCTGCTCGCCTACGGGCTCACCTTTCGGCTGTCTCAGGACCAAACGGCGGCGGTTTTGGCCGGTCTCGGTTCGGCGCTCTATCCGCCGTTCGTGTTTTTCGCCGTAGTCGCCCTTTCGGAAACCTTGTTTCTAACGCTCGTGCTGGCGGCCTTCTACGCCTGGTACCGGGGACAGTTTACGATCGCTGCCGTTGCCGCAGTGCTCGCGATCCTGACGCGGCCGGCATTCGACCTCGCGGCGCCATTCTTCGTTCTGTACTTTTCGCTGGTCATGCATCGTCTGCCGATCGGGGTGGCGATGCGGAATCTGCTGGTCTATGCCGTCATCTATATCGCGCTGATGACGCCGTGGTGGATCCACAACTACAAGTCATACGGGACATTTGTCCGGTTCAATCTGGCGCTGGGAACGGTGCTCTACGCGGGCAACAATCCGATGAATACGTCCGGTGGTGGCAACGTCGGGGAGGACTACGACACCAAAGCGTTCGATCACATCAAGGATCCTGTGGCACACGAACGGGCCCTGCGCGATGCCGCCGTGCGTTACATGATCGAGCATCCACGCCGCGTGGTGGAGCTGGCGGGGCTCAAGTTCATGCGGATCTGGCGGATATGGCCATACCACGAAGCCTATTCCAGTCTGGCCTACACACTCGGTTTGATCGCGAGTTTCGCGCCCGTCTGTTTCTTTGCGCTCATTTATCTCGTGACGCGCGGCCGGCGTGAGCTCTTGCTGGTTTCACCGATGTTGCTGTTCATCTTCTATTACACCGGCATTCACATGCTGTTGCTGGGCACCATTCGCTTTCGGCTGCCCTTCGAACCCTATCTTCTGATCCTTGCGGCCATGGGATTGACGCTGATCTTGCGCCGGCTCGCCCCAACGCTGGTTCCATCCAAGCCCGGTTGATTTTCCCGTGTGTGGCATAGCAGGGCTTGTCGATATTGCCGGCCTCGACGCCGGTGTCGCCGCCGCGCGTTCCGTGGCGGCGCTTGCGCGGCTTCGGCAGCGCGGCCCGGACGGCGAGGGGAGTTGGCACGACGGGCATTGCGCGCTTGCGCATACGCGGCTCGCAATCATCGATTTGTCGCCGCTTGGGGCGCAGCCGATGACCCGCGGCGACCTGACCATCACGTTCAACGGCGAAATATTCAATTTCAAAGAGGTGCGGGAGGATCTGCGGAAGCTCGGCCATGAGTTTCGATCGAACGCCGACACCGAAGTGCTGCTGGCCGGCTACCAGCAATGGGGCGCTGACCTGTTGCCGCGGCTGGTCGGGATGTTCGCGTTCGCCATCTGGGACCAAGGCAAACGTGAGCTGTTCGCGGCGCGCGATCGGTTCGGTGAAAAGCCGCTCCTTTATGCTCAGTCCGGCACGAAGCTCGCCTTCGGCAGTGACCTCATGGCCTGCGAGGCGATGCTGGGCGAGATGCGGCCGGTCGATCGCGCAGCTCTGCGCCTTCTTTTTGCGCTCCGCTTTGTGCCGGAGCCTTTGTCGATCGCCCAGGGTGTGCGCAAGCTGGCGGCAGGGCACTGGCTGCGCTTTGGCGCTCGTGGTCTCACGATTGCGCCCTGGTATCGGTTGGCCGCAACGGCGTCCGCAATCGAGCAGACAGCAGCCGCGGCCGGGGTGCGGGAGCGGCTGGATGCCGCGGTGCAGGCGCGACTCGTCGCCGATGTGCCGGTCGGCGTCTTTCTCTCGAGCGGGATCGATTCCGCGGTGGTCGCCGCTTCCGTGGCGCGATCGGGAGCGGCGCTGAAGACCTTCACGGTCGGTTTCGACGGGGCGAGCGACTACTACGAAGAGCGTCCGATGGCTGCGGCTCTGGCGCGCCATCTCGGGGCAGAACACACCGAAATCGCCGTGCCAGGCCACCGCATGGGCGACGTTCTCGACGACGTGTTTCGTGCTCTGGATGAGCCGTTCGCCGATGCGTCCGCGGTGCCGACCTATCTCGTTTCGGAAGCCACTCGAAAGAGCGTCAAGGTTGTGCTCACCGGTGACGGTGCCGACGAGGTTTTCGGCGGCTATCGGCGCTATTGGTCCGAGCTGCATGTGGCGCGCTGGAACCGGCTGCCGGCCGCATTACGTCGCACCATCGCGGCTGGGCTTGAGAGGATGCCGGAGGGGAAGGACAGCCGTCTCCTGGAATGGCTGCGGCGTGCGCGCCGTTTTGTCTCGACAGCCGACCCCGATCCGGTGCGGCGACAGATGGCATGGATGCAGCTCGCCCCTGACCAAGAGCTGGATCGTCTGCTCGGTCCAGACCAGCCTGACGATTTCAGCGTTGAAAATATGATTGCCGAAACGCGTCGCGCGTTTGGCGAGACCGATTCCTTCAATGCGATTCTCGCCGGCGACGTGGCGCTCGGGCTGCCAGGCGACATGCTGGTGAAAGTCGACCGGACCAGCATGTCCCATGCCCTCGAAACGCGCGCACCCTTCCTCGATCACCGCCTGGTTGAATGGGCTTTCTCGCTGCCGGGGTCGTACAAGCTCACATCGGTGAAGGGCAGACCGGTCGGCAAGGCCATTGTGCGTGAGGCCTTTAGGGAGTGGTTGCCGGAGGAGGTATTCCAGCGCCCAAAGCGCGGCTTTGAAATGCCGGTCGCCAAGTTGCTAAACGGGCCCGCGGCGGATCGGTTTGCGGCGGCGACGGAGACCGGGGCGCTGCAACGCCAGGGATTGCTCAATAGTGCACAAATCGCCACGTGGCGTGCTGAGCTGGTATCGGGTAGCCGCGACACCTCATGGCAGCTTTGGACGGTGCTTGCATTTCAGGAATGGGCACGGTTACATCGCCGCCCCGAAGCGCTCCAATAAGTCTTTGTAGAACTTTTTGCTGATGCCCGATTCCGTTCTTGTTACTGGTGCCGCCGGGTTTATCGGCTACCACGTTGCGCGCCGGTTGTTGGAGCAAGGCACGCCGGTGGTCGGCGTCGACAATCTCAATTCCTACTACGATCCGCAGTTGAAGATCGCTCGCCGACGCGAGCTTGAGCGGTTCGCTCCGTTCCGCTTCGTCGAACTCGATCTCGCCAACCGTGAAGCGACCGAACGGCTGTTTGCGGAGGGCCGGTTTTTGACCGTGATCCATCTCGCCGCACAGGCAGGCGTGCGATATTCGCTCGTCAATCCGCACGCGTATATCGCCGCCAACGTCGTCTCCTTTCTCCACGTCCTGGAAGGTTGCCGGCACAACGGCTGTCGGCACCTGCTGTTTGCTTCATCGTCGTCGGTCTATGGCGCCAACACCAGGCAGCCGTTTTCGACGTCCAGTCCGGCCGATCACCCGATCAGCCTATACGGCGCCACCAAGCGCGCCGACGAGCTGATGGCGCACTCGTATGCTCATCTTTACGGCCTGCCGGCGACGGGCCTGCGCTTTTTCACCGTCTATGGGCCCTGGGGACGGCCGGACATGGCCATGTGGATTTTTGCAGACGCTATCCTCAAGGGCTCCCCGATCAAGCTTTTTAATCACGGCAACATGCGGCGAGATTTCACCTTCGTCGATGAGGTGGCTGAGGCAGTTGTGCGGTTGATTGATCGTCGGCCGGCGCGCGAGCCGGGCTGGTCGGGCGAAGATCCTGCGGCAGACCGCAGCGCGGCTCCTTGGCGGCTCTACAACATCGGCAACAACCGGCCCGTCGAAGTAAATCATGTGGTGAGCTTGCTGGAAAACGCCCTCGGGAAGAGCGCCAAGCGCGAACTCGTGCCGATGCAGCCGGGCGATGTCCCCGTCACTTGCGCGGACGTGACGGATCTGATGAACGACGTCGGGTTTCGGCCTTCGACACCGGTCGACGAAGGCGTCCCCCGGTTTGTTGCCTGGCTGCGCCAATACCGCGGCATCTAGATTCGAACAACGCGATCTGGAGAGTCGCTACGATTTCAGCGACTCGCTTTTGCCGGCCGCCGCCAGTCGCGGGCTGTCCTTGATGAGCAGCCACACCGCGCTGCCGACGATTCCCACCGCCACCATCACGATACCGAGCAGCAGCGACACGATAAGACCGTCGCTCTCGGGAAGTCCGGCGTACGAAAACGCCAGGACCAAGGTGCTTTCGCGCACACCCCAGCCGGCGATCGAGATCGGCAAGGTTGCGATCAGCATGACAGGTAGAACCAGTAGAAACGCGTGCCACAGCTCCAGCGGCGCCGCGACGGCGCGCGCGAGACTCCAGGCCATGACCGCGGTCAGCGCATGCACAAGCAATGAAATTACGGATACGGCGGCCCCGGGCGTCACCGAGAACAGAGCGTTGCGCGCAACCGCGGACATTTCCGCTAGCGGCCGCGTCAGTTTCCAGTTGCGGAACCAGGCCCAGTCCGCGCTGCAAAGAAACACGGCCGCTGCGGCGAGGCTGCCAAGCCCGATGATCAACAGCGCCGCGCGACCGACCGGATTTTGGATCAACTGGAGCGACCAGTAGAGTCCGGCCGTGACCGAAACAGCCAGCATGAGCACGCCGACAAAGCGGTCGATCAGGACCGAATAGGTCGCCTTCACCCAGCTGGCTCCGCTGCGGGCGAGGAGCCAGATGCGGGCAGTGTCACCGCCGACCGTCGATGGCAGCACTTGGTTGAAAAACATTCCGATCAGATTGAAGCGCAGGGCCTTGCCGGCTGTCAGGTTTGCGCCACAGGCCTGCACGATCCGCCGCCACCGCTCGGCGACCAGCACCACTTGGAAGAGTGCGATTAGGAGCGCAATAACGAAATAACCCGGTTTCCAGTTGGCGAGGCGCTCGCCGACGTTGGTGAGGTTCAGACCGCTGATCGAGATGTAAAGCAGGGTCGCCGATACGGCTAGTTTCCCAGCAATCAAGCCGAATTGGCGCATTCGGAGCCAGTTTCACAGCGAGTCAAAAAAGACCTGAGCGGACCACGGATTCGTAAAGACCATTGTTTGCTGGCAAATGCAAAGAACGGCGTGCTGTGAACTCTGGCGCCGAATCGCATGGCTTGCCGCGTGTCCACGGCAAGCCATGCAGTCGAATAGGGAACACGCAGTGCGCAGTCTTGCTGAGGCGCGGTGTCTGTAACGCTCTGACTTAAAACGTGTTTATGACTGCAGGGGGTGGGTCGCCAGCCGCCAAGGAGCGTGCTAAGGGGTTGCCAAGGGGTTGGTGGGCCAGAGGAAAATCGGATTTGGCGCAAGGACCGGGCAATGGTGAAAGCCGTGTGACGAGCAACGCGCCGATTCGCGTCGGCGTGATCGGCGTTGGTGTCATGGGCTCGAACCACGCGCGCGTCTTGGCTGGGCTTTCCGGTGTCGATCTCATCGGAGTTGCCGATCCCGATCGCGGCCAGCGCGACTTGGTGACCCGTGTCTTGGGCTGCCCGGCAGTCAGTGACGTCGACGCCCTGCTTGAGTTCGGGGTCGACGCGGTCACGATCGCGGCTCCGACCCATTTACATCACGGCATCGCGCTTGCCTGCATCAGGCGCGGCATTCATGTCCTGGTCGAGAAGCCGATTGCTTCCACGGTCGAAGAGGGCCGCCAGATCATCGCCGCTGCGCGGAGCGCCGGTGTCACACTGATGGTCGGCCATGTCGAGCGATTCAATCCCGCGGTTCAGACCATCAAGGAAGCGGTTCAAGGCGAGGACATTCTGTCAATTGCGATCACGCGGGTCGGTCCATTCCCACCGCGGATGTCCAATGTCGGTGTTGTCATCGACCTTGCCGTTCACGACATCGACCTGATCCGTTGGTTCACCGACTCCGATATCGTTGAAGTGCAGCCCCAGCTTTCGAGAGCGGTGGCCGAGCGGGAAGATATTGCCCTGCTGCAGTTCCGCACGGCCTCCGGTGTGCTCGCGCATATCAACACCAACTGGCTTACGCCTTTCAAAGCGCGCAACGTAACCGTCGCCACGCGCGACAAGTACATCATGGGCGATCTGTTGACCCGACAGGTCACGGAATGCTTCGGCTTTCAACCCGATGGCTCGTATTCGATGCGCCACCTTTCGGTTGGCCACAACGAGCCGCTCCGCGCAGAACTTCTCGCCTTCGTCACGTCGGTCCGTGAGTGCTCCGAACCGGCTGTCACCGGTGACCAAGCGGTGGCCAGCCTCGAGATCGCCATCCGCTGCCTGGAGGATCAATCGGCAGCAGGCGCAGAAACGCGCCGAAAGTCTCCGCGGAACTTTGCCACCGGCTGAGTTGATTATATTGAGGCGCTTCGGGATTTGCAGCCGTTAGTGCCGGTGTGTGCATTCGAATCGACGTCGGTGAAAGACAGTCAATTTCCAAGTTTATCTGGTCTGTCTCTTTAGCCTTCCCGATCAGGCCAGTGGCCACGTTCTCTCTTGATCAAGGCAACCCGGTGCGAACATCGACTTACACGCGAACTGGATGGTTTGCGACTGCAATCGTCTTAAACGCTTGCGCCCTGCCGATCGATGCGCCTGACTGGCTATCTGATGACGCAGCTGGTCCATCCCCGACCAATTACCGGTTCACGATTGCTAACGCGCTGAGGGTTATCATGGGCGATCGCGACGATCCGATGCGACGCGTTCTGGAGATATCTCAGCCTCGCCGTATCGATTCGCACAAAGGGGCGGCATGGCTGGTCTGCCTAAAGGCCTTGCGCTATCCATCGCAGACACCTCGCGCTTATTATGCGGTGTTCTTGCAGCAGGACAAGGTCATCGACTCCCGCCTGTCGGTAGTTCTCGATCGGTGCGAGAGCGAGGCGTATGCACCTTTTGACTGGGCCTCAGATGTCAACAATCCCGTCCCACTGCGCTAACCGCGCTCACGGAAATGTGGTCGCTTCCTGTGAAGGGGTTCAATTTCCTCCCCCTTCTCAGGCGTCCTCCGTGGGACGGCCTCATGCCTAATCACACCGTTGGAGAAACGCGTAGATGGAAGCTGTCGCCGCCGCGGTCGACGTCCTGTCATTCACAACATGCAGGCGCATCTTCCTCTCCCCGGGGCCGGCTATCGGCGGGCGCAGGCATCGTCTTGGGCAGCATTAGGTGAATGTAGATGCTCGGCGACGAGCTTGCCGACCGCAGTGTATCCAGCTCGGTTGTAATGGTGCCAGTCGCGTGGCCCATGGACTAGTTGGGTGGCCCCAACCTCCCGCAGAGCCGGCCGCGCGTCGATGAACGCTGCGCCATTGGTGACGGATGCATCACGGACTAGACCACAGATCAAATCACTCATCCGATTAATGGTCGCCCATGACACCGCATCGAAAGGGACGGGACCGTCGTTCACTGGACGGTTAAAAAAGGCGACAGGGTCATGCTCAAAGCGATAGATCGCCAGCGCACCCGGCAGATAAGTCACCGTCACTGGCACGCTAGGGAAGCGCCGCCGTAGCCAGACCAGCGATCTCTCGAGCACCCGCACGGCGTCGAAGGTCTGTGCGTTGGTGATGCTCGGCGATGGTCCTTCAAGGAAAGGCGCGTAGGCACGGCCGCTCGCCAACCGAATGAAATTGGCCTGCGAATAATAAGTCATCTCCCTCCACTGCTCGCCGAAGCGAAACTCCTGAAGGTAAGAGTTCACCACATGGCTCGCCACGTCGCCTAGATGGAATTGGCAGCGCCATCGTCCAAAGCTACCGTAGACGTCGGAAAAATACCGGTCGATCTGCTCCGTTCCCGTGCCGCCATACGCCCTGTTCACCCGCTGCAGGAACAGCAGGTTGTCGCGTACGTCGTTGCCTTCGTAGAAATAAACGACGAAGCCCGATGGCGCGTCAATGTCGGGAAAAATAAAGCACTTGCTGCCTTCGAGAATGCGCGTGGGCATACGTACGATCGCCTCCGCGCTACCGGAATTGGACCGCCCAAAGCTCACCACGTCGCGCTGGAGCTCCTGGTGGATGACGTCAACCGAATGAAATGGTTTGCCTCGGTCGTCGTCCACCTGCAGCCTCCAGTCGCCCAGGCCCACGGCGTAAGAATCGCCGAGCACTGCGATGTAATTGCGCGGGACGGCTTCGCGTTTCGAGCTCTGCGCTAGGATATCTGCGGTCTCCGGCAGATAGGTCCGTAGGCCGGGACGCCAGTGAAGTAACGCGAAGCGAAAGAAGATCACCTCGATCAATACATAGCCGATGAGGCAGGCTGCAATGAGTAGAGTCGCGTTTGCGGCAATACCCTTCAATCGGGTGGTGTCAGCCACGTGTTAGACAACCAGATCCGCGCGATCGAAGACGTGGCCGTCGCCCTGCTTTAAGACCGTTATCCGCGACATGCGAGACCTCTTGCGCCGACTTCAATGTGCTGGCCCGCTGGCTGCTTCCAGCTCGAAATGAGCTATCATAGAAGGGTATATAGGTCGGTCAATTTGAGTCAAAATGCAGTTTTGGTGGAATGCGCGGTGGCAGAACGAAAGTTGGAGATTGCAGTATAACACTAGCCCCCGCATTGTTGGTCCGCTCTCGTTTGCTCTCTTGTGGATCACCAGCCGCAGTTCTGATCGAAAGTTGGCCGGAGCTTCCCAAGCCGCAGAGCCTGGCCCGAGGTGCTGTTGGTCAGTTCGGCCCGTAATTTCTGCGCTGGCATGAACTGCCCGACCTCAATCGGCGCCGGCGCTAGGCGGTTTGCGGCTGCTGACCTCATTGTTATTTGGGCGGCACGATGACGCTTATTCTGATTTCGCGCGTTAAAGCCGCATCTTGTGCGGTGGCCCGGTGAAGCCAGTTTCGATCTCGGGGAACGGAACATATTGTAGTCCCGCGCAGTGGGAGTTTTCAAAGCTGAGAGCTAATGGCTTGCCATCACTTGGCGCGCCCACAATGACGACGATTTCGGCTGGCCTGCCAAAAGAGTCTTTGGACTGGTAGCGAATGCAGGCTCGCCACAGTAAAAGGGGGAGCGAGGGAGCGATCGCGATGCCTGCGTGGGTGATCTGATGCGCAGGATTCCATAAGATATTGCGCCGCGCAGTAATCCGTCCTCGCACATCGGCTACGTCTGCGGGGGCCCGGTCCGCTGCACAGCCGGAGAACACCAGCAAGATCGTCAAGGCGTAGGCGTTCCGTCCCGTTGCCATAGCGATCTGGGGGTCTTTCATTGTTGCGCCAGATCCGGGGTATATAGCGTTTCGCGCGGGGAGGAAACATCACGCCGTATGGTGCATGATCAGGGCAGCCTTCCGGCGTAGATGGTCGCCGTAGAACCTCCGTAGCTTTTTGAGGGACCAAACGCATGAACACGTGCACGGCCAACAATGCCCAAGCCTCCACCTGCCACAGCAGAATGTGCTCAAGCGTTGGCGCCCACGATGGCGCGAGCGCTGTCACGCAGCGGACTAAAACAGGCGTGGAATGATACGGCCTGTGCGCGCGGCATATTGGCGATACTCGTCGCCAAAGGTTTCTTCCATCAGACGCTCCTCGCGGCCGATGCGCAGGAGAAACAGCGTGCCGAATCCGGCAAGTCCGGCCAGTCCCGCAATCCAGTTCGGCAGCAGGAGCGCCTGAGCGACAGCCCACAACCAGAATGCGGCGTACATTGGGTGCCGGACAAGGCGGTAAACCCCGCTCGTAATCAAAACGTGGCGATCGCGGACCTCGAGCGTGACCGACCAATTCCGGCCGAGCTCCTTGTGAGTCCACCGGAACAGCCACAGTGCGGACACGAATAGGCACGCGCCGAGCCAAGCGAGGATGGGCTGAAACGGATAGCTGGCGAAGCGCGGCTCAGCGGTGAGCACGTAGACCGCCGGCACCACGAACAAGCCGGTGAAGGAGATTGTCAGCAGGGCGATTTCAAGGGCGCGGCCTCCGCGTCGAACCGTCGGCGTCCGCCGTGAGCGCCGGGCGTGCGGATAGCGAATGATGAACCATCCCGCGACACCGAAGAACCAGATGAGTTTGGCGATGAACAACGTCATGAAGGGCAGAGGGCGTTGCGCAATCTGATTTGTACCAAGTCTCGTAGGGTCAGGCTGCCAGCGCTGCTGGCACCGGGGCCTCGACCAACGCACCGTCCTGAGCGATCAGTTCAGCAGCGCCACCGGGGGCGAGGACAGAGCGGAGGAATGGAATGGGACCGCAAACGGTCATGTAGTAATCGTAGATCGATCGGCGCTCATTTGCCATCACGAACTGATAATGAAGGCGCATGAACTTGAACCGCTGACGCCAGAACGTCTGCGGCTGCAGCATGTCATGGATCTGAACGCGCCGAATCATGGGTTTGCTGGTGATTCGCTTGTCGCTCAGCCGCGACGAGGTTACGGGATCGAATTTGTAGAAGCTGATGGCGTCGTCGCGGGCATGATACTCGGCCCATGCAATCGAGGGTTCGTCCGCGACCACTGCAACGGAATGGCGAAGGCGGCCGCCCGCCGGATGCAGGGTGAATTTCGGAATTGTGGAGCCGAGCGTCAGGACGCATATGGCCGGACCGCGCCGGCCAAGCTGCGGTTCACGCGCGAGCGCCCGGGCCACGATATCGATGGCAAGGGTCGCGCCCATGCTGTGGCCTGCGATGACGATCTCATCCAGCGATAGATCGCGTGTGCAGGCCATGAGCCGATCGGCGAAGGCGTCCAGCCTTGCTTCGACGTCTGGGCGCCGGCCGTGAACGTAATCCGACGAGAAAATCCAGTCGTCCAGGGCGTGCAGGATCCGCCAGCGCCGTCCCGGCCAGTGCAGCAAGCCAAGGAAAACAAAAATTGCCACGGTGGCACACACGCCGCCCCAAACGGCGCCCGCAAGTTCGAAACAACCGGCTGTCCAGCATCCGATCTGGACGGCTACAGCGGCGAACAGCCATTCGAAAACGTAAGGGAACAGAAAGAACGCGCCGTACTTCCAATTTGCCTGGAAATAGCGTCTCGTCGCGCCGGACAAGACGAAGTCAAAGAAGGCGCTGGCCGACCGCGTCAGCCGTCCCGCCAATGGCCGTGCCATATCGGCGAGCACAATGTCATCCCATAGCAGTGGCTCATAGACGGTCTTGACCTGCCAGTTGCGGGCGGATGCGTTGACCGTCCAGCAGGCGCCGGTGCCATCGGATGGTCGCTCAAGATGCGAGACCGCGGCGTCCACGTGCCAGGTCTTGGTGAAAGCGGCCGCCTGGCGCCCAAAATTTCCATGCTGCCGTTGGGCGCCGATCGGATCGTAGCCCGCGATGTAAAAGACGTGTCGTTGCCGGATTATCGAATCCATCAGCGTCCCGCGCTGGCTTGTGAGCTTTGCGCACGCGTCCGACTGGGATTTCTTGAGGTCTCCGACTCACGCCGCGAATACGACCTGCGACCGAATCAACTCGAGACCGGCGATATCCACATGATTCGTTCGCTTTGGGCAACCTTCGAGGGACGAAAAAATCCGTCCGCGCCGGCAAAACCTCGTTTTCGAGGGCCTTTAAGTTCCCGTTAACCATACCCGCGCAGATTGCGCCTGCATTTTCACGATTCCTTGGGAGACCCACATGATGAGGTCGATTGCACTTGTCCTGTTGTTGCTTGCAACGTCGGTAAGCGTCGGCGGCTGCTTCGTCGGCAAAGGCAAGGCACCGATTTCCAGCCGCGGGTAGCTTCCTTCGTCTCGTTTCACCCATGACTAGCTAACGGCAAGACGCCCCCGCGGCTGCGCCCTACGTGTGCAGCACGCGGGGCATCATTTTGGATGTTTCAAATGGCCCGAGATCACAGGGCAGCGCTTCTCACTGCCGTCCTGGTTTTCGGAATCGTACTGCATCTGAACCCGGCCACGGCCAGCGCGCAGGCGAACCAAAATCAGAGCGGAGTTGAAGCGCGTCTGACGCAGGTGTCTCCGGCCGAGCTCGCGCGCGGTGCAACCAACCCCGCGTCAAAATCCTACTACATCGAGTTTCGCGCGCGAAATGCGCAAAGCTATGGGCACACGTTTTCTATTTACGGCCGTCTGAATGAGCACGGTGGGATTGCCACAAAGACGGTAGCGGGCCTTCATCCGTTCACCAAAAGCGAAGTTCCCTGGATGGTTGGGCACTTGATCATGGTGCCATCGGAAACCGGGGCAAGCGATGGTGACACGGAAGACGAGTATCTCATTGCCCGTTTTCACATCGCGCTCAGCACAGCCGAATACAAGAAGGTCACCACTTTCATAAGGGATCTTCAAAGGCGCTCACCGGTGTGGCACGCGGTGCTCTACAACTGCAACGCTTTCGTCGGCGACATTGCCCGCTTCATGGGACTGGATACTTCAATATCGCCCTTGCACCTGCCGAAGGACTACATCGAGGGCCTTCGCGACTTGAACATGTCGAAGGCGCACGTGCCGGGCGTGATCGGAACCCCGATCAGGGTCGCAGACGCTGGGAAGCTCCGGGCCATTGCACTTAGGGCGGCGGAGCACCATGCACAACAGCAACGCGTGGCGCTCCAACGGAAGACCCCAGGCGCCTTGGCGCGCGAACCGCACTGAAGCCGGCGCAAATTTTTCGTAAATCGCGCTGTGTGAGCCGGGGAGGCGGAGAAATGGCGTTGAACGGTTCGCCGATCTGCATAAGAGCCTTATTCGTTATCGCGCTTCTCGGAGCCGCGCCGACGACACTTCTTGCGCAGCCTACCGTCGAAGCGCGGCCTGCGGAGGAGTGGGCGCAGAAATTGCCGGCGCGCGGCTACTACGTGGAGTTCCGGGTCGCCCAGATCGGCTTATACGGTCACAGCTACGCAATGTATGGAACCAGCGGCGGCCGGCGGAACTATTCCGATCTGCATCCCGTGGGGGGCTATGCTGTTATGGCGCTGGGGCACGTGCTGCCAGTTCCAGCGAATACGGAGTGGGATCCAGATGTTCTAAAGCTTCCGGTCGCAGCACGCTATCGGCTCAAGCTTGATGAGGCGCAATATCGCCGGCTTCTCGCCGCCGTTCGATCGTTGAAAGCAAACAAAGAACCGTATTGGAATGCAGTGTCGAACAACTGTAATCATTTCATTGGAACGCTTGCGCAAGCCGTGGGCCTACGCGTGCCCGGACAGTTTCAGGTCTCGTATACTTTCGTGCCTGCGCTCCGCGCGTTGAACGAAAGCGAGCGCGTGACGACAGCCAAATCGCATCTTAAATCACAGCGCGCTGCGGCGAGATCTTGAGCGGCCTCGCGCTGGCGGGAAGATCGTTGTAGGGCGCGGACGATCAGGAGTGAGTAGCATCCTCTGTTCATCCCAGCTCGAAGTCGTGGTGCAACAACGGAACGCTAGTCTCCAAGAGGCTTTGTTACGCCAATTCCCAAAAACGATGGCTTGCGGGATTGCCGCACTTCACCGGCCATTCTTGGACGATCCGTTTCGGAACGCCCGAACTTCATGTCGCTATTGGTTTTCAAATCGAATGGAAAATCAAAACCCCGTTCTGGAACTGCGGCAGCCCGCGGGACGATCGGTTTAGGAGCGCTGGGCGCATCAGGCTGCGACCATCGGGAGTCGCTGATAGAGCAATCAGCCCAAAAACCACGATTGAAGACCGTCGACTTTCCGTGGATGCACAGTAGCGGAATCTTGGCTCCGGGCCCGGCATCGACTCACCTGAGTACCTGGCGTCACGCAAATCCATGTTCGCGGTTGAATTTTCGAAGGGGATTTCGCTATCATCGACTTTGACGAAGCGATTGATGTTGTAACGATTTCAAACGAAAAGTCCTGCGTCGGCCCTCAATGGTGACGATTGCTAGGGACGCTTGTACACATCATCCAGCCGCACGATGTCGTCCTCGCCGAGATAGCTGCCGGTCTGCACCTCGATCAGTTCAAGTGGAATTTTGCCGCGGTTGGCCAGCCGATGGACCGTGCCGATCGGGATGTAGACCGACTCGTTCTCGTGCACCGATTTGACTGTTTTGCCGATGGTTACCTCGGCGGTGCCGCGAACCACCACCCAGTGCTCGGCGCGATGGTGATGCTTTTGCAGCGACAGCGTGCCGCCGGGCTGCACCACGATGCGCTTGACCTGGAAGCGTTCGCCGCTGTCGATCGAATCGTAATAGCCCCAGGGCCGGTGGCCGCGCCGGTGCTCGGTCGCCTCGGCGCGCTTGGCGTCCTTGAGCTTGCCGACCAGCTCGCGCACCTCCTGCGCGCGCGAACGCGGCATCACCAGCACGGCGTCGGGGGTCGAGACCACCACCAGATCGTCGGCGCCGACCACGGCGGTGAGGCGGTCGGGCGAATGGATCACGCAGTTGCGCGCGTCCGTGGTCACCACCGAGCCGTAGACGGCGTTGCCTGCCTTGTCGCGCTCAGCGATGTCGAAGATCGCATCCCAGGAGCCGATGTCCGACCAGCGGAACTGGCCGACCACCACGGCGGCGCGGTCGGTTTTCTCCATCACGGCGTAATCGATCGATTTCTGCGGCGCTGCTGCGAAGCCTTCCGGATCGAGCCGTACGAAACCGAGATCGTGTCTGGCCTTCCCGAGCGCGGTCTCGACCGCCGCTGCCATGGACGGCTCGAAGCGGTTGAGCTCCGACAACAGCGCCTCGGCGCGGAACAGGAAATTGCCGGAGTTCCACAGGCAGCCTTCGGCGACATAGCGGGCCGCGGTTTGCGGGTCGGGTTTCTCGACAAAGGCCTGGACGGCGAACACCGGCTCGGCTCCGAGCGCCGCGCCGCGCCGGATGTAGCCGTAGCTCGTCTTGGGGGCGGTGGGCGGGATGCCGAAGGTGACGATCTTTCCCGCCGCCGCGGCCTTGAGACCGGCGTGGCAGGCGGCGCGGAATTCGTCGACATCCAGGATCACATGGTCGGCCGCAAGCGCCAGCACCACCGCGTCGGGATCGCGCTGCCTTGCGAGCGCAGCGCCTGCCGCCACCGCAGGTCCCGAATCGCGCCGCATCGGCTCGATCACCACGGTGGCGTCGATCCCGACATCCTCGGCCTGGCGCCGCGCGAAAAAGCGGAAATCGGCGCCGGTGATGACGATCGGCGGGGCGAACAGGTTTGCGTCGGCCACGCGGAGCAAGGTGTCCTGGTAGGTTGAGCGCTCGCCGACCAGCGGCAGGAACTGCTTGGGCAGGGTATCGCGCGACACGGGCCACAGCCGGGTCCCCGCGCCCCCCGCCAGTATCACGGGCACGATCCTGGTCATGATCTGACTATTCCAAAAACCATCGCTCATCGCCAGACTGTTACGCCACGACACGAATCAGCCGTGGGCCGGTTATCGAAAGGCGCTGCCGCCGCTTAGCATGATCGACCGCATCCTGACAGTCGGTGGAATTACGCTCGTCTCGCGCGTGACCGGCTTCCTGCGCGACATCATGCTGGCCGCCATCCTCGGCGCGGGGCCAGTGGCGGACGCCTTCTTCGTCGCATTGCGGCTGCCCAACCATTTCCGCGCCATCTTCGCCGAAGGCGCGTTCAACGCAGCCTTTATCCCAGCCTACGCCCAGGTGCGGGGCTCGCTCGGCGCGGACGCGGTGCGCACGTTCAGCGACCGCGTGTTCACGCTGCTGTTCGTCAGCCAGGTCGTGCTCCTGGCCGTGGCGATGTTGCTCACGCCTTTCGTGATCGATCTGCTGGCGCCCGGCTTCTCCAAGGACCCGCAACGGTTCGCGCTCGCGGTCGATCTGACGCGCATCACGTTTCCCTATCTGCTGCTGGTCAGCCTGGTCACGCTGTACGGCGGCATTCTCAACGCGCTCGACCGCTTCGCAGCGGCGGCGGCGGCGCCGATCCTGCTCAACCTGTCGATGATGGTCGCGCTGGCGCTCGCGGTCTATTTCCCGACCCCGGGCCACGCTGCGGCCTGGGGCGTGCTGGCGGCAGGCTTCCTGGAATTCCTGCTGGTCGGCGGCGATGTGGCGCGTCAGGGCATCCTGCCGCGACTCAGGTGGCCGAGGCTCGACGCCGAGGTCGTCACCTTCCTCAAGCGGTTCGGGCCGGCAACCGTCGGCTCCGCCGGCACCCAGATCGCGCTGTTCGCCGACACCATTATCGCCAGCTTCCTCGCCACCGGCGCGCTGTCGGCGCTGTACTACGCCGACCGTCTCAACCAGTTGCCAATCGGCGTGATCGGCATTGCCGCCGGCACGGTGCTGCTGCCGGAAATGGCACGGCGCATCACCGCGGGCGACGAGGCCGGCGCCAAGGCGTCGCAGAACCGCGCGATCGAGCTGACATTGCTCCTGTCGGTGCCGTGCCTTGTGGCGTTCCTGGTGGTGCCAGACGCGATCATGCGCGGGCTGTTCAGCCGCGGCGCCTTCACCACGGCCGACGCCCATGCCGCCGCGATCACGCTGATGGCCTACGCCATCGGTCTCCTGCCGTTCGTGCTGATGCGCAGCGTCAGCGCCACGTTCCTGGCGCGTGGCGACACCGCCACCCCGGTGAAGGCGCTGTTCGTCGGCGTGATCGTCAATGTTGCGCTGAAGGTTCTGCTGATGGGGCCGTTGGCTCAAGTCGGGCTTGCGATCGGCACGGCGGTCGGCGCGTGGATCAATTTCCTGCTGCTGGCGTGGCTCGCGGCGCGGCAGGGCTTTCTGGATATCGATCGGCGGCTGAAGCGGTCCGGTCTCCGATTCGTCATCGCCGGCCTGCTGATGGCGGTTGTGCTGCTCTATGCAAAGTTTCCCCTCGAACTGGTCTTCAACCATTGGACCGTTATGCGCAGCGAGATGGTCCTGCTGGTGCTTGCCGTGATCGGTGCGATCATCTATGGCATCGCCATCGGGGTCCTGTTCCGCCGGGACTGGCGGAACCTTTTGCAAGGTGGCGCAGGGACTTAAGGCCCTTCTGATCGGAGATATCCTCTGGCAGGACCCGCCGCCTGGGGTGGAGAACAACGTTGAACATCGCCGACCGACCCGATGCCGTTAGCGCCGTCAGCGCCAAAGCTGCCAGCGCTAAGACCGCAGATCTGACCGTGGTCGGCGGCGCCGGGCACGTCGGCGTGCCGTTGGTGCTTTCGTTTGCTGCGCGCGGTCTCACCGTCAACATCAATGACATCAACCAAGAGACGCTGGCCACACTGCAGTCCGGCCGCCTGCCGTTTCTGGAGATCGGTGGGGAGTCGCTGCTGACGCAGGCGCTCACCGATCGCCGCCTGTTCTTCACCAGCCGGCCGGGTGACATTTCCACGCAAGGGCCCGTCATCGTCACGATCGGCACGCCGGTCGACGAATTCCTCAACCCGGTTCGCGACGTGGTGCGAGCGTGCGTGGACGCGCTGCTGCCGCACATGCGCGACGGCCAGCTCCTGGTGCTGCGCTCGACACTCTATCCCGGCACCACCGACTGGATCGACGCGCATATCGGGCGCCAGGGCCGCAGACTCAAGGTGGCGTATTGCCCCGAGCGTATCGTTCAGGGCAACGGCATCGAGGAGCTACGCAAGATGCCGCAGATCATCAGCGGCACCTCGCCGGAGGCCGAGCGCGAGGCCGCCGCGCTGTTTGGCCAGATCGCACCGGAGCTGACACTGCTCAAGCCGATCGAGGCCGAGTTCGCCAAGCTGTTCACCAACGCCTATCGCTACATCGGCTTCGCCATCACCAACCAGTTCTATCTGATCGCCAAGGCCGCGGGCCTCGATTACAACGTCATCCTGCAGGCGATGAAGCACAACTATCCGCGCGCCGCCTATATCCCGACGCCGGGCTTCGCCGCGGGGCCGTGCCTGGTCAAGGACACGATGCAGCTCCTCGCCTTTGCCCGCAACGAATTTGCGCTGGGCAACGCGGCGCTGATGGTCAACGAGGGTCTGCCGCTGCACATCATCGCCGAGCTTCGCCAAAGCCACGATCTCGGCCGCATGACGGTTGGCCTGCTTGGCATGGCGTTCAAGTCGGAAAGCGACGATAAGCGCGCCTCGCTGAGCTACAAGTTCAAGAAGTCGCTCGCCGGTGTCGCCCGCGAGGTGCTGACCACCGATCCGTTTGTCACCACCGATCCGGACCTTCGGCCGCTCGACGAGGTGATCGCCAAGAGCGATCTCCTGATCCTGTGCACGCCGCACCGCGCCTACCAGACCGCGGATTTCCGCGGCAAGCCGGTGATCGACGTCTGGGGCATGCTCAACGGCTGACCGCCCGCGAAAGGCGCGACTGCGATGGCTGACGAATGGCCGAGGATCCGCTCGCGGCGCACGATCCCCATCTCGCAATGGATGGACGTGGTGGCGCGCGAGGTGGAGTTCGCTCCAGGCCAGGCGCCGGAGGTCTATCACGCAGTCGCCCAGCTCGATTATCTCGCCATCGTCGCGCTCACCCCTGACGGACGGCTGCCGATCGTGCGGCAATACCGCCCGGCGATCGAGGCGTTCACCTGGGAGCTGCCCGCGGGCCTGATCGAGCGCGGCGAGGACCCGGCGGCGGCCTGCGCCCGTGAGCTGTTGGAAGAGACCGGCTATCCGGCGGTGAGCGTGCATGCGCTCGGCCAGCCGGCGGCCGCCTGCACCGGGCGACTGGGAAACAAGGTCCATTCGTTCTTCGTCAGGACAGGCGAGGGGACGGCTGACTTCACATCCGAGCCCGGTCTTGAGGTGGCGTTGAAGACGCCCGAAGAGCTCGCGGCCCTGATCAAGACGGGCGGGCTCCCCCAACAGCTTCACTATGGCGCGCTGCTGCTCGCCGAGCTGGGCGGATTTATCGCTCTGCCGCGATAGGGGCGGGCCGCACGAGCGCTGCGGCCACGGCGAGGCGGTCGATCCAGCGCGCCGGCGCGGTCACCAGTGGATGACGCAGCACCCGGCCGCTTGCTTCCGGGTATCGCTGTTGCAGCCAGGGCAGGGCTTCATCGCGCGCCCAGACGAAGCAGACCAGCAGGGTCAGCAGCCACGCCGCGAGCGGGTAGCGGTCCGAATACAGGAAGAACAGGCCCGGGGAATACAGCCCGAGCGTTGCCGCTGCCAGCAGCCGCAGCCAGCCCTCGTAGCGCGCCGACAGCAGCACCCGGAACAGGATCACGAATGCGGCCGCGTGGACCGGCGCCATCACGGGCGACTCGGCGGGGCCGAGCAGCATCCGGCCGATCTGCAGCGCCCCGCGCTCCAGCGCGTCGCCGCCAAAGTCGAGGCGCAGCAGCTCCAGCAGAGCCGCCACGTAATCCCGCGGTGGCATCGGCATGGCGGCGCCAATGGTGGTCGTATGCTGGGTAAACAGGACGAACACGCCGCCGTAGTACCAGTTGTGCAGAGCCATGCTGAACACCGGCAGGATGCCGAGGCACAAGCCGGCGAGCCGGGCAAATTCGAGCCGACACAATGAAGCCAGTCCCGCGCCGCCCAGCAGGACCGCGACACCGATGGAGAGGTTGGGGCGCGCGCACACCGCCAGAGCGAACAGCAGCGCCGCGATGAACGCCGGCGCGAAACGGCCGCACGGGCCCGCGCGCGTGCGGCCGATCAGCGCGACGATGCCGGAAAACAGCAGGATGGCGGCGGCGGGATCGCCGAAGCCGTTGGAGGCATGCTTCACGTGGATGTAAAACGTCGAGCCGAACAGCGCGCCAACCGGAACAGCGATGAACATCAGCGCCACCGCGAGCGCGCAGCGCGCGCCGAAATAGCGTCGAAACAGCGCGTAGACCACGAACGGCAGCCACAGCAGCAACGCGAGATAGCCGAGATAGCTCTCGCCGAAGATGACGTGCTCGATCAGCCGGAGATAACGGCTGCCAGGAGTGAAATAGAACACCGGTTCGCTGCCTTCCAGCGCGCCGATAATGTTGCCGTTCAGGATCTTTTCCATCATCAGCCGGGCATAGCCGTCGTACACGATCCCGTCACTGTTGCCGTCCAACGGACGTACGCCGCCGAGAAGGCTTACATCCACTAGCGCGACGACGACGAGAGACAGTCCGACGAGGGTCAGCGGCAACACCAGGTGCGCGGGCTTCCAGCGCAGCAACAACATCAGCAGCGCGGCGATGCCGGCCATCGTCAAGATAGGCTGTATGAGCTGGCGGGCCTTGATCGAGGCGGCCGGCTGCAATCGCATGGCAAGCCCCGGGTTTGGGGCGATCGACAGACCGAAGATGCGGCGTTCGGCGTCGTCGGCCGTCAAGGTGCGACAGGACCAGTCCGCATGCCGTAGCGACGCAAAGCGACCGCCGGTCTCCTCCCACAGCACGTGGCCCCGCCAGCAAAGTGTGCTGCCGGTGTAGTCGGCCGGCAAACTGAACATCACGAAATGCGGCACGAGAATCCGCCAGGATTGATACAGGCGGGACAATCCTCGAGGGCGCTCGACACGCCCTACGTCCCCCGTCTTGGTGTACCAACTGTAAAAGACTTCGTTGATGAAACCGAGGCGCTGCCACAACGGATTGGAGAATTCGATCCCATCGACGCGGCGAGAGTAGGCCGGGCGATCGTAAAGCCCGTCGAATGAAAACGCATAAAGACGAACTGGGGAACTTCCGGCCTGCCAGCAACCGAACTCTTTTGGATCGCAGCGGCGGCTTTCGGGGTAGGTCTCGTCAAATTCGATCGCCATGGCGCGGTAGACCTCAGCCGGCAGGCCTCGGAACAGCGCGCCGCTTTCCCCCGGCAGAAAGACGTTGTGACCTTCCTCGATCTTCGGAACGCCGAACGCGATCTTGGCCGCGACCACCATCAGCACCACGGCAAAAGCGGCGGCCCAGCGCCACGGGCTGCGCGTTGCATGTCCAGCCGCGAGCGCGATCGTCGCGAGCAGCAGCAGCGCGTAACGGAACATGTCGTTGATGGGCAGGCCGAGCGCCGCGACGACCAGCGCCATGACCGCGATTTTCAGCACGAGCTGGAAACGCCGCGGGGCATCGCTGGGATCGGCAGCCATGGCCGCTCGTAGCATCCGCCTCAACGCGGGGCAATTACATCCCGGGTGGAATCCGCACTGCGATGCTTGGCTTGCCGGCGCGCGGCAGCTTGCGCAGAGCCGTCGTGAAGTAGCCGAGATAGCCCAGCACCCACGGCACCAGCTGGAACGACGACTTGCCGCCGAACAGCCGGTCGATCGAGATGGTCGGCACCTCGCCGAGCCTCAGTCCAAGGACCTGGGCGTTGATCGCCATCTCGAAAGCGATCGACCAGCCGATCGTGCTGGTGCCCTGCGTCAGCCGCGGGAAATCGGCGCGGCGGAACATCTTGATGCCGGTGGTCGCGTCGGTCAGCGCCATGCCGGAGATAGCGTTGAGCAGCCAGTTGGCGGTGCGCGACAGGCTGTGGCCGATCAGCGAGCCCCCGAGCCGGCGGCCGCCGTGGGCGTAGCGCGTGACGCTGACGAACTCGGCGCCCTGGTCCATCAGCGCCATCATGTCCTCGATGGCGAGCACGGGGCCGACCTCGTCGGCGGCGAAGATCAGGATGCGGTCGCCCTGGGCCGCCTCGACGCCTGCGGTGATGGCGCCGGCAACGCCGCGGCCGAGCCGGTTGAGCAGTGGCCGGACCTGCGGGTAGCCGGCACGCGACTCCTCGACGACGGCGATGCTCGCATCGGCCTCCGAATCGAAGATGACGATGATCTCGTGCGGCATGGCCAGCACGGCGTGCAGGATGCGCAGCATCACGCGCAGGTTCATGGTCTCGTTGCGCACCGGCAACAGGACCGTGAGGACGACGCTGTCGCTCATGCTTGGGGATGACCGCACGACATTAGGATCGGGCTTGGCTATAACACGTCATCTTGGGCCCGCGCGATAGGCGAGGGCCGCGCCGGCCACGGAGAGGCCCTTGGCAGAGTCGCCGTTCTACGATGCCGACGAACTGAAGGCGCTGGGTTTCAGCGAGGTCGGCCGCGACATCCAGGTGAGCCGCAAGTGCTCGTTCTACGCCATCCGTGGCCGCATCGGCGACCGCGTGCGGATCGACGACTTCTGCATCTTCAAGGGTCATGTCGAGATCGGCTCCTATGTGCACATCGCCGCGTTCTGCTGCGTCAGCGGCGCGTTCGCCAAGGTCGAGTTGAAGGATTTCTGCACGCTGTCGAATCGCGTCAGCATCTTCTCAGGCTCGGATGACTACGCCGCCGACACGTTGAACAACTCGCAGGTGCCCGAGGAATTCACCACCATCCGCAAGGGGCCGGTGAGCATTGGCCGGGCGGTGCTGGTCGGCGCGCATTCGGTGATCCTGCCGGGTGTCGAGATCGGTAACGCCGGCAGCGTCGGCGCGATGGCAGTGGTGGCGAAATCGATCGGTCCGGGCGAGATGGCGCGCGCGCCGCATGCGGTCGCGGTCACCGGCGAGCGCAAGCGCGACCCGGCCAAGATCCTGGCGATGGCAAAAGAGTTTCTCGCCGGCGCGAAGAAGTAGGCGTCAGCTTCGCAGCGCCGCGATCACTGTCGCCGCGACCCGCTCCATCTGCGCTTCCGTCATGTCCAGCCGCGAGGCGAGCCACAGCCCGCGCCGCGAGATGTCGGTCGCGTTGGAAAAACGTGCAGCATCCGCGGCATACGGCTCCTGGCGGTGCAGGGGAAACCAAAAGGCGCGATGGCCGATGCCTTCGGCGTCGAGCGCGCGGCCAATCTTGGCGCGGTCGGCGACTAGCACGTCGGTCCATTGCCGCACCTCGCCGGGCTCCTCGAACGGCGGCAGGGTGAGCCCGGGCTGGTTGGCGAGGCGCGCGGCATAGAAGGCGTCGCGCTTTCGCGCCGCCGCGAGCCGTTTTTCGATCTCGTCGAGCTGCGGCAGCGCCACCGCAGCCTGCAAATCGGTGAACTTGAAGTTGAAGCCTATCACCGGATGCAGGTCGTCGCCGCCGGTGCCGCCGTGGCGGCGGCCCTGGTCCTTCAACTCGCGCAGGCGGTCGTGCAGCGCATCGCTGTCGGTGGTGACGATGCCGCCTTGGCCGGCGGTGATGGTCTTGTTGGCGGAGAACGAGAAGCAGCTCGCAAGGCCGAATGTGCCGATCTTCCGCCCGGCGTGCAGCGAGCCCAACCCCTCGGCGGCGTCGCAGATCAGCGCGAGATTGTGCTTCTTGCAGAGCGGCTCGATCCGCCCATAGTCGGCGCCGCGGCCGTTGACGTCGACGGTGACCACCGCCTTGGTGCGCGGCCCGATCGCGGCCTCCAGCGCGTCCGGATCGATGGCGAAGCGCACCGGCTCCACATCGACCAGCCGGACTGCGGCGCCCGCGAGTCGCACCGCGTTGGCGGTCGCGGCAAAGGTCAAATCGGGCACCAGCACCTCGTCGCCCGGGCCGACGCCGGCGGCCATCAGCGACAGCGTGATCGCCGCGGTGCCGCTGGTCACCGCCACCGCATGGCGGGCGCCGACCAGCTCAGCGATTCGCCGCTCGAACTCGCGGGCGAGGGGGCCGTCATTGACATACTGGCGGTCCAGCACGTCGCGCAGGCGGTCGTGCTCGCGCCCCGTCAGGTGGGGCCCGAACCAGGCGATCGGCTGGACGGGATGATTGGACATCGTGCTCGACAAGAGGCTATTGCAATCCCGGCTTCTTATACTGGCGAACATTCGGCACTGCTATGGCTCGAATCCTGGTCACCGGAGGCTCCGGCTTCATCGGTTCGGCGCTGGTCAAGGCGCTGGTCAAGGCCGGGCACGCGGTTCGCGTCCTGGACGACAACTCGCGCGGTGCGCCGCGCCGGCTGGCCGGCGTCGAGAAGGACATCGAATTCATCTCAGGCGACATTCGCGATCCCGCGGCCGTTGCTGCCGCCGTGCGCGGCATGGATGAGGTCCACCATCTCGCCTTCGTCAACGGCACGGAGTTCTTCTACAGCGCGCCGGAGCTGGTGCTGGAGGTCGGCGTCAAGGGCATTGTCAACGTGCTCGATGCCTGCCGCGCTGCGAAGGTCGGCAGGCTCATCCTCGCCTCCAGCTCCGAGGTCTATCAGACGCCGCCGAAGGTGCCGACCGACGAGACCGCGCCGCTGATCGTCCCCGATCCGTCCAACCCCCGCTATTCCTACGGCGGCGGCAAGATCATCAGCGAGCTGATGGCGATCAACTACGGCCGCAAGTCATTCGAGCGGGTGCTGATCTTCCGGCCGCACAATGTCTACGGGCCCGACATGGGCTTCGAGCACGTCATCCCGCAGTTTGCGGTGCGGCTGAAGCGCGCCATGAAGGCCCAGCCCAGTGGCAAGCTGCCGTTCGAGATCCAGGGCGAGGGCAGCGAGACCCGCAGCTTTTGCCACGTCGACGACCTCGTGCGCGGCGTCCTCGTGATGCGGGACAAGGGCGAGCATCTCGGCATCTACCACGTCGGCACGACCGAGGAGGTCGCCATCGCCGACCTGGCCCGGCGGGTCGCCGCCCATGGCGGGCGCGACATCGAGTTCGTCAGCCGGCCGGCGCCGCCCGGCGGCACCGCGCGCCGCTGCCCCGACATTGGCAAGCTCGCCGTCCTCGGCTATGCGCCGCAGGTGCCGCTCGCGCAGGGCCTGCCGCCGACGGTGGACTGGTACTTCGGCAACGAAAGCCTTGCGCCCAAGGCGTGATCCAATACGGTGCCGTCGATGAACGCATTCCCGCACAAGGTCGCCCGCGCGGCGGGCAGCGGCGCCAGCGTCCCGGTCGAGGCCTGCCAGGTCTGCGGCCACGACAAGCTCGAGACCGTGCTGTCGCTCGGTTACATGCCGCCGGTGAACCAGATGGAGCCGGTCGGCCAGATGCCGCGGCAACTGCCGTGGTTTCCCACCACGCTGCTCTACTGCGACAAGTGTGAACTGGTGCAGCTTGGTCTGGCCGTCGATCCGGTCATCATCTTCCCGCCGGAATATCCCTACACCTCCGGGATGACGAAGCTCCTGCGCGACAATTTCGCCGAGCTATACGCCGAGAGCTCGAAGATGCTGGGCCTGACAAAGGACGATCTCTGCATCGACATCGGCTCCAATGACGGCACGCTCATTTCCAACTTCCAGAAGGGCGGCCATCGCATCCTCGGCATTGAGCCGACCGACGTCGCCAAGATCGCCAACTCGCGCAGCGTCCCGACCTTGCAGCGTTACTTCGGCAAGGAGGTTGCGCGCGAGGTGAAGGGCAAGCACGGGGCCGCCAAGGTGGTGACGGCCGCCAACTGCTTCGCCCACATCGAGGACGTGCACGCCATTGTCGAGGGCATCGTCGAGATGCTCGCGCCCGACGGCGTGTTCATCTCGGAATCGCATTACCTCATCAAGCTCCTGGAGACGCTCCAGTACGACACGATCTATCACGAGCACCTGCGCTACTACTCGGTCGGCAGCCTCAAGCATCTCCTCGAGATGCACGGCCTCGAGGTGTTCCACGCCCGGCACATCCCAAGTCACGGCGGCTCGATCCGCGTCTATGCCGCGCGCAAAGGAGCCCGGCCGGTGCAGGCGTCGGTGAAGCAGATGCTGGACGCCGAGCCGCACGGCGAGGCGATGCGGGCGCGGCTTGCGAAATTCCGCGACGAGGTGACGCTGTCCAAGCTTCGCCTCTACGCCATGATTCGCGACATCAAGGAGAAGGGCGGACGCATCGCCGGCATCAGCGCGCCGTCGCGCGCCTCGACCTTGGTCAACTACGTGGGCCTCGACGAGGGGATCATCGACTATGTCTGCGAGATCGAAGGCTCGCTGAAGATCGGCAAGTGCATGCCGGGCACCCTGATTCCGGTGGTCGAGGAAAGCCGCTTGTTCACCGACCAGCCGGCCTGCGCGGTCATCTTCTCCTGGCACATCGCCGACGAGCTGGCGCCCAAGCTGCGCGCCAAGGGGTTTAAGGGCATGCTGGTGACCCCTTTGCCGGTGCCGCGAGTGCTCTAGCGGCACCCAACTTCACAATATTTGATGGATTTTAGGCTGGACGGCCGGGCTATCGTTCGGACCGCCGGACCACTATGTTGCCGCATTGCACAATCAGCTATTTGCTGGCAGCTAAGGTCCCCATGAATCACCGCGCCTCTTCGCGGCTGGCCGCCGCCATCGTGTTGTTCGCGCCGCTGCTCGCGGCCTGCGGCCAGAATCCGCAGCAGGGCGCGGGCGGTGGTGCGCCGCCGCCGCCGACCGTGACGGTGGCCAAGCCGGTTCAGCGCGGCGTCACCGACCAGGACGAATACGTCGGCCGCTTCGTCGCCGTGAACTCGGTCGAGGTGCGCGCCCGCGTCTCCGGCTATCTCGACCAGATCCACTTCCGCGACGGCCAGATGGTCAAGCAGGGCGATCTGCTGTTCACCATCGACAAGCGGCCGTTCCTGAACACGGTGGCGCAGGCGCGCGGCACGCTGGCCCAGGCCAAGGCCAACCTGGCCTTCACCGAGGCCGACCTTGAGCGCGCCAAGCTGCTTGTGCGCGATCGCACTCTGACCGAGCAGGTTTTCGACCAGCGCACCCAGGCGTTCCGCGCGGCGACCGCGTCGGTCGCCGCCAATGAGGCGGCGGTGAAGCAGGCCGAGCTCGATCTGGAATTCACGGAGTTGCGCGCCCCGGTGGCGGGCCGCATCGGCGACCGCCGCGTCTCTCCCGGCAACCTGGTCACCGGCGGCGTCGGCGCCACCACCATGCTCGCCACCATCGTCTCGCTCGACCCGATCCGTTTCGAATTCACCATGGATGAGGCCTCGTACCTTCGCTACGAGCGTTTCTCCGGCAGCGGCAAGGAGGTGACCGGCCGGGATGGTGGCGTCATCGTCGCGCTCAAGCTGCTCGACGAAAAGAACTTCGAGCATCGCGGCACCATGGACTTCGTCGACAACGTGGTCGACCGCTCGTCGGGCACGATCCGCGGCCGTGCGCAGTTCTCCAATTCCAACGGCATGCTGACGCCGGGCATGTTCGGCCGCATCCGTGTGCCGGGCTCGCCGACCTACAACGCGCTGTTGCTGCCGGACGCCGCCATCGGCACCGAGCAGATCCGCAAGTTCGTGCTGACGATCGGCCCCGACAACACCGCGGAGCAGAAATACGTCACGCTCGGCGCGCTGACCGAGGACGGGCTGCGCATCATCAAGGACGGGATTGCCGCCGAGGACCGCGTGATCGTCAACGGCCTGATGCGCGTGCGCCCGAAGCAGAAAGTCACGCCGCAGGAGCAGGGCGCGCCCGCCGCGTCCGGCCAGCAGGCTCAGAAGTAGCGGCCGCGCGCCATGCGCATTTCTCACTTCTTCATCGACCGGCCGATCTTCGCGGCTGTTGTCTCGATCGTCATCGTCATCCTCGGCGCGGTGGCGTTCACGCGGCTGCCGGTTGCGCAGTATCCGGAGATCGCTCCGCCGGTCATCAACGTGTCCGGTCAGTATCCCGGCGCCAACGCCGAGACCGTGGCCTCCACCGTGGTGGCGCCGATCGAGGAGCAGATCAACGGCGTCGAGAACATGCTCTACGTGTCGTCGAACTCCAACGGCGACGGGCGTTTCTCGATCGGCGTGACCTTCGACCTCGGCACCAACCTCGATATCGCCCAGGTGCAGGTGCAGAACCGTGTTGCCACCGCCCTGCCGCGGCTGCCGGCCGACGTGCGCAACATTGGCGTGACCGTGGCCAAGGCGTCGTCCGACCTGATGATGGTCGTGCACATGCTGTCGCCCGACAAATCGCGCAGCGACCTGTTCATCTCCAACTACGCCGCGCTCGAGATCAAGGACGCGCTGACGCGCGTTGACGGCGTCGGCTCGATCATCGTGTTCGGCAGCCGCGATTATTCGATGCGCGTGTGGCTCGATCCCGACCGTCTGCAATCGCTCGGCATGACGGCGCAGGACGTCACCCAGGCGCTGCAGGCGCAGAACATCCAGGTGGCATCCGGCGTGCTCGGCCAGCCGCCGGTCGACAAGCCCGGCGCGTTCCAGATCTCGGTGCAGACGCTCGGCCGTCTCGCCGATCCGGAGCAGTTCGGCAATATCGTCATCAAGCAGACGCCGACCGCGGTGGTGCGGGTGAAGGATATTGGCCGCGCCGAGCTGTCCGGCCTGGACTATTCCTCCAATTCCTACCTCGATCTCGATCCGGCGGTCGCCATTGCGGTGTTCCAGCGGCCCGGCTCGAACGCGCTCGCCACCGCCGACGGCGTCCGCAAGACCATGGCGGAGGCGTCCAAGCGCTTCCCGCAAGGGCTGATCTACAAGATCGTCTACGACCCGACCCAATTCATCCAGCAGTCGGTCGACGCCGTGATGGAGACGATCCTCGAGGCGATCCTGCTGGTCATCCTGGTGGTCGTGCTGTTCCTGCAGACCTGGCGCGCCGCCATCATCCCCCTGGTGGCGATCCCGATCTCGCTGATCGGCACGTTCTTCCTGATGGCCTCGTTCGGCTTCTCGCTGAACAACCTGTCGCTGTTCGGCCTCGTCCTCGCCGTCGGCATCGTCGTCGACGACGCCATCGTCGTGGTCGAGAACGTCGAGCGCAACATTGCCAACGGGCTCTCCCCGCGCGACGCGGCCCGCAAGAGCATGGACGAGGTCGGCGCGGCGCTGGTCGCCATCGCGCTGGTGTTGTGCGCGGTGTTCGTGCCGTCGGCCTTCATCACCGGCATCTCGGGCCAGTTCTACAAGCAGTTCGCGCTCACCATCGCCGGCGCCACGGTGATCTCGCTGATCGTCTCGCTGACGTTGTCGCCGGCCCTCTGCGCGCTGCTGCTCAAGCCGCACTCCGACCGTGAGCGGGTGCGCTGGTACGCCCGGCCGGTGCGCGGCTTCTTTCGCGTGTTCAATTTCGGCTTCGACAAGCTGGCGGAAGGCTACGGCTGGCTGGCGCAGCGGGTGGTGCGGTTCGCCGTCATCATGCTGCTGGTCTATGCCGGCATCATCGCCTTCGGCCTGAACGAGTTCCGCAAGACACCGACCGGCTTCATCCCTGCACTCGATCGAGGCTATCTGATCGTGGTGGCGCAACTGCCGCCGGGCGCCTCGCTGGCGCGGACCGATGAGGTGCAGCGGCGCATCGTCGATACGGCACTCAAGACGCCGGGCGTGGCCGGCGCGGTGAACATCGTCGGCTTCTCCGGCGCCACCTTCACCAACGCGCCGAACGCGGGCGCGGCGTTCCTGGTGCTGGATTCGTTCGAGAAGCGCGCCAAGGATCCCAACCAGTCCGTCGTCGGCCTGCAGCGCACCCTGTTCGGCAAGCTCGCATCCATCCAGGAAGCGATGGTGTTCGTGGTGGCGCCGCCGCCGGTGATGGGCATCGGCAATGCCGGCGGCTTCCGCATGATCATCGAGGACCGTGCCGGGCAGGGGCCACAGGCGCTGCTGAACGCCGCCTACGCCATGATGGGCCGCGCGGCGCAGACGCCGGGGCTGGTGCAGGTGTTCTCGGTGTTCGAGAACTCGACGCCGCAGCTCTATCTCGACATCGACCGCCAGAAGGCGCAGCTCCTCGGCATCAACGTCTCCGACGTGTTCTCCGCGCTGCAGATCTATCTCGGCTCGGCCTACGTCAACGACTTCAACCTGTTCGGCCGCACCTTCCGCGTCACCGCGCAGGCCAATGCCGCGAACCGGATGGACACCAAGGATGTGCTCGCCATCCGCGTGCGCAACTCATCCGGCGAAACCGTGCCGCTCGGCTCGTTCACCACCGTTCGTGACACCTCCGGCCCGTACCGCTGGCCGCGCTACAACCTCTATCCCTCCGCCGAGCTCGACGGCGCCGCCGCCCCCGGCTTCAGCCAGGGCCAGGCCATGGCGATCATGGAAAAGCTTGCCGCCGAAACTCTGCCGGACGGCTTCGGCTATGAATGGACCACGCTCGCCTTCCAGCAGCTTCGCGCCGGCAACACCGCGATCTTCGCCTTCGTGCTGGCGGTGGTGTTCGTGTTCCTGGTGCTGGCGGCTCAGTTCGAGAGCCTTACCCTTCCGGTCGCGGTCATCCTGATCGTGCCGATGTGCCTGATCGCTTCCATCGTCGGCGTGGTGATGCGCGGCCAGGACAACAACATCCTGACGCAGGTGGGCTTCATCGTGCTGATCGGGTTGGCGGCCAAGAACGCCATCCTGATCGTCGAGTTCGCCAAGCAGCTTCAGGACAACGGCCGCGACCGTGTGGCGGCCGCGGTCGAGGCGGCGCGGCTGCGGCTGCGGCCGATCCTGATGACCTCGATGGCCTTCATCTTTGGCGTCTCGCCGATGGTGTGGGCGGTTGGTGCCGGCGCCGAGCTTCGCCAGACGCTGGGCACGACCGTGTTCGCCGGCATGATCGGCGTCACCCTGTTCGGCCTGATCTTCACGCCGGTGTTCTATGTGGTCAGCCGCTGGGTCGGCGAGCGCATGAGCCTGCGGCGGCGCGGTGGGACGACGCACCAGCCGGCCGAATAGCCCGGCATTTCAACGGGTTGTGACTGGACGGGCGCCGCCGCTCGTGCTGTCACAGGTTTGGAATAACAATCATTCCAAGGTGTTACACAGCACGCTGCCCCGTTGCGCTTTGGGGGTGGGGCGCTGCGGACCTGGGCTCATCCACACCAAGAGGGACAATCCAATGATGAAACGCCTCGTGCTTGCTGCCGCCATCGCTGCAATCGGCGCCACCGCCGTCGTCGCGCAGGGCGACCCGGTCGCTGCCCGCAAGCAGGTCATGAAGGACAACGGCGCCGCGAGCCGCAACGCCCGCGAGATGATCGAAGGCAAGCAGCCGTTCGACCTCGCCAAGGCCAAGGCGTCGCTCGCCACCTTCGCCGCCGCGCACGACAAGGCCAAGAACCTGTGGCCGGACACCTCCAAGGGCGGCGACACTGCCTCGCTGCCGGCGATCTGGGAGAACAAGGCCGACTTCGAGGCCAAGCTTGCCAAGTTCTCGGCGGATGCCAAGGCGGCGGAAGCCAAGGTCAAGGATCTGGACAGCTTCAAGGCTGAGATCGGCGAGATCGGCAAGGCCTGCGGCGGCTGCCACAACACCTACCGCAAGCGGCAGTCGTAAGACTGATCATCCATGACGTAAGCGCGGGGCGGGTCCTGACCGGACGCCGCCCCGCAGCTTTTTGGCGCGCTCGGCGTTGCCTATAGTGGGTGCGGGAGAAGGAGCGTTCGGTGCTGCGCAAGCTGGTCGTTGCCGCGGTGGTGCTGGCCGTCATCGGCCTCGCGGTGTTCTGGATCGTGACCATCCCGGCGACCGTGCCGGCAAGCGCGCTCGGCTCGCATGCGCCCAACCTGGAGAACGGCAAGACGCTGTTCTACGCCGGCGGCTGCGCCTCCTGTCACGCCACGCCCGGGCAGGATGACAAGACCCGGCTCGGCGGCGGCTATGCGCTGAAATCGCCGTTCGGCACGTTCTACGCGCCGAACATCTCGCCCGATCCCGAGCGCGGCATCGGCCGGTGGAGCGAGGCCAACTTCGTCACCGCCATGCAGAAGGGCACATCGCCGGACGGCCGCCACTACTATCCGGCGTTTCCTTATACCTCCTATCAGCGGATCGGCACCGGCGACCTGCGCGACGTGTTCGCCTTCCTCAAGACCTTGCCGGCGGCGCAGGATGCGTCCAAGCCGCACGACGTGCCCTTTCCATTCAACATCCGCCGCCTGCTGGGCGGCTGGAAGTTCCTGTTTCTCGACGGCAAGCCGTTCGAGGCCGAACCTGGCAAGGACGCCGCCTACAACCGCGGCAACTACCTCGTGAATGGCCCGGGCCACTGCGCCGAGTGCCATTCGCCGCGCAACGCGCTTGGCGGCATCATTCAGAGTCAGCGGTTTGCCGGCGGCCCCGAGCCGGGCGGCGACGGCTTCGTGCCCAACATCACCCAGAAGGGCCTGAGCATGTCGCGTGAGGACCTGGTGAAGCTGCTCGCCACTGGCGAGACGCCCGACGGCGACACCATTGGCGGCGACATGGCCAAGGTCACCGTCAACACCGGCAAGCTGCCGGCGGCCGACCGCGAGGCGATCGCCACCTACGTGAAGGCGCTGCCGCCGGTCGAAGGACCGAAGCCGCCGGAGAAGAAGTGACGTTGGCACCCCGCCTCGCTTGCGCGGTTGGCAAGCGGGCGCGATGAACCTCGCCAAAGCCTTCCTGCTCAAGGGCCTCTCGGCGCTGCTGTTCGCGCTGTTGTCGGCTGGCGTGCGCTATGCCGGCGAAACCGGCGTGCCGCTCGGCGAGATTGTGTTCTTTCGCGCGGCGTTCGCCATCGTGCCGGTGCTGCTGATCGACGCCTGGCGGCGGGAGCTTGCCGACGTCGTGCGCACGGAGCGCCCATTCGGCCACTTCCTGCGCGGCGCCATCAGCATGGCCGGCATGTTCCTCAACTTCGCAGCGCTTGCCCGCCTGCCGCTGGTCGACGCCACCGCCATCTCGTTCGCGGCGCCGCTCATCACCGTGGCCTTCGCCGCGCTGCTGCTCGGCGAACGGGTGCGCATCTACCGCTGGTCGGCGGTAGCGGTCGGCTTCGTCGGCATCGTCGTGATGCTGTGGCCCTATCTCAACCTCGCGCAGTACATGTCGGGCGGCACCGCGACCGGCGCCGCCAGCGTCGGCGCGCTGTGCGGGGTACTCGCCGCCTTCACCAACGCCGGCTCGGTGATCCAGACGAGGCGGCTGGCCGACACCGAAACCACCTCGTCGATCGTGTTCTACTTCTCGCTCTATTGCGCGATCGCGGGCCTGGCCACGCTGCCGTTCGGCTGGATCTGGCCCACGCCGCTGCAACTCGCGGTGCTGATCGGCACCGGCATTATCGGCGGGCTCGCCCACATCGTGCTGACCTCCAGCTACCGCTACGCGCCGGCCTCGCTGGTCGCGCCGCTCGACTACACCACCATGATCTGGGCGTTCGTGTTCGGCTGGGTGCTGTTCGGCGAATTGCCGACGCTCTACGTCTATGTCGGCGGCGCGATTGTCGCGGCGTCCGGCATCTTCGTGATCTGGCGCGAGCGGCAGCTTGGCCTCCGCCGCATCCGCGAGGCTGAAGGCCCGGCCAACGTCTCGTAACGGGACAGCGGACCCCCTTCCGGCGCGCGCGCCTGGCCCGATATCCTGACCAGATGCCAAGCCGCCCGTGCGTGTGCCTGTTCTTGTTCGTGCTGGCCGGCCATCCGGCGTTTGCCGGTGAGCCCGACTATTTTTTCAGGCGTTGCATGTCGACCCGGACGGCGGCGGATCCGGTCTGCGCCACCTACGTCTACGGCGTGCTGAACGCGCCGCCGGCCGCCCGGTCGGATGTCCCGCCAACGCGAAGCACGTGCTATCCGCCGGTGGTGAGCCCGGCGCAGGCGAGCGCGATCGTCAACGACTATGTGCGCAGGCATCCCGAGCGGCTCGCCATCGGCGCGGCCAATGTGAAGGCCGAAGCCTTCCAAGCCGCATTTCCGTGCCGGCCCAATTAGGCCGTGCAGTTCTTTCTTTATGAAATCGTCGCTCGCGTCGTCGCGATCTATCTGTGCGTTGATTGCTACCGCAATCTGCGGAACGGCCTGATCGAAAGAAAAATCGAAAGCTTCAAATACGACTGGCTGGACTGGCTTCTAGACTGGACGAATTGGGTCTTTCATAGAGACACCCAGCCGTTCCGGTATTGGCTGCAAATGAGCATCGAGGCAATGATGCTGCTGTGCTGCCTCGTCGTCGCGGTCTTCGGGTGGTGGCGCCCGGAGAGCTGAGCGTCAGCGCCAGCCCATCCCCGGCGCGACGTGCTTGAGGATCGCCTCGATCACGTGGGCGTTGTAGTCGACGCCGAGTTGATTGGGCACGGTGAGCAGCAGCGTGTCGGCCTCGGCGATCGCTTCGTCCTGCTTGAGCTGCTCGATCAGGACGTCCGGCTCGGCGGCGTAGCTCTTGCCGAAGATCGCCTTGGTGTTGTCGCCGAGGAAACCGACCTGGTCCGCGCCCTCGTTGTCGCGGCCGAAGTACATGCGGTCCATGTCGTTCATCAGCGCGAAGATGCTGCGGCTCACCGATGTCCGCGGCTCGCGCGTGTGGCCCGCTTCTTTCCACGCCGCGCGGTACGCCCGGATCTGCTCGGCCTGCTGCACGTGGAAGGGCTTGTCGCTCTCGACCACCTTGAGCGTCGAGCTCTGCATGTTCATGCCGAGCTTGGCGCCCCAGACGGCGGTGGCGTTGGAGCCCGCGCCCCACCAGATGCGCTCGCGCAGGCCCTCGGAATACGGCTCGAGGCGGAGCAGGCCGGGCGGGTTGGGGAACATCGGGCTGGGGTTGGGCTTCGCGAAGCCTTTGCCCTTGATCACCTCGAGGAAGACCTCGGTGTGATGGCGCGCCATGTCGGCGTCGGTCTTTCCCTCGGGCGGCACGTAACCGAAATAACGAAACCCGTCGATCACCTGCTCGGGCGAACCGCGGCTGATGCCGAGCTGGAGGCGGCCGCCGGCGATCAGGTCGGCGGCGCCGGCGTCCGTCGCCATGTACAGCGGGTTCTCGTAGCGCATGTCGATCACGGCGGTGCCGATCTCGATTGTCTTGGTCTTCGCGCCGCACGCCGCCAGCAGCGGGAAGGGCGAGCCGAGCTGGCGGGCGAAATGGTGCACCCGGAAATAGGCGCCGTCCGCGCCAAGCTCCTCGGCGGCGACCGCAAGATCGATCGATTGCAAGAGCGCATCCGACGCCGAGCGCGTCTGCGACTGCGGCGAGGGGCTCCAATGGCCGAACGAGAGGAAGCCGATTTTTTTCATGCAGATGAAATGGGGGAGGGCGTGCGCGGCGTCTAGGGCTTGGCGCCCACGGCGTCCGACAGGTTAGCGCGCAATCTTACCATCTGCTCGCGAAGGTTCTGAAACTCCGCCGTGCTGAGCCCCATCGCCTTCACGAGGCCGCCGCGAAACTCGAGGGCCCGCTCGCGCACGCTTCGGCCCTGCGGCGTCAGGCGCACACGCACCTGCCGCTCGTCCTCCGGGTCGCGCTGCCGGGTCAGGTGCCCCATCGCCTCCATCCGCTTCAGCAGCGGCGTGAGCGTGCTGGAGTCGAGGAACAGCTTGTCGCCGAGGCCGCCGACGGTCTGGTCGTCGTGCTCATAGAGCGAGACCATCACGATGTACTGCGGATAGGTCAGCCCCAGCTCGTCGAGCACCGGCTTGTAGATGCGATTGACGGCCAGGTTGGTCGAATAGATCGCGAAGCAGAGGAAATCGTCGAGTTTCGGCGCCTCGCTGGGGGTGGCGGGTTTGGGCTGGGTCACGGCCATAAGTCTCTCCAAAAGCTGGCGAATCGCCTCGCCAGTCGCTCGCTCACAATTAGTTGATACGCGATATAATAGCAAGCGGTTGACTCCGCAAGGGTTGTCGCCCTATTACTTTGCGTACGATCTAATCGCTCGAAAGTAAACACAGCAGGGGCCACCGATGAACGCGACCGTGACATCCGAAGCCATCAACCAGGGCCGCCGCCGGCTCCTCGGCATGACCGCGCTGGGTCTTGTCGTGGCGAGCGCCGCGAGCCTGCTGCCGTCATCGCTGATCGCCGCACCTGCGGGCGATGCCATCCGCCCCTTCCGCGTCAACATTTCAAAAGAGCGGCTCGCCGATCT
>JADMIO010976139.1_pt1 | contig 43240 bp, 39 predicted proteins | sample 8958161 | NCBI WGS metagenome assembly JADMIO01 (sample SAMN16585339, study PRJNA669376) | soil metagenome | isolation source: Crop rotation soil | place: USA: Cullars Rotation, Alabama | collected 2011
CGCGACAACTTGTCCACGTGGAATTCTAAGCTTAGGATCCCAATGTGCTGGAAAGCCACGTGATCGCGGTGCCGCTGGTGCTGCTGGGCCTGGTCGCCGCGCACCTGATGGCGCTGCACGAGACCGGGTCGAACAATCCCGACGGCATCGAGATCAAGAAGCAGCCGAAGGACCCGAAGACCGGGCTGCCGCTCGACGGCATCTACTCGCATCCCTACTACACGGTGAAGGACATCGTCGGCGTCATCGGCTTTCTGTTCGTGTTCTGCGCGATCCTTTTCTTCGTGCCGACGATGGGCGGCTACTTCCTCGAGGACAACAACTTCATTCCCGCAGACCCGCTGAAGACGCCCGAGCACATCGCGCCGGTCTGGTACTTCACGCCCTACTACGCGATGCTGCGCGCGGTGCCGTCGTTCCTGGGCAGCCAGTTCTGGGGCGTGATCGTCATGGGGCTCGCGGTGATGATCTTCTTCGTGATGCCGTGGCTCGACCGCGGCAACGTCAAGTCGATCCGTTACCGCGGCGGGCTGTACAAGGCCTGGCTGGCGCTGTTCGTCGTGAGCTTCCTGATCCTGGGCTACCTGGGCGTCGTGCCGATCACCATCTGGGGCCAGTTCCCGGAGAGCTGGCCCATCCTCGGCGGCGCCGACAAGGCGACCGTCGTCGCGCGCGTGCTCACGGTGATCTACTTCCTCTACTTCCTGTTGATGCCCTGGTACACCGCGCGCGACAAGACGCTGCCGGTGCCGGCGCGGGTGAAATGATGAATCTCCGCTACGCGAAGATGCTCGCCGCCGGGGCGGCGCTGGTCGGCGTCCTGCTGCCGGGACCGGCGGCGGCCTCGGCCGGCGCCGACATCCGGATGGAGCCCGCGCCGATCAACCGGCTTTCGCTCGAGTCGCAGCAGCGCGGCGTCCGCACGTTCGTCAATTACTGCCTCAACTGCCACAGCGCGAAGTTCATGCGCTACAACCGGCTGACCGACCTGGGCCTGACGCAGACCCAGATCGTCGACAACCTGATGTTCCCGACGAACAAGATCGGCGAAACCATGCAGGTCGCGATGACCACCGCCAACGCCAAGGCGTGGTTCGGCGTCCCGCCGCCCGACCTGACGGTCGAAGCGCGAGTGCGCGGCGCGCAGTGGCTGTACAACTATTTCCTGGCTTTCTACAGGGACGATTCGACGCCCTCGGGATGGAACAACCTGCTCTTTCCCAACGTCGCGATGCCGCATGTCCTCGCCGAGCTCTCCGGCTCCAACCGGCTGATCGTGACCGAGTACAAGACCCACGAGGAAGCGCAGGCCGCGGCGCTCGCGGGCAAGGGCATCGTCGTCCAGGGTCCCGGCCAGAACAACACTTTCGCGGTGAAGACGCTCGAGCTCACGAGCCCGGGGACGATGACCCCGAACCAGTACCGCGAGATGGTGGCGGATCTCGTCAACTTCCTCGATTACATGGCCGAGCCCAACAAGAACAAGCGCGTCAGCATCGGCCTCGCGGTGATGCTGTACCTGTGCCTGCTGTTCGGGTTCGCCTACTGGCTGAAGCGCGAATACTGGAAGGACGTGCACTGACGCGGAAATCCCGCCGCCGCGCCTGAAGCGCCCGGGCCGCGGCGTTGGATGAACTGCCGCTTCGTTTGGTCGGGCCGGACGCTGCAGCCCACGCAGCCCGGCCGCTTGCAAGTTTAACAATCGGCTATAGATCAGCAGCCGGGGCCGCCGCGGTCTCTGCCGTCCGAGGCCTCGCCCACCGTTGCCGCCCTGCCAACGGCGCTCGCCGCTGTCGCCGCGCCAGGAGACTCGAACCATGATGACGCTCTATTCCGGGACCACCGACCCCTTCAGCCAGCGCTGCCGCATCGTTCTCCACGAGAAGGGCATGGACTTCCAGATCATCGACGTCGACCTGGACCACAAGCCAGAGGACCTGGCGGTGATGAACCCTTACAACCAGGTGCCCGTCCTGGTCGAGCGCGACCTGGTGCTGCACGAGTCCAACATCATCAACGAGTACATCGACGAGCGCTTCCCGCATCCGCAGCTGATGCCCGCCGACCCGGTGATGCGCGCCCGCGCGCGGCTGTTCCTCCACCGCTTCGAGAAGGAGCTCTTCTGCCACATCGACGCGCTGGAAGGCAACAACCAGAAGCAGATCGAGAAGGCCCGCAATCACGTCCGCGACAGCCTGCTGCAGATCGCGCCGGTGTTCGCCAAGCACAAGCACATGCTGGGCGACGAGTATTCGATGCTCGACGTGGCGATCACGCCGCTGCTCTGGCGTCTCGACTACTACGGCGTGGTGATGCCGAAGCAGGCGGCGCCGCTGATGAAATACGCCGAGCGCCTCTTCGCGCGGCCCGCGTTCTCGGAAGCGATGACCTCCGCCGAACGCGGCATGCGCAAGTAGCCGGCTTGACCGGCGCGTCGCCGCCCGTAGTATCCTGAGCCATGTCCGAGCAGTCCGCAAAGCCCTATCTCGTCCGCGCCATCTGCGAGTGGTGCGCCGACAACGGGCTCACACCCTACCTGGCCGTCAAGGTCAACGAGGCGACGCGCGTGCCGGCGGCGTACGTGAAGAACGGCGAGATCGTCCTCAACATCAGCGCCGCCGCGACGCGCAGGCTGACCGTCGACAACGACGGCGTTCGCTTCTCCGCGCGCTTCTCCGGAGCGTCGCAGGAGGTGTCGGTGCCGATGTCCGCGGTCGCCGGCATCTTCGCTAAGGAGACGGGCTACGGTTTCGCGTTCACGGTGTCGAACAACCCGGTCGCTTCGCTCGCGGCCGCGGTCGCACCCTCCGAGCCCGACATCGACGCGCAGCTCGCGGCCGACCTCAAGGACACGAAGGCGGCGAAGGACGCGAAGGACAGCAAAGACGCCCCGAAGGGCAGGGCGCGGCCCTCGCACCTTCAAATCATCAAGTAGCCCGCGCTCCGCCGGCTCGCGCCCCTTCGGGCGCCTGAACGATCGTTTGTCCACTACGTCATCGCGCGCAGGCGCGGGGTCGCCTTCGCGTGCGAGAGCGACGCGCGCTTGCATTTCGCGACGCACCGCGGATCGACCACGACGTTGTACGCGGCTGCCGTGTAGCCCACGATTTGTCGCCCGCTCGAAAGCGAATTCATCGCGATGAAAACCGCGCAACGTTTGTTGCGGAACGATCTTTTCCACGGCGCGCAGACGAGTAGAATCGACGCGTAGCCGGCATAGCTCAGCTGGTAGAGCAGCGGTTTTGTAAACCGTTGGTCGTGGGTTCGATTCCTACTGCCGGCACCAGAAGAACGTTTGCGGATCACGCATCCTCGCGATGACGTCCGACGAACGCAGAACAACAAGTGGGAACGCTTGCGGTTTTCGGCATGCGTTGGGGCGTCCGCATTCTTCGAGGGGGGAATCCGCGTGGCCAACGATCGTCATTGCGCAATGACAGGCTGAAACATGCCTGTCGTCGCGCTGCGGCCGATCCAGGCGAGGCTCGTCATCGAGCCGGGCCGCGAAAGCCTGTTGATGATGAAGGTCGTCGTCGCGCAAGGCGAGTCGATCGCGCTCGCAGGCGGAGGGATGCTCGAAGCGCTCGGCGGAACGCTTCGCATACGCGAGCGCGGCGGCGACAAGCCGCGGGACGAGGGCGGTCCGGCCGGCACGCTGGCGTACGTCGAGGCCTCGGGTGAGGGGGAGAAGGCCGAGCCCGCGCATTTCCAGGTCAGCATCTCGATGTCGGCGGCGAAGTTCGACGCGCTGCTCAAGGTCGCCATTGCCGGGCAGCTTCCCACGCGCTTCTACGTGCAGGCGGGCGAGGCGCGTCCCGGCCGGGAGCCCGAAGGCTTCGGCCACACGGTGCGCGGCGGCGAGCGCATCAGGGCGTGGGACATCGAGAATCATCGCACCGTGCCTATCGCGAACTTCTCGGCGATACTGCCCATCGCCGTCGGCGCCGGGGCCGGGCCTCGGGCGCTGCCCGCGTTGCCCGCCGCCGACCGCATGCCCGCCGAATCGCGCGTCGCGGGCAGCGACCAGGTGGCCGAGCTCGCCGATCAGTTCGCGGTCTTCCAGGGGGAGACGAAGAACGCGCTGACTGCCGTCGTGTCGGTCGTCGCGGTGATCGGCGTATTGCTGCTGCTGATCAACCTGGTGCTGATCATCAGGTAGAGTGCGGGGAATGAATGCCCTGGATTTCGGCGGCCGCAAGGCGGTCGTCACCGGCGGCGCCGGCGGCATCGGCCTCACCGTCGCCCGCCGCCTCGCGCAGAGCGGCGCTGCGGTTGCGCTGTGGGATCGCGACGCTGCCGCGCTCGCGCGCGCATCGGCGCAGCTTCCCGAAGGCGTGCAGAGCTTCAGGATCGACGTCGAGGATGCGGTGCAGGTCGCGAATGCGACCGCGGCGAGCGTCGCCGCGCTTGGCCGCATCGACGTGCTCGTCTGCTCGGCGGGCATCACCGGTCCCAACCTTCCCGTGTGGGAGTATCCGGTCGATGCGTGGCGCCAGGTGTTCGACGTCAATGTCCACGGGCTCTTCCAATGCAACCGGGCGGTCGTGCCGGAGATGCGGAAGACCGACTACGGCCGGATCGTCAACATCGCGTCGGTCGCAGGCAAGGAGGGCAATCCCAACGCCTCGGCGTACAGCGCGTCGAAAGCGGCGGTGATCGGGCTCACCAAGTCGCTGGGCAAGGAGCTCGCCAGGACCGGGATCCGCGTCAATTGCGTCGCGCCCGCGGCGGTGCGCACGGCGATGTTCGATCAGATGACGCAGGAGCACATCGACTTCATGCTGTCGAAGATACCGATGGGACGCTTCGGCACGGCCGACGAGATCGCGGCGATGGTCTGCTGGCTCGCGAGCGAGGAGTGCTCGTTCACGACCGGCGCGGTGTTCGACATATCCGGCGGCCGCGCCACCTATTGACCCGGTGCACAGCAGGCGGCTGCGCGGCGGGCCCGATCTTCGTAACCGGCACTCGGCCCGTTCGCTCTGCTTTGCGCCGGGTTGCGCGCCTCGGCGCGATTCAGGCGCGGACGTCCAGCATGATCTTCCCGATGTGCTGCGACGATTCCATCAGCGCGTGGGCGGCCGCGGCTTCGGCGAGCGGGAACGTCCTGTGCACGACGCTCTTCAGCGCGCCGCGCTCGAACATCGGCCACACGTGCTCCGACAGCGAGCGCGCGATGTCGGCCTTGCGCTGCACGGGGCTCGCACGCAGCGTCGAGCCGCTGACGGTCAGGCGCTTCATCATCACCGGCAGCCAGTCGGCCTCGACGCGGCTGCCCTGCAGGAAGGCGATGATCAGCAGGCGGCCTTCGAGCGCGAGGCACTTGAGGTTCCTCTCGATGTACGGTCCGCCGACCATGTCCAGGATTACGTTGACCCCGCGCTTCTGGGTGATCCGCGCGACCTCGGCGACGAAATCCTGCTCTTTGTAGTTGATCACGTGGTCGGCGCCGAGCGACCGGCAGTACGTTGCCTTGTCCGTGCTTCCCACCGTCGTGAACACCGTGCCGCCATACTGCTTGACGAGCTGGATCGCGGTCAGCCCGATGCCGCTGGAGCCGCCATGGACGAGGAAGCTCTCGCCGCGCTGGAAGCGCCCGCGGTCGAAGACGTTGTTCCACACGGTGAAGTAGTTCTCCGGCAGGCTTGCCGCGTCGAGCGCGCCCAGACCCTTGGGAAACGGCAGGCAGAACGATGCGGGGGTCGTGCAGTACTCGGCGTAGCCGCCACCCGGAGTCAGCGCGCACACCTCGTCGCCGACGCGCCAGGACGTGACGCCTTCGCCGAGCGCCGCCACGACGCCGGCGACCTCGAGCCCCAGGATCGGCGACGCATCCGGAGGCGGCGGATACCGCCCCGCGCGCTGCGCGCAGTCGGGACGGTTGACGCCGGCGTGGCTCACCTCGATCAGCACCTCGCCGGGCTTCGGCGAGGGGACCGGGCCTTCGGCGAGCGCGATGACGTCCGGAGGGCCGGGCTCGCGAACCGCGGCATAGCGCATCGTGGCGGGGACGGGACGGGTCATGGACGCTGGCGGAAGTCGAAGGAGCGTCGATTCTAGCAGCGCCGATGTGCACGGCCTGTACCAGCGGCTCGCGTGATCGAACGGCGGGCCGCGGACGGCGACGCGTTCAACCGCCGGTGTCGGGCAGCCCGCCTCGCGCGGCGAGCAGCCACAGCGCGGCGGCCCCCACGCCGAGCGCGAGCATCCAGAGCGTCGGCCGCATGCCGATCGTCTCCGCCAGCGCGGCTCCGATCAACGCTCCCGCGGGCGCGAGCACGCCGCCGGCGACCTGCCACGTCGCCGCTGCCCGTCCCAGCGAATGCGCCGGCAGCAGCCGCTGGCGCAGCGACGTCTCGTTGATCAGGTAGACCGTCAACGCGCCATCGCCGATCACCTGGGCGGCGATCAGGAACGCCATCGCGATCCACGGTGTCGGAGGCGCGAGCGGAATCAGCACCTGCGCGATCGCGCCGACGACGAGGGCGCCGATCAGCGAGCGCCGGGGTCCCCAGCGCATGGCTGCCGGACCGGCGAGCGCCGCTCCGATCAGCGCTCCCACGCCGCCGAAGCCGATGGCGACACCGAGCTGCGTCGGCGTCAGACCGAGGTCCGACAGCGCGTAGAGCGTGTACAGGGAGGCCATGAAGCTCATGCACAGCGTGAGCGTCGACGTGCCGAGAAACAGCGAGCGCACCGCGCGATCGCGCCACACGACACCGATGCCGGTGCGCACGTCGGCGACGAACGAGCTCGACCCCTCCGCGGCGATGGTCTCGCGCTTGCGGATGCGGCCGAGCAACAGCGCGGAGACGACGAAGCTGGCGGCGTCGACGGCGATCGCGAGCGGCGCGGTCAGCCATGCGACCAGCGCCCCGCCGGCGGCGGGCCCCGAGATCTCCGCGATCGCCTCGGCCGTCTCGCGCTTCGCGTTGGCGTCGAGCACGCGCCGCCGTCCGACCAGGTCGTTGATGAAGACGTGGTCGGCGACATCGAACAGCACCGTGGCGATGCCCGTGATCACGGCGACCGCATAGAGCAGCGGCAGGCTCACCGCCCCCGCGTAGGCCGCCAGCGGAATCGCGAGCAGCGCGATCGCGCGCACCAGGTCGGCGCCGATCATCAGCGGCCGCCGCCGATGGCGATCGACGAAGCCGCCGGAGAACCACGCGCAGATCGCGCCGGGAAGGGTGAGCGCGACGGTCAGCAGGCCGAGATCGTAGGCGCCCGCGCCCGCCATCACGATCGCCGCGATCGGCAGCGCGGTGCGGGTGATCCGCGAGCCCACCGCCGAAATCCCCTGCGCGCTCCACAGCAGCAGGAAATCCCGGTGCAGCCAGAGCCCGCGGCGCGGCAGCCAGCGTGTCGCGCGCGCGGTCAGCGAGCGCTCGATGAACCCCCCATCAGCGGCGCGCCATCAATAGACGACCCGCACGTTGTCGGGCGTGAGCCAGTCCTTCAGGCTCGCGATCAGCGGATCGTCCAGGTTGACGTTCCATGCGTCGGGGAGCTCGAGCTCGCCGCCGACGCCGTGGTTGCGATATTCGACGACGATCGGGCACTGGCCGTTGCGGAACGGCGCCAGCAGCTCGGCGAGGCGCGCGGCATCGGCGCCGCCGTTGAGGGCGAGGCGCAGCAGCTTCGCGTAACGCTTGCGGATCGACGCGAGGTCGTGAACGGCTTCGGCGATGATGCGCAGCCCCTGCGGCTGCTGGCCGTCCTCGCCGCCGCGCTGCATCACCTTGGCGTCGATGATGACGAGCTGGTCCTCGCGCAGGAGGTTCCGCGCCGCGTCGAAGGTCTCGTTGAACACCACGATCTCCGCGGTGCCGACGCCGTCGTCGAGCGTGACGAACGCCATCTTGCCGCGGCGCGAGGTCTGCGTGCGCAGCGCGGTGACGATGCCCGCGAGCAGCACCGTCTCGCGCTTGGGCTGCAGGTCCACGAGGCGTTGGCGGATCAGCGTCGCGAGCTCGGGCGCGTACGCGGCATAGGGATGACCGGACAGGTAGAAGCCCAGCGCGCCTTTTTCCTGTACGAGCCTCTCGGTCTCGGTCCAGTCGCGCACCACGACCAGCGCCGGCCTCGCCGCTTCGCTGCCCTCGCCGAACAGCGACACCTGCCCCGCCGAGGCTTCAGCCTTCTCGGCTTCGGACAGCGCGACGCCCACCGATGCGAACAGCGTCGAGCGCCGCGCGTCGATCGAGTCGAATGCACCGCCGCGCACCAGCGCTTCGACGACGCGGCGGTTGACCAGCCGCTTGTCGACGCGCTTGCAGAAATCGAACAGGTCGGCGAACGAACCGCCGGAGCGGCGCGCGGCGACGATCGCCTCGATCGCCTGCTCGCCCGTGCCCTTGATTCCTCCGAGGCCATAGCGTATCCGCGCCGGATCGACCGGCTCGAAGCGGTAGTTCGACGCGTTGATGTCGGGCGGGAGGATCGTCAGCTTGTTCGCGACCGCGTCGTCGTAGAGCGCCCGCACCTTGTCGGTGTCGTCCATCACCAGCGACAGGTTCGCGGCCATGAACGCGGCCGGATGGTGCGCCTTGAGGTACGCGGTCTGGTACGCGATCAGCGCATACGCCGCCGAATGCGACTTGTTGAAGCCGTAGCCGGCGAACTTCTCCATCAGGTCGAAGAGCGCGGTGGCCTTCGCTTGCGTCACGCCGTTCTGCGCCGCTCCGGCGATGAACGTGTCGCGATGCTTCGCCATCTCGTCCTTGTCCTTCTTGCCCATCGCGCGGCGCAGGAAGTCGGCCTTGCCCAGCGTGTAGCCGCCGATCACCTGCGCGATCTGCATCACCTGCTCCTGGTACACCATGACCCCGTAGGTCGGACTCAGGATCGGCTCGAGGCGCGGATCGGGATACTCGAAGCGCTCGCGCCCGGTCTTGCGCGCGGTGTAGGTGGGGATGAGCTCCATCGGACCGGGGCGGTACAGCGCGACCAGCGCGATGATGTCCTCGAAGCGCGTCGGCGGCGCCTGCTGGATCAGCTCGCGCATGCCGCGCGATTCGAACTGGAACACCGCCGCGGTGTTGCCGGTGCGGAAGATGTCGTAGGCGCCCTTGTCGTCGAGCGGCAGGTCCTCCAGCACGAGCGTGCTCGCCGGGTCGAGCCGCTTGATGTAGCGGAACGTCCAGTCGAGGATCGTCAGCGTCGTCAAGCCGAGGAAGTCGAACTTGACCAGCCCGACCGCCTCGACGTCGTCCTTGTCGAATTGCGAGACGAGCGAATCGCTGCCCGCCTGCGTGTAGAGCGGGCAGAAGTCGGTGAGCTTGCCCGGTGCGATCAGCACGCCGCCCGCGTGCATGCCCACGTTGCGCGTCAGGCCCTCGAGCGATTCGGCGAGCGCCAGCAGCTCGCGCACTTCCTCCTCCTTCTGCTCGCGCTCGGCGAGCAGCGGCTCCATCGTGCGCGCCTCGCGTAGCGTGATGAGCTTCCCCGGCTGGAACGGGATGAGCTTGGCGATGCCGTCGCAGAAGCTGTAGGGGAGGTCGAGCACGCGGCCCACGTCGCGCACCGCGGCCTTCGCCGCCATGGTGCCGAAGGTGGCGATCTGCGACACCGACTGTGCGCCGTACTTCTTGCGTACGTAGTCGATCACGCGATCGCGGCCGCTCTGGCAGAAGTCGATGTCGAGGTCGGGCATCGAGATCCGCTCGGGATTGAGCAGCCGCTCGAACACCAGCCCGTAGCGCAGCGGATCGAGGTCGGTGATGCCCAGCGCGTAGGCGACCAGCGAGCCCGCGCCCGAGCCGCGCCCGGGCCCCACCGGAACGCCGTCGTTCTTCGCCCAGTTGATGAAGTCCGCGACGATCAGGAAGTAGCCCGCGAAGCCCATCTGCACGATCGTCTTCGCCTCGAACTCGAGGCGCGTCGCGTAGTCGGGCCGCCGGGTGTCGCGCGCGGCGGAATCGGGATAGAGCGCTTCCAGCCTGCGCTCGAGGCCGGCGGCGGCCTCGCGCCGGAAATGCTCGTCGAGCGACACGCCGGGCGGCGTCGGGAACGCCGGGAGGTAATTCTTGCCGACGGGGATCGCAAGGCTGCAGCGCTGCGCGATCGCGACCGAGTTCGCGACCGCCTCGGGAATGTCCGCAAAGGCAGCCGCCATCTCGGCCTGCGTCTTGAAGTACTGCTCGGTCGTGAAGTGCTTCGGCCGGCGAGGGTCGGCGAGCACGTAGCCTTCGGCGATGCACACGCGTGCCTCGTGCGCGCGGAAATCGTCGCGGCGCAGGAACTGCACCGGGTGCGTCGCGACGACCGGAAGCGAGACCTCGCCCGCGAGCCTCACCGTTGCGGCGACCAGCGCGTCGTCGTCCGGACGTCCGGCGCGCTGCACCTCGAGATAGTAGCGATCGGGGAATGCCGACGCCCACGCTCGGGCGGCCTTCGCCGCGCCGGCGCCGTTGCCCTGGAGCAGCGCATTGCCTACGTCGCCTCCCTGCGCGCCCGAGAGCGCGATCAGCCCTTCGGTTCCCTCGGCGAACCATTCGCGGTTGAATTCGGCGCGGCCCCGGTACTGGTTGCTTCGGTACGCGCGCGTCAGCCATTCGGCGAGCCGGAGGTAGCCCGCGCGCGACTGTGCGAGCAGCAGCGCGCGAAACGGCTGGTCGCGCTCGGCGTCGTGGGTCAGCCACGCATCGACGCCGAAGATCGGCTTGATGCCCTGTTTGCGCGCGGCCTTGTAGAACTTCACCAGGCCGAAGGCGTTTGCGAGGTCGGTGATCGCGAGCGCGGGCATCGCATCGGCGCGCGCCGCGGCGACGGCGTCGTCGATGCGCAGCGTGCCGTCGGCGATCGAGAACTCGCTGTGCAGGCGAAGGTGGACGTACTGTGGAACGGACATCGGTCAGGCGCACGCGGCCGCGGTGCGCGGGCATCGACGACGCAGCGGAAAGTTTACTCCGATCGGCAGCGCGCTTCGTGCCTCGGCGCGCACGGGGCATCTGGTAAACTCGGCATCGACGTGCAACGCCCGATCGTCCTTCCCGCCGTTGTCCCCGCGCTCGCCCGGTCGCAGCTTCGCACTTGTTGCGTCCTGTCGATCTGCGTGCTCGTCGTCGCCGGCTGCGCACAGGCTCCGGTGCGCGAAACGCCGGCGCCGCCTGCAAAGCCCACCGCGGCGCCGCTTCCCGCCAACGCCGAGCCGCCTCCGCCTTCGATCAACCTGTCGGGGTTCCCGCTGCCTTATCGGCAGGGCTACGCGGACGGGTGCTCCAGCGCGACCGGCGCCGAGCGGAAGGACGCGGTGCGCTTCGGCGCCGACGGCAACTACCGCACCGGCTGGCAGGACGGCCTCGCGCTGTGCAGGAAGAAATGACGCGACGCCGCGAGCGGCCGTGCGATCGGCGCGGCCGCCGGCTGCCGTTTCCGTGAAGCCGTTCCTCACGCATCGCATCGAGCTGCGCGGCCTCGATTCGCGCATCCTTACGTGGGGCGAGCCGTCGTCGCCCAAGCTCGTGCTGTTGCACGGATGGATGGACGTCGCGGCATCGTTCCAGTTCGTCGTCGACGCGCTCGCGCATTCGTGGTTCGTGATCGCGCCCAATCTGCGCGGCTATGGCGGCACGGCGTGGCAGCCGCAGGGCTACTGGTACGCCGACTATGTCGCCGACCTCGAGGCGCTCCTCGACGTGTTCGCGCCGGGCGAGCCGGTGAACCTCGTCGGCCACAGCCTTGGCGGCAACGTCGTCCTGCACTACGCGGGCGTGCGTCCGGCGCGCGTCCGCGCCGTGGTGTCGCTCGAGGGCTTCGGCATCGCCGCGGAGACACCGGAGCAGGCGCCGGCCAAGCTCGCGCGCTGGCTCGATGCGCTGCTCGAACCCGCGACCTTCGCCTCGTACGCGAGCTTCGACGCCGTCGCCGACCGGCTGCAGAAGAACGATCCCCACCTCGTGCGCGAGCGTGCGCTCTACGTCGCGTCGCACTGGGCCGAGGAGCGTGACGACGGCCGCGTGTACCTGACGGCCGATCCGCGCCACAAGCTTCCCTTTCCCACCGTCTACCGGATCGAGGAGACTTTCGCGATCTGGGCGCGCATCGCCGCGCCCACGCTGTGGGTCGTCGCAGCGCAGTCGCACGTCCCGCGCTGGCTCGAAGGCGACGCCGCGAGCGACGCCTCCAGCGACGGCTTCGCCGGCGTGCGCCGGCGCCTCGCGCACATCCGCGACGGACGCATTCGCGTGATCGCCGATGCCGGCCACATGCTCCACCATGACCAGCCCGAAGCCGTCGCCTCGGCGATGGAAGAGTTCCTGCCGCGATGATCGCGCGGCGGCTGGTGATCCGCTCGACGCGCGGCGCGTATGTCGCCCTCGTCGTGCTCACCGCGATCTGGGGCAGCAACTGGATCGCGATGAAGCTCGCGCTGGAGCGGGCGAGCCCGGGTCTCTACAACCTCCACCGTGTATGGCTGGCGATCGCGGTGCTGCTGGCGGTACTGGTCTGGCGCCGCCGCAAATTGTTGCCCGAGCTGTGGCTCGCGGTGGTGCTGACGGGATTCTTCCAGACGACGTTGAACATGGGGGCGACGGTGATGGCGCTCGCCGAGGGCGGCGTGGGCCGGACGTCGGTGCTCGTCTTCACGATGCCGTTCTGGACGATGCTGATCGCCTGGCCGGTGCTGGGCGAGCGCCTGCGCGGCGTGCAGTGGATCGCGCTCGGCCTCGCGCTCGCGGGGCTCGCGCTGGTCGTCGAGCCCTGGAATTGGGAAGGCCAGCTTCGGCCCAAGCTATGGGCGGTGCTGTCCGGCTTCGGGTGGGCCTCGGGCACGGTGACCATGAGGTATTTCCAGCGCAAGCACGAGTTCGATATGCTGAACTTCATCTGCTGGCAGATGATCGCCGGCATCCTGCCGCTCAGCTTCATACCGGCCGTCTACGGCGGTTCGGGTGCGAATTGGGACTGGGTCTATGTCGCCATGCTCTTCTGGACCGGCGCGGTGTCGACCGCAGGGGGGTTCCTGATCTGGGTCGCCGTGCTGCGCTACCTGCCGGCGAGCACGGCCTCGCTCAACATGCTCGCCATTCCGGTCATTGCGCTGATCTCCTCGATGCTGATCTTCGGCGAACGCCTGGCCGGGAATGAATGGCTGGGCATCGGCTGCATCGCCGCCGGGCTGGCGATGGTGTCGCTGCGTGCCTGGATGGCCAGTCGCCGAGGCGAGCGCGTTCCGCCCGAGCCGATGCCGCTCGAGGGCGGATGACCGCGAGCGAGCTCGCGCATCGTGGCCTCCACGCCTCCTCCCGACATCTCGAAGCTCCGGATCGACCGGAACCTCGCGCCCGTCAAGGCTTCGCGCCGCAAGCGGTGGCTCTGGCTCGCCGGGATCGCGGTCGCGCTGGTCGCGGGAGGCGCCTGGTACGCGGCGCAGCCGCATCCGGCAACGGTGCAGACGACCTCCGTCGTCACCTCTTATCCGTCGCAGCAGTTCGTGGTGCTGAACGCGACCGGCTACGTCGTGCCGCAGCGCAAGGCGGCGATCGCATCGAAGGCGACGGGGCGGCTCGAGTGGCTGGGCGTCGCCGAGGGCTCGCGCGTCAAGGCCGGCGAAGTGATCGCCCGGCTGGACAGCCGGGACGTGACCGCGCAGGCGCAAAGCGCCGAGGCGAGCGTTCTCGCCGCCCGCGCCGGGCTCGAGCAGGCGAAGGCGGAAGAGCGCGACGCGAGCTCGTCGCTCAAGCGCACGCAGAACCTGATCGACGAAGGCTTCGTATCGCAGGCCGCGCTCGACAGCGCGAAGATGCGGGCGGATCGCGCGACGGCGGGCACCGCCAACGCGCAGGCCGCCATCGCGGTCGCCGAAGCGAACGCGCGCAACGCGCGCGTGGCCGTCGACTACACGCTCATACGCGCGCCCTTCGACGGCGTCATCGTGTCGAAGAGCGCGAACGTCGGCGACATGGTCACGCCGTTCTCGTCGGCCGTCGACTCGAAAGGCGCCGTCGTGTCGATGGCCGACCTCGACACCCTCGAGGTCGAGGCGGACGTCTCCGAGTCGAGCCTCGCCAAGATCAAGGTGGGACAGCCATGCGAGATCACGCTCGACGCGCTGCCCGACAGCCGCTTTCGCGGCCACATCAGCCGGATGGTGCCGACGGTCGATCGCGCCAAGGCGACGGTGATGACCAAGGTGCGCTTCGACGCGATCGATCCGCGCATCCTTCCCGAGATGAGCGCGAAGGTGTCGTTCCTGTCGCAGGAAGTGACGGCCGAGCAGCAGAAGCCGCTGCTTGCGGTGAGCCCCGACGCCCTAGCGCAGGCGGACTCGCGGACCGTCGTCTACGCGATCCGCGAGAACAAGGCCGTCGCGGTGCCCGTGACGCGCGGTGAGAAGGTCGGCGACCTCGTCGCGATCGCCGGCGAGGTGCGCACCGGCGAGAAGGTCGTGCTCAAGCCTTCGCCGGACCTGCAGTCGGGAAGCCCGGTGAAGGTCGCGCCGAAGTAGCGCTCGTCGCGCGCTCCATTGCCGCCCGATGAACGATCTCGATGCCGCGGCGCGGCCGCAACCCGAGGCGCACGGTGCGCGGAAGCCGCTGGTCGCGATCCGCGATCTCACCAAGTACTACGTGCGCGGCGGGCAGGTCATCCCCGTGCTGGTCGGCATCAACCTCGACGTCTACGAGGGCGACTACGTCGCGCTGATGGGGCCTTCGGGCTCGGGCAAGTCGACGCTGCTCAATCTGATCGCGGGCATCGACAAGCCGACCTCGGGAGAGATCCGCATCGCGGGTGTCGACATCGCGAAGCTCTCCGAGGGAACGCTTGCCGCGTGGCGCGCGGCGAACGTGGGCTTCATCTTCCAGTTCTACAACCTCATGCCCGTGCTGACGGCGTTCGACAACGTCGAGCTGCCGCTGTTGCTGGCGCCGCTCTCGCGCCGCGAGCGGCGCGAGCGAGTCGCGACCGCGCTCGCGCTCGTCGGCCTCGCCGACCGCGTCGAGCACTATCCGAACGAGCTTTCGGGCGGGCAGCAGCAGCGCGTCGCGATCGCGCGTGCGCTGGTGAGCGACCCCACGCTCGTCGTCGCGGACGAGCCCACCGGCGACCTCGACCGCACGACCGCCGAAGAGATTCTCGCGCTGCTCGATCGCTTGAATCGCGAGCTCGGCAAGACCATCGTCATGGTGACCCACGACCCCAAGGCCGCCGGCAAGGCGCACCGTGTGGTGCAGCTCGAGAAGGGAGTACTGGCTTGAGGCCGCGTGCGGAAGCGCCCGCGGCGGCGGCGAGCCGGGGCCGCCGCTACTCCTTCTTGCCGCGACGCGTCGTCTTCTCGACGACGCCGCGAGGCCGCGTCGCCTCGTCGAGGTCGAGCTCGAACTCCAGCGGCTGCTGCCCCATCCGCATGATCGTCGTCGCCTCGCCCGCATCCTCGGCCGCGCCGCGCGGCGCGACCGCGCCCCTGGCTGCCGGCGCGGCACCGCGGGCTGCCCCTGCCTTCAGCGCGGCCGGGTCGGGAAGGTCCGAATCGATGTCGACTTCGGACGGGGCATCGAGCACCTGGAGCAGCATCAGGATGTCGCTGTAGGCGGCGAGGGGGAAGCCCGTGCGGCGGCCTTCGCGGTTGTCGTGCAGCAGGCGTTCCAGATACTCGCGGCAGTCGGGCTTGCGCCAGAGCTCGATGATTCGCCGGAGCACGTGCGGGAACGTCTCGATGCCGCCGTCGTCGACGTCGGCCACACCGAAGTTCTCCCACAGCGGCGACTGCACGTTGCACTGGACGTGGAACTCGTCGGCGACGCGCCGGAATTCCTGGCGCTGCCCGGTGGTGTGATAGAGCTCGAGCAGCATGAGCCACGCGGCGGGCATCGGCCGCGACACCTGCTTGATGTGCTGCGTAAGAACCTGGATCGCGCGCTCGGGATGGCCGAGGGCGACATAGACGCGCGATTCGTCGGTGACGTGCAACAGCTCGGACACCGCGAGCGCCTTGCTCGTATCCTTCGCGATCGGCGCCGCAGGAGCCTTCTTCGGCGGCGGCGGCGGAATCTCCAGCTCGGCCGCGGCGACGGCCACGCCCGCGGGTGGATTGCGCAGCGCCGGCCCCGGTACGCGCATCGTGGCGACCGCATTCTGCGGACGCGTCGTCGCGGGACGCGAGGTGAAGGTGTCGATGCGCGACGCGTTGCGCTGGCGCTTCCAGAGCAGCGCCGTGGCGATGCCCAGCGGAAGGGCGAGCAGCGCAGCGAGCCAGGGCCAGTTGAGCTCCCACCAGCTCTCGTGGGGAGCCGGGGTTGCACTCCTCGGCGCTGCGGGCGCAGGTGCGGGGGGCGCGACTTGCGCGTCAGACGGAGCAGCGCTCGCCTCGGCAGCAGGCGCGGCGCTCGGCGCGGCCCGTGCCGTCGCGACAGCGCTGGGAACGGGCGGCGGCGGCGCGGCGTTGGCGACGCCGACGACGCTCGGTCCGCCGGTCGCGGTGCTCGGCGCGCTCGCCGGGCCATCGCCCGCCTGGAGCTCCTTCTGCAGTCTTTCGACCATCACGGTCAGCTCGACGATGCGCTGGCGCAGCACGACGGTCTCGGCCTCGAGGGCGTTCGCGAGCTCCTGCTGGCTTTGCGCGCGACGCGCCGCACCCGCGCCGCCGGCGTTCTCGCCGGAAAGCGCGGGCAGCGAGGCGCTCGAAAGCCTGAGACGGGGCTGCGTGCCGGCCGCTCCCGTTGTCTTGGGCGGCGGCGCGGGCCTGGCGGCGACGCGGGCATACGCTGGCGCGGGCTTGCGCGCTTCCTTCACGTCGGCGGCACCGGCGCGGGCGACGTCGCGCGCGCCTCCGCTCGCATCCTTGCGCCCGCTGCTCTGCGCGGCGCGCGTCGCGGGCGGGCGCTTCGCCGTCGGGGTTGCGGGGTTGCGCTCCGCCGCGGGTCTTTCGTGAGCGGCGGCCCTTAACGGCGCTGCCTGCGGCACGACCTCGCGACCGATTGCGTCGCCCATCGCCACGGCCGGCGCGTCGATCGGCGGAAGGTCCATGAAGAGCACGAATTCGCGGCGGATCGGCGTCGTGCATCCCGCCTGAATGGTCAGGCGCAGCACCGGGTCGCTGACCGGACGGTTGCCGGTGATCACCAGGCGCGCGCCCGATCCCGTGCGCTCGAGGTGCACCCGGCCGTAGGACACCTGCGGAATGCCGTCCACGTCCTTGTCGGCCGTCGCGAGCTTGAAGCACTCGGCGGCGATATCGTCGTTCTCGTTCAGCGCCAGCGGCACGACGACGCGCAGCGATTGCCCGAGCGCAGACTGCTGCGCGACCTGCCCCAGCCCGACGGCGCCGACGCCGGCGCTGGAGAGCGCCAGGACCACAAACCACGTGATTGCAACTAGAGGGCCGGCGGCCCGCCGGGCGCGCGATGACGTATCCGCCGGGATCGGGTCGCGGTCAGCGCGGCGCATCGGCGGCGCAAGATCGTCTGGATTTCGAGGGGCGAGGCTCATGGGCGTCGCCAAGAGTCGCGAAAAGCGTGCCATCCCGTGCCGGTCGGACCATGCCGTCAGTTTAAACTATTGATTGCGCAGATTTCATCGATGGCGCGCCCGCCGGGCCCCGCCGTCGACTCCCCCATGTTCTTGCCGCTGCTCGTCACAAAGAACGCCTTCAGGCACAAGCTCAGAACGACGCTCACCGTGATCGGGATCGTGGTCGCGATCACCGCCTTCGGCCTGCTGCGCACCATCGTCGATGCCTGGTACGCGGGTGCGAATGCCAGCTCGAGCGCCCGGCTGGTCACGCGCAGCGCCGTATCGCTGGTCTTTCCGCTGCCGCTGACCTACGCCGAAAAAATCCGGCAGGTTCCGGGCGTGCAGTCGGTCTCGTGGGCCAACTGGTTCGGGGGTGTCTACATCTCCGAGCGCAATTTCTTCCCGCAATTCGCAGTCGACGCGCCGACCTACCTCGACATGTACCCCGAGTTCGTCCTGGCGCCCGAGCAGCGCAAGGCCTTCGTCACCGACCGGAAGGGAGCCATCGTCGGGCGCAAGCTGGCCGACCAGTACGGCTGGCAGATCGGCGACCAGATCCCGCTGCGCGGCACCATCTATACCGGTACGTGGTCGTTCACGCTGCGCGGGATCTACGAGGGCGCCGACAAGGGCACCGACACCTCGACGATGTATTTCCACTGGGCGCTGCTCAACGAGACGATCAAGAAGCTTTACCCGCGGCGTGCGGACCAGACGGGCGTGTTCATCGTCCAGCTGCGCGATCCCGCGCAGGCGGCCGAGGTGTCGGCGGCGATCGACGCGACGTTCAAGAACTCGCTCGCCGAGACGCTGACCGAGACCGAGAAGGCGTTCCAGCTGTCGTTCGTGGCCATGACGGAGGCGATCCTGCTCGCGATCCAGGCGGTTTCCTTCGTCGTCATCGTGATCATCATGGCGGTGATGGCCAACACGATGGCGATGACCGCGCGCGAGCGCGGCGCCGAGTACGCGACCCTCAAGGCGCTCGGCTTCTCGAACGGCTTCGTCGCCGCGCTCATCTATGCCGAGTCGCTCGGCATCGCGCTCGCCGGCGGGCTGCTCGCGGTCGCATGCACGGTGCCCGTCGCCCATGCCTTCGCCGAGAAGATGGGAACCCTGTTCCCCATCTTCTTCGTGAGCGAGGAGACCATGGCGATGCAGCTCGGCGCGGCAGTGGTGGTCGGGCTCGTCGCCGCGGCTTTTCCCGCGTGGCGCACGGCGCGCCTGCCCATCGTCGACGGGTTGAGGGCGGTCGGGTGAGCGCCGAAGGGCCGAAAGGCGGCGCCGCGCGCCAGGCAGGGTGGGCGTGAGCATTCCGTTGACCTACATCCTGCGCAACGTCGCGGCGCGGCGCCTCACCACCGCGTTGACCGCCGGCGGCATGGCGCTCGTCGTCTACGTCTTCGCCACCGTGCTGATGCTGGCCGAAGGGCTCGAGCAGACGCTGGTCGCAACCGGCCAGGACGACAACGTCGTCGTCATCCGCCGCGGCGCTCAGACGGAGGTGCAGAGCGGGGTCGATCGCACGCAGGCCGGCATCGTCGAAAGCCTGCCCGACATCGCGATCGGCGGCGACGGGCAGAAGCTCGTGTCGAAGGAGCCCGTCGTGCTGATCAACCTGCCGAAGCGCGACTCTAACAAGCCGTCGAACGTGGTCATCCGCGGCGTCACGTCGGCGGGGCTCGCGCTGCGACCGCAGGTCAGGCTGGTCGAGGGCCGTATGTTCCAGCCGGGCACGTCCGAGATCGTCACGGGGCGATCGATCGCGGCCGGCTTCCGGGGCGCGGGCGTCGGCGAGACGCTGCGGTTCGCGTCGCGCGAGTGGACGGTGGTCGGGGTGTTCGACGCGGGCCGCACCGGTTTCGACTCCGAGATCTGGGGCGATGCGGAGCAGATGCTCCAGGCGTTTCGCCGGCTGGGTTTCTCCGCCGTGATCTTCAGGCTGGCCGACTCCGACCGTTTCGACGCCGTCAAGACCGCGATCGAAACCGATCCGCGCCTCACGCTCGAGGCCAAGCGCGAGACGCGCTTCTACGCCGACCAGTCGGAGACGCTGTCGAAGTTCATCAGCTATCTCGGCACGACGATCTCGCTGATATTCTCGATCGGGGCGATCATCGGGGCGATGATCACGATGTACGCGAGCGTCGCCTCGCGCACCGCCGAGATCGGCACGCTGCGCGCGCTCGGGTTTTCGCGGCGGTCGATCCTCGTCGCCTTCCTGGTCGAGGCGCTGACCCTGGGGCTGCTGGGCGGGGTGATGGGGCTGGTCGCGGCATCGGCGATGCAGGCGATCTCGATTTCCACGATGAACTTCCAGACGTTCGCCGAGCTCGCCTTCTCGTTCAGGCTGACGCCCCGCATCATCGCGGTGTCGCTTGCGTTCGCGCTGACGATGGGTTTCGTCGGCGGCTTCCTGCCGGCGGCGCGGGCGGCGAGGCTCAGGATCGTCGACGCGCTCCGAGCGGCGTAGGATAGGGGTGAAGCGGCGCTTCGCACGGCCTTCGATCGTCGTCCGCCGCTCGAACAACAATCGACAGGTCGAGCGGGAACCGGAAGCCGCCGCATTTCCGAACCGACGACGTTGGACCCCACTGCCGGGCAGCGCGACGCAAAGTGCGCGCTGTGCGATCGATTCGATCCTCACCCAATACGCGTCGAAGACGCATCGAATGGAGGATGTGATGAGACAACGAGCACTGCTATGCGCGCTGGCGGCAGCCGGCGCGATCGCGACGCCGATCACCGCGCTGGCCGCGGACGCTCCGATGATCGCCGCGCGCCAGAAGATCTTCGGCATCGAGAACGTGGATCCGGCCACGGGGGCGGTCCGCAAGGACCGGGTGGTCTTCTCCTGGCTGGGCCACATGACGGGTGCCGTGTCGCTGATGGGCCGGGTGATCATGATGGACACGTATATTCCGCGCCTCGAGGTGACGCCGGGCCGCACACCGTACGTCATCAAGGACATCGTCGACTTGAAGCCGGAGGCGGCGTTCATCAGCCACGGCCACGGCGATCACGCGGACAACGCCGCGTTCCTCGCCGCCAAGACCGGGGCGAAGCTCTACATGTCGTCGGAGGCATGTGCCACCGCGCTGAACGCGCTGGCCCGCATGAAAGCCGATCCCTTCATGCAAGCGGATCCGTTCTATGCCATTCCCGCGAACGCGACGATCAGCTGCACCGGGATAACCGATGCGGGGTCGATTCCCGGGACGCAGGTCGTCCGGATCAACCAGCTCGAGCCGCAGGTGTGCATCAACGGGTTTCGCGCATTGCACTCGCAGGCGGTCGCGGTCGATCCCGATTGGGGCGACCGCGTCGTCGTCGATACGCCCGACCCGCGCGACCCGACGTTATTCCCGGTGGGCGTGAGCCTGACCCCGCCCAACAATCCGGCGCAGCGTCAGCCGGGGCAGCAGGACCTCCGGCAGGGCGCCGGCATCGGCGGCGCGGATCAGATCGACTATCAGTTCGTGGTGCGGGGCGGGTACAACTTCTCGATCCTGTTCAACAGCTCGGTCGGTGCGATGAAGGAAGGGATCGGTAGCAACTGGCTGAACGGCACGCCCGCCGACGGCAAGAGACTGCTCGATCTGGTGCGGGCGCTGCCGGCGACCGACCTCAACTTCGCCACGCTGTCGTCGGGGAACACCGACCACAACGCGTGGCGTGATCATGTCTATTGGGCGGAAGCGGTCAGGCCGAAGATCATGACGACCGGACACGCCCCCGTCGGCGCGGCGCTGCAGTATTACGCGGGATTCCTCGACCAGCTCAAGCTCATGGAGCAGCCGAAGAACGCGTGGCCGGGGTTCCCGCGCGCGCTCTGGCCGATCGTGCGCAACCACACCGACCCGAGCGACGTGCTCAAGCCCGAGGTCTACAACATCGGCGATCCGGTCTGGTTCAATCCGCAGAAGGCTTCGGCCATGCAGCGCTATTGCCTCTAGCGCGGCCGCGGGGCGCGCGCCAGGATGCGCGTCCCGCCTCGCCATTGCGCGTATCGCCCGACGGACACATCGATGATCGGCTCGCAATGCGCGGCGCGCTGGCCGCTACTGACGGTTCTCGCGCTCGGATTCGCAGCGGCCGGCGCCGTCGGGGCTCAATACTGGGACCAGGACGAGCCGCGGCACGGCGGTGTCACCAACTGGAACACCAACAGCGAGTATTCGTTCGAGCTGGTGGTCGACGGCTCGGCCGCGACGGTGTACATCGAGGATCACGAAGAGCCGGTGTCGACCGAAGGGGCTAAGGGAACGCTCGACGTCACCCGCGACCGCACCACGCGCAGCGCCGATCTCGTTCCGGCCGGCGGCAACCGGATGGTCGCGCGCGGCGTGACGATCGGACGCGGCGATCGAGTGGTCGCGAGGATCACGCTCTCGAACGGCATCGTGATGATGGTCGGCCGGTTCATCGCGCCCTAGGAGCCGGTGGCGGACGAATCCGCAGCGGCGCCCGAGACGCGGCCCGCGCAGCGCGGGAGCCTGTCGTAGCGCGCGGGTTCTAGTCCTCTCCGTCTTTCTTGATGACGTCGACGTTGTCGATGAGGCGCGTCGTGCCCAGGGTCGCGGCACCGAGGACGATCAGCAGGTTCGGATGATCGAAGCCTTCGGGGTGCGGGATGCGCAACCCGAGTCCGTGGCGTATGGCGACGTAGTCGACCTTCCAGCCGCGGTGCGCGAGCTCCATGCGTGCCGTGAGCTCGAGGTTGGCGTAATCGGTGCGTCCGCCCGCGATCGCTTTGGCGATGTCTTCCAGCACGCGGTGCAGGTTCGGGGCCTCCGCGCGCTCCGCCGCCGAAAGGTAGCTGTTGCGCGAGGAGAGCGCGAGCCCGTCCTCGGCCCGCACCGTCTCGGCGGGGACGATCTGGATCGCCATGTTGAACTGCTGGACCATGCCGCGGACGATCTTCAGCTGCTGCCTGTCTTTCTTCCCGAACACCGCGACGTCGGGCCGCACCAGGTGGAAAAGCTTCAGCACCACGGTACACACGCCGTGGAAGAAGCCCGGCCGCGACGCACCCTCCAGCTCCTCGGCGAGCGGCGGCGGCTGCACGCGATACACCTGCGGCGTCGGATACATCTCGTACTCGCTGGGCTTGAACAGCACGTCGACGCCTTCTCGCCGCAACCCGGCTTCGTCGGCTTCCGGCGTGCGCGGATAGCGGTCGAAGTCCTCGTTCGGGCCGAACTGCAGGCGGTTGACGAAGATGCTGGTCACCACCGCATCGCCGTGCTGGCGCGCGATGCGGCACAGCGACAGATGCCCCGCGTGCAGGTTGCCCATCGTCGGGACGAACGCCACGCGCTTCGCCGGCTCCAGCAGCCGCGACAGTTCGGCGGCGGTATGAACGATCTGCATGCGCACCCTCGAGCGTCGGTTTCCGTGGGGAACAAGGTCGGCTGCGTTGCGCGCAACCGGCTCTCAATAGCAATGCTCCGGCCCCGGGAACGTTCCATCCTTGACGGCGCGCACGTACGCGGCCAAGGCGCCTTCGATGCCGTGCTGCCCGGTCATGAAATTGCGGACGAAGCGCGCTGCGCGGCCGGCGGTCACGCCGAGGGCGTCATAGATTACCAGCACTTGTCCCGAGCAATCGGGACCCGCGCCGATCCCGATCACGGGGACCGCGACCGCGCGCGTCAGCCGCTCGCCGAGCTCGCGCGGCACGCACTCGACGACCAGCATCGAGGCGCCCGCCTGCGCGAGCGCGATGCCGTCGGCGAGCAGCGCCTCGGCGGCGTCGGCCGTCTTTCCTTGCACGCGGTAGCCACCCAGCATGTTGACCGCCTGCGGCTGAAGGCCGACGTGACCGCAGACCGGAACGTTGCGCTCGACCAGGAACGACACCGTCGGCGCGAGCCGTGCCCCGCCCTCGAGCTTGACCATCTGCGCGCCGGCCTTGATCGCCGAAACGCAGCCCTCGTACGCGGCTTCGGGGCTCGCCTGGTAAGTGCCGAAGGGCATGTCGGCGATGACCAGCGCGCGCGTTCGCGCCGCGGCGACGCAGCGCGTGTGGTACAGCACGTCGTCGAGGGTCACCGCGAGCGTCGAGGTCGCGCCCTGGATGACCATTCCGAGCGAGTCGCCGATCAGCAGGACGTCGGCGCCGGCACGATCGGCCGCGCGGGCGAGCGTGGCGTCGTACGCGGTCAGCATCGCGATCTTCTCGCCGTCGTGCGCCATCCGGGCCACCGCGGGCACGGTCAACGGCAAGGGAGCGTTCGCCCCCGTATTGGATTGCGTCATTGGCGGAGATCGCTAGGACGCGAGGTTGAAGAATTCGCGCCGGCCGCGCATCGAAGCGATGCGCGCAAGCAGCAGTTCGAGGTGCTCGTCATTGTCAACGAAGTTGAGCCGCTCGCTGTTGACGATGAGGAGCGGCGCAGCGTCGTAGGAATAGAAGTAGCGGCTGTAGGCTTCGGCGATCCGCGACAGATAGCTCGCCGATATCTTGCGCTCGAAGTCGACCCCGCGGCGGTGCACGCGCTCGATCAGCGTGTCGACCGGCGCCTGGAGGTAGATCACCAGATCGGGCGTGGGGGTTTGCGGCTTGAGGTGCGCGTACACTTTCTCGTAGAGCTGGTACTCGGCATCCGACAGGTTGATCCGGGCGAAGAGCGGATCCTTGTCGAGCAGGAAATCGGCGACCGTCGCGCGCCTGAACATGTCGAACTGTCCTACGCCGGCGAGCTGGTCCGCGCGCTGGAACAGGAACGTGAGCTGGGTCGCCAGCGCGTGACGCGGCATGTCGCCGTAGAAGCGCTCGAGGAAGGGGTTGTCGTCCGGCCGCTCGAAGAGCTCCTCGCCGTGCAGATGCGATGCAAGGCGACGCGCGAGGCTGGTCTTGCCGGCGCCGATCGGTCCCTCGACGACGACGTAACGGCACTTGTCGAGGTCCATCGTATGAAGATGCTTTAGCGCAACACGTGGGAGCGGGTGGGTGCGATGCGCTGGCCGGCCACCGATCTCAGGTGGCTTCGGGCGAGTCCGCGCCCGGGGATCGTCGCGATCGCGTCGACGTCGACGAGCGGACGCAGTACGAAAGCGCGCTCGTGCATGCGCGGATGCGGGACCTCGAGTCCGCGCAGCCGCAGGCGTCGGCGGCCGTATAGTAGCAAATCCAGGTCGAGCGTTCGCGGCGCGTTGCGCCCGGTCTCGGACTCGCGCCGGCGGCGCTGGCGCCTCTCGATCGCGTGCATCGCCGCGAGCAGGGCACGCGGCTGCAACGTCGTGCGCACCGCGACCACCGCGTTCACGTAGTCGGGCTGGGGCGAGCTCGCGCCGACGGGCGCAGTGACGTAGCTCGGCGACACCGCGACGAGGCGCGTCCCCGGGATGCGTGCGAGCGCCTGCAACGCGCGCACGATCTGCCGGCGCGGATGAGCGAGGTTGCTGCCCAGGCCCAGGTACGCGAGCGTGACGCTCACTGCGGCGAGGGATCGGTATTGGGGGGCGGGTTGGTGGGCGCGACCTCGCCGGCGGCGCGCCGCTTGCGACTGCGGCCGCGCGATCGGCTCCGGCGCTTGGGCCCGTCGTCGGGCTTGAGCATTGCGGCGCGCTCGTCGGTGTCGGCGTTGGCGAAGCGCCTCCACCAATCAGCGAGGTCCGCAAGCTCGCCGACGAGCTCTCCGCTCTTGCAGCGCAGGTCGAGGAAATCCCAGCCGGCGCGGTAGCGCGGATGCTCGAGCAGCCGGTAGGGACGCTGGCCCGAGCGCTGCTCGAAGCGCGGCTGCAGCGACCAGATCTCCTTGATCGTCGCCTCGAAGCGGCGCGGGATCGCGATCTTCTTCGCCTGCTCGGCGAGCACCTGGTCCATCGCCTCGAACAGCGCCGGCGTCGAGCGCGCGCCGCTCGCGGTCGCCTTCTTCCAGGTGACCAGCACCTCGTGCCACAGCAGCGTCGCGAACAGGAATCCCGGCGACACGCCGCGATCCTCGAGGACGCGCTGGTCGGTGTCGGCCAGCGCGAGTTCGATGAACCGCTGGCCCAGCGGCTGCTCGAGGATGACGTCGATCAGCGGCAACATCCCGTGGTGCAGGCCATGGGCGCGCAGGCTCTTCAGGGTCTCGACCGCGTGCCCCGAGAGCAGCAGCTTCTGCATTTCGTCGAACAGGCGCGCAGGCGGGACGTTCTGGATCAGCGAAGCGAGCTTCGGGATCGGCGCCGCCGTCTTGGGATCGATCGCCACGCCCAGCTTCGCCGCGAGCCGGACCGCGCGGAGCATGCGCACCGGATCTTCCCGCAGCCGCGTCGTCGGTGCGCCGATCAGCTTCAGCCGCCGCGCGCGGATGTCGGCGACTCCGCCGACGTAGTCCCAGACTTCCTCGGTCGTCGGATCGAAGTAAAGCGCATTGATGGAGAAGTCCCTGCGCGCCGCATCCTCGGCTTGCGTGCCGTACACGTTGTCCGAGATGAGGCGGCCATGCTCATCGGTGGCGTCGTCGCCGGTCTGTGCAGCGCGGAACGTCGAAACTTCGATGGGCTCGGCGCCGACGTGGACGTGGACCAGGCGAAAGCGCCTGCCGATCACGAAGGCGCGCCGGAACAGCGGCTTGACCTCCTCCGGTCGCGCGTCCGTCGCGATGTCGAAGTCCTTGGGCTCGATGCCGAGCAGCAGATCACGGACCGCGCCGCCGACGACGAAGGCCTTGAACCCCGCCTCCTGCAGCTTGCGCGTAACCTCCAGCGCGCCGCGCGAAAGCTGGGTGCGTCGGACCGGATGGTCGGTCGACCGGTAGATGCGGGGTTTCCTCGCCTTGCGACTTCCAGGCAGCAGGCGAGCGAGCAGTTGGCGGATCATCTCGCGATTGCAATGGCGCAACCGGCCGCGGCGGGAAGTGGAAGCAACAGACGGAACCGATCCGCGCAATGGAGGATCATCGAAGCCGGCCGATCATAGCATGGCGGCTTGCGCGCTCGTCGCGCGCCAGGCGCCCGGTGCGAGTCCGTCGATCGACCAGGGTCCTACCGAGTAGCGCAGCAGGCGCAGCGTCGGCAGCCCGACGGCGGCGGTCATCCGCCGCACCTGCCGGTTCTTGCCTTCGGTCAGCACGACCGAAAGCCACGCGGTCGGAACGGCGCGGCGGAAGCGGATGGGCGGATCCCGCGGCCAGAGACCGGCGGGTTCGGCGATGACCCGGGCGCGCGCGGGCGCGGTCACGAAATCGCCGAGGTGGACGCCGCGCTCGAGCGCTCGAACCTGGGCCGGCGAAGGCTCGCCCTCGACTTGCACCCAGTAGACCTTTTTCATCTTGTGGCGGGGTCCGGCGATCCGCGACTGCAGTCCGCCGTCCGCGGTCAGGACGACCAGCCCCTCGCTGTCGGCGTCCAGGCGTCCGGCGGGGTAGAACCGAGGGATGGGCAGGAAGTCCCCGAGCGTCCGGCGCTCGCCGCTTGGCGTGAACTGGCACAGCACCCCGCAGGGCTTGTTGAACAGGACGACATCCGCGCGGCCTAAGGAGCGTCCGGTACCCCGGGTGCCGCGGACGGGCCCGAATGGACGCCGTGCCGTGGCGGTTTTAGGCAATTTCAAAGATAATTAAAGGCTTGCGGCGCAAGGCGACGGCCCCGACGCCTCTGCCGCACCTGCACCGCCGGGCAACGGGGCGTATCGTCCGGCGACGCCGGCGGGCCCGGGGCGGCCGTCCAAGGAGACTTCCATGTATCAGCACGTCAAGGTTCCGGCCGGCGGCCAGAAGATCACGGTCAGCGACGATTCTAGCCTCAGCGTTCCGGACAACCCGATCATCCCCTACATCGAGGGCGACGGGACGGGTGTAGACATCACGCCGGTGATGATCGCAGTCGTCGATGCCGCGGTTGCCAAGGCCTACGGCGGCAAGCGGAAGATCCACTGGATGGAGGTGTACGCGGGCGAGAAATCGACCAAGGTCTACGGCCCGGACGTGTGGCTGCCCGAAGAGACGCTCGAGATCGTCAAGGAGTATGTCGTGTCGATCAAGGGACCGCTGACGACGCCGGTCGGCGGCGGCATCCGGTCGCTAAACGTCGCGCTGCGGCAGCAGCTCGACCTCTATGTCTGCCTGCGCCCGGTCCGCTACTTCACCGGCGTACCGAGCCCGCTCAAGGCGCCCGAGAAGATCGACATGGTCATCTTCCGCGAGAATTCCGAGGACATCTACGCCGGCATCGAGTGGGAGGCGGAATCCCCCGCGGCGAAGAAGATGATCGAGTTCCTCGTCGCCAGCATGGGCGTCAAGAAGATCCGCTTCCCCGAGACGTCGGCCATCGGCGTCAAGCCGGTCTCGCGCGAGGGGACCGAGCGCCTGGTGCGCAAGGCGATCCAGTACGCGGTCGACAACGACCGCCGCTCGATGACCCTGGTGCACAAGGGCAACATCATGAAGTTCACCGAAGGCGGATTCCGCGACTGGGGTTACGCGCTCGCCCGCAACGAGTTCGGCGCGCAGCCGATCGACGGCGGTCCCTGGTGCAGGCTCAAGAACCCGCGAACCGGCCGCGAGATCGTAATCAAGGACGCGATCGCCGACGCGTTCCTCCAGCAGATCCTGCTGCGCCCCGACGAGTACGACGTGATCGCGACGCTCAACCTCAACGGCGACTACATCTCCGACGCGCTCGCGGCGGAAGTCGGCGGGATCGGAATCGCCCCCGGAGCCAATCTGTCGGACACCGTGGCCATGTTCGAGGCGACTCACGGCACCGCGCCCAAGTACGCAGGCAAGGACTACGTGAACCCGGGCTCGGAAATTCTTTCCGCGGAAATGATGCTCATCCACATGGGGTGGAAAGAGGCGGCCGACCTGATCGTATCGAGCCTCGAGAAGGCGGTAATGGATAGAGTTGTGACCTACGACTTCGCGCGCCTGATGCAGGGCGCCACGCAGGTGTCCTGCTCCGGATTCGGGCGGGCGATGATCGAGCGGATGTAGCGCGGGACGGCGGCGCCGCAGAGCGTCGCGCACTGCCGCGAAAAGCCGATGCGACGGCGCTGGTCGATCGCGCCACGGCGTCGTCGTCCGGCATTGTGCTTCCTGCGTCCGGTCGCGGCGCCATCGCGCGCCTTGCCTGGCCCGCGACTTGCAGGTGCTATGGCGACGACGGATGTTGTTTTTTTGGTAGGCGTGCGCCTGGACCCGGGCTCCGAGCGAAGCGATCGCGTCGCTCGCGCGGGAAGTCCCTCGGGGATCGAGGGGATTTGTCGGGCACAGTGCGTCAGCTACCGAAATGAGGGGGAAAGAGGGACCTTATTCCTCTTGAAATATCCCCCGCAATCATCAACCATAGGCACATCCGGAGTCGGCAGCGTGCAGCGGGAAATGTCGAACCAGCAGCAGGACGGCAGCATACTCGAGGCCGAGAAAACCCGAGTAAAGCCGCCGCCGCTGTACAAGGTGATGCTTCTCAACGACGATTACACGCCGATGGACTTTGTCGTCGTCGTGTTGCAGACTGTTTTCGCGATGAGCCGCGAAAAGGCGACGCAAGTGATGTTGCAGGTGCATCGCGAAGGAATGGGCGTGTGCGGTACGTACGTGCGTGAGATCGCCGCGGCGAAAGTCGACCAGGTCATCGATCTCGCCCGGCAGCACCAGCACCCGCTGCAGTGCACGATGGAGGAGACTTGAGCGTTGAGGACGCGTCGGCGAGCAGTGATCGCATCCCGCGGTACCGCGCCCGCGTTGGTGAAAGGCAATCGAGATGATCGCGCAGGAACTTGAAGTTTCCCTTCACATGGCTTTTGTCGAGGCTCGGCAGAAGCAGCACGAGTTCATCACCGTCGAGCACCTGCTGCTGGCGATGCTGGACAATCCGTCGGCTGCCGAAGTCCTCAAGGCCTGCGGGGTCGATCTCGACGAGCTGCGCGGAGTGTTGACCGACTTCATCAGCGAGCACACCCCGCGGCTCTCGCCGCATTCCGATGCCGACACGCAGCCGACGCAGGGATTCCAGCGCGTCATCCAGCGCGCGATCCTGCACGTGCAGTCGTCGGGGAAGAAGGAAGTCACCGGCGCGAACGTCCTCGTCGCGATCTTCGGCGAGAAGGAATCGCACGCGGTCTACTTCCTCAACCAGCGCGGCGTGACGCGCCTCGATGTCGTCAACTACATCGCGCACGGCATCACCAAGAACCCGCAGCAGAAGCAGGAGAAGGGCGAGGCGAAGGAAGAAGGCGAAGGCGGCAACGAGTCGCAGGGTGCGCTCGATTCCTACACCATCAACCTCAACACGATGGCAAAGCAGGGCAAGACCGATCCGCTGATCGGACGCGAGCTCGAGCTCGAGCGCGTGATCCAGGTGCTCTGCCGCCGCCGCAAGAACAATCCGCTGCTCGTCGGCGAAGCCGGCGTCGGCAAGACCGCGATCGCCGAAGGGCTCGCGCGCCGCATCAACGAGCGCGCGGTGCCCGAGCTGCTGCACGATTACCAGGTGTACTCGCTCGACATGGGTGCGCTGCTCGCGGGAACGAAGTACCGCGGCGACTTCGAGCAGCGGCTGAAGGCGGTGCTCAAGCAGCTCGCCGAGAACCCGCGCTCGATCCTGTTCATCGACGAGATCCACACCATCATCGGCGCCGGCGCCGCCTCGGGCGGGACGCTGGACGCCTCGAACCTGCTCAAGCCCGCGTTGTCGACCGGCGCGATGAAGTGCATAGGCGCCACGACCTACGGCGAGTTCAGGCAGATCTTCGAAAAGGATCACGCGCTGTCGCGGCGCTTCCAGAAGGTGGACGTGCCCGAGCCTTCGATCGCCGAGACCGTCGAGATCCTGAAGGGCCTCAAGTCGCGGTTCGAGCAGCACCACGGCGTCAAGTACGCGCGTGAGGCGCTCACCACCGCGGCCGAGCTGTCGGCGCGCTTCATCAACGACCGGCATTTGCCCGACAAGGCGATCGACGTCATCGACGAGGCCGGCGCCGCGCAGAAGATCCTGCCGAAGTCGAAGCAGAAGAAGGTGATCAGCAAGGCCGAGATCGAGGAGATCGTCGCCAAGATCGCGCGCGTGCCGGCGAAGAACGTCAGCTCCGACGACCGCAACGCGCTGAAGACGCTCGATCGCGACCTCAAGAACGTCGTGTTCGGCCAGGACAAGGCGATCGACGCGCTGGTCGCGGCGATCCGCATGGCGCGCTCGGGCCTGGGCAATCCGCAGAAGCCGATCGGCAACTTCCTGTTCAGCGGTCCGACGGGCGTCGGCAAGACCGAGGTCGCGCGCCAGCTCGCGTACTGCCTCGGCATCGAGCTGATCCGCTTCGACATGTCCGAATACATGGAGCGCCACGCGGTTTCGCGGCTGATCGGCGCGCCGCCCGGCTACATCGGCTTCGACCAGGGCGGCCAACTCACCGAGCGCATCACCAAGCATCCGTACAGCGTGCTGCTGCTCGACGAGATCGAGAAGGCGCATCCCGACATCTTCAACATCCTGCTGCAGGTGATGGACCACGGGACGCTGACCGACAACAACGGCCGCAAGGCGGACTTCCGCAACGTCACGATCATCATGACCACCAACGCCGGCGCGAGCGAGCTCGCGAAGGGGTCGATGGGCTTCACGACGTCGAAGGAAAGCGGCGACGAGATGGCGGAGATCAAGCGCCTGTTCACGCCCGAGTTCCGCAACCGCCTGGATGCGACGATCTCGTTCGCGCAGCTCGACCACGAGGTGATCCTGCGCGTCGTCGACAAGTTCCTGCTCGAGCTCGAGAGCCAGCTGCACGAGAAGAAGGTCGAGCCGGCGTTCACGCCGAAGCTCAAGGCCTTCCTCGCCAAGCGCGGCTTCGATCCGCAGATGGGCGCGCGCCCGATGGCGCGCCTGATCCAGGACACGATCCGCAAGGCGCTGGCCGACGAGCTGCTGTTCGGCCGCCTGGTGACCGGCGGTCACGTCACCATCGACGTCGACGACGAGGGCAAGGTGAAGCTCGTCTTTGAGGAGACGAAGGAAGCGGAAGAGGTCGCCTGAACGCGTCGCAGTTCCGATGCAAGCAAGACGGCGCCTTGGGCGCCGTCTTGTTTTGGCGATCGGTAGAACCTAAACCGATCGCAAAGCGAGGCGAACGGCCCGAGTGCGAGGAGTCCCACAGCGAACGCCGCGATAGTACCTGTAAGTACAGCGAGGCGAGCGAGGACACGACGACGCAATCGGGCCGTGCAGCTTGCTGGGCGATCGATTTACGCCAGAGAGTCGGCCCAGATGTTTCTGGCCCAGTTGAACGCGTAGCGCCCCTCCAGCTCGCTCATCGCCGGCGACACGCCGCCCGCGCCCTGGACCGGCACCAGCGTCTTCTTCTCCTTGTCGTACTGGTGGACCGAGCAGACGTGGATCACGTCCTTGTCGGTGATGAAGCTGTAGCACGTGTTATTGAGCACCGGCGCCGGATTGGGCGGCTGCCCGCGCAGCAGCGCCACCACCGCCGCCGCGCACACCTTGGCGTGCTGGTTCGCCATGTGGCCCGACTTCGGCATCCCGGTGGCGATCTGGATCGCGTCGCCGAGCACGTGGACGTTCTTGACCTTGGTCGACTCGAAGGTGACGAAGTCGACGTCGCACCAGCGGTCGTTCGCCGTGACAACGCCGGCGGAGCGCGCGATCGCGCTCGCGCGCTGCGGCGGAATCACGTTCAGCACGTCGGCCTTCACGCCGTCCTGCACTTCGAACTTCGCGGTGCGCGTCGCGACGTCGACGTCGGTCAGAACGTAGTTGGGACGGTACTCGACGATCCCTTTGTACTCCTCGGCCCATGCCTTCTTGAACAGCGGGCCCTTGGACGTGACGTCGCCGTTGCCGTCGAGGATCAGCACCTTCGACTTGGGCTTGGCCCGCTTGAGATACCACGCGACCTGGCAGGCGCGCTCGTAGGGCCCGGGCGGGCAGCGGTACGGCGCGACCGGGATGGAGATCGCGAACACGCCGCCGTCGGGCATCGCGCGAAGCTGGTCGCGCAACGCCACCGTCTGCGGACCGGCTCGCCATGCGTGGACGATCCTGCCCTGCGCGTCCGCGTTGTTCAGCGACGGCAGCTTGTCCCACATCATCTCGACCGCGGGCGACAGGATCAGCCGGTCGTAGCTCAACTGCGTACCGCTCGCGAGCCGCACGGTGCGCTTGTCGGCGTCGACGGCAACCGCGGTGTCCCGGACAACCTTGACGCCGTGCCGACGCACGAGGTTGTCGTAGCTCACCGTGATGTCGGCGAGCTCCTTGCTGCCGCCGATGACGAGATTCGACAGCGGACACGAGATGAACGTCGGGTCGGCTTCGACGACCGTGACCTCGATGGCGTTGTCGCTCCACATCCGGATGTACTTGGCAACGGTCGCGCCGCCGTAGCCGCCGCCGACGACCACGACCTTGGCGGAGGATCCCCCTGCCGTCGTGGCGCAGCCCTGGAGGCCGGCTCCCGCGGCGGCGAGCCCCGCCGCGCCGAGGCCCTTGAGGAATTCGCGTCGCTCGATGCTCATCGTCGGCTCCTCTACCTGGACGGCTTCTGCGCGGCGAACCATGCGGCGACGGCCTGGATCTGCTCGTCGGTGTAGCCCTTCGCGAGCTGCTGCATGATGGTCGCGGGCCGCGCGCCGGACTTGAACTCCTGCATCTTGCGCACGGTGTCGTCGGCCGGCTTGCCGGCGAGCGATTCGACCTCGCCCACGCTGTTCCCGTCGGTGCCGTGGCAATTGGCGCAGGTGGCGGCGAGGCTGCGGCCGAGATTCGGATCGGGCGCCTGCGCCAGGACCGGCACGGCTCCCAGCGCAACGATCGCAAGCGTGACGCAGAGGGTACGCACGAGAGTTGTCTCCTCGATCGAGCGCGCGCGGCGCGGGAGGGGCAACGTTTGCATCGGAGCAACGATGTGTCAAGCGGACGACTATGCCGCGCAGAATCGCCAAAAATGGAAATGAGTTCCGAAGCGTTCAACCGGAGCGTGTACCCCGACCTTCGTCTAGTCATCTAGAAAGTTTCATGCAATCATGCGTTTGAGAGACTATGCACGCAGCAGGTGCAATGGCCTACGACGATGTCATCCTGCAACGCAGCACAAATTTCCATAAAATCGCCTCAATTATTTCCACTAATTGGAAATTGAACAGAACAATTTGATTTCACAATTATTTTCTTTTATTGCGACGCGGAAAATAGCCTTGTCAGCGGCTAAAAGTTTTGTTAGGGTCATCCAACGTCACGAGCAGCCCGCCGCCAAATCGTCGGCCGGGCTGCGAAGAAGGGCACGGTAGCGTCACCCCATCCATGCCCGCCCACCGGTCGAGCGATCCTCGCAGGTGTGTGCAGTGAAGCAGCGGCGGCTGGGCTCGCCGCGTGTTTCACGTTGCGGCAACCGCGCGCCGGCGCAGCGCGGTCCGTGACAAGGATCCGCGCGCCTGGGCGCGTCGCGGAACGACCACGATGCAGATGATGGGAGCAAACCAATGAACTACGATCTCGAAGCGGCAAGACTCAAGAAAGACTGGGCGGAAAATCCGCGCTGGAAGGGCATCCAACGCGGCTACACGGCCGAGGAAGTCATCCGGTTGCGCGGCTCGCTTCATATCGAGCACACGCTCGCCCGACGCGGCGCCGAGAAGCTCTGGAAGCTGATCCAGGACGAGCCCTTCGTCAACACGCTGGGCGCGTTGACGGGCAACCAGGCGCTGCAGCAGGTGAAGGCGGGGCTGAAGGCGATCTACCTGTCGGGGTGGCAGGTCGCCGCCGACGCCAACATCGCGGGCGAGATGTACCCTGATCAATCGCTCTATCCGGTCAATTCGGTGCCGATGGTCGTGCGCCGGATCAACAACACCTTCATGCGCGCCGACCAGATCCAGCACATGGAAGGCAAGGGCGACGTCGATTTCTTCGCGCCGATCGTCGCCGACGCCGAAGCCGGCTTCGGCGGCGTGCTCAACGCCTTCGAGCTGATGAAGGCCATGATCGAGGCGGGCGCTGCCGGCGTTCACTTCGAGGACCAGCTCGCCTCGGTCAAGAAGTGCGGGCACATGGGCGGCAAGGTGCTGGTGCCGACGCGCGAAGCGGTCGAGAAGCTGATCGCGGCGCGCCTCGCGGCGGACTGCCTGGGCGTGCCGACGGTGCTGCTCGCTCGCACCGACGCCGAGGCCGCCAACCTCGTGACCTCCGACGTCGACGAGAACGACAAGCCCTACCTGACGGGCGAGCGCACCGTCGAGGGCTTCTACCGGACGAACGCGGGCCTTGCCCAGTCGGTGGCGCGCGGGCTCGCCTATGCGCCTTACGCCGACCTGATCTGGTGCGAGACGGGCAAGCCCGACCTGCAGTTCGCGAAGCAGTTCGCCGAGGCGATCCGGCACAAGTACCCGGACAAGCTCCTCGCCTACAACTGCTCGCCGTCGTTCAACTGGAAGAAGAACCTCGACGACGCGACGATCGCCCGCTTCCAGCGCGAGCTGGGCGCGATGGGCTACAAGTTCCAGTTCATCACGCTCGCCGGTTTCCACAGCCTCAACTACTCGATGTTCAACCTCGCCCACGGCTACGCGCGCAACAACATGAGCGCGTTCGTCGAGCTGCAGGAGGCCGAGTTCGCCGCGGCCGAGAAGGGCTTCAGCGCGGTGCGGCACCAGCGCGAGGTCGGCACCGGCTACTTCGACGCGGTGACGACGACGGTGCAGGGCAGCCAGTCGTCGACGACGGCGCTGAGCCATTCCACCGAAGACGAGCAGTTCTTCGACAAGAAGGCCGCGAACGCCTAGCGCGCCGTTTGGCGCATCGATCGAAGGCCGCATCGCCCGCGAGGGCGGCGCGGCCTTTGTTCTTCTCGCGGGCTGTTAGCATTGCCGCTCAAGCGACGCGATCCGGAACGCGATGTGCCCCCCACCGCCCACCATCTCTCCGCTCGCCGGACGCGAGCGCGTCCGGATGTTCTTCGCGGTGTGGCCGACGCCGGAGGTGATCGACGCGCTGTCCCCGCTCGCGCACGAGATCGCGACGGGCGAAGGACGGGCGCAGGCGAGCGAGAACTTCCACCTCACCCTCGCATTCCTCGGCGAGGTCACCCTCGATCGGCTGGACGACCTGCGCTCGATAGGCGCCGCCGCCGCGCGGTCCGTCGCGCCGTTCCGGCTGGCGCTCGACTACACCGGATCGTTCAAGCAGACCGGAATCGTGTGGCTCGGCGCGTCGAAGCCCGCGCCCGGGGTGCGCGAGCTCGCCACGCGGTTACGCGAGGCGCTCGAGGCGCAGGCCTTCTCGATCGACCGCCGCGCGTTCACGCCGCACGTGACGCTGGTGCGGCGCTGCAATCAGCAGGTCAGGCTGATGCTCGGCGAGCCGATCATGTGGCCGGTCGACCGCCTGGTGCTCAATGCTTCCGAGCCCGGGCGCTCGGGTCCGAGCTACCGCGAGATCATCAGCTGGCCGTTGGGACCGCCGTTCTGATCCGGGACGCCGCGCCCGCCGGCGGTCTCACGCGACCGGGACGGTGTAGTTGAGCGCGAGTCGTCCGCCGTCGGGGTAGATGGTCTGCCCGGTCAGGTACGACGCGTCGTCGCTCGCCAGGAAGGCGGCGACCGCGGCGACTTCCTCCGGCTCGCCGCAGCGCCCGAGCGGCGTGCGCGACAGGATCCTGTTGCGCGCGCCGTCGTCGGTCAGCACCGCGTTCTTCGCGAGCTCGGTGAGGATGGTGCCGGGGCCGATGGCGTTGACGCGGATGCCGTGCGGCGCGAGTCCGAGCGCCATCACCTTCGTCAGCTGGTTGATCGCGCCCTTGGAGACGACGTAGGGCACCTGGTTCGGAATGGCGACCACGGCATTCGCCGACGACATGTTGACGATCGATCCGCGTATGCCGAGCTTCACCATCGATCTCGCCACCGCCTGCCCGCACAGGAACATCGATTTGAGGTTCACGCGCAGCACGCGGTCGAAGTCGTCCTCGGCGAGGTCGAGGAAATCGCAGGCATGGGTGATCCCGGCGTTGTTGACCAGCACGTCGATGCGCCCGTAGGCGGCGAGCGTGCGCTCGACCAGCGCGTCGACGTCGCCCTTGAGCGAGACGTCGGCGGCGAAGAAGGTCGCGCCCGAAAGCGACGTGGCGGCCCGCTGGCCCGCGAGGGTATCGACGTCGGCGAGCGCGACCAGTGCGCCGTCGGCGGCGAGACGTTCCGCGCATGCGCGGCCGATGCCGCGCGCCGCCCCGGTCACCAGGGCAACGCGATGCGTGAGACGTGACGCCATGCATTCACCTCGGGGAATGAAGAGCGCTTATGGTACGCGCCCCGCGGTGAGTAGCGCTGCCGCGCGTCAGCCGTCGCCGCGGGCGACCGGGCGCGCCGGGTCGGCGCACCACTCGCTCCACGATCCGGGGTAGAGGCCGGCTCGACCGAGTCCCGCGTGCTCCATCGCAAGCAGGTTGTGGCACGCCGTCACGCCCGAACCGCAGTAGCTGACGATGGTCCCGGCGGGACGCTCGCCGACGATGGTCCGGAACTCGTCGCGCAGCCGCGCCGCCGGCTTGAACGTGCCGTCGGGGCCGAGGTTGTCGGTGTAGGGGCGGTTGACTGCGCCGGGAATGTGGCCGGGGACGCGATCCAGCGGTTCTGCGTCGCCGCGGAAGCGCTCGCGGCCGCGAGCGTCGAGCAGGAGGAGCGAATGCTTGCCGAGGCCGTCGGCTACGGCGGCGGCGTCGAACGTCGGACCGGGACGCGGATGTCCGAAAGACGCGGTGCCCACCGACGGAACGTCGCTCGTCACCGGACGGCCCTCGCGCTGCCAGGCGGCGTAGCCGCCGTCGAGCACGGCGCAGCCGTCGTGACCGAGCCAGCGCAGCATCCACCACAACCGGGATGCGTACGAGCCCGGGCCCTGATCGTAGGCGACGACCTGCTTGGATGCGTCGATGCCGAGGCGGCCGAAGACCGCGGCGAGCGCTTCGGGATCGGGCAGCGGATGGCGTCCGTTGCCGCCGGTCTTGGGTCCCGACAGGTCGCGGTCGAGATGCGCGAAGCGCGCGCCGGGAAGATGCGCGCGCTCGTACTCGGTCTTGCCCCAGGCGTCCGGCTGCGACAGGTCGTGCCGCACGTCGACGATCACGAACGACGGATCCGCGAGATGCGCCGCCAGGTCCGCCGTGGAGATCAGCGTCGTGAGCATCGCGCGAGCCCTACCCCGGCAGATCCGAACCGATCTCGTGGCGGAGGAACTCGTGGAAATGCTGCATCCCGTCCTCCATCGGCGACTGGTAGGGCCCGACTTCGTTGCGGCCCTGCTTGTACAGCGCGTTGCGCCCCGCGTCCATCCGCTCGGCGATCTCGTCGTCCTCGCGCGAGGTCTCGAGATACGCGGCCTGCTCGGCTTCGACGAACTCGCGCTCGAACAGGGCGATCTCTTCCGGATAATAGAACTCGATGATGTTGGTCGTCTTGTCGACTCCGCGCGGGATCAGAGTGCTGATCACCAGCACGTGCGGATACCACTCCAGCATGATGTTGGGGTAGTAGACCATCCAGATCGCGCCGTGCCGCGGCGTCTCGCCGCGGTAGAAGTCGGTCACCGCCTTGTGCCAGCGCGCGTAGGTCTTGGTGCCGGGCTTCGCCAGGGCGTTGTTGACGCCGACGGTCTGCACCGAGTACCGGTCGCCGAATTCCCACTTGAGGTCGTCGCAGCTGACGAATTGACCGAGGCCCGGATGGAACGGCGCGACGTGGTAGTCCTCGAGATACACCTCGATGAACGACTTCCAGTTGTAGTTGCACTCGTGGACTTCGACGCGGTCGAGGATGTGGTTCGAGAAGTCGAAGTCGCGCACGCCCAGCGACGCGAGGTCGCGCTGCACGTCGCGCGGCCCGTCGAACAGCAGCCCGTTCCAGCGCTGGAGAGGCGAGCGCGCGAGACCGAGGCAGGGCTTGTCGCCGAAGTGGGGCGCGCCGAGGAGCTCGCCCTTGAGGTCGTAGGTCCAGCGATGGATCGGGCAGACGATATTCGGCACGTTGCCCTTGCCCTCGAGCATGATCGCCTGCCGGTGGCGGCAGACGTTGGAGATCAGCTCGACGCCCTGGGGGTTGCGCACCAGCGCCTGCGCGTTGTCGCGTCCCGGGAGAACGTAGTAATCGCCGTTCTCGGGGACCATCAGCTCGTGCCCGACGTAGCCGGCGTCGCGCGCGAGCAGCAGGCGCTTTTCGGCCTCGAAAACCGCCGGATCGCAGTACCAGGAGACGGGAAGCTGCGACGAGGCGCGTTGCAGCCGTCCAATAGTGGCGAGACTCGACATCGACCTTCCTTTCGCGTATTCGGTCGAACCAACCAACCCAACCCAACAACCCGGGACGATTACGGCGTTTAGGCCGCCCCGGACCGCTTTGCTAAGTCGGCCGCGCGAAGGGATCGCTCAGGCCGCGTCGTCAAAAGATGCTATTATAATCCGTGCGTTGAGATCGGGCAACGGCAACCGGCAAGCCCTGCAGGACCGCGCCGATCACGCACATCGGCGTTTCGACTGCGTGCTCCGCCCCGAGTTCTCGCGCCGCCCGGTAGCAAGCTCGTCGCCCGCCACCGCCGGCGCACGGCAGACACCCAGTATGGGGACGCGGCGTCCGACATCAATCCAGCTCATGGCCAATTCCGGCGTGGTACCCGCAAGCTTCGAGGCCGCGCTCGCCGAGCTCGAAGGCATCGTCGCGACCATGGAAGGCGGCCAGCTGCCGCTGCGCGACTCGCTGGAGGCGTATCGCCGCGGCGCCGAGCTCCTCCAGTATTGCCAGGCGGCGCTCAAGGACGCGGAACAGCAGGTGCAGGTCTTCGAAAAGGGTATGCTGCGACCGTTCGAGGCTCGCGACGCGGAGGCCCCGCCGGGCGATGAATCCTGATCTTGCGTGGGCCGTGTGGGCGAGCGAGCGCCAGCGGCGGATCGAGGACGTGCTCGCGAGCGTGCTGCCGCCGGCCACGGCGACTCCGGGGCCCCTGGTCAAGGCGATGCGCTACGCGGTCCTGGACGGCGGCAAGCGGATGCGGCCCCTGCTCGCCTATGCCGCGGGTGAGCTGACGGGCGCGTCGCCCGACGTCGTCGACAGCGTCGCCGCGGCGGTCGAGCTGATTCACGCCTATTCGCTCATCCACGACGACCTTCCCTGCATGGACGACGACACGCTGCGCCGGGGCAAGCCGACCTGCCACGTCGCGTTCGGCGAGCCCACCGCGCTCCTCGCCGGCGACGCGTTGCAGGCGCTCGCGTTCGGCGTGCTCGCGGCGGGGGGCATCGCCGACGCGAAGAGCGCGTGCCGGCTGCTCGCCGACGCCGCGGGACTCGAGGGCATGGCAGGCGGGCAGGCGATCGACCTCGACAGCGTCGGCGCGACGCTGACCGTGCCCGAGCTCGAGACCATGCACCTGATGAAGACCGGCGCGCTGATTCGCGCCGCGGTCGAGCTCGGCGCGGGATGCGGGCGGCCGCTCACCTACGCCGAGACCGTCGCGCTCGACGCGTACGCGCGCGCCGCGGGGCTCGCATTCCAGGTCGTCGACGACGTGCTCGACGTCGAAGGGTCCGCCGCGTCGCTGGGCAAGACGGCGGGCAAGGATGTCGCGCAGGGAAAGCCGACCTTCGTGTCGTGCCTGGGACTCGCCGAAGCGAAGGCGCGGGCCGAGGCGCTGCGCGTCGAGTCGCGCGCCGCGCTCGCGCCTTTCGGCAATCGAGCGCGCCGGCTGGGCGAGCTCGCCGACTGGATCGTGCTGAGGGGTCACTGAGATGTATCCGCTGCTCGATCTGATCGAAAGCCCGGCCGCGCTGCGCCGGATGGACGTCGATTCGCTGCCGCAGCTCGCGCGCGAGCTGCGCGCATTCCTGCTCGAGTCCGTCGCGACGACCGGCGGCCACCTGTCGTCGAACCTGGGAACGGTGGAACTCACCATCGCGCTGCACTACGCCTTCGACACGCCGCACGACCGCATCGTGTGGGACGTCGGTCACCAGACCTATGCGCACAAGGTGCTCACCGGCCGCAGGGCGCAGATGAGCGCGCTGCGGATGCTCGGCGGACCGTCGGGCTTTCCCCGGCGCAGCGAAAGCGAGTACGACACCTTCGGCACCGCGCATTCGTCGACGTCGATCTCCGCCGCGCTGGGGATGGCGGTGGCGGCGAAGCAGCACGGGCTCGATCACTCGGTCGTCGCCGTCATCGGCGATGGCGCGATGAGCGCGGGGATGGCCTTCGAGGCGCTCAACAACGCGGGTATCGCCGACGCCGACCTGCTGGTGATCCTGAACGACAACGAGATGTCGATCTCTGAGCCCGTCGGCGCGTTCCATGGCTACCTCGCTCGACTTTTCGCGTCGCGGCTCTACAACCAGGTCCGCAACGGCGGCAAGGAGGCCTTCGCCAAGCTGCCGCCGGTGCACGAGCTGCTGCGCCGCGCCGAGGAGCACATGAAGGGGATGCTGCTGCCGGGCACGCTGTTCGAGGAATTCGGCTTCAACTACATCGGACCGATCGACGGCCACGACGTCGACCAGCTGGTGAAGACGCTCGAGAACGTCAAGCGGCTCAAAGGGCCGCAGCTGCTGCACGTGATCACCAAGAAAGGCTACGGCTACCCGCGCGCGGAGGCCGACCCCATCCTTTATCACGGCGTCACGCGCTTCGATCCGGCGGTCGGCATCGTCGCCAAGCCGGGCGCCAAGCCGTCGTACACGCAGATCTTCGGCGACTGGGTCTGCGACATGGCGGCGGCCGATGCGCGCCTGGTCGCGATCACGCCGGCGATGCGCGAAGGTTCGGGGCTCGTCCGCTTTTCTCAGGAGTATCCCGGCCGCTACTTCGACGTGGGAATCGCGGAGCAGCACGCGGTGACCTTCGCCGCCGGGCTCGCCTGCGAAGGCATGAAGCCCGTCGTCGCGATCTATTCGACGTTCCTGCAGCGCGCCTACGACCAGCTGATCCACGACGTCGCGCTGCAGAACCTCCCGGTGGTGTTCGCGATCGATCGCGCGGGCCTGGTCGGCGCTGACGGGGCGACCCACAACGGCGCCTTCGACCTGTCGTACCTGCGCTGCCTGCCCAACATGACCGTGATGGCGCCGTCCGACGAGGACGAATGCCGGCAGATGCTTTACACGGCGTTCACGCTCGACACCCCGACCGCCGTCCGCTATCCGCGCGGTGCCGGCTCGGGCGTCGCCATCCAGGCCGCGATGACCGCATTGCCGATCGGCGAAGGCGAGATCAAGCGGACGACGGGGCGGCGCAGCAACCGGATCGCGATCCTCGCCTTCGGAAGCATGGTCGCGCCCGCGGTCGCGGCCGGCACCGAGCTCGACGCCACCGTCGCGAACATGCGTTTCGTCAAGCCGCTCGACGCGGCGCTGGTCGCGCGCCTCGCGCGATCGCACGATGCGCTGGTGACGGTCGAGGAGAACGCCATCGCCGGCGGCGCGGGCAGCGCGGTGGCCGAGGCGCTCGCGGCGGAGGGCATCGTCATCCCGATCCTGCACCTGGGATTGCCCGACAGCTACATCGACCATGGCGATCCGGCCAAGCTCCTCGCCGCGTGCGGGCTCGATGCCCGCGGCATCGCCGCGTCGATCTCCGGCCGCTTCGGCCAGCGCCGCGCCGAACCGCGGGTCAAGCCGGCGGCCTGACGCCGTCGTTTCGAGAGCGTGGCCATGCGCCCGATCGCCATCTTTCGTTTTTCGCGCACCGAAGGACCCGCGTACTTCTCCGATTGGCTCGACGCGCGCGGGCTGCCGTGGGAGCTCGTTCCGCTCGACCAGGGCGCGGCCGTTCCCGGCGATCCGACCGCGTACTCGGGCATCGGCATGATGGGCGGCCCGATGAGCGCCTACGACGCGCTGCCGTGGATCGAGCCGCTGGGCGCGCTGTTGCGGCAGGCCGTCGCCAAGCGAGTGCCGGTGATCGGCCACTGCCTCGGTGGCCAGCTCCTCGCGCAGGCGCTGGGAGCAGCGGTGTCGCGCGCGTCGGTCGCGGAGATCGGCTGGCTCGATGTCGAAGCCTGCGACGCGTCGGCGCAGCGCGAGTGGTTCGGCGGGCGGCCGGCGTTCACCGCGTTCCAGTGGCACTACGACGCGTTCGCGTTGCCGGCGCAGGCCAAGCGCGTGCTGACCAACCGGTTCAACGCGAACCAGGCCTTCGTCGTCGACGACATGCACATCGGCCTCCAGTGCCATGTCGAGATGACGCGCGAGCTCACCGAGACCTGGCTCGCCGCGGGCGCCGACGAGCTGCCCCCGAAGTCGGCGCCGACCGCGCAGAGCGCTGCGGACATACGCGACGGGCTCGATGCGCGCGTGCACGCGCTGCACGCGATCGCGGGCGACATCTACACCCGCTGGATCCAGCGCCTGGTGCGCTAGGCGCACGCGTCACGTGTCGAGCATCCGGGCGCTGCCCGATCACCTGATCAACCAGATCGCAGCCGGCGAGGTCGTCGAGCGCCCCGCCGCGGCCCTTAAGGAGCTGCTCGAGAACGCGCTGGATGCAGGCGCGACCCAGGTCGACGTCGACGTCGCCGGCGGCGGCATACGCCGCATCCGCGTCGCCGACAACGGATCGGGCATCGAGCGCGACGAGCTGCGACTCGCGGTCGAGCGTCACGCGACGTCGAAGCTCGCGTCCGCCGAGGACCTGGAAGCCATCGCGACCCTTGGCTTCCGCGGCGAGGCGCTCGCCTCGATTGCGGCGGTGTCGCATTTCGCGCTGGCGTCGCGCGCCGCGGGCAGGCCGCACGCATGGCGGATCGAGGTCGACGGCCTTTCCAGCACAGTGGGATCCGAAGCTTGGAATTCACGTGACTTGAAGTCGCG
>JADMIO011298022.1_pt1 | contig 43230 bp, 33 predicted proteins | sample 8958161 | NCBI WGS metagenome assembly JADMIO01 (sample SAMN16585339, study PRJNA669376) | soil metagenome | isolation source: Crop rotation soil | place: USA: Cullars Rotation, Alabama | collected 2011
GCCGCGACTTCAAGTCACGTGAATTCCAAGCTTCGGATCCCACTGTGCTGGAAAGGCGAGACATTCTTTTCCAGCATCGAATCAAACTTGAAGATCGCTTCTCTCTCGGCCTTCTCGCCAGTCGCCAGCACATGCTTCGACGACCCCTTGAAGCTGGCCACGATTAGCGTGTACTTGCCTTTGTTCTGGAGCAGATTGAATTCGCGATCGCTGTTGAGTTGCTTGAGCAGAGGGTCCTTGTCGAACGCCATCTGGGCGATTTCGTCTTCCGAGAACATCGGATTGAGCGTCAAAAACGCCCGGCTAAGCTTTCCCGGCCGCCCCGGCGTCGGTTTGAAGTTGCCGTCTTCGAGAGCTTTCGGATTGTACTTCTGAATCCAATCGAGCGTGTCTTTGGCAATCTTGGCGTGCTTCGCCTTGGTCTTGTTGGTGTCATCCAGATCGATGCTGGCATACTCGCCGGCCAGTACGCAAATCCGATTTCGCTGAGAAGCCACGAATCGCTTCACGGCGTTCCCGTTACGATCCCAGGAGCTGATCTCTTCCAACTCACCCTTTTGTTCGTGGGTCCACGCGGGAATGCCCTTGGCACGCAGTTCCAGGACCAGCTTATCAGCCGCCTTGGCTGCAGCGGCCGCACTATCGGGGTTATCACCCCGCAGGCTGGTCACCATGATCATCCAAGGCCCATTTTTCTTGGTGACGGCGTACGACTTGGCCGGTTCGCTGGCGACCTTGTGAGCCGCCTTCTGAATCTGAGCCTGTAGCACCCCGCCACACAACGCCAGAATGCCACAGCCGATCAAAAGCACGCGTCGGTCCAAAGTAATCCGCATAACAGACTCGCTGAATGGGTGAGAAATGTTGTCCGGCAGCCAGGACATCGCACGATGCCGACCACCAAGACAATCATGTTCGAAACGCAGGAGAACAATTGCAGGGGACGGAATGCAGGCAGAACAATTGACGGGAATTGCGAGGGCGGAACTGTACCAAGGGAGATCATTCTAGTCTACAGCGTTTTTTACGAGGGAAACGCTGCAAAACTCAGTGTTGCACCACTTCCAGCCGGTGCGTATAGTCCGTACGTTAGGCTTTCCAGCCTGACCCGAGCGCCCAGATAAACATCGAAACTCATTACCGGAAATCCGTAGAACTGACTCGGCACGTTCCGCAGGAAGCTCGAACGACCATCCGTCAGCCAGGATTGCCTGACCTATATTTGAAGAGAGTTTGGAATGGATTCCGATTGGACGACCCCCAACCGCCTTCGTCTCGATCAACAACACTCGCCGCAGTCGCGTAGCCGGTTGCCCTGGGAGGAACTCGCGCCAGTTACGAGCGATACCCTGTCCCCGTCGCTGACCGACGCCATCCGCAAAACGCGGGACTACCTGCTGAGTCAGCAGAATCCCGACGGTTACTGGTGTGCGGAACTCGAAGGGGACACGATCCTTGAATCGGAATATATTCTCTTATTAGCGTTTCTAGGGCAGGACCAAAGCCGCCGCGCCCAGCAGGCGGCTCAGTACATTGTCGATCAGCAACTTCCGACAGGCGGCTGGGCCATCTATCCCGGCGGACCGGTCGAAATCAGTGCGTCGGTCAAAGCCTACTGGGTCCTGAAAATCACCGGCCACAACCCGCAGTCCGAGTACATGCTGCGAGCCCGGCACGCGATCCGCGACGCCGGCGGTGCCGAGAAGGTCAACAGTTTCACCCGCTACTACATGGCGCTACTGGGAGCCATCTCGTACGACCAGTGCCCGGCCGTGCCCCCGGAACTGATCCTGTTACCCAAGTGGGCTCCGTTCAACATTTATGAAATGTCCTCGTGGTCGCGGACGATTGTCGTGCCACTCAGCCTGTTGTGGGCATTTCGTCCTGTCCGTCAACTCCCTGCGGAATGGACCATTGAAGAGCTCTTCATCCAGCCTTCCTGGAAACTTCCGGCCACGATGCCTCCGTCTGAAAACGTGGACCAGATGCGAACGAAGTCCTGGATCAACTGGCATCAGGTCTTCAAGTGGACTGACCTGTCGATCAAGTTCTGCGAACGAATCGGCTTCAAACCGTTCCGCAATCGAGCCATCCGCCTGTGTGGCGAATGGATTCAGGCCCGGTTCGCCAAGAGCGACGGACTCGGAGCCATCTTCCCCCCCATCATCTGGAGCGTCATCGGCCTAAAATGCCTGGGTCACAGCGACGATTCGCCTGACGTCCGACGAGCACTCGACGAATTGGAACGACTGGTGATCGAATCAGACGACGGCCAGTCGATCCATCTGCAGCCGTGTAAGTCGCCCGTCTGGGACACGGCCATTTCGACAATCGCCCTGCGCGAATCAGGTGTATCCGCCCAGCATCCCGCGATCCGATCCGCCGTGAAGTGGCTGCTCTCGAAAGAAGTCCGTGACAAGGGGGATTGGTCGGTCCGCAATCCCCAGGTCGAACCGGCCGGCTGGTACTTCGAATTCAACAACGAATTCTATCCCGACATCGACGACACCATCATGGTCCTGATGGCCCTGCAGCAGTGCCTGCCAGACGGTGTCAGCCAGACGTGGCAGGTCGAAATGAACTGGACCGAGCAACCGGTCCCCGCCATGCAAACCATCCTGGCTCAACGCCATGTCACCTCCGCTCCAGCCGTCCTGGCGGAGTTGGAAACCGCTCGTCCGATGTTGAACGCCATGCAACGCGGAGTCCGCTGGATGCTGGCAATGCAAAACAAAGACGGCGGCTGGGCTGCATTCGACCGCGACAACAACCGCGAAGTCCTGACCCGAGTCCCCTTTGCCGACCACAACGCCATGATCGACCCCAGCACGGCGGATATCACCGCTCGCGTGATGGAAATGATCGGCCGGCTGGGCCTATGGACCAAGCACCCCGCCTTGGACAAAGCCCTCAATTTCGTCTGGCAGAATCAGGAACCCGACCACTGCTGGATCGGCCGCTGGGGCATCAACTACCTCTACGGCACGTGGCAATGTTTAGTGGGTCTGGCTGCGGTGGGCATCCCCGCCACCGACATTCGCATGCAACGCGGAGCCATGTGGCTGAAGACCGTCCAGCAAGCCTGCGGAGGCTGGGGCGAGACACCGCGCAGTTACGACGACCCCACGCTGCGAGGGCAGGGCACCCCCACCGCATCTCAGACCGCCTGGGCGCTGATGGGCCTGTGCGCCGCCGGAGAAGCCGACTCGGATTCGGTCGAGCGGGGCGCGCAATATCTCCTCGACACGCAGCGAGAAGACGGCACCTGGGACGAACCCGAATACACCGGCACCGGCTTCCCCCGAGTCTTCTACCTGCGCTACCACCTCTACCGCACCTACTTCCCCCTGATGGCCTTGGCCCGAGTCGCCCGGATGCGCCAGGCATAACCCAATTTGGACCATTGTGATTCAACGGCCTTCGGGTTCCGTTGTTGTTGGAGGATGGCTCGTCTGATGCTGCTTCTGCAGGTGCTCGTAGAACAACTCAAATGGGATTTCGCTCGGTTTTGGCTGATGCTTCCGTACCGTTTTGAGAGTGACCCCACCTCGGGTTTCGGTGCTGGTCAACTCGCGATTGTCCAAGGGATCGTGCAGAGAAAGTTCGTCGAGGGGAATCGCTTCTAATGTGGCGATGGTGTCGTACAGTGAGCGACAGACTACGGCCTGCGTTGTCACGTTGTCCGGCAATGGCACGTCGAACAGGATGTCATTGAACGCGCCGAATTCTTTCCACAGTTTGGCATGGGCATTCAGTTTGAATTGCGGACGAGCCCGTGTCATCGGTGGCAACTCCACTCCCCGCAGCTCACCGAGATAGGCACTGACAACCACCCCGTTCGCTCGTGCCGTGGCCAGTGGTTGGAGCGATTCGTGTTGTACTGCGGAAGGGGGCAGCAGTTCACGCCGGAGTGATGGGAACAGAGTCCCGGCGACTTCTGCTCGCCGCAATTGCAACTTCTTGCGTGTCTCGTCCGTGGGTCGGAACGAGACCACCATGAAGTACTGGTAATCATCCAGACGCTGGAGATCGTGAATGGCAAACTGATAACCGAATTGCTCTTCGCGATGCACAGCCTGGTTCAGCGGGAAGGTGGCGTCAAACAGCTCCTGCAGATCGACAATTTTCTCATCAGCGTCGAATGCAGGTTTGAACGCCACGGCCGAGATGTCGACGTCGTAGGTGACCTGCACGCGAGACGATGTCACCCACCGGCCGTCAATCATCTGCTCGATCCGGGCACGTCGCAGCCGTTGATTTTCGTCGATCCAAATCGAGACCCGGCTGTGGCTCGGTTCGTCGATTGCCGTGAGACAGCGACACGGCGTGCCGTTGATGACTTCCTGGTTCGCCGGTTCTGGCTGAAATGAACGACTCTGTACGAGCGGATTAAGCAGTTTTTCCAATTGAGCCGCCGCACTGATCCCCCTTTCGCGAGTCACCAGTTTCTGACCTCGTCGTTGCACCCAGTGGCTGCTCCCGTCGTTGATTTCCGTTCGAGCCAGACCTTGTTTGTCGTAGTGACGCTCAACAAACCCTCGCTGACGGTCGTACTGCATCTCCCAGGACTTTTTCCATCGTCCGTCGGGCATCAGCGATTCCACCACACATTGCAGAGTCTTCGCCTCTGTCATGCGTCGAATCACGTCGTTCCACGCGAAAGCGGAGGATGAATTGAAGATCGCCAAACCGCCAAACACGAGAATCAGACAGGCGACGGTCAGCACCAGATAAGCACGGCGCGAGGAGCGTCGCGCGATCGCCGGGAAGTTGCAAGAGCTGCGGTCCGCAGGTTGTGCTAAGGATTTAGCCGGAGTTGGCGGCAATGTCAGGTTCTGCTCTAATCCCCGCGCCAGTAAGGCAGCACGCGTTCGTGAAACGGCCCGAGCCGACTCGTCGGCCGTGGGCTCTAACAACGCAAACGCTGCGAACAAATCGGGATGCTCATTCATGTTCGATTCTCCTGTCCGTTCGTGGGATCTCGTTTGTTTTCATGAGCGTTCGCAATCGAGCGACGGCTTTCGAGCATCGCGAGCGGATGACGTGCGGGGTCGACTCGAGCCGCGCCGCGATCCAGTCGTACGATTCGTCTTGCAGGAAGCGCAGGCTGATCACCTCGCGGTCCTGTTCCGAAAGCTGGGCCATGGCCGTCAGCAGATGTTCCACATGTTCGTGCTGCACCAACCGGTCCAGCGGAGTCACCGTGTCAGTCGCCGCGACATCATCCAGCTGCGTCGCGCCGGGAGTCCTGCGATTCCGTTTACGCCAGTCGAAGGCCACATTGATGGCCGCCCGAAACAGATACCCTTCGGGATTCGGAGCGGCAGGGAATCCGGGCGAGTGCAGAACTCGCAGGAACAATTCCTGCAATAATTCCTCAGCCGCATCACGATCGGCCGTCATTTTGAACAACAGCACATGCAGTCGCCGCCCGCAAGTATCCAGCAAATCCAGGAGTTTCTGCATCGCGTCACTCAATCTGTGGCTCCCCTTTCAACTAGATAAACTCCTGTTCCGCAAAAGCGCACCCCCCGATTCGCAAAAAATTGCCAGACGACAACCTCTTGATAGTACCGCGCCAGAGTGCAACGAATAGCCGTTGATCATTCCGCAATCAGTACGCAGATGCCAATGCGTGAAGAGAACAGGCGAAGCACGACGATCGATGCAGGTGTGGGGAGGTGAGGCAATTCTATTGCACAATTGCCTCGAATTCGCTTCGCTCAAACGGGTTCAAAGAACCCATGTCACCCTGCATTGTTTCCTGAATATAGGAGCACCTCACGCCCAGACCTTGATCGCCATCCGATGGTCACCCTGGGCGGTCGTGAGATCATTTGACGGCATCGACAAGTCGCTCCGCCTCGGCCTTCGACGAAAAGAATCCCACATCGGGGATGAACGTTTCGGCACAGACTTGACATGGGATCTCCGTGGTCGCCTTACCCTTCCTGTAACGTTGGAGTCCCCAGTACTTGCCATCCACGACGACCGTCAGCAACCGTCCGCCGTCCTTTTCGCACGTGGCGGCCAGTTTGTCCCGGGCCTCTCGGGTGAGATGCAGGGTGACCCTGTAATTCTCCTTCGACAAGCCGCTTCGCGAGAGGTCGAAATTCGACAGCCTGGCTTCAGTGACGTCGGCAGCGGTGAGCACGAGGGCCGGCTTCTTGTGCGGATACACGATCGAGTCCGGGTCGCAACTCGACTGGAAGCCCTTGTCCTCGGTCAGGCCTTCAACCCGCACGGACTCCACCCAGCGTAATTCGACCTTTGCCTTTGGTGGAGCGGAGGGCTTATCCCCCTTGTCGGCTGCGATACAGACTGACACCACCACGAGCCCGAGGACAAACAGCATGGACCTCTGCATGATCGTTACTCCAGTGGAACAACTACGAGCCAAGGGCAAGGCATCTATGGACCTTCGCGGGCCTGAACCGGACAGTTCTTGCGGACCTGAACGGTGTATTCTCCAAGGGTTTTCTCATTCGGAACGGGTACCACCCACAATTCACCGGTGACTCGCGTGCCGACATACGGGAAGGGACGTTCCTTATCGAGATCGGGGATCGCAAGAAGTGGATCAGCGGGTTTCAATGTGCCGATGAGCAGCGTGTTGCCGTTAGGCGTGATGGAGACGGCGGTTGGGTTCCAACCGGTCGGGACGAACCCCATGACGCGGCTGGCTTTCGGTTCTGTCACATCGATGACTGCGACGTTGTGACTACCCGCGTTGGCGACGTACAGCGTCTTGCCGTCGGGGGCGAGAGTGAGGGCGTCGGGTTTTGAGTGTTCCGGACGAGTTGGTTCGAGGCGGGTGCTGATGGTTTCGATGACCGTGTCGGTCTTGCCGTCGATGACTGACACCGAATTCGATCCCGCGCAGGCGACGAAAAGACGGCCATCGGTCGGATGCACGGCGATCTGATTGGGACGCTCGCCGACGGAGATCACAGTGCGCGGCTTGTTATTCGCTGGGTGCTCGGCAAGCGAACTGAAGACCAGAACGCGATTGTCCGCCCAATCCGAAACATAAATCGATTGTCCATCCCGCGACCAGGCAACGTCGAGCGGTTGTTTGCCCGCCAGGTAGGTCACGGCGGGTTCTGAGCTGGCGGGGTCGTGACTGCTGACGATCAAATTGCCAGCTGCGATGTCCAGCGCTGCATAGCTGTATTTTGACGGATGACCTGCGATACCGGACCGGACATTTCCTGGCAACTCGGCGGCGTCACGGGCTTCCTGCCGGGACGGGCCATTCATGGTTAGGGCGTAGCCGTTGCAATGCACGAAATGGGTAAGTCCTGATGCACCACCGGACCAGATCAGGGTTTCGTTCCCGTTCAGGTCCAGTTTCGATAATCCATAACCGCTCCATTGAACATTCACCTTCGTCCACAGCTTGCCAGTCTCCAGTTCGATCACGCTCAGCTCATGCGCGGCCACACCGCCTGTGGCTACGTGGACGGACTTGGAATTCTTCGAAGGCAGAATATTGAGCGGCACGGCAGGGAGCGAGATCGCCGCGCCCGCGGGATTGATGGTCCAACCGTCTGACAAACGGATTTCCTTATCGGCCGGACGCGGAGGCGTATCGGACTGCGGAACGGAAAGCTCGTGCAGTGCGTATCCGCCCTCTACCTTTTCAAACTGCAGCAGTCCCGCCGTCGGGGTTCCGACCAGAAACCCTCCGTCGTCGTCGATGTACAGCGAGTTGGGTCCAATGATGGGGCCGGGCACCAGGCGGTTAAGCTTGTTGTCCCGCAACGTGAAGATGCCTCGTTCCCCGAGCATGTGCAGAATGCCGTGCTTGTCGACGCGCAAGTCTCCGACATTTTCTTGGGAAACCTGGGTACCCCATGCGGCGATTCCCGCAGGGTCAGCGGGCAGGCCGGCAGAGATGTCGATGCGCTTGTGCCACTGTCGGCCGTCGAATTCGTAAACGCGGGCATGATCCATATCGCTTTCGGCATCCAGCCAGACCTGCCCTTGGGGACCACCACGCAGTACCACCGCGGCGCGACCTTCGGGAAATCCCAGAGCCGGGTCGGCCGGGCCATAAATGGATCGCCAGGCCGGCGTCGGGGTGTCGAGGTCGATGGCCACGAAGCCTCCCTCGGTCGAGTCGCCCCGGTTCCACCACCCAATGTAATAGTTCGATCCGCTGAGTAACCCGTCGGCCTCGACTGCAACCGAAGTAAAATGCATGACACCTAACGGCGGGAGTAGCGTCTTCTTCCAGTTGCCGTCCTGCCAGCGGAAGACAGCGTCGGGAATGGCAATGGCCAGCGGTCCATCGGAATCAATCAACCTGTGCAGTCCCGTCTGTTGCATCTCCACAGGCAGCGCCATCGCCTCCCATTGGTCGCCGTTCTGGCGAACCAGCCGCCATGCACCGTCGTAGCCCAGGCCCGCCACGATGCGAGATGTACCGTCACGGCCCAAATGAGTCACTTGTGAGATGCCCGGCACGTGGACCGCGGTGAGTTGGTGAGTTTTCAAGTTGACTGTGTAGACAGCGAATCGATGGGGCAAGCTCGATTTATCGACGCTGGCGATCCCTCGCAGCACGGCCACTGCGCCACACCAGTCGCCATAGACCGACACATACCCCGGTCGACGCAGGTAGATTCCTTGCAGATGCTGAGTGATCTCCGCGTCATTTTGAGCTTTGGTTGCGGGAGCGGCTACCGTCGCGGGCGCGAAGGTGGCGACGATCTGGTCGATTTTCGCTTTCGACAGTGTGTACCCCCAGGTCGGTGCGAAACGCGCCTCGTCCCGCGATTTCACATAGAATGATGTCCCGCGATGGTCACCATCCACAAACGCGGCGAGCAACCCGTCCCCATCCGCCGGACACGTCTCTGCGAGTCTCTTGCGCGCCACATCAGTAAGTTGAAACTGCACCTGAAACTGCAGAGGCGCTTGAGTGCTGTTCTTGAATTCGAGGGTGTGAACCTCGGCCTTGATGATATCCTTATTGGTGAGGATAGGCTTCAGGTGAGGATAGATCATGTCGCCCGCTTCGCCAAACGGCCGACTGTTGGGGGAAGTCACGCCAGGGACGGGGTTCGACTCAGCCCAAAAGTATTCGACCTTCACAGGTGGCTTGTCCGGCAATGCATCGTCAGCTAACGCAACGATGGCGGAACTTGACAGCAACGCGACGACGACCCGATTGATCCAGTGCATAATGGACAGCCCTCGAATGACACCAATGATCAACGTCCGGAATCCAGCTTATCGCCGGACCAGTTGATCATGCACAAGGGTTCGAATTCCCAACGAATTTGTAACAAACGCGGGACCTATCGAACCGTGTCGGTCCGTAAGTGGATAGCCTGAATGCAGGAGTGGTCATACGCCCCCAAGTCCACGCCGGAGGCAGGGGTGCGGGTGCGGCAGCTGCTTTGTCTTTCGAGTCTGATGAAAGGCCTCATTGCTACCACGAATGTCTGTATCGCTCAGGGTAAGAGTTTCAGTAGCGCCTCGGCTACCGGCTTGGATGAGGCCGGGTTCTGGCCGGTGACAAGCCTTCCGTCGGTGATGACAAAGGGAACCCAGTTCGCTACCTTTTCATAGAGCGCCCCGAGGCGCTTCAACTCATCCTCCACGAGGAACGGCACAACCTTGGTGAGGTGGACCGCTTCCTCCTCGTCGTTGGTGAAGCCCGTCACTCGCTTGCCCTTTACAATCGATTGGCCCTGGAACATGACACGATGGAGCACCCCGGGCGCGTGGCAGACGGCGGCGACCGGTTTACCGGCGTTGTAGAACGCTTCGATAAGGGCGATTGAAAGCGGATCCTCAGCCAAGTCCCACATCGGACCGTGACCACCCGGATAAAAGACGGCATCGAAATCCGAGGCTTTGATGTCGCTGAGTCGCAAGGTGTTTGCCAGCACCGCCTGGGCTGCGGGATCCTGCTTGAAACGCCGAGTCAATTCTGTTTGGCCCTCAGGCGTGTCGCTGACCGGATCGAGAGGCGGCTGGCCCCCTTTGGGTGAAGCGACCGTCACGGTTGCTCCAGCATCCAGAAAGGTGAAGTAGGGGGCGGCAAACTCTTCGAGCCAGAAGCCGGTCTTGCGGCCCGTATTGCCGAGTTGGTCGTGGGAAGTCAGCACCATAAGAATCTTCATGCCGGGACTCCTTGTGTCATGAGGTTGAGACACACACGTCGATTTCACTTCCCTCTGGGAATGAAACCGGGAATGCCTGTCTGCACAACGGCATTAAACCTTATCCGCACCTTGATTCCTACGTTGATCGCCCGCATGGCATCTTCAGGAAGGATGGAGACGTCGAAATTTTCCCCGAGCCCACGGGGAGTCTTGATGCTGGTCACGAGCTCTGTCCAGCGTTGGATACCCCATGCGAGTACGGCTTGGGCCGGAGTCTTGCCGGCCCAATTGGCGATACCGCTGATGGCAGGATCGGCCGGCAAGTTTCAAGTATTATGCCGATCCATTACCTCTGAGTGGATTTGCGAAATAGGAAGGCCAGGCAAGCGATGCTCCGCATCCATGATCCGAGCGTGATACGTCGACTTCTGGAGACCGACCGGCCGTGGTCGGTATATGCCCTGGGTGATCTTGCGCCGCGACACTTTTCCCAATGCACGTGGTATGGTGACTCGCAGCATACTTCCAGCCTGGTGCTGCTCTATCATGCATTTGTCAGGCCCGTGCTGTTCACGCTGGGCACGCCCGCCTCGCTGATGTGGATGCTCGATAGTATCGGCGACCGGTCGGAACTGTCGCTCCAGGTCAAGCCGGAGATCGTCCCACTACTTCAAACGCGCTATCAGGTGGTTCATGAGAAGTCCATGTACCGCATGCTGTTGGATCAGACGCAAGTTCGAACGCACTCCGAGCCGAAGGCCGTCCGGGTACTCTTGTCGAATGTCGAGGAACTGCAGCGGCTGTACTCCGACGGTGATGCCGCGCAGGAGGCACCTGACTTCTTCGCGCCATCCATGTTGAATGACGGGGTGTTTTTCGGAGTCTGGGAAGGCCAGGAACTGGTTGCTGCCGCGGGCACCCATATCGTGGATCCTGCCGAAAGTGTGGCCGCGATCGGGAACGTTTACACTCGGCGCGATCGGCGAGGGAAGGGGCTGGGCACAGCGGTGACAGGCGCCGTGGTCGCAGAGTTGCTGGGCCAGAGGATTCGAACGATCGCGCTGAATGTCGCGCAAACCAACGCAGCAGCACTCCGCACCTACGAGCGGCTGGGGTTCATGCAGTATTGCCAGTTCTGTGAGGGGACGGCTCTCAAGCTCGACAAGTAGAGGCTGCGAAATACCTGTGCCATCATTTGTTCTCTTGGTGGCGATCGAAATCTTGTCAATTCCTGCCAACCACCGTGATCCAAATCGCCGACCGGGTCGTTGTCACTCTTGACGAAGGATATCGAAGTGATATCATTGTGGTATCATCCATCGTTGTGATCTTTCAGCTTGAGGGTCGACCAATGCAAGATCGAGTGATTAAACCGTTGTCGGGGGGCGTTGCGTTTTTGGGGATGGTGCTGTGGCTGGTGGGCATCATTTGGTATGTCTACTGGGTCACCCATGACCCTCTGCCGGCAGCCTTGCAGATCGCACTCATTCCCTTCCTGGGGATTGCCTGGGTCATTTGCTTGTGCGGGTTCAAGGTGAATGGTCCGAATAACGCACGGATCGTGCAGTTCTTCGGGGTTTATGTCGGTACGATTCAGGATGTCGGGTTCTTTTATGTCAACCCGTTTTCCATCACGACGAAAGTCTCGTTACGGGTGCGGACGTTCGAAACGGATGTCGACAAAATGACCGAGGTCACCAATGCCGCGGGACAAGTCGTGCGAGCGGCACAGTCGTCTCCGCGGACTCCGTTGAAGGTCAATGACAAGGATGGCACGCCCATTGAAATTGCGGCCGTCGTGGTCTGGAAAGTCGTGGATGCCGCGAAGGCGACGTTTGTCGTCGATGATTACGAAGACTTCGTGAAAGTGCAGGCTGATTCCGCATTACGCACGCTCGCCAGTCAATACAGCTACGACGCTCCTGAAGCGGACGCGCATTCGTTACGTGGGCATATTGCGGAAGTGGCCACGCAGTTAAAGAGTGAACTTCATGACCGCATGGAACAAGCTGGAGTCGAAGTTCAGGAGGCGCGGATCAGCAAGCTGTTCTACGCACCGGAGATCGCGGCTGCGATGCTGCAACGTCAGCAGGCCGGGGCGATCATTGCGGCTCGGGCGCGAATCGTCGAAGGGGCCGTGGGCATGGTCGAGCACGCCCTCGACATGTTAAAGGAAAAGAGCATCGTCGAACTTGATTCCGAGCGCAAGGCGGCGATGGTGTGTAACTTGCTCGTGGTGCTGTGCGGACATGCCACGCCACAGCCGGTCCTGAATACGGGAACGTTGCACAATTAAAGACTGTGTTCCGTTCCTTTTTTGACAGAAAAATGAGACAGAAACATAGCGTTGGAGCTATGGAAGCTGCCCGTTCGGTGGAGCATGTTTTCGTCATTGCATTTTCTGTCAGCAATTCTGAATGCGCGTATAGAACGCAATTACGAATTCTCACCACGGAGAATCAGAGGAACGCAGAGATGATGATGTCGTGGCTGCTCTGTGTCCCTCTGATTCTCCGTAGTGAAAACTAATTAACTACGAGGCGGAATCTTAGCGGGAAACCGCTTGAGCATCAGGCAAATTGGCTTGCGCGGACCTAAGTTCTTCCTCGTTTTTACAGAGACTCAAGTGTCAGGTATCGATGCCACGTAAAGCATTCTTGCTGCGAATCGACGAACAACTCCTCGCTGCCTTGCAGCGTTGGGCGGATGACGATCTGCGGAGTCTGAATGGGCAGTTGGAATACCTGCTGCGGCAAGCGGTCCAGAAGCGGGGTGTCAAACTGCCGGATCCGACGCCTCCGGGCGAAGAACAAAAACAGGGGCAGGGCTGAAGTCTAGAAGATGGTTTCTTCTATCTGCGGGCCGATGTACTTCGCATTTCCCAGTCCCAGGATCGGGAAGAAGATGAAACCCAGAAAGGCGAGGCCCAAGCCGAACATGACGTCTTGCTCGAAGGCCCTGGCCAGGTCGATCATCGACAGAACGAAAAAAATGATGCCTACCCCCGGAATCATCATCAAGAGCAGCCACCAGGCGGGCCGGCCGGCGATCTGCAGCATGACAATGTGGGAATAGATAGGAATCAAGCAGGTCCAGCCCGATCGGCCAGCTTTCTCAAACGTCGTCCACATCCCGATCACGGCGATCACGCCGACAGCAATCATCGGCACAAAAAACAACACCAGGATGGCAAGGACCAATGTCGTCTCGTCCACACCATTGTTGGCTTGAGCGAGTAGTGGCGGGGCAAGATGTAACATGGGATGTCCTTGCAGCAAGACGGCGTGACCCGGTGTGGATTAACCAATCAAATTCGATCCGTGTCAAAACTGATGGAGAGTATGAGGGTATGAGAGAGGGAGTGAAAGGCGCCCCACTGGATCTTATTCCCGCATACTCTCACACTCTGGCACACTCATACGATCCCGGATCGTACACATCATAGCTAAGAGCGTTCTGGCCATCCCACATCATTACGCCAGGATATCCGTGATCGGATTGCCGCCATGTCCCACGGGCACAGGTCGGCCCAGCTTATCTGTGATCAACAGATGGGGGTCGATCCCCAGGCATTCGTAGATCGTGGCGCAGATGTCGGCGGTGCTTACCGGTCGATCCATTGGCCAGGCTGCGTGTTTGTCGGAGGCGCCGTAGAGCGTTCCGCCGCGGATACCGGCACCGGCGAAGACCACCGAGTAACAGAAGGTCCAGTGGTCTCGGCCAGCAGTCTTGTTGACGTTCGGAGTCCGGCCAAAATCGCTCATGATCACCACCAGCGTCTCGTCCAGCAGGCCGGTCCGTTCGAGATCCTCCATCAGCGAACTGAACGACATATCGACGACGGGCAGATATTTTTTGAGGATCTGGAAATTCCACTCGTGAGTATCCCAGCCGAAATCCTGCAGGTTTGAAATGCGTCCGTTGTACCAATCCCACAACACGTGGACGAAACGGACTCCGGCTTGAACCAGTTTCAGGCCGATGAACGTGCTGTTCCCAAACAACGTGTCGCCGTATCGCTGCTTGACTGTGGCATCGATCTGTTTGGGATCAAAGGCCGCCGCCAACTTGTGCGAGGTCAGCACATCGAACGCACGCTGTTGGAAGCGGTCGAACTGATTCAGCGGTGTGCGAGCTTCGACCTGGCGCACTCCGTAGTTCAATTGTTCGAGCAGGCTACGGCGTTGACTCAACCGGTCCAAGGTGATGCCGTCGGCCAGGCGACTATCGGCGATGCGAGGAATCCCTTTGATCAACGCCGGATCGGGACGGATATCGGTGGGTGTTCCCTTTTCCACGTAGGGGTCGCAGATGGTTTCCAACGGAGCATATCGTGCTCCCAGAAAACCGCCGTAGGGGCCCGCTTTGCGAGGTCCGCCACCCCAACCCAGCGGGGCCGGCAAATGGACGTAGGCCGGCATGTCCTCTGTAGGATCCTTCAAGTATTCGCACACCGAACCCATGCTGGGATGATACGAGTCTCGCAGGACAGTGAGATCGGGCAGGGGCTCTTCATACCCCGTATAACTGGGCATGGTGTTGTGGCAGTTGGACTTGTTAATGACACTGCGGACGATCGCAGTACGATGCATCCATTTCGCGCTCAGCGGCAGATGTTCACAGATTTGAATGCCCGGCGCGGAGGTCTCGATCGGCTTGAAGTCACCGCGTACCTCGACGGGTGCCTGCGGCTTCATGTCAAACATGTCCTGCGTCGGCGCACCGCCATGCAGGTACAGGACGACCACGCTTTTGGCCTTGCCCGGCCGACGAGCAGTGCTGGCGGCTTCGGTTCGCAACACATTCGGCAACGTCAATCCCGCGATGGCGGAGATGGCTCCGGCCTGGAGGGTCTCTCGTCGAGTCACCCCGTCACAGAACTTTCGCGAACCACCCAACATTGTCAGCATCGTCAATCCCGGCGCGAGGAGTTTTCGCTTGTTGCATCACCTCAACTACACATAAACGATATCCAATATATCGGCGAGTGTCCATTGGATAGTGCAGGCAATTGAGGACTTCAAATGGCGGGTAGTTCCTTGTTGCACAAAAAAAGAGGGCAGGCATTGAGCTCTTTGCCTGTCCTCTTTCCATCGTAAATCTCGTCATGCAGTGCCGGCTTATCGCCGGGCGAACTTAGAGTCCTTTGATGTGGCGGGCGAAGTTCGTTTGGCGATCCCAGTAGCTTCCCGTGTTACGGCTGGTTCCCGTATTGTAATTGTAATTCTGAACCTGACCCGCCGGTGCTTGATACGCGCTTTGATAACGCTGCCGCCCATCGGTGGTCGTACCCGAATTGGCCATCGCGGGTGCTGTCGTTGTGACCGCGGTCGTATACATCGGCTGACAGTGACAGCGACGACCGCCGGCCTGTGCTTCCGACAAACTGTAACTTGCCGCATACACGGCTAAAACTACCGCACTGATTCTCAATACATGCCTCATTCTGCCCACCTTTCTGAAGTAAGATTGAACTCGCTAACAACCTAACCAATTTAGATTCGTCGGTGAGTTACAGCCCGCGAATCTTACGGTCTGCCGAGAATTGTTCCTCAAATGATCGATCCATGAATCGTGGCGTGCTGTGTCCGTTGCTGTTGTATTCGTTCAGGCTATTGTTGTAGCCGTTGTAGTAAGTATTGGATTGCACCGGAGCGTAATAAACGTTCGTGTTCGGTGCGGCCGGAGCTTGATAGGCGCTCTGATACCTCTGTCGCCCGTTGACTTGATTCGAGTCAGCCACCACGGGCGCCGGTGAAGTCGACGAATACGTGTACCAACTGGCGGAATACGTGGGTGCCGGCGACGCATACACGTGCTCGCAGGACGCTCCCCCGCGATGCCTGCCTGCTTGAGCCTCTGACCAACTCCAACTGGCGACCAAAACCGCGAAGGTAATACCACTGATTCTTAAGACGTTCTTCATGATGCAACCTTTCCGAAGTGAGATGCGAGCGGGGATTCACTCCAGCCGACGCAAGCTGGCAGAATTCCAGCGTCGCAATAGTGTTGACGGCGATCACTCAGTCGCTGAGGACCTGCGTGACGCACGGTTCCCCGCCCGAGGATCGGCCATCGAGTGCTTGAGAACTGATTCAGGTCGCCACAATTCAGCGAGTACCCGGTCGTCTCTCCACATCGATTGCGAAGTGACAATGCGATCCCGGCTGGGTCGACGAGCCAACTCGTCGCCCAAGCAGATATTCTCCGAGTCCAGCGGCGCGCTGAGGACATCGAATCACCTGCCCAGTGATTGCCGTAGTAGATTCGAATCGAATCACGCCCGTGTTGAGGTCACTCACACTCAACCATCAATCGAGGTCGCGGGCGACCATTGCATTCTAACCTGATGGAAACCGCTCCACAGCACTTGTTACGAATTCGTAATGATCCCTCACCGCCACAATTGATCATTGAGGCGGCACCAGGAGCTCGACAAGAGCGGCTGTTTTCGGTGATCTCTACAAGAAATTGGGAGTTGAACCAGTTGCATACCCCACAAGCAGGGACGCCCTAATTCCGTGCAAGTCCATCCCACTATTAATCTTCGGAACCCCGAAGAATGGATCCGGACGGAACGACACAAACCAATACACAACAAGATGTTGCAACGAACCATCAAAAATCGAGAGGGGCGTGGCACACCCCGTGCTTTCCAGTCGCCGTGAACTTCGCATCTTCGCGCCTGGCAAGTGGTTGTGACTCATGGTTTCTGCAACTCAATTTCGCCGATACCTGCTCGCCGTAGTCTTCCTCTGTGGGATGAGGACGGGCTTCGCTCAAGTTCTGGCTGGTGATCAGGCTTCGGCACAGCCAGCCGCGACCACTGCACTCCGTCATTCCCAAGCGGCCGGATGGCACATCGCAGAGAGCGACAACTTTCGATTTCATCACCACAGCCAGACCGGTCTAGTCACTCGATTGGCAACATTGTGCGAGGCATCTCGCCAGGAAATTCGCAAACGTTGGTTGGGCGCGACTCAGCCTGATACATGGGCGATTAAGTGCAACGTCTACCTCTATCCAACCACGGCCGAGTATCAGCAGAAGACCCGCTTCCCCGCGGATTCGTGGGGGTTTGCTGACCTGGAAATAGGGCAGGGCAAAGTCTGGATGCGACGACTCGATCTGCGTTCGGACAACGAAGCCAAGCTGCTGGCAGTCGGAATTCATGAGTTGACGCATGTGGTGCTGGCAGATCGGTTCGCCGTGCGTCAGATTCCTCGCTGGGCTGATGAAGGGATTGCACTGAATTCAGAACCACCAGCGCGTCAGCAGAGTATGCGGGGCTGGTTGGCTGGTGAAATCCGGCAAGGCCGGGGTTTCTCGCTCAGCCAACTGATGAGCATGCAGCAATACCCGCAGGACAAGCATCTGGGCGACCTGTTCTACGCTCAAAGCGGCTCACTGATCGAGTTCCTGCTGTCGCAGAACTCGGACTCGGAATTGGGCGTCCTGCGAATCGTCGAGAATGCCCAGCAACACGGTGTCAATCAGCCGTTGTTGGGTGTCTCAGTCGCGCGATTGGAAGCCGAATGGAAAGCGTGGCTCCTGAAGTCGGACGCTGATTCACAAGCGGGCCTCAAGGTCGCCTCTGACCGACCATAGCACATCACCGGATCCCTCAGCGATTCGTCTAAGTGCATCGATCATAGACAGCAGATGAAACGAGATCATCCAGATTGCGCGCAGAATTGATTGGCAGAAAAATAAGACATCAATGTGATCGATGTTGATCGGTGGATCATTTTTCTGCCATCCATTTTTCTGCCAAAATTCCGTCACGGCATTGCCCCCACCAAATAACAGTTGCATGCCAATTTGCGACGGCTGGTTGGTGCTACTCAATTTGGGCTAACTGAGGCTGTCAGGGTCGACCAACGTGGAGATCAAGTGAAAGCAGCCCGGCTACTCAAAGTAACTGGCTGCTGTGGCACTGTACGCCACTCGCGACTACGGACGAGCCACATGGACTGACTTTTGCAGAACTTCCCTAGTTTCTTACGCACTCCTACTTGGTGAATCGACAAAGAGATGGCGGCCATTCGGTCTGAGCATCCTCCTGCCGTCTGATTGATCTCCGCAGGCATAGGTCCGCGCGAATTAAAGAGAGCGCGAATGGGAGTTCATTCGCGCTCTCTTTAATTCGCGCGGATCCTGAAATGCTGCCCAATTTGGTGAGCAACGAAGATCATTCGAACGCCAATTCGCACCCGATATAACGCCAGCAGCCCGGCTACATGGAGTAGCCGGGCTGCTGAGTTGTTGCTGAATTCGCAATTACGGACGAGCCACCTGGACTTGCTTCTGCAGAACTTCCATTCCCTTCTGCAAATCCAGATCTTCTTCCAGGTTCACTTCCGTCGGACCTCGGAAGAACGTACGTGTCGGGCTTGATTCCGCAACCGTGATATTCGGAGCCACGCCAATCTTGCCCAGTGTTTCGCCACGCGGCGAATAGAACTTGGCCGTCGTCAACCGCAGCCCGTCATTGTGCTTGAGCGGAATAATACTCTGTACTGACCACTTGCCGTATGTCTTGCGTCCTACCAGGGTCCCACGACGATGATCTCGAATGGCCCCGGCGACGATCTCACTGGCACTGGCACTGTCGCCATCAATCAGCAACACCAACGGAACGCTGAGCGTATTCAGGCGATGGGCCGAGTAAGTCCAGTTCTGATCGGAAATGCGGCCCTTGGTGGACACCAGCGTTCCATCGGCGATGAAGTGGTCCAGCACTTCAACAGCGGCAGTCAGCAGCCCGCCTGGATTTCCGCGGACGTCCCAAATCAAGCCCTTCATGCCCTGAGCCTGCATGTCTCTTAAAGCGGCCGTCAGTTCGTCGTTGGTGTTCTTCTGAAAACCCGTCATCTTGATATAGGCAATGCCGTTGGCACGATCCACGATCTTGGCGATCGGGATCGATTTCACATTGACGGCTCGGCGGTAGAAGGTCCGCTGCCGGACTTTCGTGTCGCGGTCTTCCACTCCCAGCACGACCTGCGATCCTGGCTTGCCTTGCAACATGTTGGCGGCCTCATCGGTCGTCATCAGACGGCAGTTCGTGCCATCAATCGCAACCACATGTTCGCCGGCATATAGGCCCCCTTCGGCGGCCGGGCTGTCAGGCAGGACGTTGACCAGCAACAGTCCTTTTCCCGGCTCAGCTTTCATTTCGATTCCCAGCCCGACGAACTGACCTTCGATGTTGCCATAGAGATCTTTCAATCGCGTCGGCGTTAAGTAGCTCGAGTATTCATCCAATGAATTACAACCACCAAACAGGTACTCCATCACAACGGGGCCGGATTGCAGGCCAATCTCGCGCTGAGCGATATCACACACTTCATTGATCACGCGCATCGTCGCCCGACGATCTTCGATCGGCTTGTTCCAATAGTTTTCCTTCAGGACTTTCCGTACTCGTTTTACCTGCTCTTCTGATACACCGGGCAGATTCGTTTGCAGGAATTTCGGATTGATGAGCGCCAGATAGAGACTCTCCGTGCCGTGGGCCACGAAGTACAGTTCCGGCAGTGATTCCACGTAGCTGCGTTCGATCTGGTTCAAAACCTCTTCGACGACACGCAAGGCTTCCGTGCGATTCATCGGCAGCATTTGCCGTAGGAAGCTGCTGTCAGAGTAGCGGCGGTCAATAGCGAAGTGGTACTTCGAACGACGCAGGCCGAACTGGAGTTCGGGCTGATTCGGATGCTCTTTGAGCTCTTTCTCGTAGTACTCGATGGCTTCGAGCCATTGACGAGATTTTTCCAGCTCGACGCCAGGCGTGAGCAGTTTCTCAGTGCTGACAATTTTACCTGGTCGGCGAAACTTGATCGGGCCGTCCGCCGTGGCCCGATAGGCCCACGAAGTCACCGCGCACAACGCGACTAAAACGACCCACCGCCGTAACTGAATCCCCATCCGCATAATGTCCCCCATACGACGGCCTTCCATTACCGAGTTCCACAAGATAGACCGACCAGATCGATCTTGCCGAACATAACGATTGGTAACGCGCCGTCTTGATGCGTGTCTTGTTTTGTTCGTGAATTGTTCAAGAAAGTGAACACGCCACGGACAACTCGACTATAGAACGCATTTAGGGGGTGGTCAAACGGCAACACGTTGTGGATTACCCACACAGCGCCTGCACCGATGATGTTTGACTCGCCCATAGCGGACCACACCTACAGATCCTTAAACACAAACAGGGAAGAGATTTCCCACGGGGCAAACACTTAGCCGGAGTTCATGTCACAATCACCTGATTGGAGAAAAGGAACCGGTCGATTTCTTGCCACATCGTAATCACCCGCAGTCAGATTAGGGTATTCACAAGTGAGCTGCCCGACCGTACCAGTTGCATTAGCGACACACAAAAACTTTCCCGAGCACTCTGCGAATTCACTCAAGTGCCGCTGGTCGTCCTCGAGATCCCACAGCACCCAGCGGCCTATAATCGGAACCACCGAATTTCAGCGCGCAGACGCACCCGATTCGCGCGCCGGAATAGACCGCATCACTCTATCGGCCAGCACTCGTCGCGCGGACCGCTTCGCTGAGCGCAATCAGTTTTCTCGGAAAGTCCGGCAAAGCAATGTCAGGCTGCGCCAGTTCCGGATGCCAGGCCAGTTCCCACTCCAGGCTGTACCAACCGTCATAACCGGCCAGGTCTAGCAGTCGCAATGCTTCGGCGGCAGGGAATTCCCCTACGCCAAACAACACGTAATGCGCCGGCTTGTGACCGCTCATTAAAGAATGAGCCTGTGCAGCGGCTTGAGTGGCGGTTGCGGTCATGGCAACCGGTTGTCCCACGGAGTCTTTCCAGTGGGTGTGACGTATCCACGGACGCAGGCGATTGAAAGTTTCGACCAACTGCTCGTTGTAAAATCGCCAAGGATGATGAGTATCCCAGAGGACACCCACGGCGGGATGATTGACCCGCTCCATCACCGTCTGCATCCAGTGCGTCGCCGCAAAATCTCCATGAGTCTCCATCAACACCAGCACACCGCGCGGCTCGGCGTAGTCCCCCAGGATCGTCAACCCCCTGACGATCTGATCCACTACCCGCTCGCGTTCAGGAGCCTCCTGCCCAGCGGTGAAGACATCCCCGAAGACTCTGACAAACCGAGAACGCAATTGATGTGCCAGATCAATATACCGCATCCCGATTTCCACCTGCTGCTGACGAACATCCGCGTCCAGATAATCAAACCGCACTGAAGACCCCAGGCCAGCAACTTCGAATCTCGCCTGATCGAGTTCCAAGCGCCGCTGCTCCAGCACGTCGAGCTGAAACTCCGGCCGCACCAGCAAGTCAGTCTCTCGTTCGAGCAACCGGATCTCAACCCCTTGATAGCCAAACTGCGGACCGTACTTCAGCACCTCGGCCCAAGTCCAATCGGGACAAGCCAAGGTCGAGAAACAGAGTCGCAAAGCAGAATCAGCGGGCATTAGAACCTCATAGGCTCGATTCTTCAGAGCCGAGCAAACGCTTCAATGCAGCAGAAAAACGCCATCAGCTAAATCGTGAGCGTAATATGGTTACAACACGGCGGCGTAGGACGGGTCTCCAGGCCCGTCCGGAGCGGCTCGAACGGGCCTGGAGACCCGTCCTATGCGACTTGCATCGAGACGCTGTCGTAAGGATCAGATGACAATTTATCAAACTCGATTCGACGCGCGTATCATCCACCAGACATGGCCTCACGACGCTTAAGCACCGGTCTTGACCAAATCGCGATTTCAACGTAGATGAAGCTAGCGGATTTTCGATCAGGGAGGATGTTGGCATGGCGCATCTGATTTGTCAGGGAATGGTAAAGGTCTACGGCTCGCGGCGGGTTGTCGATGGAGTCGATTTCTTTGTGGAACGGGGCGAAATTGTCGGTCTGCTGGGGCCCAATGGGGCGGGCAAGACGACGACCTTTCGCATGTCGTGCGGCATGGTGACACCCACTGCCGGACGCGTCTATTTGAACGGTGTCGACGTCACCAACTGGCCCATGTACAAGCGGGCCCAGCATGGCATGGGCTACCTCGCTCAGGAAACCAGCATCTTCGTCAAGATGACGGTCGAGGAAAATATCCTCGCCATCTTGGAGATGCTGTCGGTCAAACGCCGTGAACGATTCATCATCGCCGGAGAATTGCTCGAACAGTTTGGTCTGACCGAAAAGAAAGATCAGATTGCCACAACTCTTTCCGGCGGCGAAAAGCGCCGGCTGGAAATCGCTCGCTGCCTGGCCAGCGAGCCCACCTTGATTCTGCTCGACGAGCCCTTCACCGGAATCGATCCCGTCACCATTCACAGTATCCAGGACATCATCCATCAACTGCGAGACAGCGGGATAGCGATTCTGTTGACTGACCACCGTGAACGTGAAACGCTGGCCATCACCGATCGCAACTACATTATCTTTGGCGGCCAAGTCCTCTGCAACGGCGACGCCGAGACCGTGCTGAATGATCCGGATGCGATCAAGTATTACTTCGGTCAGCGATTCGACAAACAGTCGATCATCAACGGCAAAGAGCAAATGTCGACCGGCCGCTGAGGTGTGCTTCGCCATTCCAGTGGGGCGAAGCCCCATCCCAACCCGAAGCGTCAGCGAGGGCGTCAACCCTGCGGCCGCAATCTCTTCGTATCCATCGACCGTCTCGATAGCATCGCATGGTCCGGACTGCAGCCATGTCGATACGAGTCGCGTAGGACGGGTCTCCCGGCCCGTCCGAGCCACTCCGCACGGACCTGAAGACCCATTCTATCCACCTCGCATCAATCATTTTTCAACATCCCAGCGTTCACGATTGACGCCCTCGCTGACGCGTCGGGTTGGGATGTCGAGGCTTCGCCTCATCACTCTTCACCGCTCTTTACACCCGTGATTCCTCTCTTTTTGAGAGATGCTTTTTGGCAACATGGTGCATGTGATGTTGCCCTTGCGAGAACATTTGATTGATCAATCAGTTACGTCGATCAAGCGTGCCGAGCATATGCTCGTTGTTGATCTTTCACCACATCGCAAAGCGACGGCGAACGCTTCGCCAGATTGATCTTCGACCGCCTCGCAGAGGTTGTTACCTGCTTACTGCCAATGACTTGCATCCTTGTGTAAAGCATCGCGCCAAGAATCGTTAACAAAATGTTTCAATTGGCATACAGGATGCTTTACATACTTCTCATCAAAACAACTGGTCGACACAACAGCCAGTTAAAACTAACTCAGTCACACCGCAGTAAACAAAACCAAGGAACACACCATGAGCAACATCTTCGCCCAACTGTTAAACGACGAGAACGGCTTCATTGTCTCGGCCGAACTGGTCCTGGTCGCCACGATTGGCGTCCTCTCACTGATCGTCGGCCTATCTGAAGTCGCTTTCAACATCAACCAGGAATTAGAAGACGTAGGCTCGGCCTTCGGCAGCATCAACCAGACCTACCAATACAACGGAGCCGCCGGTCACAAGGGTCAATCGTCCGGCAGTGCCTTCTGGGACAACCGTGATGCCGGTGACTGCGACTGCGACATCGTCTGCAACGTCGCCCCCACCGGTGAGCACTAAGATTCAGTTTTCTAATTGGGTGGCCGGGGCTGGAAGGTACTCCTGAAGCCCCGGTCTGAGTGGTAAGAACCGGGGCTTCGCGAATACGCTCCAGCCCCGGCCACACTGCCTCTTGGAACTCGACGACACATACTAGGAGTGAGTCGATCACTGGAACAACAAAATAAAGTCGTCCTTGGTCCGTTGTCCTGTGAGGGTGTACCTCACGGGGCAACGGTTTTTTTGTTGGCCCGTTGCCGTTGGTGTGTGTTCAGTGGGGCGCAGCCCCATCCCAACCCGAAGCGTCAGCGAGGGCGTCAACCCGGCAGCATCAATCAGATACATCGGCCAGCATTCTTAGGGATGCGACGTTGCCGAATTCCTCTTCGTTCCCTTCGTTAGCTTCGTTAGCTTCTGTTCCAATTCCTATCTTTGGCAGAAGATAATCAAGGAATGCCGGCAAGGACGCCGGTGATCCGAGGTGATTCCATCAACCAATCAGGATGACTGGTTGACGTCCTCGCTGACGCGTCGGGTTGAGATGGGGCTGTGGCCCACTGACGATTGACCGTCACCAATTCGTAAAACTGCCATCCCCCCGATGCCAGATCGGACATCCCCCATGAGCCACCGGGGGATACTTGCTGACCGCTGATTCATCGAACACGATTCCCAGGCCAGGACGTGTCGGCGGCTGCAGGTGACCATTGGAGAATTCAACCTGCACAGGGAACAGATCGGGCAATACCTGGCCCGGCATGCGAGCCAGCTCCTGGACTCCAAAATTACCGCAGGCCAGATCGAGATGCAGCCCCGCCGCCGTCGAAACCGGCCCCAGGGGATTATGCGGAGCGATCATGATCGAATGCGTTTCACACCAGTGAGCAATCTTCAGTGACTCCGTGATGCCTCCCGCAATGCACAGATCAATCCGGCAATAATCCATCAACTCTTCTTCGATCTGCTGACGAAATTCCCACTTCGATGCGTACTGCTCGCCGATGGCCAGTGGCACGTGGACGTGCTGTACCATCTTGCGGAATGTCTGGAAATTCTCCATCCGAATCGGATCTTCGATGAAGTAGGGTCGATACTGCTCGACATCACGACAGAAGCGAATGGCATCGGCCGGATCGAACCGAGTATGCAGGTCGATGATCATCTCAATATCGTCGCCGACTGCTTCACGGACGGCGGCGAAATCTCCGAGTGCCCGGCGGACCGCCGCGGCCGGTTCAAAGGTCATGCCGTCCGCTTCGGGACGAGGATCGAAGCGGACAAACTTCCAACCCTCCGCCACCTTGGACCGAGCGTGAGCGACCAACTCTTCGCGAGTCTGCCCTCGAACGTGCGGATAGCAAACCACTTTGTCACGACACAATCCGCCGATGAGCTGATACAGCGGGACCCCCAGGGCCTGAGCTTTAATGTCCCACAGGGCAATATCGATCGCGCTGATGGCCGCACAGCCAACTCGGCCCGCGGGAAAGAATCCGCTCCGGAACATCACCTGCCAGAGATGCTCGATCCGGAATGGGTCCTGCCCGATCAGCAAGTCAGCAAAATTATTGGTGAGTGCCGCAGTCGCTTCTTCACGCCAGGTGATGCCCCCTTCGCCGATGCCTTTCAAACCTTCGTCAGTTTCAACCTGCACGAAAAAGAAGTTACGTTCCTGCCCGACATTGAATGGCTTGACCGCGGTGATCTTCATGGAGTTGCTCGTTCAGAAATGTTTATGGTGATAGTCGTTGATTGCTCCGCGATCAGCGACTTTCAAACACAGGGTAATCCACTCCCAAAGTCGACCGTTGAATGTTCGTCAGCACGCGGATTCCCTTCTCCGCAAGCGTCAGTTGTCGGTCCAGTTGTTCGCGATTGAACGTACGGCCTTCGGCGGTACCTTGAATTTCGACGAACTCGCCCTCTCCCGTCATCACGACATTCATGTCGACTTCGGCGCGGCTGTCTTCGGAATAATCCAGATCGAGACGCAATTCGCCGTCGATGATTCCCAGGCTGACTGCCGCCACATTGGTCCGAAACACCGAGCCGACACCAGCGGGCAACAGATGCTTAACCGAATTGACGGCTTCCGCCAACGCGATCCAGCCGCCGGTGATGCTGAGCGTTCGCGTGCCACCGTCGGCTTCCAGCACATCGCAGTCGACATAGATCGAACGGGGCCCGAGCGCCGCCAGGTTCACGACCGAACGCAAGCTGCGTCCAATCAAACGCTGGATCTCGGTCGTCCGGCCGTCGATGTTGCCTCCGCGATCGCGGCCCTTGCGAGGTGCCGTGCTGCCGGGCAGCATGTTGTATTCTGCTGTAACCCAGCCTTTGTCCTGAGTCTTCATCCACTTAGGCAGGTTTTCGTCGATACTGGCGGTGCACAAGACGGTCGTGCGACCAGCCGAAATCAGCACGCTGCCAGCGGTGGCCTTGGTGAAATTTCGCTCAACGCGAATGGGACGCAATTGATCACAGGCTCGGTCTTCAAAACGCATGGTGAGGTGGGTCTTCGAGGAAATGGGACGGAACGGACACGACAGTCTGGCAGGTAAGCAGCCCGGCTGCTCCGAGCAGCCGGGCTGCTGGGCCAACCAAACGCTTGTGATTCACGGCAATTGGAAAGTCGTCGCATTGTACTGACAACAGGCGAAGCCTGTCACCGTAGCCGTGAGGTGATGAATCTCACAACACAGAGTTCATTCTGATTCTGTGATTAAGGATATCCTTCACCGCAGAGGATCAGAGGAACGCAGAGAAGATACGATACCATCCTCTCCGCGTTCCTCTGATCCTCTGCGGTGAGAAGTCATTGTCGCATTCCAACCGAGTTTCCAGAATTAATGACAGAAAAATGTGACGACAGAAAAATACAGCCACAACGACGGCATCCGGCCTTTCACCGGAGCATTTTTCTGTCGTGACATTTTTCTGTCAAAAATAAACCTGCGCAGTGCAAAGTTCGCCTTTCAATCTCGGCAACTCAAAAACGCTGGATTTCCGACCAAACCCGCATTCCCACGTGTGTCATGCGTCGCTAAGATATTTGCTCTAGGGACTTTAGGTGGCCTGTGGTTCGGAATGGAGTCTGCCCATGAGGTGCGTTCTTTTCAACGGCGATGTCGCGTCGCAATCGTTTGCTGCAGTGATTTTCCAGCGAGCATTTCGATTCACTCAGTTCGCGTTGATCGCCCTGCTGATCAGCGCTGATGCCGCCTACGCTCAGCAGTCGGTCGGTGTCACCGTTCCCGAAGGCTTCGAGGTCAATCTCTTCGCCGACGATGACCTGGCCCACGATATCTACAGCCTGACCGTGGACGCCAAGGGGCGGGTCGTCGTGGCGGGACGTGGGTATGTCCGAATCCTGATCGACGACAATGGAGACGGTAAGGCTGATCGCTATCAACAGTTCTCTGACGTTCCCGCGAACGGGGCCATGGGAATGTTCTTCATGGGCCCGGACCTGATCTGCACAGGAGATGCCGGTCTGCTGCGGCTGCGCGATACCAACGGCGATGACCGAGCAGACGGCCCGCCGGAAGTCTTTCTGAAAGTGAAGACGGGAAACGAACACGACGCTCATGCCATTCGCCGAGGTCCCGATGGCTGGTGGTATCTGATGTGCGGCAATATGACCGGAGTTACTGCCGGGTATATCACTCTGCCGACATCACCCGTGAAGCGACCCGAGTTTGGAACGCTGCTGCGGCTGAAGCCAGATCTCTCCGGTGGCGAAGTCTATGCCCACGGATTTCGCAATGCCTACGACTTCGACTTCGGCCCCTCGGGCGATGCCTACACATTCGACAGCGATGACGAGCGAGATTCGTCGCTGCCGTGGTATCGGCCGACTCGGGTGTTTGAGATCCTCCCCAGTCTGCACGCCGGCTGGCAGTCGCAAAGCTGGAAACGGCCGAACTACTTTCTCGACATGATGCCGGTTCTGGCTTCATTTGGACGTGGTTCACCGACAGGGGTGACTCATTATCAGCACACTCAGTTTCCGGATGCGTATCGTGGCTGTCTGTTCGTCATGGATTGGACCTTCGGACGAGTGATGGCCCTGCCGATGCAGCGGGCGGGCGAGATCTATGAATCTAAGCCGATCGACTTCATGCGGGCCAAAGGCGAATATGGTTTCGCCCCAACCGATTGTGAAGTCGGTCCCGATGGCAGTTTTTACGTTGCGGTCGGCGGCCGAGGAACCCGAGGTGGTGTGTTCCGCGTCACCCATCCCGCAGGCCTGAAGGCGTGGACCGAACAGCAGAAATCGGCTTCGACAGACAAGCTCACACAGTGCCTGACGACCCCGCAGCCACTCAGCAGTTATGCTCGCGGTGTGTGGGAACCCCTGGCGACTGAACTCGGTCGAGAGGCCCTGGTAGCGGCCGCTTTGAACGCAGACTTGCCCGCTGCAAGTCGGGTCCGAGCAATTGAGATCCTCACTGAAAAACTGGGGGGCGTCGATGCGGCACTCATGACGAATCTGCAACAAGCGGCTGAACCCGAAGTACGGGCGCGGGCCGCGTGGGCTATGGAACGCGGAAAGCCACTGCAACTTCCTGCTGAGGTTTGGGCGGCATATCTCCAAGATCCCGATCCGCTGGTGCGCCGGGCGATCCTGGAAACGGTCGTGACACAGGCCGCCGTCGTTCCGTCCGCTGGCTTGGGAGAAGCATTCCGAAAGGTGTTGGGTGATCCTCAACGGTTCCTCCGCGCCACAGCGGCACGAGCAGTTGCCGCCGTGGATGCTCAGGGATTTCAAGTCATCGGGGACGAAGTTCGCAAAGGGGACTGGCAGACGGCACTGACCTACGCGTACGCCAATTACCTGCGCAATCGAGGTGACGGCTCGAAGGTCAATGCCTACGCGGTGGAACTCGGGCGACGCATTTTGGAAGCCGACCATCCGCTTCCTCTCAAGCTGGAAGCCGCTCGACTGGTCCAACTGGGACTGGGCGATCTGGGAGCCATCTCACGGTTGCCAGCGGCCTATCATGGTTATGCCTCGCCGTTGGATTTGACACCGGTCGAGCGTGAGCTTGATCCGCTCCGCGTGGCCATTACCAAGGGATATCCTACCGCAGATCCAAACCTCAACTATGAATTGACGCGGCTGATGTCTGTGCTGTCGGTCTTCAACGATGCCGCGCTGAATACCATTCTGGCACAGATCACGCCTGACTCGGACCCGATCGATGACGTGCACCATTTGCTGGTGGCCTCGCGAATTCCAGTGGCCCGAGGTCCCATGCAGCGCTTGGCCATTGCGAAGGGATTGGTGGGCATCGAGCCCAAGCTACAGACTCGAAAGATGGTGCAGGACACGAATTGGCCCGATCGTTTCACGGAGATCTACGCCACGCTCGTCGAACTGGATGCGGAGTTACCCAAGGCTATCGTCGAGCAACCCCAGTTCGGCCGGCCGGGACATGTCGCGTTCTTAAGCAGTTTTCCTCCGGACCTGGCCCCCGTGGTCCAGAAGAAATTCTACGACGCCGTCCAACAAGATTCGGAATATCCCTGGAACAACGATGTCGTGTTTCTCTTTGCCGAGTCGCAGACACCCGAAGCGCTCGCTTTACTTCGGATTCGCTACGAGCATTTCAACACACGCAGCGCCGCGCTGATTTCTCTCGCTCGGCGGCATCTGCCTGAAGATCGGACGAAGTTCGTAGAAGGACTGGGATCCTCGCAACCTGAAGTCTTACGTGCGAGTCTGGACGCCCTGGAAAAACTGCCCCCGCGTGCCGATCCGGCCGAGATCGTCACGCTGGTCAAATCAATGCGACGCCTGGGTTCGGAACCGTCCGAGTTCCCTCTGCGCGAACGCGTCGTGCGAATCCTGGAACGAGACACTGCCTTGCGTGTACCGTTCGTTCGTGGCCCCCAAGGCTATCGCCCGCAACCGGAAGCCGTGCAATCCTGGACAACCTGGGCCATCAAATCATTCCCCACCGAGGCCGGTGATTTACAAGGCGGCGCGGGCGCGGAATTAGACGAACTACGTGCCTTCGCGGCAAAGGTGGACTGGACGATGGGAAATGCCGCACGCGGCAAGAAACTGTTCGTCGAACGGAGCTGCAGCCAATGTCATGGCAGCGGGCAGGCCCTGGGTCCTAGCCTCGTGGGAGTCGCCGGCCGGTTCTCGCGCGAAGATCTGTTACTGGCGATAGCCTTACCCGACCGAGATGTCTCGCCCCGTTATCAGGCCACAACCATCGAAACGAAAACGGGGCAGACTCACACCGGGCTGATTGTCTACGAATCCGCTGAAGGGATCATCCTGCGAAACACGACGAACCAGACCTTCCGCTTTGAGACCAACGATATCGAATCCAAATACCGCCACAATCGATCCCTGATGCCCAGCGGCCTGCTGAAGGACCTGAAGCCCGGTGATGTCGCGGATCTGTATCGGTATATTCAGACGATTCAATAGCGGTATGGTGCTTTCTTGGTCCTAGTCCCGTTAGGGACGGCAGGAAATAGCCCACCGTTTCAACGGTGGGAAAAGCCCCATGTGACCTCTGAAGTCCCGTTAGGGACGACAGGAGGCTCCCATCAGGATTTGAGATGCTGGGACGCCTATTAAAATTAAAGAGGTAGGGTTGCAGTTGCGACGAATGATACGTTCTGTCGTCCCTAACGGGACTTAGGTCGTCGTTTTGTGGGTACCCACCGTTGAAACGGTGGGCTATTCCCTGCCGTCCCTGCCGGGACTAAAACGCCAGAACATCCCTCACCGCGGCGTAAAGTCGCTTTCCGGGTTCAAACTCACGCAAAATTCCGCGATCAACTGTGCTGCGTTGTCCAGATCGGCCAGTGAGATTACCTCGACCGGGCTGTGCATGTAGCGATTCGGGATCGCCACAATCCCCGTGGCCTGGCCGCCGCGACTGATCTGCATGACGTTCGCGTCATTGCCGGCCGGCTTGGCGATGCCGCCGATTTGAATGGGAATTTCTTTCTCGATGGCGATTTCACGCAGCCGGTCGTGAACGACCGGGTTCACGTTCGGGCCGCGATACACGACAGGGCCTTGCCCCAGTTTGATGTCTCCATGCTGCTTCTTATCCAACGTGGGACAATCGGTGGCGTGAGTCACGTCAACGGCAATTCCCAATTGCGGATCGATCGAAAAGGAACTGGTGATCGCGCCGCGCAGGCCAATCTCTTCCTGCACGGTCGATACGGCATATACGGCGGCCGCGGGCTTAAGTAAGGCCACTCGTTGCAGGGCACTCATTACGACCCAGGTCCCGACCTTGTTATCCATGCCGGGTGCCGCGGCGAGTTCATTCCGCAACTCGCGGAAGCCCAATTCAAACGTGACTGGATCACCGACGGACACCAGCGATAGAGCTTCTTCTTTATGCGCCACCCCAATATCGATCCACAGGTCTTTGACCTCGGGAACTTTGGTTCGTTCATCCGGAGTCAGCAAGTGAATGGCCTTCCGCGCGATGACTCCCTTCACCGGTCCCGCTTGATTCCAAACCACCATGTTCTGGCCGACCAGCATCTGCACATCCCAACCGCCGATCGGATCGCACCAGAGAAATCCCTGGTCATCAACGTGCTTGACCATCAAACCAATTTGATCACAGTGACCAGCCAGCATGATCCGCGGAAAGCCGCCCGGGTTCACAGCAGCCAGCACGTTTCCATGCCAGTCGGTACGGACTTCATCCGCGAATGGTTCCGCAAAGTTGCGGACCACCTTCTGGATTTGCTGCTCGTAACCGGATGGGCTGGGAGTATGCAGGAGGTGCTTGAGAAAGTTTAGTCCAGCAGCTTCCATGGGTAGTCCTTAGCCTGTTGTGTGACACGTTGGAGTTAATTCAACAAGGGAGCGAGGCGACAATGTCCCCCTCGCCCCGGTACTCCGGGGAGAGGGGACGGGGGTGAGGGGCCTCGCAGTCTGGACGGCTTCAACGCAGGTTTTTCGATGCTTTCCTGTCGCAAATAGACATTAGAACTGCGATGCTCGAAGGCTCGCCAAGTCCCCTCACCCCCCAGCCCCTCTCCCCAGAGTACTGGGGCGAGGGGAGATAAGAAATGGAGGAGGGCGACGTTGCGAGCGCATTGTGTTGGATCTATCCCTGTTCCATCGGAATCGGCGCCGGAAAAATAAATCGTCCGCGATTCAGCAGGTCCGAGGGATCCAGTTGCTCTTTGAGTTTCTGCATGATCGGCCAACTGGGTTCTGGATCACCCCAGGTGGGGATCTCCAATTTCCAACTGTCGGGTGCATTCACGATGATCAAGTTGCCATGATACTGCCTGGCGAACTTGCGCAGCGGAGTCAGTAATGCTGCTGCCGCCTGCGCCGTTGTGATGCGATCGGGCAGATGGCCGATCACGATACCATTCCCCGCGTGGGCCTGAACTGAGATCTGCTCACGCGTCGCCAGTTCCAGGAAATCCATCGCGCGTGAGGGCAGGATGTTCGCCTTGAACGTCAACGGCTCTTCGGCGGTCACTTCGAATTCGGTCAGGGCATTCCACAACCCGTCCGCTTCCGCATCGGGTGTCACGATCATTTGTTGCGGCCGAAATGGTTGCAGTTCTGACTGCAAGGTCTCGATTTGCCACGCGACCTCATGGGCCGTCCCTTCGAAGGCCAGTCCTAGAACGGGACCGTCGGTGGGGAGTACCGTGCGGGCTTCCGCGGCGATTTCGGCAGCTGCGGACGCGTCAAGGACTTCCATCGCAATGGGCCGTGTGGCCGACAACAACAACTTCTGCATGACCGCTTCGATGTCAGCGAAACGGGAGAATCCCGCCCACAGCCAGCGACCAGATTCAGGAATCGGCCGCAGTTTCAGTGTGACTTGCGTGATCAACCCCAAGGTACCCAACGAGCCATTCAGGACTTTGCACAAGTCGTAGCCGGCGACATTCTTGACGACGCGGCCTCCGGCTTTGAACAGGCTGCCTGGGGCCGAAATCGCCGAAATGCCGATGATGTAATCACGCAAAGTTCCCAAGCCATAGCGTCGAGCTCCACCGGCATTGCAGGCGATGATGCCACCCAGAGTGGCTCGGTGGGCCTGTGGGACATCGATCGGCAGCCGTTGTCGTTCCTGAGCTAACACCTCGGCCAGAGCTTCGACGCGCATCCCGGCTTCGACGGTGATGGTCATGTCACGTGCAGGGTAGTCGATGACGTTGGTCAACTTCGCCGTCGAGACCGCAACGCCCGGTTCCACGGCTGGACAGCCGAAATGGAGGGCAGTTCGTCCTCCGACAGGATAGAGCACACGCTGCCGCGTCTGAGCATTCTCGGCCATGTAGCGGGATAGCTCGGACTGTGTGGCGGGGACAAATTCTTCCGCAAAGGCGGCCAAGGTCGGGATTGGAGGCGACATAGATCAACATGCTGATGAAGGTACGGCTGCGGTCACGAGGCCTTATCATATCGCAGACCGGGTCCGGATTTCACGCGACTCAAGTAGCCTTCTCGCTCTGCGAGAAGAAATGCCGGATGCGGTGAGCACCTCTATAGAATGAGAAGCCCCCTCGTGATTTGAGACATCCCAAACATTCGGCTGGTCCTCTTGCGGAGCAAGAGGGCTACATCGCTGATCGCACGCCCGTCCGGGCAATCTGTTGCTCGGTGCCACACGCGCCTGCGGTGGGGAGCATTTTCTTGGGGCTGCACAGTCCTGTCGGGTTAAACGCCATCCGTACTTTCAGGAACGTCGCCAGATCTGCTTCGCTGAACAGTTTGTTCATGAAGCTGATTTTTTCGACGCCAATCCCATGCTCGCCGGTGACACTGCCACCCAGTTCGATGCACGCGTCCAGAATCTCGTCACTGGCGTGGAGCACTCGTTGCACCTGATCCGCATCCCGTTCATCGAACAGAATGATCGGATGAATGTTGCCGTCTCCAGCATGAAACACATTCACAATCCGCAGATTGTGCCGCTTGCCCGACTCCGTGATCAGCTTCAGGATTTCCGGCAACTTGGTGCGCGGGACGACTCCGTCCTGAGTGCAATAGCTGGGACTGAGCCGGCCAATCGCACCAAATGCCTGCTTGCGGCACTTCCACAACAGCAGCCGCTCTTTTTGCGTATTCGCCTGACGAACTTCCCGGGCTCCGGTCTTGTGGCAGATGTCGATGATGGTGCGGGCTTCTTCATCGACGGCAACTTCCAGGCCATCGACTTCAATCAGGACCACTGCGCCCGCGTCGAGGGGAAATCCAAAATGAAAGGCGGCTTCGACCGCCTCGACGATCCCCGAATCCATCATCTCCAATGCGGCGGGAACAATGCCAGCACCGATGATATTGCTGATGGTCTGGGTGGCGTCCTCGACCGTTTCGAAAATACCGAGCATCGTCCGGTAGGCGGCGGGGTCTCGCGTCAACCGCACCCAGGCCTTGGTACAGATGCCAAATGTCCCTTCATTCCCGACGAAGAGGCCCGTCAAATCCAAACCAGGAGCATCTTCCGCAGGGCCGCCGAGTGTCACGACAGAGCCGTCGGGCATGACGACTTCGACACCCAGAATGTGGTTGACGGTGACGCCGTACTTCAGCGTGTGCGGACCACCCGAATTTGTGGCGACATTGCCGCCGATGGTACAGGCTCCCTGGCTGGAAGGATCTGGGGCGTAGTGATACCCCGTCCCTTTCAAACGCTGAGTGAGATGCACGTTGACCAATCCCGGCTCGACGATCGCGAACCGGTCTCGCAGATTCACCTCCAGGATCTGCTTCATCCGCGTCAGGACAATCATCACGCCGCCGCCGACAGGCAGGCTGCCCCCGGCCAGGCTGGTGCCGGCCCCGCGAGGGATGAAGGGCAACTGCAGTTCGTTGCACAGCTTGACAATTTTCACGATCTGCTCGGTTGTGGTCGGAAACACAACGACGTCCGGGACCTGCTTTTCGATGGTGTACCCATCGCATTCGTAGACGAGCAGTTCTTCGCGCTGCGAGAGCACACCTTCAGCACCCACAATCTCGCGCAACCGCCGCAGCACATCCTGGGTGAAGGTCGAGGCGGCAGGAGCGGCGGTTGAAACGGACATGGAGGGAAGACCCTTGGGGAGAATGACTAATGTCTAAAAAGATTCTGTTGAGAGATGACAACTGAGGGAACCATGCTAATAAGTACCGGCAACAGTCGGATTAATACATCATTCGACTCACGCTTGACCAATTGACCGCCCAGACCGCCGTCCCATTTAGACATTAGTCATTAGTCATTTCCCTCTATTCCTCGAATCCATCGCGTTCGTCTTCGTTCTGCCAGTCCTCGATCATCTTCATCAGATGCACCTGTTCGGTGCCGTTGGCCCAGATGGATTCGCCTCCTTCGAGCGCGACTTCATAGCGGCCTTCGCACTGGCAATCGGGTTCGCCGCAAAAATGAGGTGTCGCGGCGATCCACATCACGCGATAGAGCGGAATCTGTTTGTCATCGATACGGCAGAAAATACTCATGGTAGTTTTGGTCTGTAGGTCAGGCTTTCCAGCCTGACGCGTTGTTCTGGGGGCGGGTCTCGCGGGTACACTTGACCCACCCTACGACTCTTGCTGACGCTGCGCGAACTCCCTCGCTAACGCTTCGGGTTGGGATGTGTCAGGCTGGAAAGCCTGACCTACATCTATTCCGCGAGCTTCTTTAATAACAGTTCTCGGACGGTTCCCGGATCGGCACCTTTCAGTTCTCGCATGATCTGACCAATCAGGGATCCCGCCGCAGCCTGTTTGCCCCCTTTAAAGTCAGCCACCGCCTTCGGGTTCTTGGCCAACACGGCGGCGATCACACCTTCTAATTGTCCGCTGTCCGCGACGATCGACAAGCCCTGCTCTTGAATGATTTGATCGATTCGAGCCACGGAAATCGTGCTCGGATCCTCGCTGTTCAACAGACTCAGGAAGATTTCTCGGCCACTCTTGATCGTGATTTTCTTGTCATTGATCCGTTTGAGGATTTCACCCAGAACCGGCGGCTGAATGGGGAATTCCTCGATGCTCAGCTTGCGATCATTCATCTCCCGCAGCACATCCTGAGTCACCCAGTTACAGGCTTGCTTGCCGTCCCCGCACAGCGCGGCGACTTGCTCGACGAATCCCGCAAACGCCACGCCCTGGTCGATAATCACCGCCGCGTCGTAACTCGACAGTTGATATTGCGTGATGAACCGAGCTCGCCGGGCAGCGGGGAATTCGACCATACTTTGGCGAACACCTTCGATGTAGGCGTCCTCAACCGTGACCGGCACTAGATCAGGATCGGGGAAGTAGCGGTAATCGGCCGCTTCTTCCTTACTTCGCTGGGCGATCGTGATGTTTCTGACGGCGTCATAACCCCGAGTTTCCTTATTGACCTGGCCGAAGGTTTTGCCATCCTGCTGCCACTGGCGGTATTGCCGGTCGGCTTCAAACTCAATGGCTAGTTCGACGTTGCGGAAGCTGTTGAGATTCTTGATTTCGACTAGCGGTGTCGCGATCTTCTGGCCGTCGCGGTGAATGTGCACGTTGACGTTGGCATCGCACCGCAAACTGCCTTCCTGCATATTGCAGTCCGAGACTTCCAGGTAGGTCAGCAGCAGCTTCAACTCTTCGAGGTATTCCTTCGCTTCCTGTGCGGATCGCAGATCCGGATGCGAAACAATTTCCAGCAGCGGCGTTCCGGCTCGATTGAGATCGACCTGGCTGTCGCTTCCGCGTCCGGTTTCGTCATGCGTGTTCTTGCCGGCATCTTCTTCGAGGTGCGCACGAATGATGCCGATCTTTTTCTTCTCGCCGGTCTCTTTGTTGACCACGATCTCCAGCCAGCCGTCGTGGCTGAAGGGGAGGTCGTACTGGCTGATTTGGTATCCCTTCGGCAGATCAGGATAGTAATACTGCTTGCGATCCCACTTGGTAAACCGAGCAATCTGGCAGTTAATCGCCATGGCCGTCTTGACAGCCAGATCAAACGCATGCCGATTCATAACCGGCAATGAACCAGGCAATCCCAGGCAAACAGGGCACGTCTGAACGTTCGGGTTATCGGGATTGAACTTCGTCGAGCACCCGCAAAAGATCTTGGTGTGCGTCTGCAACTGGACGTGAACTTCCAGCCCGATGATTGTCGTGTAGTCCATGATTTCTGCTTATCGCTTCGTAGGATGGGCATTCTTGCCCGTCGTCCATCGGATTGCTATTTATTTGATACCGTCTGACAACCGAGTCGCTGGCGTGTGTGATTTGTTTGCCCCTGGTGAACCACAATCACGACGGGCAGGAATGCCCATCCTACGACAGAGGTGCCTTCTTCTTGTGCCACTCGGTCGCGTTCTCGTACATGCGGGCGGCTCGCAATAGGCGTTCCTCTTCGAACGGTGGCGCCAACAGTTGCAGGCCGATCGGCAACCCCGTTTGAGTAAATCCTGCGGGTAACGAAATCCCCGGCAGACCCGCCAGGTTGGCGCCGATCGTGTAGATATCTTCGAGGTACATCGCCAAGGGATCGGCGGAGTGCTCGGCGATTTTGTACGCGGGATTCGGCGAAACCGGAGATGCCAGGACGTCAATCTGTTCAAACGCCTGATCGTAGTCCTGCCGAATCAGCCGGCGGACCTTCAAGGCCTTCAGATAATAGGCATCATAATAGCCAGCTGACAGGGCATAAGTCCCCAGCATGATCCGACGCTTGACTTCGCTGCCAAACCCTTCGCCGCGGCTGGTCGCATACATGTCGATCATGTTGTTGAACTTCTCGGCGCGGTATCCGTAGTGGACTCCGTCGTAGCGAGCCAGATTGCTCGAGGCTTCCGAAGGAGCGATCAGATAATAGACCGCGACTCCATAGCTGGTATGCGGCAGCGAGACTTCCTTGATCTCGGCACCCAGCGACTTATAAACGTCGAGAGCGTCACGCGTCGTCTTCTCGACCTCGGAATTCAGCCCCTTCACGAAGTGTTCTTTCGCGATACCAATTCGCAACCCGGACAGCGGTTGATCGACAGTCCGGCTGTATTGTGGTACGGGAACATTGACGCAGGTGGAATCTCGGTCGTCGTGTCCGGCGATCACTTCTGCCAGCAATGCCGCGCCTCGTACGTCATTGGCGAAAGGGCCGATCTGATCAAGAGAACTGCCATAGGCTACCATGCCAAACCGGGAGACTCGGCCGTAGGTGGGCTTCATACCGACGATACTACAGAAGCCGGCAGGCTGTCGGATCGAGCCACCCGTATCAGTACCGAGCGACAGGGGAGTCATACCGGCCGCGACCGCTGCAGCGGAACCGCCGCTGGAGCCGCCCGGCGTTCGCTCCAGGTCCCACGGATTGTGCGTGATTTTGAAGGCAGACGTCTCGGTCGTCGAACCCATCGCGAACTCGTCCATGTTCGTCTTGCCGATCAACACGGCATCGGCCGCTCGCAAGCGACCGATCACATGGGCGTCATAGGGAGGGATGAAGTTTTCCAGCATCCGACTGGCACAAGTGGTTTTCAGCCCCTTCGTACACAAGACATCCTTGATGGCGATGGGGATTCCTGCGAGAGCTCCGACCGGCTGTTTGGCCTGGCGGCGGCGGTCCACATCGGCAGCCTGGAGCAACGCTCCATCGCGATCAACCGTCAGAAAGGCCCCGACTTGCTGATCCTGCTGAGCGATCCGATCCAGGCAGGCAGTGGTGATCTCTACACTGGTCGCTTCGCCCCGTTCCAAACGACCCAATAGCTCGTCGGTGGTTGCTCCGATGGTCGACATGTTTTTGACAAATCCTGTTTCAGGCCGCAGCCTGACTCTCCTGAGTCGGCCGATGATGGTTGGAGACGTATTGTGGCGGATCGGTGCCTGTTTTCCAACAGACTCGTGGTTCCTGAATCTCCGTCGAGAGCGTCCGGCGTGAGCCGGATGGTTGTTAGCGAATTGATAAAAGGAGAAAGTCCGCGCGAATTAAAGGGAGCGCGAATAATTACTATTCGCGCTCCCTTCGATTCGCGCGGATCTGATTCTAATTCGTTGGCGACTTTCGCGCGTAAAAAAACCCGGCTTTCCTTGAAAAACCGGGCTTGATTTCATTGTAAACGTCCGAACGGAGTTACTTATCTTCTAGGATCTGAGGAACCAGAAAGAACGTGCCGTCCGATTTGGGAGCGTTTTGCAGTGCCGCCGCCCGTGGGAGTGATTCCCGCACTTCATCGGCCCGAAAGACGTTGCTCATCTCGACCGCATGCACCATCGGCTCGATGCCTTCGGTGTTGACTTCGTTCAGCGTGTCCACGTATTTCAGAACACTGCCGAGCTTCGTCACATAGTCCACGACCTCGGCTTCCGATATTTTCAATCGGGCGAGGACCGCGACTTTGCGAACTTTTTCGGCATCAAGAACTTCAGCCATAGGACGAATGTCACCCGCAGGTCGAAGGAAGCAGATTAGGTAGTCGGCAGCGAGAACAGCTTGCGGACGACGGCCTTCTTCACGCCACCACCACGAATGCACTTAACGCACACCCAGCGACGGACAGTTTGACCGTTTTCGTCGACGCGAACTCGCTGCAAGTTGGGTTGCCACTTGCGCTTAGTAATGCCGGTCGTCTTGCGGCCGTTACCGCCCAAGTACTTGGCCTTACCACGCTGTTCGACTTTATAGCCGACCGAAGGGCCTTTTTCACAGATTTCACAAAACGGCATTCGCTAAACCCTCATTCTAAAACGCAACCCGCTGTGACAGCGGGAGTTGTGTCGCACGCACGAGCTGTTGCCCGGAGCACACTCAGATCCGCGAGATCTGAATTTATCGGTCAGTCCAAGGCCACAAACGCACCTCTTCCGACCGCGAAGCGAGTTATTTTAGCCAGCGACTGGTCAATTGCAAGGGAGAGTGGTTGTACTCAAAATCCCTAAAATCAATCGGGTAGTCGGACGCCATGACGTGTTGCCGTATACGGTCGCGATTCACCGTAGGCGGCATTAGGCGGTATGCCCGGCGCGACCTTGCCGTCAATATCCACCGCAATTGGTGCCGTGGACATGCGAAAAATACCGTAAGTCCACTTCTTCCCGTCGGTCTCGACGAGCATCCCCATTTCCGGATTGGTCCCGTTGGCGAAGACAAACACCGCACCGTCGGTAATCTGCAGTGCTTTGTCCCGATAGCGATCGATCGGCTGGGGCAGCAATCGCAATTCGATTTTCTGGCCCTTGTAGGTTTGGACGGCTTTGACCTTTCGAGCGATCTCGCGCATCTGAACGAGGCGGGATGCCTCCGAATCACCGGCAACGGGGGCGTCAGTCAGGGGCAACATCTCCAATTCAGTGCCTGCGGGGCTCCAGGCCGCTCCTTTCATGGAGATCATCGAAAAATTCGACTTTGAGAGCGAGATGAACTCATACGTTAACAACGCCCGGCCCTCACCAGCACCATACAGTTCGATGGTGATAAATGCCGTCGGCCGTCCCCCCTCGCCAATGCGCCAGACTCCAGCATCAAGCAGGTTACGGACTTGATCGTCGTATCTGAGTTGAGGTTTCTTTCCCAGCGCGAGTGCCTTTTCCGATTCGATCTCTTTCGAATTGACAACGAAGGCATCGATGGCCGATTGCATGATCTCCAGCCGTTTCTTGGAGACCGCCTTGGCCTGTTCAGACTTCGCAGTATCCTCTTCACCGTGAATGGTTGTGGGAATCTGCCAGAGTAGCGCGCTGCTGACGAACGTGACGGTTAGAAGCGTGAGCGGAATGGATTTCGCCAATCGAGTGCACTCTCGCGGCGTCTCTGCGGTCGAAATACGCAGACGGTCGAAATATGTCTGTTGCATGAGGCCCCATTCAATAAAAGGCGAATTGAAGGAATTCATCGTGCGACGCGTCATGGATAATAACGACAAAACGTCAACAATCGAAGGGACCACGGATAAGTCGCAATTCGGCTGACGGCTGGAATTCATCGGCGCTGGCCGATACGATTTTGGCTTACGGTCGATAGGCCAAATCGATGATGATACTCCCAGAACGACGTGAGGAGAAAACATGCGACGATGTGCTGGCTGGATGTGCGTGGCGTTGGTAATGCTGATGGGCCGAGTTTCCTTTGCAGAGGATGCGAAACGGCCGGATAACACTCCCCCAGAGGGATTCGTCGCACTGTTTAACGGCAAGGACCTGACAAACTGGAAGGGACTGGTTTCGAATCCCAAGGATCGGGCAGCGATGAAGCCCGAGGATTTGGCGAAGGCCCAAGCTGCCGCAGATGAAAAGATGAAGGCTCACTGGGCGGCGAAAGAGGGGATCCTGGTCTTCGACGGTAAGGGTGATAATCTCTGCACGGTCAAGGATTACGCTGATTTTGAATTGTGGTTGGACTGGAAAATCGAGGCCAAGGGGGATAGCGGGATTTATCTCCGTGGTTCGCCGCAGGTCCAAATCTGGGACCCGTCTTTGGAAGTTGCCAAGGGAGTTTACTCAGGCGGTCTTTACAACAACGTGAAGGGCCCCAGCAAGCCGCTCAAGAATGCCGACAAGCCGATTGGTGAATGGAATACGTTCCGAATCATCATGGTGGGTGAAGAAGTCACCGTTTATCTGAATGGTGAACTGGTCGTCGACAAAACACCGCTGGAAAACCTCTGGGAGCGCGACAAGCCGATTTATCCGACCGGATCAATTGAATTGCAAAACCACGGCAATACGCTGTACTTCAAGAACATCTACGTGAAGGAACTCACGAAGAAGTAGGTGGGTTGCCCGTTGTCATTGGTCCGTTGTCCGTTGGGGCTGAATGTTATGCAGCCGAAGCGGACAACGGACTTTTTTTGTGGCCTACGCGGCTCGCGTGGAGCCTTTGCGAGTCATTCAAGAACAAGAACGGCTGCACGCGGGCCGCGTACGCCACGGACGAACTATTTCGTCAGTGCCTGCAACACCGCTACGGTTCCGACTTGGGGCATGCCGCACGTGCCGTGGTTGCAAATGTAAGCCGTCGGTTTTCCCTCGCGAGCAGGCTTGCCTTTCAGTAGCGGCAGTTCAACCGAAATCTCTGCATCCTGCGTACCGGCGACGCGGACGGCGACGACTTTGTTCGGGATAAACCGTTCGTGGATTGCCTGCAGCAGTTCGGCCGAATCTCCCTCTGAAGAACCCTCAATCAGGGCCACTTCGTGAGTTGGTCCGAGCCAGAAATCGAGGGCCAGCAACATCTGGCCGGCGGCCGTGGGATAGCGTCGAGCAATGGGCGCCAGGACCTGCAGAGTTCGCTCGGCAACCTGTTCCAGATCGGTACGCCCTGTGAGCCGTCCCAACCGCAACAAGGCCGTCGTGGCCATGCTGTTGCCACTCGGCGTCGCGTTGTCTTGCACGTCCTTTTGTCGGGCAATCAGTGACTCGTGGTCATGGCTGGTGTAGAAAAAGCCCCCGGCCGCCGCATCTTCAAACTGATCGCGGAACATATAGGCCAACTGGATTGCAGCAGTCAGATATTGCGGATCCTGCACGGCTTGGAATACATCCACCAGGCCATCAATCACGCAGCCATAATCGTCTGAGTACGCGTTGAGTTTGGCCTGTCCATCTTTGAACGAGTGAAACAGCCGATTCCCTTCTCGCCTCAATTTCGAGAGCACAAAATCCGCAGCTCGCTGGGCCGCTGTGGCGTAGCGCTGATCTGACAGAACCTGCGCTGCCTGGGCAAAGGCCGAGATCATCAGACCGTTCCAGTTGGTCAGGATCTTTTCATCACGTCCCGGCGGGATTCTCTGAATGCGAACATCCAGCAGTTTCTGACGGCTGAGGGAGAGTTGTTTTGCTAGATCGACCTCTGGAATCCCCAGTATCTCCGCAGCCTGAGCATGTGTCTTACGGCGATTGAGGATATTGGTTTCTTCCCAGTTCCCGTGAGTGCTGACGTCATAACAGACGGAAAAGATGCGTCCCTCTTCGGGGCCCAGGATGGACAGGATTTCGGCCTCACTCCAGACGAAGAACTTCCCTTCAACACCTTCGCTGTCGGCATCTTGAGTGCTGTAGAATCCACCCTCAGGATGGGTCATTTCATCCACGACATAGTCGAGCGTTTCGCGAACGACTCGCACGTAGTCCGGATTGTGCGTTGCCTGCCAGGCCTCCAGATAGACGGGAACCAGCAACGCATTGTCGTACAACATCTTTTCGAAGTGCGGCGCGAGCCAGCGGGCGTCGGTCGAATAACGATGAAAGCCACCTCCGAGATGATCGTAGATCCCACCAGCGGCCATCTTGTCGAGAGTCAGCGTGACGACATCCAACGCATCCGGGTTGCCGAACCGTTTCCATGTGCGTAGCAGGACTCGTAGATCCATCGAATGCGGAAACTTGGGTGCCGCACCAAAGCCTCCCTCCTGCCGATCGACTCGCTGACAGAGGACTTTCTCCGCATTGCGCAGCAGGTCGTCGTTGAGTGGCGATCCGTCTGCCTTGGAAATCGAATCTGCAACGATTGCTTCAGTGAGGCGTGTGGCACTCTCATCGACATCCGAACGTCGATTCGTCCACGCGTCGTGAACACCATTAAGGATATCGCCAAACCCCGGCATGCCACGCTGAGCCACC
>JADMIO010852354.1_pt1 | contig 43221 bp, 39 predicted proteins | sample 8958161 | NCBI WGS metagenome assembly JADMIO01 (sample SAMN16585339, study PRJNA669376) | soil metagenome | isolation source: Crop rotation soil | place: USA: Cullars Rotation, Alabama | collected 2011
CTTTCCCGGGCAGATTCACTGCGCCGCGGCCTGCCGCCACGCATTAATGAAATGCCGCGCCGCCTGCCCCCGATGCCCGAACAGAGCCGTTTCGGCCGCATCAAGTTCGGCCAGTGTTCGACCGATTCCATCAACCTCGAACAGGACGTCATAACCGAAGCCCCCGCTCCCGGCCGGCTCGGTCCGGATACGTCCCGCACATTCCCCGCTGGCTTCCAGAACGATCTGCCCGTCCGGGGCCGCCAGTGCAAAAAAGCACACAAAGCGGGCTGTCCGGCGTCCGGCTTCAATTCCTGCCAGCTCGGAGAGCAGCCTGGCCCGGTTCTCCGCCATCGTCGCGCCGTCCCCCGCGTAGCGGGCGGAACGAACGCCCGGTGCACCGTTGAGTGTGTCGACTTCCAGCCCCGTGTCATCGCTGAGCACCCACTCCGACAGGCAGCGCGCGTAGTGCGCTGCCTTGAGTCGTGCATTCTGACTCAGTGTCGCCCCATCTTCGACAGCCTCGGGCACGACTCGCCCTGTATCCGACAAGCCGGCGAGCAGGACATCAAGCGGTGCGAGCAGCGAACGCAGCTCGCGCAGCTTGTGCGGATTCGTCGTTGCCAGCACGAGTTGTCGGCAGTTCTGGATGACCGGCATGCTGTCGCATTGCACCGGACGGCGCGGGTGTTCACAAGCGAGCGGGCGGCGCACAACTCATCGACCTCCCGAACCAATTCTGATACCGTGGGTCTGGGCCGTTTTGAGGCCCCTCACTCACGGAAAACGGAAGTCCCCATGTCGATCAAGAAGCTGCTCAACGACTACAGGAACGGACCGATCGTCCTGCGTTCGGTTCTGTCAGGCATGACGCCGGAGCAGGTTGACGCAGCGCCGGTCCCCGGCAAGTGGTCGACGCGGCAAGTCATCTGCCACCTGGCCGACGCAGAGTTGCTCTATGCGGATCGGTTCAAGCGGATCCTCGCGGAAGATCAGCCGCCGCTCCGGGCGATGGATCCGGACGTATTCGTTGCGAAGCTCGCGGTTGCCGATCGCGACCTGAACGTCGAAGTCGAGACGATCGACGCCGTCCGCCGGCACATGGTTGGGATTCTGGAACAGATGTCGGAAGCCGATTTCCAGCGGACCGGCATCCATTCCGCCGACGGCCCGCTCACGCTGCAGACATTGCTGGAGCGGATTACCCGACACATTCCGCACCACGCGCGGACGATCGTCGACAAGCGGCGGGCGCTGGGGCTGAACGTTGAGATCGCCGGCCTTTGAACGGGAGCACTGCGATGCACTGTCTGAACGTGATCCTGACGGTCAAGAATGAGGCGGACGTTCCGAAGGTCCGCGGGCTGCTGACCGAATGCGGCCGCCTGTCGCGACAGGAAGCCGGCTGCATCCGCTACGAAGCCTGCCATTCGCGCAGCGATCCAAAAGTCTTCATGCTGTGTGAACGCTGGGCGACCGAGCAGGACTGGCAGGAGCACCGCAAGCAACGGGCCTACCTCGAGTTCTACCAGCCGCAGGTCATCCCGCTGGTCGACCGCGTGCCGCACCCGTCGGACTTATTGGAGTAGACTGGACGTGGAAGCAGGAACGCAGATGCTCGCAGATTTACGAGATGAACGCAGATAGGTTCAAAGAAACCATGCAGCCCTCTTGCTGATCTGCGTGAATCTGCGTCATCTCTTAGATCTGCGTTCGATTTGCTCCGGGTTTGTGTTGGATCAGAATGTCGGCAGTCGCTGAATCGATCGATGTGTACACTCTGCCGCGGCCGGCGTTTCGTCCGCCGCTGGCCTATGGCGCGTTACGACTGGCGACGCGGTATCTGATCTCGCCGCTGGCCGGGTTTACCAACCTTCCGTTCCGCCGCGTCTGCCGGGAGTTGGGCGGTGTCGGGCTGGCAACAACCGATCTCGTTAGCGCGCGGGGACTGCTCGCAGGAAACGCCAAGTCGCTGGAGCTGATCGAGACGTGTCCGGAGGACCGTCCGTTCGCGGTGCAGATCTTCGGCGACAATCCGGCCATCATGCGCGAGGCAGCACAACTCCTTGAAGCTCGCGGCGTCGACTCGATCGACATCAATATGGGCTGTCCGGTCGATCGAATCACGAAAGGAGGCGCCGGCTCGGCCATGATGTGCAACCGGTCCTCCACGATCGGACTCGTCCAGACGGTGGTGAACTCGGTCCGAATTCCGGTGACGGTCAAGATGCGACTCGGCTGGGACGAAACTCAACTCACCGCGCCGCTGTTCGCGCGGGAATTCGAGCAGGTCGGCGTTGTCGCGGTCGCGATCCACGGCCGCACGCGCGCGCAGGGATTCAGCGGTTCGGTCAATCTCGACGGTATCCGCCGTGTCGTCGCAGCGGTCGAGTCAATCCCCGTGATCGGCAACGGCGACGTGCGAAATGTGGCCGATGCAGCTCGCATGCTGAACGAAACCGGCTGCCACGGCGTTTCGATCGGTCGCGGCGCGCTCGCGAACCCCTGGATCTTCCGGCAACTAACGGAATGGGAAACCACCGGTTGCTTTCAGCCGGCCGGGACATTCGATGAGCGGCTGGCCCTGATGCTGCGCCAGTACGAGTTCCTGGAATCCCGTAATGGGACAGAGCGCTCGCTGCGCGCTTTCCGCAAGATGGCCCACTGGTACCTGAAGGGCCTGCGCGTCCGCGCCGGCCTGCGCCATCAGTTCCAGCTTGTCACGACACGCGCCGAGTTTGACGCACTGATTGAGCAGGTGCAGCACGAAGGACCGGTGTCCGGCCCACGTCACGGTGTACTCACCGAAGTCAGCGTCCCGGTCCCGTCGGGGCCGGTGGATCGGTGGTAAATCGGAAGTCAGATTTCAGATCTCAACTCTGAGATCCTTTCGTCTTCCGTCCCCTCTGCACATTGGCACCTCGGTCACTTTGCCCCTCTGCGCGGCCGTACCATCGTTCGGCGATGCGGTCGAACTCGATCATTACCGGATCGAGTTCCAGGACGCGTTCGGCCAATGAGTAGGTGACCTGCGGCGGGATCGTCGGCTCGTACTGCCGGTGCAACCAGCCTTCGCGTTCCAGCTTGCGGAGGCGGTCGGTCAGCGTTTTGGTAGAGATGCCGTCGAGCCGCCGTTTCAGTTCGCCGAATCGTTTCGGCCCTTCCATGTGCAGTCGATGCAGGAGCAGCAACGTCCACGGGCTGGACAGGATGCCGAGCAGCTTGCTGAGCGGCTCGTGGCGGTTATCGGGCAGTCGCGGTGCGCGGGGCATGAGTGTAAATATGGGAAGTCACTTCACATAAAGTACCTACTTTACAAAGGAAACCATAGCGCTAGAGTGACGTCTGGTGGATGCCACACCTGAATTCACTCCTTCAGCCCAGAAAGGGACCGCCATGCCAGTGCTGCTTCCAAATGCTGCAGACGAATACGTGCGGACGATCAACTCCCATGATGGGGTGCGCTTCGGTGAATTGTTTGTTGACGATGCAGTCGTGGACGACAATGGCCGCACGTTTCGCGGTCGAAAGGCGATCGAAGAGTGGGGTGCCAGCGACATCTTCGCCGCCAACGTGACGCTCGAAGTGCTCTCAACTCGCGACGACACCGATGGCGCGACGCTCATCACGATCGTCGACGGCACCTTCGACCGCACCGGCCTCCCCGACCCGGTCGTCATCGAGCAACGCATCACGACACAGAACGGCCGGATCGCAGCACTCACCTGCCGCCTGGCCGAGGCGCCCGATGCCGGCTCACAAAATGACAAATGACAATTGATGAATGACCAATGCATGGGCCTGGTGATCCCAATTTGTCATTGGTCAATTGTCATTCGTCATTTGTAATAATCCCTGTGCTCCTTTGATCCTCTGCCCCTTTGCTTCTGCCGTCAGTACCCCACCGCGGCGCCGTCCTTGCGCGGATCCGTGCCGCCGTGCAGCACCCCGAGCTTGTCATCGATCAGGATGCCCTGATAGCCGCCGAATGATCCGGACGGGAGGGCGCGCTTCGCGTTATGACCGCGATCTTGCAGCGCCTTGATCGTCGTTTCCGGGATTCCCGATTCGACCGCCACAGTACCGCCGTCGGGTTCCATCGGCAGACCGGTTGGCGTCTGTGAGCCCGAATGCCGGACGCGGGCCGCATCGCCGGCCTCCTGCACGTTCATCCCGAAATCGATCATGTTGACCAAAACCTGCACGTGGCCCTGGGGCTGCATGTCGCCCCCCATCACGCCGAAGCATAGCCACGGTTTGCCATCCTTCGTCACCATCGCCGGAATGATGGTGTGGAACGGCCGCTTGTGCGGCTCCAGTCGGTTCAGGTGGTTCTCGTCGAGGGCGAACAGCGCTCCCCGGTTCTGCAGCACGAATCCCAGGTCGCCGGGAGTGACCTGCGAACCGAAGCTGGCGAAATTGCTCTGAATGAACGAGCAGCAATTACGGTCCTTGTCGACGACCGACAGATACACCGTGTCCCCCTGCTCCATGCGCGGATTCCCGGGGGGGACGTCGACGGCGGCACGGTTCGGATCAATCCGCTTGCGCTGCTGCGCCGCATACGCCTTGGAGATGAGTCGATCGACCGGCACCTCGGCCATCGCGGGATCGGCGTAGTACTTCGCGCGATCGGCAAACGCGAGCTTCTTGGCCTCGACGAGCAGGTGCAGATACTCGGGGCTGCTGCGGCCCATCTTGGCGACGTCATAGGCCTCGAGCGTATTGAGCATTTCCAGGGCCGCGATGCCCTGACCGTTGGGAGGCAACTCCCAGACGTCATAACCCCGGTAGTTCGTCGAAACCGGCTCGACCCATTCGCTCGCGTGATCGGCAAAGTCCTGCAACGAAAATCGACCGCCATTCGCTTCGCTGAAGGCGACGATCCGCTGCGCGATGGATCCGCGATAGAAAGCGTCGCGTCCTTGAACGGCGATCAGTCGCAGCGTGGCCGCGAGATTCGGATTGCGGAAAATCTCACCGACCTGCGGACGCTGGCCGTCGATTAACCAGGTGCGCGTCGAATCCGGCCAGGGGGCGAACGCTTTTTCAGTACCACCCCAGTGACCGGCGATGATCTCGCTGACCGGAAAGCCCTCCTCCGCATAGTGGATCGCCGGCGCCAATAGTTCGGACAGTGGCTTGGTGCCGAACCGCGCGCTCAGCTCGGCCCAGCCATCGACACAGCCGGGCACCGACCACGACAGGGGGCCGTCGTCGGGAATCTGGGTCATACCGAGGTCGCGGAACTGCTTGATGTTCAGCGCGTACGGGCTGCGTCCGGACGCGTTGAGCCCGTACAGCTTTTTTGATTTCGCGTCCCAGTAGATGACGAACAGGTCGCCGCCGATGCCGCAACTCATCGGTTCGACGACGCCCAGCATGGCATTGGCCGCAATGGCGGCGTCGACGGCGTTGCCCCCGGCCTTGAGCACATCGAGTCCGGCCTGAGACGCCAGCGGCTGGCTGGTGGCGACGATTCCATTTTTCGCGATGACGGCCGACCGCGACTGCTGCGGATTCTTCGCCGGCCGGTCGTATTCCGTGGCACGCACGCGACCGATGACAGGCATGGCCAGGAATCGCTCCGGCATGAGCAGGGCTCCGCAGATCACGATCAGCAGGGATCGCAGGATTCGGCGAGACAGTTCGCTGGGCATGGCAGGCACTCCACAGTCGGACGAGCAATGGCCGACGGCCGCACGTCGACAGCCCAGCCAGTGTGGCGGATCGTTTCGGACGCCGCAACACTATGTCTGGTGGTTTGGGTCGGTCGTCGGCTGCTCGCTGACGCCGCTCGGGCTGACACGATCGATGAGGTACCAGTTACGAGCGACCGGCCACCAGTTATGCTGACTTGCTCATCAAATGACCAAACGACAATCACCCCGACCACCCATGCTCACCACCGCCCTGTTCGTCCTGCACTTCGTCGTGACATGCGTCATGGCGGGGATCATGTGGTTCGTGCAGATCTGCTACTACCCGAACCTCGCCGCCGTGGGACGTGACGCGTTTGTCGGCTACCAGAAAGAGCACATCCGGCGCGTCACCCGCACCGCCTGGACGATGCTGTTTGTGGAGTTGATCACGGCGATCATACTGGTCTGCGTGCCCCACCACCGTGGCGTGTGGCTCGGACTGATCGCCAACCTGGCCCTGTTGCTGGGCATCTGGTGGTCGACGTTCTTCGTGCAGGTCCCGCTGCATCACCTGCTGGAGCAGGGTTGGGACGAATCGGCGCACGCGCGGCTCGTGCGCACGAACTGGTTCCGCACGGCCGTCTACACCGTCCGCGGCGCCGTCGTTATCGGCGTGCTCTGGACGGCGCTCCAGCCAGTATGACGCGAGACGTGTCGCTGACTCATCGTCGATGCGTCGCTAACCAGCGAGCAGGACGCGGTGCATTTCCTCGACGGTCGTGATGCCAGCCAGCACCTTGTTGATGGCCGACTGTTCAAGCGTCTGCATCCCCTTGTTACGGGAGAGCTCGCGAATCTCCATATTCGCTCGCTTGTGCAGAATGGCGTTCCGCGTGTCGGTGTCGACGCGCATGATCTCGAATACGCCGGTCCGCCCGGTGTAGCCGGTGTTGAAGTTGGAGGCACTGGGGATCCCGCGCACCAGGTCGATGCTGTTGCACTGATCGGGACTGAGACCCAGGATCTCCGCCGTCGCGGCATCCGGATGGTAGGTCTCGCGATCCTTCGAGCAGACCTTGCGAAGCAACCGCTGCGCGATCACACAGTTGAGACTGTCGGCGATGAACATCGGCGGCAGCTCGAACTCGCGGAACAGGTCGACCGTCGCGGCGGTATCACCGGCGTGCAGCGTGCTCAGCACCTGAGTACCGGTCAGCGCCGCGCGTGCGGCAATATGTGCCGTCTCCGCATCGCGGATTTCGCCGACCATGATCACGTTCGGATCCTGGCGGAGCACGCCGCGCAAGGCCTCGACAAATCCAAAACCGATCTTGTTGTCGGTCTGGATCTGGTTGACTCCTTCGATGCGCCGCTCGACCGGGTCTTCGATCGTCACCATGCTCCGACCGGGATTGTTCAGCAGCATCAGGGCCGCATAGGTGGTCGTGCTCTTGCCGCTGCCGACGGGGCCGACGCTGAGCAGCATACCGCTGGGAGCCTTAACCGCGTGCTTGAGCACTTCGAGCTGCGACGGCTCGAAGCCCAGTTGCTCCAGTTCGGTGAATTTCGTGTCATCGGGCATGAGCCGGAGGACCAGCCGTTCGCCGTGAATTGTCGGCCCGCTGCCGACGCGCACGTCGCGCTGGTGCTTCAGCACGGAACTGCTGATGTGTCCGTCCTGGCACATGCGTCGCTCGGTGATGTCCATGCCGGACATCAGTTTGAGGCGGGAGATCACCTGCGGCGCCGTTTGAGACGTCAGCGTGAGCACGTCGTGCAGCACGCCGTCGACGCGCAGCCGCACATGCAGTCCGTCCGGACGAGGATCGAAGTGCACGTCGGTGGCGCCGATCTGGAATGCTCGTTCAAGCAGCAGGTCCACCAACGGGCCCGGACCGACGACGTCGGCCAGTTCCCGGAGTTCCTGCTGCAGCGCGGTTTGATGCGTTTCGTTTCGCGGGGTGACGGCGGCGCTCATGCGTAGGCGTCCTCAAGCTGGGAGTGAGTCATGCGGGTGGAGGCGCTTTTCTCGCCGCTCGCGGCCGGCGGTTCCGCGGCTGGTTGCGTTTCGGCGGGCTGTGCCTCTGTTGGCTGCGCTTCGGCCGGCTGTTCTTCGGCTGCCTTCTGCGGTGCCGGTGCGACGCCGCCCGACGGCGGCAACTTTGACCACCCGAATGCCGCAATCGCGATACCCGCGATTCCCGCTCCCGCGCCCAACCACCGTCCCATACCGAATTCCTTGATGACAGCCACGCAGCCAAGCACCGCGGCAGCCACACCACCTCCCAGTAGCCCGGCCACGATCAGATCGCGATTAATCGGCTTGCCGGACAACACCATCACCAGTGCGACAGCGGCCGCCACAGCGCAGATCAGCGACAGCACGGCCAGCAAGGGGAAACCTCCCGCGCCGCCACCGCCGACCTCGTTGCGCACCGCACTGCTGCCGCTACTCGGACCGGAAACTCCGAGCTTGCGAAGACCGTCTTCATAGGTCGTCGTGATCGTCCAGACCTTGTCCAGACCTGCGAGCCGCAGCACTTCCTGTGGCATGCCGCCGCCGCAGACGACGACGACCTTGCCACCGCCGTTCTGGACGGCCTTCCAGACTCTCACGACCAGCGCCACCAGCGCGCTGCCCATGTATTCCAGCCGGGAAAGGTCGATCAGCCAGGCAGGCGTGCTCTGGCCGTTGACGCTTGCAATCAGTTCGTTGCCTACGCGGTCAATGTCGCCCCAGGCGGCGCTCCCCATCTCGGGATCAAGCCTGAGTACGGCATGGGAGCGCGCCATCTCAAGGCGATACCCTTGCGTGACGGAAGCCACTGTTACCTCCGCGAAAGCGTTACAGTCCTCTGTGATGTGCCCGCGGCGAACGCCGCACGCCCGCCATTTCACGCGGAACCGGGGCGAAACGCAAGCGTGCACGCCCGATCTTCCCGCCGCTTTCATCGACGTTTGCCGATCTTCGACAGCTTCGGACGGGAACGGCGGTTGCTCGCTGTTGTCCGGTGCCGGAACTTGCGGCACAATCGCCGGCACAATGGCTGCTTCTCCGTTCCTGCGCACATTTGTTGCCTGTGCGACGCCGTGTCCTCCCGGCTTGGCCCGCTTGCTGAAGGAACTGGGAGGACTTGGCTCTGCCGTAAAAGCCTCCGCACCGCGCGGATTGCACTGCACGCTCCGGTTCCTGGGTGACACATCGTCTGAGATCACCGAGCAGCTCGGTCCGGCAATGGCGCAGGCCGTTGCCGACGTTCCCGCGTTCGCAGCCGAACTGATCGGAATCGGGGCGTTTCCGGGGCCTCAACGTCCGAACGTGATCTGGGCCGGCCTGAAGGCCGATCCGCTGATGACGTTGTTCAAGCGGATCGAAACCGTTGCGACCGGTTTCGGCTATCGCCCGGAGCAGAAGCCCTTCAATGCGCACGTCACGCTGGCACGAGTGAAGAATCGCCCGCCGCCGCGGCTCGCGGAGCTGATGCAGGAGCATACTGAGACAAGGTGGGGCACTTTCGAAGTGACCGGTGTCGAACTCTTCAAGTCGACACTCACGCCCGGCGGCTCCCGCTATGACGTCCTCGCGACAGCGCCGTTGAAGCGCTGAGTGCGCGCTCCTCTTCGAGTCGCGGCTAAACACTTTGCCGGTCGGCGGCGTCGAGCACGGCGCGGATGATCTTGTCGTAACCGGTGCAGCGGCACAGGTTCCCTGCGAGGTGCCAGCGGACATCGGCTTCCGTCGGCTTGGGGTTCTCGCGCAGGAGCGCGGTGGCAGCGACGATGAAGCCGGGTGTGCAGATCCCGCACTGCAGGGCGGCGTTTTCGAGGAACGCCTGTTGCACCGGAGCGAGATGATCGGCCGTCGCCAGGCCTTCCACGGTCTCGATCGTGGCGCCCGCACATTCGACCGCGAGCACGAGACAGCTGACGACCTGCCGGCCGTTGAGCAGCACGGTGCAGGCGCCGCAGTTCCCGTTGCTGCAGCCTTCCTTCGTCCCGGTCATGTCGAGGGTGTCGCGAAGGACTTCCAACAGGGTCTGCCGCGGCTCGCACAGGAACGAAGTCTCGCGCCCGTTGATGGTGGCAGTGACGACGCGGGTCGTGGCCATAGTCGGTCTCGCAGTGATTAAGCAGTCGCAGCGCCGCTGCGGGCGCGTTCAACGGCAGCCGCCAGCGTGCGCTCCACCAGAACGCGGGTCAGTTGCAGTCGGAATTCGCGCGTGCCGCGCATGTCGTCGATCGGTGAGATCGATTTCGCCGCCAGCTCGCCGGCGGCACGGAACGTCGCTTCGTCGGCCGGCTTCCCGGCGAGCGAGGCGCTGGCATCGGCCGCAAACAGCGGGGTCGGCGCGACCGCGCCCAGTCCGATCCGTCCGGCGACGATCTTCTTGCCACTCGCGTCCAGCGTCACGCTTGCGCCGACGCCGACGACCGCAATATCCATCTCGTTTCGCGGGATGAACCGCCGGTAATGTGAGCCGGAATGCGCCGGTGGCTTCGCCATCCGCAATTCCACCAGCAGTTCACCAGGCTGCAGCACGTTCTTCCCGGGACCGGTGCAGAACTGCTCGGCCGGGATCTCGCGTGTGCCTTTGGGACCGACGATGCTGCAGACCGCGCTCAGTGCAATCAGAGCAGGGGTCGAATCGGCCGCCGGCCCTGAGTTGCACAAGTTGCCGCCGACTGAGGCGCGGCTCTGAATCTGGATGCCGCCGATGATCATGGCAGCATCCGCCAGCGCCGCATACTCCGCTTTGATCGCCGCCGAACCGTACACCTTGTAGCAGGGGACGGCCGCTCCCAGTCGCAATCCCTTCGCCCCGATCTCGAGCACGTTCAGCTCGGGAACCTGCTTGATGTCGACGACGAAATCGGGCGTGAGCCGGCCGGTCCGCACATGGTCGATGAGGTCGGTGCCGCCGGCCAGCGGGCGGGCGCGACCGTTCTGTCCGGCCAGCAGTTGCACGGCCTCAGCCAGGCTGGCCGGAGCGGCGTACTCAAAGTTCCGCATACGTCAAACTTGCGTGTTTCGATCCGCGATTGGAGACGCCGACTGGCGTCCACCGGAATCGCACACGTTACCGCCGCGAAGCGCCGTTTGTCCAACGAGGCGGAAGCCGGAGATCAGAGGTCGGAGGTCAGAGATCGGAAGCCGGGGATCGATACGAAATCTGCAATGAGCATTACGCAACTTTTCCTGTCCCTCCGCTCCTTTGATCCTCTGCTCCTGTGCCCCTCTCGTCGCCTCTCACTCAATCGCCGCCGGACTGTACCCCGGCATCGCTTCCGCCGTGAGATGATACGGCTCGCCCGAACGCAGCGGCGGCGAATGCTTCCAGATGTCGAACAGCGACAGCACGGGGATGATCGGCGGTGTGTCCCCCATCAACTCACGGACTTTCGGAAGGTTCCAGCAGGGCACCTGCGGATAGTAGTGGTGCTCGTAGTGGCAGTACGTGTGGTGCGGCAACACCCAGAATCGGATGTACAACGGAGCCGAAATACGGTGCGACTCGTGCGTGCCGACATGTTCTGTCCAGACGCGCAACCGGAACGTCGGCCAGAACATCATGGCCGTTCCCAGGTACCAGACGACGATCACCCACCATTGTCCGAAGTAGATCAGCGTCCCCGCGACGACGAGCAGCCACAGGTTCGGCCACGATCCATCCGCCAGGTTGGTTCCAGGCCGCACGCGCCGGCTCAAATGCTTCAGTTCCAACACGTGCAGCAGACACACATCGCGCACGAAGTACTTGAACACCTTCCACGGCGTCGCCGGCAGATCCCACGCCGGCGCGCTCTTGGCCTTCTGATGCAGTTCGCAGTCGTCTCCCGTGTTCAGATGGCGATGATGCGTAAAATGAAACCTCCGGTAACCGCCGACCGGGTTCCCGAACGGCCACAGGCAGAACATTCCCGTCAGTAAATCGTTGAACCGCTTGTTTCGCGACGCCTGTCGATGCGTCCCCTCGTGCGCCATGATCGCAATCCGATGCTGCGCGATCCCGGCCATAACCACTGCGAACACGAACGCCGCCCAGTGCCGCGTGTAGCCGGCGATCAGCATCGGAACGATGGCCACCATCCAATCGCCGAACACGCGGATCGACCACTTCCACAGGCTGGGCTGCATCAGCTCGCGCAGCGTCTCTTTGTCGATCGCCCGCGCAGAAGTTCCCGGCCCAGTAGGAAGGGCATGGACCTCGGCGATGGGATCAGGAGCAACAACAGTCACAGACATGAGGGGCCGATTTCGCAATTCGCCGGACGGGTGTACGGGGCCCGTCATCTTCCCCCGAACCGGCCGGTGAAGGCAAGGGCAGTAGGGCGGTCGTTCGGCCGAAGTCGGGTCCAATCACCTGATCCGACAGCACACTTCATACGCGGATGAAGATTCTGCGCCGGTACAGGAAACGGGCGAACAGCACGATGAGGAGCAGCGTGACACCGGCAATGACCACCTGGCCGAATCCGGCGGCGACGTGCGTATTCATGAAGGCTTCGACGTCGCCGCCCGCAAACCGGGTCGCGATCTCCTGGAACGGCACGATCCGCGCCGCAATGTAGACCGCCAGCGCATTGCAACCGATCCAGACGAACGGTTCGCACCAGCGTGTCCACTTCCGGACATCGATCATGTAGTAAAACAGTGCCAGCATCCAGGCGCTCAGCCCGCCGGCGACCAGGATGAACGACGAACTCCAGATCCGCTTGATGATCGGAAACTGCAGGCTCCACACGAGGCCGAGGGCGAGACTGATGACGCCGAACAGCAGCAGTCGGGAAATCTTCTGCGGCGGCGGCACGGACGGGTCTTTCAGCCACAACCCGGCCACGATGCCGAACAGCGACAGCGCGATCGCCGGCATCGTGCTGAGCAGCCCTTCATTGATGTAGTACAGGTTCGCTTTCAAGCCGGGCAGGAACAGGAAGTCGAAGAAGTTCGTCAGGTTGCGTCCTTCCGTATACAGCCCGCGAACGCGTTCAGGGGTCGCGGCCGCGATCTTGAAGGGGGAGTCCGAACCGATCTCCGCCGCTTTCGCTTCGACAATCTCCTTTTGCAATGGCAGGTCCGGGATCGGCACGAACGTCAGCAGTGCCCAGTATCCGACCAGCAACATGGCCGCTGCGACGAACAAATCCCGCGGCTTGCGCACGAACATGTAGATCAGTGAGGCAAACACGTAGCAGGCGGCGATCCGCGGCAGCACCCCCGCCAGCTTGAAGGGCCATGGCTTCGACAACCCGCCGCTGTAGAACACGCCGAGCATCCACAGCAGCAATCCGCGGACGACGATGCGCCGCATCGCCGCCGCCCGTCCTCCGCGGGCGAGCAGCTTGTCCAGCGAATAGACGATCGACACGCCGACAATGAACAGGAACAGGGGAAAAATCAGGTCGTAGAACCGGAAGCCTTCCCATTCCACATGGGTCAGCTGCGTTCTGAGAAACTCCGTGACGGGATTGTCGTTCGTTTTCTCGAGTGCCTCCACAATGCCTTCGGCGCCGGCGATCCAGAACATGTCGAACCCGCGCAATGCGTCGACCGACCGGAGTCGTCCGGAGTCCGCCAGGACGTTGGCTGCAGGATGAGTTTCGCTCAGGCGCACGGTCGTTCTCCCGTAAAGAGTCGCAGTCGGCACAAACGGCGCCGATGTTGAAACGGAGATTAGCGTCTGCCCGACTCCGGCGGCGATGAAAGCCACTCGGTTTTCCGATACCTCACGGCCGCGGTAGACTGCGAGACCGGCCGACATCGCTTCCCGATTCGCGCCTCACGGGGCTGTAGCTCAATCGGTTAGAGCAGCGGACTCATAATCCGTTGGTTCTGGGTTCGAGTCCCAGCGGCCCCATTTTGCAACCCGCTGAACGTCAGCGGGTTGTGTCGTTTGTGTCGTCAGTCGTCAATGCCGCCAGACCCCCTTTCCGACCAGGTTCCGACCTGACGCTATTTCCATCATGCGGACGAGCGGTTGGTCAGTCCGGTTGGTTCGATGACTCTGAGATCACCACCAGCCCTCCTACGCGGTCGTCAGGCCACTCTGGCTCGCGGCCTGCTTCAAGCGCTTCGACCCAACGTGGTGCACGTGCAGGCGCGATTTCCGACCCGGTAGCTTGCTGGACCGGTTGCGTCTCCTCTCCGTCCGTGTTCTGCGCGGTTTCGTGCGGTGGAAACAACAGCGGTAGTGTTTGGAGACGCTGCCAGCCCTGATGTCCGCGCTGGGGCAGGTCATGGACAGTTGGTCGCTTCGGACCGGGCGGACAAACCAAGTGATGCAGCGGGGACATCATCGGCCAAATCGATGCCAGGTCCTTGACGTTCCCCCTCCGAAGTCGGCGAATCACGAACGCCGACACCATCGCACAGCCGAATGGTCGGCGTCGGCGTTCGCCGGTCCAATTTCTCCCTCGGCAGTGCCTTCGAAGGTCCCAGTTGGAGTACAGGCAGTAGACCGGGGCCAGTCCCGGCGTCCGCAACGCGTCGCTAATAAGCTGTTCACACTGAAAGATTCCCGTCTTCGGGTCCTTGTCGTGAAGGTAGCGGTATGTCGTGGTTTTCGGATGGAGGCATTTCGCCTGCACGCGGAAGCCGAATCCAAGACGAGCACTGCCGCGCATCCACCACTCCCAATCGGCACCCGTGACCGCTTCCTGACGGCGACTGAATTTGATCGTGAAGAGCGACGGACCTTGCTTGGCAAAAAGCGTCAGCAGATTCAGGTCCGTAATCGTGTCCTCGGCAATCGGGAATCCGACGCGCCGAGCGATTCGAAGTCGCTCCCACGTCGAAACGGATAAAGTCAGGAACTCACGGCAGAGAGTCTTCTTGCTGGGCATTCTTTTCTCACCGCAACAGTCTTGGCGCAGTTTGCAATTCCTATCGACCGCCGGCGACGGCCTTCAATGATCCCGTCAATGGATTGATGTCCATCACTGAAGTAGACTCGCGGCCAGTCGCGCGAATTCAGGGGCGTAAGTTCGCGACGGAATCTCCGCGTTCATTCAACCGTCACTCGCAATGCCGAAACAACCGAACGGGGCCGCGTTAGGCTTCGAGGCCGAACTCTGGAAGACGGCGGACGCGCTGCGCTCCAACATGGATGCCGCCGAGTACAAGCACGTCGTGCTCGGATTGATCTTCCTCAAGTTTATCTCCGATGCATTTGAGGAGCAGCACGCCAAGCTGGAAGCGGAACAAGCTGCGGGTGCCGACCCTGAGGATCAGGACGAATACCGCGCTCTCAACATTTTCTGGGTACCACGCGAATCACGTTGGGTACGGCTGAAGGACGAAGCCAGACAGCCGACGATTGGAAAGGTCGTCGATGATGCCATGCTGGCGATTGAGCGGGACAATCCATCTCTGAAGGGTGTGCTTCCGAAGGATTATGCCCACCCGCGACTGGACAAGCAGCGGCTTGGGCAGCTCATCGACCTTGTCGGCAACATCGGGTTGGGTGATAGGGAGAATCGCTCCAAGGACGTCCTCGGCCGCGTCTACGAGTACTTCTTATCGGAGTTCGCGAGTGCGGAAGGGAAGAAGGGGGGGCAATTCTACACGCCTCGGTGCGTAGTACGTGTCCTTGTCGAGATGCTGGCTCCATACAAAGGTCGCGTGTATGACCCATGCTGTGGGTCCGGTGGCATGTTCGTGCAGTCGGAGAAATTCATTGAAGAACATGGGGGTCGGTTGGGAGACATCAGCATCTACGGTCAGGAGTCGAACCACACGACGTGGCGGCTTGCCAAGATGAATCTGGCGATTCGGGGTATCGACTCCAATCTTGGCGCAGAGCACGCGGACAGTTTTCACCGAGACCTGCATCCCGATCTCAAGGCCGACTACATCCTGGCCAACCCGCCATTCAACGACAGCGACTGGCGCGGCGATCTCCTCAGAGACGACAAGCGCTGGACTTACGGAATTCCGGCTAGCGGGAATGCAAATTTCGCGTGGGTTCAGTGACCTGCCCCCCTGAATCGAGTCCAGCCGTTGAGTAGAGTCTCGACGTGCTGGACCCAGAACAGGAGAGCTGGTCATGGCGAGGAAGCGCTTTCGTCCCGAGGAGATCATCCACAAGCTGCGTGAAGCGGAGGTCGAGCTGGCGCAGGGTAAGAAGGCGCCGGAGGTTTGCAAAAAGCTGGGCGTGACCGAACAGACGTACTACCGCTGGCGGAAGGAGTACGGGGGCTTGAAGGTCGACCAAGCCCGCAGGCTGAAGGACCTGGAGAAAGAAAACGGCCGCCTGAAGAAGCTGCTGGCGGAGGCGGAACTCGACAAGGCCATTCTCCGGGAGGCTGCCTCGGGAAACTTCTGAGCCCGGCGAAGCGCCGTCAGGCAGTCGAGCACGTCCGGGATGCTCTGGGACGAGGTGAGGTCTCAGAGCGGAGGGCCTGCCTGGTGCTCGGGCAGCCGCGGACCACGCAGCGTCGGGCCAGGCACATCCCCAGTGACGAGCCACGGCTGATCCGGCGGATGGTGGAACTGGCCACCCAATACGGCCGGTACGGCTACCGCCGAGTCATGGCGCTACTGCGTCGGGAGGGCTGGAGAGTGAACCACAAGCGGGTGGAGCGTCTGTGGAGACAGGAGGGGCTGAAAGTGCCGGCACGACAGCCGAAACGGAAGCGCCTGTGGCTCAATGACGGGTCCTGCGTTCGGCTCAGGCCGGCGCACCAGGATCACGTCTGGAGCTACGACTTCGTTCTCACGAGGACCCATGACGGGAGACCGCTGCGGATGCTCACGCTGATGGACGAGTTCACTCGGGAGTGCCTGGCGATCGACGTGGCCCGGAGGCTGACGAGCGAGGATGTCCTGGAGCGTCTGAGCGACCTGTTCGTGAGAAGGGGAGTTCCCAGGTACATCCGCAGCGACAACGGTCCGGAGTTCACGGCCCGGAAGGTCCGGGAGTGGCTGGAACGCGTGGACGTACAGACGCTGTTCATCGAGCCAGGGAGTCCCTGGGAGAACGGCTACGTCGAGTCGTTCAACGGGAAGTTGCGGGATGAGCTGCTGAACGGCGAGATCTTCGAGACGCTGCTGGAGGCAAAGGTGCTGATCGAGCGGTGGCGGCAGGAGTACAACACCCTCAGGCCGCACAGTGCGCTGGGGTACCTTCCCCCGGCCCCGGAGTCGCGCCCGCCACACAAGGCCACTTCCGCTGCGCTCCAGCGGCCTTGTGCGGCGGCGTTGTTGACAACCGAACCCCTAACTTGAAAGCTGGTACCGTCCCTGGGGGCAGGTCAGTTGGGGAACTCTCCCTGCGGACCGTCCGTCCGTGGGCGGAGTGTCGGGTCACAAACGACTGATGCTGCCGCAGACACTGCGGCGCTCGATTCGTTGCGCGGACACAATTTGCAGCACTGCGAACCGGCCCCCAATATTTCACCGCCGAGAGCAATGCACGAATCTGATGCCGTATCGGTCAATCGCATAGTTGCGAAGCCCGTCTGTCGCCAGGAGTTGGGCGGAGTACGGATGCCAGAGGAGCTGGAAGGAGACGAAGCGGCAGCCCATTTGGAAGGGCTCTTGTCTGAGAATCGTGCGGGAAGTCCCGTATCTGATTTGTGGAGCCGCGAAAGGACAAGGTAGAGGCCGCCAAACGCGCGAGACGCGCGGGCTTCTTCTCTCTTTTCGTCTTGGTAACGACGAATCTGCTCTTCGACCCGCCGGGTGCAATCTATGCTTAATGAAGCGGCCGTATGGCAGCGCGCCTCTCATCGCGAACCGTGAGGGTCAGTTGTCCCGAGAGCCGATACTCGAACTTCTGGCGCCACGACATGATGGGTGTCCCTCTGCTCGTTGATCCGCGATAGGGCCGAATCATCACCAAAGCTTCGCACTGTGGCTCGCAGACTGCTATGATTGATGTTTGCAAGGAGCTCCATGCAGATACGAGTCGGCTACGAACTGGTGTATCGGTGCCCGCAACCGACACCGATGATCGTCAACCTGAACGTCCACTACAGTCGTGCCTCGGATCTGATCAAGCACGATCACCTGTTGCTCACTCCGTCCATTCCCGTTACGGCCTATCGGGACTCGTTCGGCAACTGGTGCAATCGGATCGTGGCGCCGTCCGGGCAGCTCCTGCTCAGTTGCGATGCCGTCGTCGCAGACAACGGCGATCCGGACGTGGCCTTGCCCAATCTCGAGCAACGGCCTGTGAACTCGCTCCCCGAAGAGACGCTGCTCTTCCTGCTGGGCAGCAGATACTGCGAGACCGACCTGTTGTCGGAGACTGCATGGGGTCTGTTCTCTACGGGCCCGACCGGCTGGAACCGCGTTCAGGCCATCTGCGACTATGTGCACAACCACATTAAGTTCGGCTATGGCCTGTCGAGCTCGTCGAAGACCGCGTTTCAGGTCTTCCAGGATCGTCAGGGCGTATGTCGCGATTTCGCCCATCTCGCGGTCACGTTCTGCCGCTGCATGAACATCCCCGCTCGCTATTGCACGGGGTATCTCGGCGACATCGGCCTGCCTCCGCCCTACGCGCCGATGGACTTTGCCGCCTGGTTTGAAGCCTATCTCGGCGACGGCTGGTACACCTTCGATCCCCGCAACAATGTGCCCCGTAGGGGACGCATCCTGATCGCCCGCGGCAGAGACGCGGCGGATGTCGCGCTGACCACCAGCTTCGGTCGCTCAACGCTGGAGAGCTTCAAGGTGTGGACCGACGAGATCAGTACGAACTGATCTGCGCTTTGCGTGGAACCGACGTGGTGCTGGGCCGGCCCGGAGGATCAGGACATGACATACTGTGTCGGCGTCCTCCTCAAGCAGGGGCTCGTGCTGGCGTCCGATTCGCGCACGAATGCCGGCGTGGATAACTTCGCCACGTTCTGCAAGATGACGGTCTTCGAGCGGCCCGGCGATCGTGTGCTCGTCCTGCTGAGTTCCGGCAACCTGGCCGGCACGCAAGCGGTGATCAGCGTGCTCAAGCAGCGGGGCGATGTCCCGGACGGTCCGCCCAACGTGTGGACGGCGCGGACCATGTTCGATGTTGCCGGACTCGTTTCGGATGCTGTCCGCGACATCGAGCGTCGCGATGCGCCGTTTCTGGAGGGGGGACCCGTCTCGTTCAACGCCTCGTTCATCCTCGGCGGTCAACTGAAGGGCGAGCCGCCGCGGCTGTTTCGCATCTACGCCGAGGGCAACTTCATCGAAGCCGGAGACGATACGCCGTTTCTGCAGACGGGCGAAGCAAAATACGGCAAGCCGATCATCGATCGAGTGATCTCGCCAGGCACGACGCTCGCAGACGCGACAAAATGCATCCTCGTTTCGTTCGATTCGACCATGCGCAGCAACTTGTCCGTGGGCATGCCGATCGACCTTGTCTGCTACGAGCGCGATCGCCTGGAGATCCGCATGCGGCGCCGCATCGACGAGGGGGACGCCTACTTCAAGGGGCTGAGCGCCGCCTGGAGCGAAGGCGTTCGCCACGTCTTTCGTGAACTGCCCGAGCTGGAATGGTCGGAGCGTTCACCCAGCGACGCGCCGCACTCGTAACAGCCGGGCGAAGCCGGAATGCCACAACCCTGGCTGTGTCACGCTCCGTCAACCTTGCCCTCCCAGTTCCATGCGGAAGGAACTTGCCGGATCGAGGTGATCGATCAGGTCCTGATCTCCAGGAATCACCCCGTGCTTCGCCTTCGCCGCCTCGAAGATCGCCTTCGCCCGCTGGATGTCGAGGAGTCGGTTCGCAAGCATTGCCCCATGAACGAATCCAATCCAGCGATGCAACTTGGTAGCCGGCCAGTCGTCCGCATGCTCCTGGATTCTCTCACACATCGCGAGAAGATGCCTCGGCTGGAGTCCCTCCGGAATATCAACCGGTTCGGACTTAGCATCCGTGATCAATTGGCGGCATTGCTCAGCCATCGCAGCCACAAGCAGCTTCGATTGTTCCATCTGGCAGAGCTCCTCGCAGTAGAGGACTGGGCGACAGTCCGAATTGGTAGATCACTCCGCGACGGCCCTGTCGGGGCGCCCGCATCAACAACGGTAAATATCCTCCGTGGACCTGGCACCACTCTGACGTGACGGTCCCCGTCATTTTAGATGACCGGCTACTGTTTGTGCTCTGCGGCGTTGTAGCGTCGTGGCAGAACAACGCGGAACGTCGTTCCTTCGTTGGGCATCGAATCGACTTCCATACTTGCATCCAGCAACTCGCACAGTCGTTTAACGATCGATAATCCGATGCCCTCGCCGCGCACTTGGTGGACTGGCCGCGGGTCCGGAAGATTGGGGCGAGCAGCGACCGACACTGCCTGATCGCGGGAAGCGGATTGCTGTTCGCGTGTCGGCAGTTTTCTGTCCACTTCTCTTGATTCGGTGGTGGCCTCTTGCAATGCCTCGACCAGTGGAGCGCCGGGGCCAGCATGAATTCCGGGGCCTGTGTCTCGTACGCATATCATCCAGCGCTTGGGATCATTGTTGCGGCTGTCTCCCCAACTCACGGTCACGCCGCCATCCGAAGTGTATTTCAGAGCGTTGAGCAACAGGTTCTGGGCGATACGTCGTATCTTGATGGCATCTCCTTCAACCGCCAGCGTGTCCACACCCTCGGCGTTGAGGAACAGTCCCCGCTCCGTCGCGATCGGTTGCAGGTTCCCAATCAATTCCTTCAACAGAGCGGCCGCGTCGAATGGCTTCACGTCACGCAGCTCATAACCGGCCTGGAGGCGTGCTAAGTCCATCACCTCGTCGAGCATCGAATTCAAAGACGATACGCTCCTTTGAAGCAGTCCCAGAAACTCGTCCCGCATCGTCTCGGGGACGGCATCCTGTGTGAGGCCTGTTGTGACGTTGTTGACGACCCCAACATTGCCGCGCAAGTCGTGCGCCGCCTGGCGGAAGAGTTCTGTACGACGCCGCTCCAATTCGCGCACTTCCTGCAGCGTCTGTTCCATGTCTCGGACGTGACCCGCTGCTTCGACTTTTTCCAGCTCGAAGTACTGAGTCGTACTCTCACTGACGCCTTGACTGCACAATTCCGCCAGCGCACGCCACGCGGTCGGCATCACCGCTGGCTCCAGTTCGGGATGGGCAACCGAGTAGCCCGCCAACTCGTCCACCAGGCACAGATGCAAGTGGCCCCATTCACGACTGACCTCCCGTAAGCGATAACCCTGCTGCCAGCGCTGCAATCCGTGGCTGGCCGCACCCTCCGTGCGCTGCTGTTCCGCAGCTGCGCTCTCCGAGCGAGGCCAGACGTGCAAGCGCTGCTCGAAAGCATCCAGCAGTCCGGGAATGTGGTCGTTGAATTGCGTGCGCGGGAGTGACGAAGGAGCAGTCAGTTCCCGGTCATTATCCACGGAGGAACGCCATGCCTGCAGGATGGCCGTTCGACGTGACGTCAAGTATGCAGCCAGCGCCGTTAGCTGATCGTCGGACTCTTGCGATCGATCCATCCCGCTATCCTGAGAGAGGGCCACTGGTCCAGGACGCCTGCCGACGAGCCCCGCCTCTCTGCGGAACACCGAAACGCCTCTTGAGAAAGTCCTTCCTCATGCCGGCTACAGCTGTTGACTGATGTAATGAGACATCGCCGATACCGTGAGGTCAACACACCGCTGACTGGATCGTTTTGAACAGCTCCAGCAGCGTCGCAATTTCCACCGGCTTGACGTAGTAGTGATCGAACCCGGTCTGTTGCTGACGCTCGCGGTCCGCGTCGCTGGGTGTGAAGCCGGTCAGTGCGCACAGCACCACGTTCTTGAACTCCGGTCGCTCCCGCAGGCGCTTCGCTACCTGGTATCCGTCCATCCCCGGCAGCCCGATGTCCAGCAGCACGACGTCGGGCCGAAATGCCGAAGCCATCTCCAGCGCCGTCGGGCCGGTCCTCGCGATTTGAACCTCATGCCGGTGCAGCCGGATGAGCATGCTCAGGCAGTCGGCGGCATCCACGTTGTCTTCCACCACCAGAACTCGGAGCGTTCTCCCATGATCTTCACCGCCCTCCAGCACCGTTCTCATTGCCTGCACCGGGGGATCTGACAGCAACGGCAACTTGACCGTGAACTCACAGCCTTTGCCTGGCCCGTCACTGGTCGCCTGTAGCCGCCCCTCGTGCATCCCCACCAGGTTGTGGGCGAGCGCCAGACCAATTCCCAAGCCACCGTAGGACCGGCCCAGTGAGCCATCGACCTGCGTGAAGAGTTCAAAGATTTCGGGCAGCAGTTCCGGCGAGATGCCGATTCCATTGTCCCGCACGCGGATCACAGCTTCGGCCCCCTCACTGTGGACGGTCAGGCGGATGAGGCCGCCATTGTCGGTGTACTTCGCAGCGTTGTTCAACAGGTTGACGACCACCTGCTCAAGGCGAGCCGGGTCCGCCTGGACCCAGATCGGCTCGGTCGGCAGCGACACGGAAAAGTCATGTCGATGTGCGTTCATCACGGGTCGGACATCCTCGGCGGCGTTATTGACGACGACTCGGAGCTCGACCGGCTCTGTCGTCAGCCGCAGCTTTCCCTTGGTGATCCGACTGATATCGAGCAGATCGTCCACCAGGCGGACCATCAGCCCGACCTGGCGGTCGATGATGTTGCCGGCCTGTTCGATGATGGGATCGTTCGTCTTCATCTGCCGCAGGATGTCCACGGCGTTGCGAATCGGCGAGAGCGGGCTCCGGAGCTCATGGGACAGCAGCGCCATGAACTCCTCTTTGCTGCGGTTCGCATCAGCGAGACCGTCCGCCCGCTGGCGCTGCGTCTGCGCCGCCTCAGTCTCCGTGAGATCGTGCAGGACCCGTGCGAACGACCGCACCTGCTTGTCCTCATTGAGCAATGGCGTGACCGTGGCCCGACACCAGAACCGCGTCCCGTCCTTCCGCAACTGCCAGCAGTTGCTCTCCGCGTGGCCGTCTGTCAATGCGGTCTTGAGCTCGTGTTCGGGCAGTCCCGTCAGAACGTCTTCAGTCGAAAAGAAGCGGGAGAAGTGCTGCCCGATGATTTCGTGCGACTGATAGCCGAAGACGTGTTCTGCTCCGATGTTCCAGCAGATCAGGTGTCCGTCGAGTCCGATCAAAACGATGGCGTATTCCTTGGCGCCGGTCGCCAAGAGATCGAATCGCGCTCCCATTTCCTGTGAAGAAGCGTGCGCTGGATGGACTGGAGACATAGACTGCCCTCTGGAGAACCACGGTGATCTCGCCCGTGGCGAGATCCTCCGCACGGGGATGGGCAGATTGGTTAGGTGACCGTCACAGAGCGTCGCTGACGGCCAGATAAGAAAAGAGGCCATCCGGCCAACTTGCAGGATGAATTCTACCAAGTCAGACGGCGAAACGCGACGCGCAGGCCAGTCAGTATATACCGCGTGGGCGAGGCCAATAGCGAGAAGCGGAGCGACCGTCGTAGTGTTGCGGCCACAGATTCGTTCGGCTAGGCCGACACCGACATCAACTCTGCCAGCAGCTCTACCAGGACTTTCGGTTCCACCGGCTTGACGAGATGGCCGTTGAACCCTGCTTCTTTGGAGCGGCGCTTATCCTCGTCCTGACCCCAGCCGGTTAATGCGAGGATCCGCGCCTGCTTGCCCCATGCCTGCTCTCTGATGCGACGACAGGTGTCATAACCGTTGAGACGCGGCATGCCGATGTCGAGGAGGATCAACTCTGGTCGGAATGCTGTCGCAGCATCGACCGCTTCCAGGCCATCGTGGGCTGTGCGAACCTCATGACCCATCAGCTTGAGCATCATTGCCAACGTGCTCGCCGCATCGACGTTATCGTCCACCACCAGGATGCGACGTCCCGTCACGCGTTTCGAGTCAAATGCGTCATCCTCATCCCCTGGCTCCTGCATCAGCGACAGAGCGACCGGCAGGCGGAGAATGAACTCGCTTCCCATCCCATAGCCTTCACTGCGAGCCTCCACGCTGCCACCGTGCATTTCGATCAAGCGCTTCACGATCGTCAGGCCGACTCCCAGTCCACCTTGCGACTTCTCCAATGATCTGTCGACTTGCGTGAACAGGTCGAAGACCGTGGGCAGCATCTGTGCGGGAATTCCGACTCCCGTGTCCTTCACGCTGAATTCTGCCACTGGCCCCTCTCGCCGGACCGTGAGCCAGACGCGACTCCCCCGGTCGCTGAACTTCACGGCATTATTCAGCAGATTGCACAGTGCTTGGGCCATGCGTGTCTTGTCTGCGTCTAAGAAGACGTCTTCTTCAGGGAGCGCGACGGTGAGTTCATGATCCTGTTGCGCGAACATCCCCTCACAGAGCTCCAGCGCATTCGTCACAACGGCCGCCAGAGTGATCCGCTCTTTGCGGAGCTGCAGCTTACCCTGGCTGATTCGGCTCACATCCAGCAGATCATCGACGAGCCGAACCAAATGCTGCAGTTGCCGCTCCATCGTATTGCGCGAGTGCTCGATGGTGTTCCGGTCATTGCCGGCCATTCGAATGACTTGCAGGGCATTGCGGAGCGGCGCCAGCGGATTGCGGAGTTCATGCGCCAGCAGTGCAAGAAATTCATTATTGCGACGATCTTCTCCCTTCCGCGCCGTAATATCACGGGCGACTTTTGAGGCCCCGATGACCTTGCCGGACGCATTCTTGACCGGCGAAATGGTCAGCGACACGTCCACCCGAATGCCATCGTTGCGCAGGCGGACAGTCTCAAAGTGCTCGATGAATTCGCCGCGCTTGATGCGATTCATGATCGCCGGCAGTTCATCGGGGTGATCGGGAGGAACCAGGATCGACAGCGGCCGGCCGACAATCTCGTCCGCAGGATAGCCGTAGAGTCGTTCGGCCCCGCGATTCCAGCTGGCGATTTTCCCGTCCAGGGTCTGGCCGATGATCGCATCGTCCGACGACTCGACAATCGACGCCAGATAGAGGCGGGATTCCGTCGCCCGGCGCGCCTCCGTCACATCCCGGAAGACCAGTACGACACCAGTGATCTCGTCGCCCGGTCCGCGTATCGGGGCGCCGGAATCATCAATCGGTATCTCTCGCCCGTCCTGGGCGATCAGGACTGTATGATTCGCCAGGCCCACGATGGCGCCGTCCTGCAGGACCCGGGCAACCGGGGTCTCAACGGGTTGTCGCGTCTCCTCGTTGATGATGTTGAAGATCTGCTGCAGGGGTTTGCCTGTCGCTTCGGTTCGCTCCCAACCCGTGAGAGCGACCGCGACTGGATTCAGAAACGTGACGATGCCCTGCATGTCGGTCACAATCACGGCATCTCCAATGCTGGAGAGGGTGACGCGCAGCTCTTCACGCTGTCGTTGGATCTCCCGCCCCGCATCTTCTGACGCCTGACGCGCCGCCTCTTCCACCAGCAGCCGGTGTGCATTCTCTTCGGCCTGCTTGCGCTCGGTCAGATCTCTGGTGACTTTGGCGAATCCCCGCAGTGTCCTTCCCTCGTCGTACACGGGAGTGAGGACGACACTGGCCCAGAACGTCGAACCATCCTTGCGGACTCGCCATCCCTCATCTTCAAAATGTCCCTCGGCAGTCGCTCGTATGAGCTCCTCCGCGGGCCAGCCTCGCTGCAGGGCCTCCGGCGGATAGAAGCAGGAGAAGTGCCGACCGATGATCTCGTCGGCCGTATAGCCCTTGATCCGCTGTGCGCCAAGATTCCAGGTCGCGACATGCCCTAGCGGGTCGAGCATGAAGATGGCGTAATCCTGCACACCTTCGATCATCAGACGGAAGCGCTCTTCGCTGAGCCGTAGTTTCTCCTCGGCTTGCTTCCGATCCGTCAGGTCGCGAGTGATCTTCAAGAATCCACGGGGCTCGCCCGAATCGTCGCGCAGCGGTGTAATCACCACATTGGCCCAGAATCGGGTGCCATCTTTGCGGATTCGCCAGGCATCTTCCTCGAATCGACCTGTCGTCGTTGCCACGTCCAGTTCATGCGCGGGCCATCCGCTCGCCACGGATTCTTTGGAATAGAAGCGGGAGAAATGCTGGCCGATGATCTCTGCAGCCCGATATCCCTTGATACTTTCGGCCCCGGCATTCCAGGTCAGGATGATTCCCGTCGGGTCGAGCAGAAATATGGCATAATCGCGGACGTCTGCCACGACTCGCTCGAATTGCTCTTCGCGCTGCCGCAAGCCTTGCTCGGCCCGGTGTTGATCCAGGATCGCAGCTTCCGAAGTCGACCTTCCGATGGAATCCTTGGGCGCAGATCCTCGGAACAGGTTCCTTAGAAGCTTCAGCATGGGCACTCCCTGTCAGCCGTCGGTCCACTGTCACTCGCATGCGAGCGGGCAGGAATGGCAGTCGCCGGCGCACGGACCGACTCAAGAGTCCGGAGAAATTGCGATCCAAGGTTCAGACCGCGGAGTTCGGAACTCAACCCATCATCATGGCAGGCCCGTGCGAGCTAGCCATAGGGCCATTCACCGCAAAACGCCCGGGAAGGTACGCCCCCTTGCGAAAAGCCCGCCGCCGCAGCCAATGACGTTGAGTGCGCACGCATTTGGAACCGCCATATTTCGCTGTATTGACCGCAGGATGACATTCACTTCCACACCAGTTTCAGCGAGTCGATACAAGAGCAATAGAGCGTTCTCCTCGTGCGACTTGAGCTACTGACAGACTTAATGATGCCTGCTCGCCACTGCTCGCGTCCGGCCGATCAAGCGATATCAGAGGCGCCTGCCAGGCGACTCAAACCTCGGGCTTGACGAGGTGACAGTCGAATCCGGCGTCGCGCGATCGACTTCGATCCTCTTGGGCACCTCCGAGAGTTTTTTGAAGTCGCCCACTGGCCGTAGCCCTTCGGCTACAGCCGCCGCCCATCTCGTAGTCCAACCCATCGATACCGGCGAATGACGGAAGCCCAGGTCGATGTTGCGTTGCCGCGAGGGCGAAAGGAGTCCACGATAAGGACACTGGCGCAATTCGGGTCGTCTTTTCCCGGACCTTCCGCGAATGAAGGACGGTCGGTACGATCACGCTGGTGAACCGCGAACAGCGAGAGCGGGCGCACTTCCACGCGGATCAGCAATCCGCGCGCTGAAAACTGCAACTCTGATTCGTCCCGTCAGTCTTCGTCTTCACGTCCACGTTACCCAAACCGAATCTGCATTGCGCTGATGGTGCCGGCTGCGATCCCGCGATCGCCAGCGGGCCAATCTAATTGCATTGTGATTTGTTGTTCGTCACGTCGCGACTCTGAGTACGCAGTTCTGCCAAACCAGCGTAGCTTCAACCGCGAACATCCGCGGCCTGACGCCGCACGTTGTCTGATGCGCGCAGAGCGGGCGCGGGTGCGTTCGGACTCTAGGGGAACGGTATGAAGAATTCCAAAGTGCTACTTGTGGTGAGTGTCGTGGTGCTGAGTGCGATACTGTTCGCCATCGGGCCATCCAGTCGCACCGCTGCCCAGCAGAAACCAGCGATTGGGACAGCCGCACAGCCGGCCGCAAGAGAGTCGTCGCCGAGTACTGCAGGACGATCCGAGGCGCCTCCGGGGTCGCCGGGCGCCACCGTGACGCTGGACGGAAAACAACTTCCGCCACCGCCGACAAAGTTTGGCGGCGTGATCAAGGAAGCCGCCGCGGATTCCCAACCGTACTGGCCGCCGCGCGTCGTGCCGCCAAAAGGCGCACCGAATGTGCTGCTGATCATGACCGATGACGCGGGCTATGGCGTGTCCAGCACCTTCGGAGGCGTCATTCCGACGCCCGTCATGGACCGCATCGCCAAGACAGGACTGCGTTATACGCAGTTCCACTCCGCTGCACTCTGCTCGCCGACGCGCGCCGCCCTGATCACCGGCTGCAACCATCACGCGGTCGGCTTCGGTGTCATTGGGGAGCTGTCCACGGGATTTCCGGGCTATGACTCGATCATCGGCCGGGACCATGCCACTGTCGGCAAGATCCTCAAGGAGAATGGCTATGCCACGTCGTGGTTCGGGAAGAATCACAACACGCCGGGCTTCCAGTACAGCGCGGCCGGTCCGTTCGACCAATGGCCGTCGGGGATGGGATTCGACTACTTCTACGGCTTCATGGGGGGCGAGACTGACCAATGGCAGCCGTACCTGTTCCGAGATCACACGCAGATCTTCCCGTGGATCGACAACCCTGACTACAACCTTACGACCGACCTGGCGGATGAGGCCATCAAGTACGTGCGGCAACTTGATGCAGCCGCGCCCGAGAAACCGTTCTTCCTCTATTACGTCCCCGGCGGAACCCACTCCCCTCACCAGCCGACTCAAGAGTGGATCGACAAGTTCGCCGGCAAGTTCGACATGGGTTGGAACAGGCTGCGGGACGAGATCTTCGCCAATCAGAAGCGACTTGCCGTGATCCCGGCGGATACCCAGTTGACCCCCTGGCCCGATGACCTGCCAAAGTGGGAGACGCTCAAGCCTGAAGAGCAGAAACTCTTCGCACGCCAGGCCGAGGTGTTTGCTGCCTATGCGGCCTACACGGATCATGAGATCGGTCGGGTGATCCAGTCGGTTGAGGACCTGGGAAAGCTCGACAACACGCTGATCATCTACATCTGCGGCGACAACGGCACCAGTCCCGAGGGAACGCTCGTCGGTACGCCCAATCAATACACGGCCTATAACGGCGTGCAGGAGGTGCCAGTCACCGCGCAGTTGATGGCCTCCGCCGCTTGGGGTTCGCAGGCGACATACCCGCACATGGCGGTCGGTTGGACCTGGGCGTTCGGCACCCCCTTCAAGTGGACCAAGCAGGTCGCTTCCCACTTTGGCGGCACACGCCAGGGAATGTGCGTTTCCTGGCCGGAGCGGATCAAGGATGCGGGCGGCATCCGCAGTCAGTTCCACCACATGATTGACATCGTGCCGACGATCCTGGAAGTCACCGGCATTTCAGCGCCGCAGACGGTGGACGGCATTGCGCAACAGCCGATCGAGGGGGTTAGCCTGGCGTACACCTTCGACAAGACGAACGTTGACGCGCCGTCGGCTCGCAAGACCCAGTATTTTGAGATCGTCGGCAATCGCGGGATCTACCACGAGGGCTGGTACGCCTGCACGACCCCTCCGGAACCCCCGTGGAAGATGGACGTGGCAATGCCCGCCATGGACCAGTATCAGTGGGAACTTTACAACCTCGCCGAGGACTATTCGCAGGCCAACGATCTCGCTGGCAAGATGCCAGACAAGCTGAAGGAAATGCAGCAACTGTTCCTGGATGAGGCGGCGAAATACGACGTGCTGCCACTGGACAATCGCCAGTTCGCACGCGCTCTCACGCCCCGGCCGAGCGCGACAGCGGGACAGACCGTCTTCACCTACTCCGGTGAGATGCCCGGCATTCCCACTGGCAACGCGCCCAACATCCTGACCAAGTCCTTCACGATCACGGCGGAAGTCGAGATTCCCAGCGGCGGCGGCGAGGGAATGATCGTCACCGAAGGGGGTCGTTTCGGAGGCTACGGCCTGTACCTGCATCAGGGAAAGCCGGTGTTCACTTACAACTTCCTGGCACTGGAGCGGTTCCGCTGGGAGGGCGCGGAGGCGCTCGCGGCGGGCAAGCATATCATTGAGTTCGACTTCACTTACGATGGCCCCGGCGTCGCCAAAGGGGGAACCGGCGTGCTGAAGGTGGATGGCGCCGAAGTCGCGAGTCGGAAGATACCGCACACGGTGGCGTTTCTGTTCCCGGCTGACGAAACCCTCGATATCGGCGTGGACACGCGCACCGGTGTGGATGACAAGGACTACCAAGTGCCGTTCCGTTTCAGTGGCAAGCTCAACAAGGTGACAATTGAGCTTGGGCCTCCGCAGATGGTCGCCGCGGATCAACGTGCGAATCCGGGAGGAGTGGCCCGATCAGGAGAGTAAACAGACAACCGGCAGGAGTTCTTGATCCCTGGAATGCCGGCGTGTTTCCGATGTCAACGGGCGCGGAACGTGAGAAGTCTGTTCGTGGTCACGGCGGTGATTGAACTCGGGGCCGGATTGGCGCTTCTGTCCTTTGCGCCAGCCTTTGCGGAGCTGCTGCTGGGTTCACCGCTGGAGTCGTCGATTGCCATCATCGTTGCGCGCGTCGGCGGAGCCGGATTGCTGTCTTTGAGCATCGCCTGCTGGTTGGCGCGCGATGACGGGCAGAGCCGCGCGGCCCGCGGCTTGGCGGCCGCGGTGCTGCTGTACAACACGCTGGCCGTCGGCGTCCTGGCATTCGCGGGAATTGTTGAGGGACTGCGCGGCCTGGCACTATGGCCGGTGGTAATGCTCCACGCAGCGATGGCCGTTTGGTGTGCTGCGTGTCTGCGTCGCACTGGTCTTTGAGCCGCAGGGGCAGGGATTCAGCACTGAGTGGAGAGAATTGCACCTCGGCCACCGGAGCTTGATTCGCGTTCCGACCAGGTTCCGACCTGGCGTGCTCGATTCTGCCCGGCGGCTACTCGACGGTGAATCCCCGAAAACGAGCCGCAGCTAGGCTTTGAGCATCGAGTACGATCGAGCAGAATGCCTGTCCTGAAAACTCATAAGCCTTGGAGACAATCCTTGGAATCGCGCGGTCGAATTCGCAGCACCGAGTCGGCATAAGCCGGTAGAGACCACTGGCTTGCGCGGCTTGACCTTTCTGAGAGTTGTGGACCCACGGATGGCCGTTCCGACTGTAGATCTGTGGGGACAATCCGTGGGTCACGGCACGCCGCCGGACCCCACAGTGCATGCCCGAGCCTGAGCCGCCCTGTAGTTCACTGCATCGGATTAAAATCCGACGGCCCCTGTTAAGTCCGCGCGGCTTTTTGCACTGAGCTACGGGGCTGCCGCCGCAGACGACGGGTGATGAAATTTAGTTGCCGAGATTGGGCACGAACAGTTGTTCCCCGAACTTGTCGACCCCGAAAGCTCCAATCATTCGCTGGCCTTCCTCGGAGAGCAGGAATTCTGCCAGCTTCACGGCCTCGCTGCTGCGAACGTGCGGGTGCTTTTGAGTGTCGATTGTGATGACGGAGTACTGATTCCGTAGCAACGGATCGCCTTCAAAGAGCACCATCAAAGCGACGTGCTCTTTCAGAGTGAGGTACGTCGCACGATCGCTCAGGACATAGGCATGCATCTCGTTGGCCATGCGCAGCGCCTGTGACATTCCGGCACCTGCGCTGATGTACCAGTCGCCAGCCGGCTCGATCTCTGCCTTCTCCCAGACCTGCACCTCCCGCTGATGAGTGCCCGACTCGTCGCCACGCGACACAAACCGACTCTGCGTTTCCGCGATGGCCTTGAATGCGTCCGCGACATTTGACGCGGCTCGAATACTCGCCGGATCATCCTCCGGCCCCAGTACGATGAACTCGTTGTGCATCACTGGCTGTCGGCTGCTGCCCCACCCTTGCGTCATGAACTCTTCTTCAGCACGGGGTGAATGCGTGAGCAGAATGTCGGCATCGCCGTTTCGTGCTAGCTCCATAGCCTGACCGCTTCCGACCGCGACGACATTGACCTTTATTCCGGTCGCGGATGTGAACGCCGGCAAAAGCTTGTCGAGGAGCCCGCTATCCTGCGTGCTCGTTGTGGTGGCAAGCGTGATTTCAGCCGGCGGTGCTGAAGTCCGACTTGCGCATCCGTTCGCCAGTGCTGTCGAGACAGCCAGGAACGCCACCAGTGCTGCCTGTCGATCAATACACCATCCTGCCCTCGACAAATTCCTTCGTGCGCTGATCGCTGGGGTTCTCGAAGAATTTCTGCGCATGAGCCGTTTCAACGATAGTTCCATTGAGCAACAATCCGATTCGAGTGGCGACGCGGCGGGCCTGGAAAAGATTGTGGCTCGCCCACACAACTGTCATTCCGGTCCGCTGCTGCACTTCGCTGATGACCCCCTCGACCCGTCCCACATTCGCCGGGTCGAGATGCGCTGTCGGCTCGTCCAGCAATAGAACATCGGGCTCGATTACAAGTGCCCGAGCCAGTGCAACCAACTGCAACTGGCCGCCAGACAACGACCGCGCTTCCTGGTCGGCAATCTGTGTCAGCCCGAGACGATCGAGTATCGAGTTTGAGCGTTCGGCAATCGAAGTGCCTCGCCGCACTCTGAGGCCGTATTCGACGTTGTATCGAACCGTTCCCCTGAGGGGTAATGGACGCTGCGGAACGGTGGCAATCTGCCGCAGCAACGCTCCAGGGATCACGCTGTGATCGAGTCGCTGCTGCCTGAAGTTAACTTGACCGGCGGACGGTGAATCGAGACACGACAAAAGCCTCAGCAATGTGCTCTTCCCCGATCCTGTCGGGCCAAGAAGGCACAACGTCTCCCCCGTCTCAACATGGAGCACGTCCACCTTCAGCCTGAATGCACCGAGATGCTTCTCGACACCGGCCAGTTCGAAGAGTCGCTGTCCATTCATGAAGCGACTCGCCACTGGTAGCGGACGATCGCAACGTTCGTCACGAGCGCAATCGTGAGCAGTACTCCACCGAGCAGCAACGCCAGTCCGACATTGCCCTTATTGGTCTCCAGTACAATTGCCGTCGTCAGCACCCGTGTCCGGTCTTCGATATTTCCGCCCACGAGCCAGACCGCTCCCACTTCGGACAAACTTCGACCGAAGGCCGAAGCAACTGCTAGTAGGACACCGGACCGCGCTTCGCGCACAACACTCCAGGCCGCCTGTCGCTGAGTCGCACCAATGGCGCGCAATTGCCATCGGAGTTCGTGCGGTACAGCCGCCACGGCTGCTGACGTGATCCCGACGACAAATGGAAGATCCAGGATGATCTGCGCCAGAATCATCGCACGCGGCGAAAACAGCCAGCCCAGGCTGCCCAAGGGGCCACTGCGCGAGAGCAGCAAGTAGACGCCAAGTCCCACCACCACTGGGGGGAGCGCCATGCCTGTGTGCACCGCTGCCAGAAGCAGTCGCTTCCCGGCAACGTCGCGCAACCCCAGCCATACTCCCAGCGGTATCCCGATCATCGACGAAGCCAACACTGCCGCTGACGTCACGAAGATTGAAAGCTGCAGGATCGGCCAAAGGTCCTCAAGATTGGCCATTCGAAGATACCCCGAGTGCGAAAGACGTCGAACGATGATTCGCAGCTTATCGTGACATCGAAAGACCGTGAATCGAACTGGCGATCAGGAGCGACGACCTATGATCGTCGGTCCGACGGGCGGCGCACACCCTGGCGGCCAGATAGACGTTGCAGACTGGCTGACAATCATTGAAGATCGTCATTCTCCGATGGCTACGTATCCGGTCACCGGGTGCACGGATGTGCCAATGCACTTGCTGGGTCAAAACGCGAACGCTGTATCGCTGAAGACGACACAACGAGCGAACAGAATGTTACCGGCCGTTGCACATTCGCCGCGCAATGTACATCGACGGGCAAACCTGGCATTGCGGATGCTCCTCGGTCTCCTGCTTGTGTCCGCCATTGTCATTGCCCTGTTGCTGCTCGGAAGCCCTGTCCGGCAGAAGAGAGAGGACCAGCGCCAACGGTTATTCATGCACACGGCTGCGGGCCTCCGAGGTCCCGTGGAGAAGATCGCAGCCCAGTATGAACAGGAGTACGGAATCGCAGTCGATTTGCAGTTTGGTGGTTCCAATACGCTGCTGAACCAACTGCAGATCAACAAATTCGACACCGCTGATCTGCTGCTGGCTGCGGATGACTTCTACACGACTCAAGCCGTATCGCTGGGATTGGCGGCCGAGGTGTTGCCCATCGCAACGCAGCGGCCCGTCATCGCTGTGCGGAACGACTCTACGCTCACCATCGCCACGCTCGACGATCTCCTCAATGACTCCGTGCGAGTCTCCATTCCCGACCCCGACCAGACCGCTTGTGGCAAGGCCGTCAAGGAAGCCTTGGAGGCAATCACCATTGATGGAACGACGCTTTGGTCGAAGCTCCGCGACCACGTCACTGCTCACGGCGTCTTCAAGCCGACGGTGAACGATGTTGCGACGGATGTGACGCTCGGCGCAGTCGACGCCGGAATCGTCTGGGATTCTACAGTTGCGATTCTTGGCAATCGCGACGAGCTCAAGCCGATCATCATTCCCGCCTTCGACACAAAGCTGGAAACTGTCAGCTTGGCGATTCTGAAGTCGTCGAAGCAGCCGACGGAAGCTCTGCGATTTGGCAGGTACCTTGCCGCCAAGGATCGGGGATTACTGGTCTTTGAAGAGTTCGGAATGCAGGCAGTCGAAGGCGAGTCGTGGACAGAAGGCAAGCCGACGCACACGGACTGATGCGCATTGTGGGGCGCTGATCAGCGAGCATCAGGGTCCCCACCATCGAGCGGATTTTGATCCCGGCCACGAGCGCCGTTCCGACCAGGTTCCGACCTGGCGTGCTCGATTCTGCCCGGCCGCTGCTCGACGCTAAATCGCGGAATTCCAGTCCCTGTTAGGCTTTGAGCATCGAGTACGATCGAGCAGAATGCCTGTCCTGAAAACTCATAATCCGTTGGTTCTGGGTTCGAGTCCCAGCAGCCCCACTTCGCAATCACTCGCAACGCGTGTCCGTTGAGCAGCCTAGTTCTCAGTAGTTCAGGCTTTCGTCGGCAACTCGCGCTGCTGTGATCGCTGCCTTGCGTACCTTCTGACCATTGAACATGCAGGTTGTTGACTGCGATGAAGTTCAAAAAAATCGATCCAGCACTGATGCGCGTCGTGCAGGATTATGATGAAGAGGGAGCGGAGGGGCTTGTGCGACACGTCCGTTCGCTGGGACTGGCCCACGCCGACGCGCACTCTCCCAAGCCGGCCAGCGCGGTCGTCTTCCTCCACTGCTCGCCCAGCGTCGACCTGTCTGCATACGATCAGGCGGGTGTTGTCGTCAATCAGCCGAGCGGCAAAATCCGTACCGCCCTGGTGCCCTTGGCTGCGATCGATACCTTGTCCGAGAACTCGAAAATCAAGCGGATCGTCGCCAGCCGCAGGCTGCGGCCGCTGATGGACGTGGCCGCCAAGAAAGTTAAGCTGCTCGCGTTTCGCACCGCCCATGAACTCTCGGGAGCTAATGTCGTAGTCGGCATTGTCGACACGGGCATCGACTCGACCCATGCCGACTTTGCCGGCCGCATCAACCGCATTTGGGATCAGACGGTCAGTGGACCGGGCGTCGCCGAAGGCGCCTACGGCGTCGAACTCACGGGGACCGCGCTGACCGTCTCGCAAGACGAGGACGGCCACGGCACGCATGTCGCGGGCATGGCCGCTGGCGCCGGTCCGAAGTATCAGGGTGTGGCGCCACGGGCGACGCTCGTGATTGTGAAGACCGATTTTCAAGATGCGCACATTGCCGACGGCATCAGGTACGTCTTCCGTGTCGCCGGCGATTTGGGAATGCCGGCCGTCGTCAATCTCAGCTTAGGGGGACACTCCGACGCTCACGACGGCTCGGATTCGTTGAGTCAGACGATCGAGGAGCAGAGCGCCAAAGGACGGATCGTTTGCTGCGCGGCGGGCAACGAAGGCAACGACAATATTCACGCCCAAGTCAAGTTGGGGGCTGTCAGCCAAGAGATCCGCTTTCAGGTGCCGCGCAATTCGGTCGGATTGGCGGAACTCAACGGCTGGTATCCCGGCACCGGAAGAATTGAAATCGCCGTGCGGGGTTCAGGGCCAAGCGGGCTCGTCACGCCGTTTCAGAAAGTCATCGCGACGGGCAACTTCAGCAAAACCTATACGCTCGGTAACGCGCGGATCAGAATCCAGACGCCTGGGCCCGATCCGGACAACGGAGACATCAACTTTCGAGTTGCGATACGCAATGTCGCGACCAGCTCCAGCGTGCCCAGCGGGATCTGGCGGCTGTTGATCCGTAACACCACCGGAGCGACCGGCACGCTGCACATCTGGAGCCTTGACGACCAGGACGCGCCGCAAGTTTTTTTCACCGGCGATGAAGCCACCGACTCGCACAAGATCGGTTCGCCCGGTTGCGCCAAGCAGGCTGTCACCGTTGCCGCGTTCACAACGCGCAATGCGTGGACCGACCGAACGGGCGCGGAGCAGGGGGTCGAAATGGAACTCAACGCAATTTGCGACTTCAGCAGCGAAGGTCCGCTGCGCGACGGAACGAGAAAGCCCGACGTTGCCGCGCCAGGAGCGATGATCATTTCGTGCCTGTCCTCCCATTCGCAACCGGAAAAAGAGTATCGGATCGACGACACGTATCTGGCAGAGGCTGGCACTAGCATGGCGTGTCCATTTGCCGTGGGCCTCGTCGCATTGCTGCTCGAGCGCAAGGCAACGCTTGACGCTAAAGCGGTAAAGAAGCTTCTCAAAGATAACAGCGCCATCCCCGGCAAGCCGGCCGGGGCCTTCGATTCAAAGTGGGGGTTCGGCCTGATCAACGCCAAGGACTTGTAGCCCGACAACTTGCGTGAGCTGCTCGCGATGCTGTTGCTGCCGTTGCCTCCGGTCTAGAATTGACGGGGGCAGGGCACAACTGCCCCGTGAAGGGAATGGCGATGGACTACAGCAAGATCGATGCGCCTCTGGGCGAAGCCCTTGGTGAGACCGATGCCAAGGACGATCCTAATCTGACAGTATTTATCCACGCCAATCGCGGGCTGGACGAGCACGAGATCAGGGAGCTGGCCGGACTCGGCGTCGAATGCGGCAAGCGTGGTCAGCGTATCATCACCGCTACGTTGTCCCCCGCCGCGGTCCAAAAGCTCAGCCGAAAACCCTGGGTCCGGTCCATTCGCCTTTCGCAGAAGCTGCGCCCGCTGGAGTAGCGCTGTTTTGCATTTACCCGCGAAGATGACGGCTTATGGACAATGCGGCCATTCGGCACGAATACCATGCCCTGCTGCTAGAGCTCGAACGATTGCGTTTGGTGCGATCCGAGGACTCTGATCCCACGTGCCGAGAGACAGAACTCGAGGCGCGCCGTGCCGTTCTTCAGCCTCGTTATTTTTCTTGGCTGCAAAAGCAGAAGGTGCCCGCAGATTGGACGCTGCGTGACAGTCGCAGAATCTGATCCGTTTGCCGGAAGCTTGAGCGTGGATTTTGGCGATACTTGCGCGCGCCGGTCACATCGACCGGCGTGGGCATCTATCGAGAACATTCGGGCGTCTGACGTTGATGCGCCGTTCCGATCAGGTTCCGACCTGGCGTGCTCGATTCTGCCCAGCGGCTGCTCGACGCTGAATCCTCGCAAACGAGTCGCAGCGAGGCTTTGAGCATCGAGTACGATCGAGCAGTATGCCTGTCCTGAAAACTTATAATCCGTTGGTTCTGGGTTCGAGTCCCAGCAGCCCCATTTTTAGGCTTGGTTTGATGCTTCTGCTGCTCGACAACTACGACAGCTTTGTTCACAACCTCGCCCGGTACGTCGAAGAACTGGGTTGTGCGACCCAGGTTGTGCGCAGCGATGCGGTGACGGTGGCTGAGATCGAGCGAATGCGGCCACGGGCGCTCATTCTGTCGCCCGGGCCGTGCACGCCGAATGAGGCTGGGGTGTGCATCGAGGTTGTTCGGCAGTTGGGGGCGCGGATCCCCATGCTGGGCGTGTGCCTTGGTCATCAGGCGATCGCCGCGGCGTTGGGAGGGGATGTGATTCGCGCGCCGGAGCCGGTGCACGGTCGCACATCGGTCATTGAGCATGAGGGGGACGGACTGTTCGCTGGACTTCCGCGTCCGTTGCGGGCGACGCGTTACCACTCGCTGATCGCTGATGAACCCGGCCTGCCCTCCGAATTGCGGGTGACGGCGCACAGTGCCGACGGACTGGTGATGGCGCTCGCGCATCGCGCCTGGCCGGTGTACGGCGTGCAGTTTCATCCGGAGTCGATCCTCACGCAGTCGGGACATCAACTGCTGGCGAACTTTCTGAACCTCGCGGGAATCGGGGCGACTGTTCCCGCAAGCACGGAGCGACGGGAACGGGAGCCGTCCGCAGACTTCTACGCGCAGCCGGTCGAAGCGCCGTTGCCGTTGCCGCGGGTGTGATCGGCGCCTGTGAGGGATTACGGGTTCTTTTTGGCAGCGGCCACCTCGCGCTCGTGCGCGGCCACTCCCAGCGGGGCAAGCGGGACGGTCTCGGCATCGAGCAGAGTGCGCATCGCTCCGACGAGGACCGCTTCCGAGCCGGGAGCGACGAGCGAGGCGCCTTCCGATGTTTCGTAGCCTCCTTCGTCGTACGCGATGTCGGTGCCGATGTACCACGGCGCGTAGTCGCCGTAGGCCGCCGTGCAGACGAACAGGTCCGGCCGCAGTTCCTGCGCCGCCAACTGGTATTCGACGAACAACTCTCCCGGCATGTGCAGCACGCGAGCCTGGCCGAGGGTGAGACAGCCGACGTCGATTGTGTCACCGGCCTGGCACCGGCGCAGCCATGCCAGCCAGGCTGCCGCGTAGAACCGGTTTCGCGCCGGCTGCGACTCATCGTTGATCTTCGCGATGAGGTCCGGCTCTTTCAGATACCTGGCCGGAGGGAGCGCGACCGGCGCGGTTCTCCAACCCACTTCCCCAGCGCTGATCGGCACTCGGTCGGTCTGCTGCCAGGCCAGTTCCATGCCGGCCGCCATCCGGTCGGCCAGCACCTGGCGGTTCTCATGGGCTCCGTCGTTGTACTTGCCGGCTCCAATGTTGCCTCCCGCTCCGTCGAAGTGGACATGCAGCACGCCCGTGGCCGCCTGCCGCGCGTTGCGGGCCAGTCCGGGAAAGTCCGGTGTCGCCTGCCCGGTGCGGTAGTAGCTCTGTGGATGCGTCGCGTAATACGTGAGCGCGACAAGCCGCTGGTCGCCGTTCCAGAACGTGATCATCTTCACCAGCGGGTCGATCGTGCCTTCCGGGGCCGCTCTCACGGCGGCGTCGGTGGTGGCCGTCCAGCGCACGTGGGCGACTTTGCCGTCCGGTCCCAGGATCCGGCGGTTGGAAGCGACCTGCTCGACTTTGCCAGCCGAGAAGCTGACATGCGTGACCGTCAGCGGCTCCGCGACTGACTTGCGAATCGCATCGGATGCGCGACGCAGAACGTCGCGAAGAAACAACGTGTCCTGAAACTGTGAGTTGATCCCGACGCCGGCCGTCAGTGCGTCCATCGAGAAGTCGCACCAAGGCGCATCGTGCTGATGCAGCGTGTGCACGGCGACCCGCTCTGCAGTCGTCCCCGCCGCGTCGGCGAGTTTTTCACGGAACTCGCGGTTGCCGTCGTTGCCGATGCCAATCCAGTCGACCGCACACAGGACGATCGGCGCTTCGTCTCCCAGCAGGACAATCCCGCGACACGCGAGCGGGGTCGTGACTTCCTTCGTCGGGTCGTACGCCATCGGGCTGCCGATCGGCGGCGACGCATCGACGTCGAAGGTCGCGATCCGCAGCGGCTCCGCCCCGAACGCCGCCAGACCCGTAGCGAGCACCCAACTTGCAACCAACGTGAATACAACTTTGGACATGCGAACTTTCATCCGTTCACGACTTACGGCTCACCTGATGAACTTCACTCCCTACAGACTCGCCACTCCATCCAGACTCTTCCAGCAATACCACGCCGCGATGCTCGCATACGGCCGCCACGGTTCGGCAATGGCGAACGACTGCTCTTTGTCCGGGAGGTCCGGCAGGTCGTACAGTTTCTTGATCGCCGCTCGCACACCATAGTCGCCGTGCGGGAAGACGTCGGGCCGACCGAGCGAGAAGATCAGGAACATCTGGGCCGTCCAGACGCCGATCCCTTTCACCTGGATCAGTTCCTCAATGACCTCGTCGTCGGTCATCCGGTGCGCGCGGCGGAGACGGACCCGGCCATCCGCGACGTGCGCCGCGAGATCGTGGATGTAGCTCGCTTTCTGTGGCGACAGTCCTAGCGCGCGCAACTGTTCAATGGGGATCGCCGCGACAATTTCGGGCGTCAGCCGCTTTGGGCGGATCGATTCCAGCAGGCGTTTGCCGATGGCTCGCGCCGCCTTGCCGGAAATCTGCTGCGCGATGATCGACCCGACCAGCGCCTGGAACCGGTTCTTTTCCAGCTTCATGGTGACCGGGCCGACGCGCGCAATCACCGGCCGCAGGACAGGGTCCCGCCGCCGCAGATGCCGCATCGCTTTCGTTACGAGTTCCGGATCAAACGGCATGAATCATCACCACGGGTTCGTTTCGACCACGATAGCAAACTTCGAGCGGATGCACGCGTCGGTTGCCGCATGGGGCTCACAGGACCATTCTGAGTTGCCTGGTTTCTCCAGAGCAACTTTGCAACTTTGCGCGCGCCTAAGTTGCTCATGTTGCTGCAAAGTTACTGCAAAGTTGCTCTGCGGGGTCTGGAGAGACTGCAGTAGCGGTCCGGTGAAGAGAGTCGTTCGACAGCGGACTTCCGTATTGAGGAAGAGGGTTGCGCTGTAGTGCTTCGACAGTCCCGGAGTTGAAAGCGAGCCACTGGGAAATAGTGTTCGCCCCACTGCGATCGCCACGACCATCGCTTCGCGAAGGTCGTGCCACCCTGGAGTGCTGAACCGAAATGTCGCGTCGCAACGCCTGTAGCCAGTGCCCACGGGTCGGAGTAGGATGCTGTGTCGGGTCGATTTGAGGTCATCGGCGTGTCGCGACGCCGGCCGGAGAAGGCATGTCAGGCAGGCGCCGCGGATTTACACTCGTCGAACTGCTGGTCGTCATTGCGATCGTCGGGATCCTGATGGCGCTAGTGCTGCCGGCCGTCCAGAAGGCGCGCGAGCACGCCCGCCAGACGAGCTGCCGTAATAATCTGAAGCAGATCGGCCTCGCGCTCCATAACTATCACAGCGCGCATCGGCTGCTTCCGCCCAGCAGCACCAGCGACGTGGAGCAGGGGGGCTGGATCGCCGTTCCGACGTCGCGGCACATTCACAGCTGGTCGAGCCTGATCCTGCCGTACATCGATCAGATTCCGCTGCACGACCAGATCAACTTCAACCTGTCGTCGATGGCGCCGGTCAACCTGCTGGTCGGTGAGATGCTGCCGCCTGCGTACCGCTGCCCGGCCTACTCCGGACAGAAGTTCAGCATCGACGAAAACTACACGCGCCTGTCTCTCCGCTGCGCCATCACCAACTATGCCGCGATGGGTTCGTCCGACGTCGGCCATCTCTACGGAGTCAACTCGCACCTGCTGGTTCCCGACGGCACGATGTTTCCTCTGTCCAGCACCGCGCTAGAGGCCATCACCGACGGAACCAGCCAGACAGTCATTGTCTGTGAGACCCGTGAGGAAGAGATGATGGTCTGGATGGACGGCGGCACCGCGGCGCTGGTCGCGCGGCCATATGATGAAGGAAACCCGCCGACGTACGGCAAGCGGCGGGTCTCGCTCAACTACCGGCCGTACTTCACATATGAGAATCCGTCCTCGGAATACGGACCGTCGAGCATGCATCCGGGGGGTGGTCTGCATCTGCTGGGGGATGGCGCCGTGCGGTTCATATCCGAGAACATCGACGAGCGGGTCTACGTCGCGCTGTCAACGTTCGCCGGCAAGGAACAGGTCGACAAGTTCTGACAGTGCATCGATGCGCCCGCCGGCTCAGACAATCCTCGCTCACATCGTCGTGCTCCCGCTGTTGGCCGTTGTCGCCGGCTGCGGTGCTGGTGATCCCGTTGCGGAGCGCATCGCTCAGCTCGCTGATCCAAACTACGACGTGCGGATTGCCGCGGCCGACGCGCTGCGCGACATTGGAACACCGGCCGCCGCCGCGGTTCCGGCGCTGCAGAAGGCGCTCGCGGACCGGCACCCCACACTGCGCCAGGCCTCGGCCCGGGCGCTGGGACAGATCGGCGATAAGTCCGCGTCGGTCATCAGCGCACTGCGACAATCACTGCAGGATCCCGAAGTGTCGGTCCAGCTGGCCGCTGCATGGTCGCTTCATAAGCTCGACCCGGAGGGAAAGCATCACATCGCGGTGTTCAAACGCGCGATGGAGTCGGGTGAAGGAGGAACGATTGTCGCCGTGGGCAACCTCGGTCCCAGCGCCGACTGGGCGGTCCCGACGCTGACGAAGCTGCTCGGCGATCATCGGCCCGGCGTCCGGCGACTTTCCGCGGAAGCATTGGCGAAAATCGGTCCCGATGCGGCGGCCAAAGCCGCCTTGGAGCAGCGTGCGAAGCGCGACCCCGACGACCGCGTCCGTGAAGCAGCGTCTGCGGCGTTGAAATAAGCCGTAGCGCGACCTTTCGCTTTTTACTCCCTGTGTGCAGTTTCAGAGAATTCTCGGCATACCGCGCCAGCAAATTCGCAATCGGGAATCGAGAGACCGTTCGCCCCCTTCCCCGGTCCTCCCCTCGAAACGGGGGGAGGGAGAATTCGTTTGGGGGCGTCGACCGGGGGTTCCGCTTCGCTCGCCTGTCGGCTCGCTGCGCTTCACCCCCGGCTACATTCTGTCGCCCCTCCGGGGCTGGCGGTTTCCGAAGAGGGGGCGAACGTTCAAGCACGCATTCGCTATGACGAATTGTGTGGCTGGGGTCGATCTGCCGAATCGTCGCGCTGAACATGCTCCACGCGTCGCCGGCAGATCGACCAGCGTAGGCCAACCTGCGATCGCTGGGGGCTCCGCTGCGCTCCGACCCCAGCCACACAAATTGATCTGCGTCGATCCCTCAGATCTGCATCATCTGCGTTCCATCGCCCGCGCGAGAAACGCCGCAACGGCGTCGCCGATCTCGTCCGCCGCCACGTACATCATGTCGTTATGCCCGGCGTCCGGCAGTTCCAGAAACTGCTTGGGAACTCCATTGCGGGACGAACCCGGGGCAGCGTCAAAGAGTTGTTTCCCCTGCTCGAACGGCACGATCTGGTCCTGGTGGCCGTGGACTATCAGCAGCGGGCATGTCACGCTTGGAATTCGCTCGAGCGACGGGTAACGGTCAATCAGCACCCAGCGGACCGGCAGCCAGGGATAGTGATACGACCCGGCATCGGCCAGAGATGTGAACGTGCAGCGGAGGATCAGACCACCGGGGATCGTCCCTTGAGTGCACAGCTGGTGTGCGAGTCCGGTCGCCACGCCGCCGCCGAGTGATTCGCCCCAGATCACGATCTGCTCCGGCCGCGCGCCCAGTGTCTCGACGGCATAGTCCCACGCGCCGCGTGCGTCGTCGGAGATATCCGCTTCATTCGGCTTGCCCGGATTTCCGGCATAGCCGCGGTAGTCGAAGTACAGGACGTGACAACCCAGCGACGTCAGTTGGCGGATCTCTTTGAGCCGGTAACTGCGATTGCCGCCATTGCCAGGGAAGTAGATCACCAGCGGATGCGGATCGTCGGACGGCAGTTTCTCGACCGCGTCCATACCGTCGGGCGCGATGAACCAGCCGTGCAGCGTGAGACCGTCGCGCGTCGAACGGGTCACCTCGCGCAGCTGACCGTTGAAAAACCCGGCCTCATTGGCGATGGCCGGAGTACGGTCCGGCAGGTAGATCAGCGTCCGCTGGAAGAAGGCAAGCATTACGATGACGAACAGGTAGGGAACAACGGCGTAGCAGGCGAGGCGGTAGTAGAGCCGTTTGCGGGGCGACTTTGAACTGGCAACGACCGACGGGGCAGGGGATTCAGCGGACATGGCGGTTCTTGCGCAATGCGACAGCGTGCCGCCTCGTGAACGGCAGAGTATGATACGCGGCCCGTTGCCGCTGCAACGGGACGAAATCTCCGTTGGCCAACCGAGCGGCGGGGGAAAG
>JADMIO011246881.1_pt1 | contig 43204 bp, 57 predicted proteins | sample 8958161 | NCBI WGS metagenome assembly JADMIO01 (sample SAMN16585339, study PRJNA669376) | soil metagenome | isolation source: Crop rotation soil | place: USA: Cullars Rotation, Alabama | collected 2011
GCCGCGACTTCAAGTCACGTGAATTCCAAGCTTCGGATCCCACTGTGCTGGAAAGGGTGGACCTGGTGCTTACCGGTTCCACGGCCCCGTCCATCAGCATCACCATCACGCTGGCCGGCGGGCTGCGCAGCTCCTCCGAGATCTCCGACATCAGCGGCCTGCAAACCGCCCTCAACACCAAGGCCACCGGCTACACCGTGCCGATCAACGCCGCCCTCTACGTCGCTCCCGCCGATGCCGCCACCGTTTACTGGGGGATTCATAACAAAGCCCCATCCGCCACCGCGGCGACGTCCAAGATTTATTTCCGGGCCGCGGGCACCATCTCGATCGCGGAGATTTACACCTACGCCACCACCGCCGGCACTGCCGAGGCGTGGAGCCTCTACATCCGCAAAAACGACACCACCGATTACCTGATCGGCTCCCAATCCCTCGCCACCAACGAGCGGGTCTGGGCCAACACCGCCCAGGCCGTGCCCGTGGTCGCCGGCGATTACGTCGAAATCAAAAGCGTCAATCCCACCTGGGCCACCAACCCCGGCGGCGTCTCCATCGGCGGCTACCTCTACGTCACGCCCTAACATGAAGCCCCTCGCCATCCTCCTGGCGCTCTGTGTGCCGCTCCCCGCCGGCACCGTCACCCTCGGCTGGATCGCCCAGCCGGGCATCCACTTCCACGTCTGGAAAGCCTCCGCGCTACTCACCACCAACCAGGCCACCATCGAACTCCCCGACACCGGCCTCCATGACATCCGCGTCACCGCCTTCAAACCCACCACCTATGGCGAGTCGCCACCCGCCGAGATCCAGCTCGAAGCCATCCGCATCGAAGGCACCGAGGATCTAACACACTGGTCCACGCTCTTCGTCAAATACCGCGCCCGCACCCCCAAATACTTCATCCGCTGGACCCCAGCCACACCCGCACCATGAGCAAAGACGAACTGATCGACCTCGCCGAGCAAACCACCCCGCAGTCCGTGCAGATCCCGCCCACCTGGACCGGCCTCGTCGTGTGGGCCATCTCCAAGTGGGGCGTGGGCATCGTCGGTTTCCTCATGGTCATCCCCCTCTATCAGGACCTCAAGGCGTCCAACGAGAAGATGGCCACCCTCAGCGGGGCCAACATCCAAGTCCTTCAAGCCCTCGCCCAGAAGGTCGAGGACGGCAACCAGCGCACCAGCCGCCTGGAAGATGCCATCCGCCGGCTGGAAACCTCCAAGCCATGAAACCTTACCTCTGCCTCGCCCTGTGGGCATTCTTCCAATTTCTAACCACGCTGTGCGCCATCCTGCGCGGCGACATCGAGGCCAGCGCTCCATGAACCGCGAACTGGCATGGGTCGCCCTCGGCGTGGCGCTCATCCTCGCCTGGCTGGTCGTCGTGTTCCTTCACCACCCGCACCTATGAAAACCTCCACCCTGTTCCTGCCGGCCGCCATCTTCCTCTCCGTCACCTCGTGCGGCTCCAAGTTCTACGGCCGCGACGGCCAGCTAACAGCCGACATTCACGGGGATTTCACCTATCAGCGCACCAAGGACGGGGCCGAGACCATCACCCTCAAGCACTCCCCCGTCATCACCGCCGCCGGCAAGGCGGCCTCACTGGGGATAGGAGCCGCTGGCACCGCCGCCAGTGCCGCCCTGCTCGCCAAATAACCGCCCATGAAAAAGCTCCCTTCGGAACTCGTTAGAATCGCCCGCGGAGAAATCGGCGTGCAGGAGATCGACGGCACCAACTGCGGCCCGCGCGTCAACCAATACAAGGCCGCCACCCGACTCGATCCCAAGGAAGACTGGCCATGGTGCGCCGCCTTCATCGATTGGTGCGTCCGCGAGGCCATGAAGTCCACCGGCGTCAAGGAGACCGACAGTTTCACCCGCCCCACCACCGCCGGAGCCTGGCCGCTGGAAGCCTGGAGCCGCGCCCAGGACCTCAGCACCCAGACCCTGCGCAAACAGCCCGGCGAACCCTTCGACATCGAGCCCGGCGACCTCATCCTGTTCACCTTCTCCCATTGCGGCATTGCCATCAGCGCGCCCGACAACACCGGCCACTTCTACACCATCGAGGGCAACACCGACGACGGCGGCGGCCGTGATGGCGGCGCCGTCCTCAGACGCTCCCGCCGCACCCTCCAGGTCAAGACCCGCATCCGCTTCATGGTCTGAGCCATCGCCACGGGTTAACAAAAGTTAACAATCCGGGGGCCTCACAAGGACCCTCGTTTGATCGGATCGCCATCGGATCACACCCGCTTTTTCCCCGCAGTTGCTTAGGTTTGGGGCAGGTTCGAGTCCTGTTCCCGGCACTTTCTTAATACCCTGACAATGGCTCTAATGTTGAGTTTTCAGGCGTTTGCCGCTTTGGGAAAATCTTGCGAAAGCTTATCCTGACCCGCTTCCATCGGATCGCCTCGGATCATTTCCGGGCGCAGGCCGAACCACTCGGCCCCCTCTTCCTTCGTTTGTGGATTGTGGTAATGGCGGCGGAGCATGGTCTCGCTGGTGCCCATTTCCTCGGCGACCTGGGGGAGGTTGCGAATGAGCGCATTCCTTAAACTTCCGTAGGAGTGTCGCAAGGCGTCCTGTGGCCAGCCATCGCCGAAGACGACTTTGCCGAGGCGCGCGGTCTCGTCTTCTTCCGAGGGGTTGCGGACGCAGACGGCACCGGTCATGCCGGGATTGATGCCCGCCCACGCGAGCCACTCAAGCGCGGCCTCGCAGAGGGGGACGTGGCGAGGGGTGGCAACCTTGGAAACTTCCGCGGGCAGGCGGATCGTCTTGAATTGGAAATCGATCTCTTCGCAGCGGATGCCGCGTTTGTTTTTCTTCGAGGCACCGGTTTTGCGGGGAGGCGCGATCTCCTCCGGCCGGAGCCCGCAGAAGGCCCCGAGCACGATCCACGGCCGCCACTCTTCGCCGACCTCGCGCGCCAGCTTGAGGAATTCCGCGGGGGTGAGGACGCGCCGCTCGGCGAGGCCCAGCTTGACCCGTGGCAGCTTCTCGGCCGCCGTCACTTCCTTGGGATGGATGCCATCCCAGACGCACCAATTCCAGAAGGCCACCAGGTTGCCGCGGACTTCGTTGCGCGTCTTGTCGCTCAGGCCCGCGGTGCGTACCGACCACCAGCCGGAAAGATCGGAATCGGAGACATCCACGACGACCCGCCCGGCGAAGGATTCCGCCATGCCCTCCAGATCGCGCCGGACGTTCGCCAGGTGGCGGGTTTCCTCCCCGGCGGCGGCCTGCTTCCAGGCGACGAACCGGGCGACGCTGGCGACGATCTCCGAGCTTTTTCGCCTGGCCTTGAGGAATTCAAGCACCGCGGGCCGATCGTCCACGGTGGCCGTGCGCTGGATTTCCTCGAGGAAGCGACGGCTGGCCGGATCCAATGCCGTCCACACGAGGCCACCAAGCCCCAGCTCCCCGAGCTTTTCCCAAGCGGAGGTTTCCGCCTCGGCCTTGGTCTTGCAGGTGACCGTCCGCCACGGGCTCGACTCGCTGGCCCGCCAGTTGTAACGCCACCGCGCCGCCCCGCTGGTGGGGTGCGTCCACGGGTAAATCGTGAGGTGCCCGTTGTTGCGGGTGACCCTGAAGCTTTTGCGCTTGGCACTCATGGCTTGCTTTCAAAATTAGTGGCTGATAGACGGGAGGAATGAAGTTCCTCAAATCCCCCTCGGTTTGGTTGTGTGTGGTGTTCGGCGGCCTGATCGCGTGGCAGCAGACTCAAATTCGTGAGATGCGTATCGGCAGCGCGGGGATTAGGGATATTGGCGACTCCATCGGGGAGTTGAGATTGCAAAACCGTGACGTTGAAAACCGCCTCGATAAGCTGAACGACCTTTCCCAGCGGGGAAGTTTGGCGGACATCCGCTATGATTTGGAGGCGTTGGAGCGCACGGTTTCCAGGAAGGTCTCGGACTTGGAATCGACAGGTTCTATCACCTCTTCGAACGTGGATTCTTTGGAGTCTAGGGTTGAAACGATTGAGGGCAAAGGAAGGGCCGCGGAACGCCGCCGCAACCTTGATTCCCTGACCCGGTGAGAGATCCGTTCGAACCGGATCGAGCGCTGTATTACCTCGTGATGGGAGCAGCGATTGCATTGGTCATAGGGTTGAGCGAGGCGGGCAGGTGGCTGTGGAACTGGCTTTTCTGACGACCGTCAATCACGCTGTTTTCACGGAAGTTTCACGGGCTAATTCGTAGACTATGAGTGACAATGCCAGTGGCGAACCGAGGCCGGCCAAAACGGGATCACTTTCCTTCGGTGCCGTTGCCCTCCTCTTCGTCAGCCTTTGGCTCGACTTTTAAGTTGTTGCGTTTGGCCAGTTCGGAGAGGCCATCGATGGCCCATTGCTCGAGGTCGGCGGCCCGGCTATGCTTGAAAGCCGCCGTCCAAGCTCTGAATACTTCCGGTTCGGGATGAAGCACCAGATTCTGGCGTGAGGCCACGAAATCTGCCACCACTTGGTCGGAAACACTCGTTCGCGGCACCGCGGAGGACACCGCCGGTGCTTTCCACTCCGCCATATAGCGCTGGACATGAGGAGCCCGGCGCTCCGGGACGCCTTGCGACCGCCAATTGCGGACAGTCTGCTCTTCGACGTGGAGATCCTCCGCAACGTCTTTGGTTTTCAGCCCGCGGCTGTCCATCCATTCCTTGAATTCGTTGAGTTCGTCAGACACGGCCGGAAAATTATCCCGTTGCGGTAAATAAATCAACATTTTTGTTTGACTCATCCCTTGTCGGTATGTATCGGTATATTCATCAACAACGCACGACCCATGAACGCGATCCTTAAATTCAACGCCGAGTCCTTTCCCGAAGAGGTGCTTCGCTTAATTCTCGCGAGTGCGCAGGAAAACAACTGCTCGCCGCAAGCCGCCCTTGAACTGCTGCTGATCGAGGTCGCAAAGGAGCAAGGTTTTTCACCCCACGGCAAAGCCGCCTAAGCCATGCCAGCGAGCATCACCCTCTCTCCGGCCGAGCTGGCCGACGTGAAGCGGATGGCCGCCAAGGACATCGCCGCGGCGGCCTTGGAAGGCATCGACGTGGAGGAACTCCAGTTGATGGACATCGCCACCGTCTCCGCCTTCACCGGCCTGCCCGTGGATCGGGTGGCCAAGGCCATGCCCATCGTGGAACTCGGCCCCCGCTCCCGCCGGGTGCGCATCTGCGATTACAAGGCCTACCTGGCCAAGAACACCAAACAGCCCGCCGCCTAACAATCATCCCAAGTCCTCCCCATGAATGACATCACCCTACCCCTGACCAAGCCCGGCAGCCTGACTGGCGGGGAACTCGCGGCGGCCGACCGCATGGCCTATTGCCAGATGCTCGCGCTGATCCGCGCCGAGGGCGACGTGCATGCCGTCCTCGAACTGGCGCGGATGGCTGACGGCCGCTGGCTTTACCTCATTGAGACGCCGTTCATTACCTTCCCCAAGTTCGTCATCGGCCGCACCGATTCAACCAACGAATGGGTTGAAGTCCTGTTCCGCTGCGGAGCCGAGTGGTCCGCCCGCGCCGAGTGGGACCGCCTCCGCCACGGAAAGGACGGTGAAGCATGAGCGCCATCCTCAACCTCTGCCAGTGCTGTGGTGACGACTGCCCGAAGGTGAAGGGCTACGACCCGCACCTGGGCGCGATGTGCGAGCCCTGCTTCGACGGCCTGATGGCCGGCCAGGGCGTGCTCTTCGCCAAGGCAATCAAAGGCGTTTACGCCGGCCCCTGTGGCGACAACCAACCCGCCCTCCCCAAGCCATGACCCCTTTCCTTGCCGCGGTTGCCCAGTGTTTTCCCGGGGGGGACTCCACCGCCGGCGACCGCGGCAGGAATCCACTCCCATCCATGCGCCCCATCCATTTCCTGCTGCTCATGATCCTCGCCCCGGTCATTTGCTGGCCGATCACCTGGGCCATCTGCGAACTCCACAAGCTCCTCCATCCATGATCCGCCGACCCAAATCCATCACCACGGACTACCGCCCGCCCGGGGCGCGCCAAAACCCACCACTGGAGCGCTCCGCGCGACCAGGGGCGGCAGCGTCTCCGGATTGCTGGGTGCAGATGAGCGCCAGCGCCCGCCGCGAAATCGCCGAGCATGACAAGAACGTGGCCGGCATGAGCCTGGAAACCCACGTGGCGGCATTCCAGGACCTCCGGCGCAAGGGTGCGTCCAATCAGAAGGACCCAATCGAACGCTGGGAAATGAACCGCAAGGCCGCCCACCTCCGCGCGATCCTCGCCCACCAGGAAGGGAAAGCCGCATGACTTACGTCCCGAATCGCTTCCGCCGCGCCCTGGCAGCCACCACGACACCGCCGGCCTCCCAGCCGAAGAAGCGTAAAAAGGCCGCGCCCAAGCCGCTGCCCCCCCTGCCGGCCTCCACCTGGACCGGTAACCAGTTCACGGTCATCCTGCCGGTGCCCGTGGTCGCCCTCCGCCCCAATGGCCAGCACGGCCACTGGCGGACGATCCGCAAGGCCAAGGCCGCCGCCAAGGGGCTGGCCACCCTCACCACCCTGCAACTCCTCGCCGGCGGCCCACCGCCCTGCGCCACCGCCTACTCGCTCGTCTACTACTTCCAGGCCACGCCGTGGGACGACGACAACGCGATTGCCAGCGTCAAAGCCTACCTCGACGGCATCTCCTCCGCCCTCGGCATCGATGACCGCCACCTCCGTTTCCGCGAGCTCATTCGCCGCGCCGATCGCAAATGCCCGCGGCTGGAAATCATCATGCACCTGGCAGCCTCCCCTCTCCCCTGACGAACCAACATCATGTCCGAAAATTCCTCGATCGAGTGGACCACCCACACCTTCAACCCGTGGCGCGGCTGCACCATGGTTTCCCCTGGCTGTGCCCATTGTTACGCCGCCCGCGATGCCGTGCGCTTCCCGGGCATCCGCGGCATCTGGGGCGACAAGGGCACCCGCATCGTCGCCGTCCCTGACGCGTGGAAAGCTCCGGTGAAATGGAATCGCCAGGCGGCGGCGCATCATTCCTTCATGAACGGACTCGCCGAACGGCCGCGGGTGTTCTGCGCCTCCCTGGCCGACGTGTTCGAGGACTGGCAGGGAGACCTCCGCTTTCCGGCCGACATCGCACCGGATGGCTGGGTGACCGCCCGCTGGAACGGCTTTGAGCTCGTCCGCGAGTTCAACGAAACCCCGATGCGCGCCGACCAACGCAAGGCCACCATGGACGACGCCCGCACCGAGCTCTTCCGCCTCATCGAAGCCACTCCCAACCTCGATTGGCTGCTTCTAACCAAGCGCCCGCAGAACGTCATGCGGATGATTCCCGAGCACTGGCGGGAGAAATTTCCCGCCAACGTCTGGATGGGCACCACCGTCGAGGACCAGCAGCGCGCGGACGAGCGCATTCCCGAGCTGCTCAAGATCCCGGCCGCGGTGCGCTTCCTGTCCTGCGAGCCGTTGTTAGGGCCAATCGCTTTCCGCACGGTGCCCGGTTTTAACCTGGCAGGTTCCGCAGGCGTGGAGTTACTGAGAAACCTCTGGGTCATCGCCGGCGGCGAGAGCGGCCCCCAGGCGCGGCCGATGCACCCCGACTGGGCGCGCTCCCTCCGCGACCAATGCCAGGCCGCCGGCGTGCCGTTCCTGTTCAAACAATGGGGCGAGTATTCCCACGACACGGACCACCCTATCCCCACCAAGCACCCCGGCAAATTCTGCTACGAGATCCAACGGGTCGGCAAAAAGAAAGCCGGCCGCCTGCTAGACGGCCGCGAGTGGAACGAATTCCCGACCACGGAGGTGGCCCCATGAGCCAGCACAGCCTCAACGACCGCGCCGTGGTCCTGCTGATCGCCATGCAGGAAGCCAACGCCCTGGCCGAGGGCCACCGGGACTTTGGCGAGCCCACCGGTTTCGCCGACGAGCAGGAGCAACTCAACGCCGACGCCATGCAGGCCATGGGCAGCCTCCGCGCCCGCGCCTTGAAACTCTCCACCCGCATCAAGGCCCACCAAAAGGCCAAGGAGCCGGTGGTTTGAACGATCTAGCTGAGGCGTCCGGGACAGCGCCCTCCAGCTCCGATACCTAACCGACTCCGCCGCTGTCCCGGTTGCCTCCAGCTTCTTGTTCACTCTTTCTTCGATAACCGTCATGCTAAAAATAACCGTCGAACTCGTCTCAGCCGTCGATCCGAAGCGCAACCGCGTGCTTGGGACGATGATGATCACCAACGACGGCACCGGCACTGCGGACTCAGGAAACTATGTCGCCACGCTGCACGCCGAATACACGGGACGCGATGGCCGCAAAGGTCGCCTAACCAACTTCAACCGCCGGAAGCAGAGCGTGTGGTCTCTGGTCGGCGGCTTCCTGAAACTCTGGAACCACACATCCCACTCACCAAAAGAACTCTCCAAATGAGAACGCTCCGCGAACAAATATCCGACAAATGCGTCCACTTCAATGGGATGCAAAACAAGACCTGCCGCGCAGGCGTCACCTACGATGAGGTGGACAACGGAAAGCGCGTCCCATACCGGAAAGCCCTGCCATGCTTCAAGCCCGAGGGCGACGAGGTAGAGCAATGCAAATGCGAACACCTCCGCTTCCGCACCGAAGAGGAAATCCAAGCGCGACTCGACGAGCACGAAGAGACGATGCGCAAAATGACTCTCGCGCAAACGGTGATCGCGCCGATCCGGAAGGAACACAAAGGCAAGGACTGGCGCGGCGTGCTCGAATGCCCGAACTGCAAGGGCAAGCTACACGTCAGCCATTCCGGCTATAACAACCACGTCCACGCAAAATGCGAAACGCCGGACTGCGTGGCCTGGATGGAGTGAACGTCTCTCGTGTGGGACCGCCGACGGAAACCTCAACTAACCAATCCGATGTCTGATAAAACTAAAACTCAACAACCGACTGATGGCGGTTCCACACCACGGGCTTGTTCTCGTCTCTTCCGGTGGCTGCGGCTGCCGAAATTCGAATACGTGGACTGGCACAAAGCCGCGCCAAACGCCTCTCCGGGCTGCTGGAAACAATGGTTCAGCATCAAGCGATATTGGGGCGGGAAACTGATCTACCTGGAGATCCGCCACCACTCGTTCCAGTTCGACTTCAGGCGTGACTGGCTCGCGGACTTTCTTGGCGAGAACGATCAAGTCTAGCCGTGGAGCGAAAGGAACGAAAATTATGACAGCCCCGAAAACGCTCGCCCCGTGCGATCACGATGAATGTGGCCTGACCGAATGTCGCCGCGAAAGAGCCACGTTAAATCCAACGGCTACGACGCCTTGTTCGGATTTGGATGAACTCAGGATGTGTATCGCCGACCTTCGCGGTGCGCTCAATGAGTCTCTAATGGGGGCCAAGCTCGATGCCGTTCAACTCTTGAACGACACGACCGAAGTGGCTCAAAAATTCCACTGCTACCGAGATCCGAACGTCCAAGGTGAATCGCGGCGGGAAGACGGCCCTCTTCGAGAGTGATGTTATCGCCGTCGATTCCACCGTCTTGTTCGGGTTCTCCACGTTAGACGTGGAAACCGACCAAGCAAAATCTTCAGGAAAAATCGCCCTACTGCCATAAAGGCCCGATCACTCGAAACTGCCAGAATCACCCGGAAACCGCAACTATCAGAAATCACGTTTGGTAAAATAATGCCGCTATGAAAAAGAAACCACAAATCGGATACAGCAAGCAACTCGATCAATTCACCTGCGATGGTGATCTAATTCCGGAACTGGCAGCGTTTGAGTTTTGGGAAGAAGGAACCGCCGACTGGTCGCAAGCCGCCTACCAAGAAATGAGCCGGAGGGTGATGGCATGAAAGCCCGGATTAGAGCGCACAAACGCAACGGCGAATGGACGTGGACAATCGGAACCTCGGTGCCGGTGGAAAGCTCGCGGGCATTCCCGACGAAGCGCGAAGCTCTCGCTGATGCGCGGCAAGTCGCCACGAATTGCGGCCTGATCAATGACCCGAACGATAGAACTCTGCCGACCGAAGGGGCGGCATCAAAGCCATGAATTCAAAATCAAACTCGCCCGCCCCTGAGGTTGGCAGCAGTGCCCTTGTTCTGCCTTGGTGGCAGGCCGACATGAAGAAGACGCTGGAACTCTTCCCTGATGTCCAATGGGACCGATGGGCGGGAACGCCGGAAGGCACCAGTGCGTTCGGTTGGATCGCGCGAAGCGATGGTCAGCGGGACTTCCTCTTGATCCGTTTCCAATACGGCGAGGTCACAAGCTACACCACATCATCCGCGAAACACACCGCGGCCATCGCCGACAAGCTGGACTGCGAGCATTCCAACTGCCGCCCGATCGCGGAACTCTTTGGGCAGAACGCCTAAGCGCTGGCACCGCCGCCACAGATGCCCGATTCGAAATAAAACTTTCCCGGCGGTTGACCACCCACGCCTTGTTCGGCTGGGGGTTGATGCCGGAAACACCAAAAACAAAATGCACTACCGAAACGGAAGAGAAGCGAAGAACGGCGACAAGATCGTCAAACTGAATGGCGGCAAAGTCGAAGCCTATGGAGTCCTGCACAGCGCGACTCCGGGGAACGATTACTGCAATGGAAACATCGCGGTAATCCAACCAGCCAATGACTACGCCTGCATCTGCGATTGCGTCCATGTGGACGACCTCGCGGAAGTCCTTGCTGAGAAGGGCTTGGATAAGCGCCCTGAAGGCAAATAACCAACACGGCGGGGAAGGTCCGATCCCTTCTCTGCCGAACGCCTAAGCGCTGGCACCGCGCCGAGAGAAAACACTGATAGATCAATGGACATACTGACACTAAAAAACGATGACGAAGCCCCAGATGGCGCGGTTGCTCCAGCCGCGTCTTGTTCAGGGTCTTTGGATCTGCGGCTCGGCTGCTGCATGGACCTGATGCGGGAATATCCCGACAAGCACTTCGATCTGGCCATCGTCGACCCACCCTACGGAATCGGCATGAGCGGTGGAAACGTGGGCTACAAGGGCAACAACGATCTTCCCCGCAAAGAATGGGACAAGGAGCCGCCATCACCGGAATACTTCGCGGAGCTGATGCGCGTAAGCAAGAACTGGATCGTGTGGGGTGCCAACTACTTCCTACCAATGTGGCCAACTCGGTCCTTCGTGCTCTGGAACAAAGGCGCGGGCTTCCAGGGGAGAAGCTACGCCGAGGGGGAGCTGGCCGCTACCAGCTTCGACCGGAACGCGCAGGTGTGGACCTATGATCCGCTCGCGGGCCGTGACTACGTGGGAAGAATCCATCCCTCCCAGAAGCCGGTGAAACTCTACTCGTGGCTGCTGGACCAATACGCGGAACCCGGCCAAAAAATCCTCGATACACACCTCGGCAGTGGATCACACGCGATCGCCTGCCACTACGCCGGAATGCACCTCACAGCGTGCGAGATCGATGCGGAATATCTGGCCGATGCCAAAGCCCGGATCGCCCGTGAGACGGCGCAAACGGAACTCTTCTCTCCCCTGAACGATTCCGGTGTGGCAACCGCGCCACCGGCTCAGGACACCTAACAGACGTTATCGCGGTTGCCACCACCGGGCTTGTTCTAGGGCCTAACTACCAACCAACTCAACCAGCAAGAAAGACATATCACGATGCCAAAAGGAACCACCACTCGCACCTTCAAAACCTCTCGCCCCGTCACTGACAGCGAGCTTCTGAATGCCCTGAAAAACTCAATGGACCCGATCTTCACGCACTTCGAGGAGAAGCTACTGGAGGGCGACGGAAAGGTCTTGGAAATCGCGGTCTCCGTGAAGGAGGGCAAAATCAAACTGCAATACGGGATCGGTGAAATCATCGTCCACCCGTGCCGCGAGTGCGGACAAGGCGACCTTGGGGTGCCGGGCTGCATCTGCCCGATCTGCGGTGGGGAGTAAGTCCCTAGAACGTCCAACCTCTACCATGAATCCCGCGCCACAAGACTCCGCTGCTAACCAAACTCCCTCGCGGGAGTCATTGGTAGCAGGGTCTTGTTCGCTGTTGCCGGTGACGATCCGGGCCGCGAGAATCTTCGTGGGAAAACACCACCGCCACAACAAGCCGCCCCAAGGTGGACTGTTCGCCGTGGGGGTGGAATGCGCCGGGAATCTGGTAGGTGTCGCTATCATCGGCAGGCCAATCGCCCGCAATCTGGACGATGGAAGAACCTGCGAAGTGGTGAGGCTCTGCACCACCGGCGGGGCCAACACATGCTCGATGCTCTACGGCTCCGCAGCTCGCGCCGCCAAGGCGCTGGGGTGGTCTCGGATCATCACCTACATCCTGGAATCAGAGCCGGGAACATCACTGCGGGCGGCGGGATGGATCAAGGATAAGACCGTGGCTGCGGAAGCGTCATGGAGTCGCCCAAGTCGCCCGAGAATGCAAGCTGACATCTTCGGGGAGGCTCAACGTCCGGCATGCGCAAAGGTGCGATATGCGCGGATTCTTTCTTCAGCGAACGATAAAACGCAGCAACCCGCACCGACGAAAACCGATGATACCTGAGCCGACATCCAAGCCACCCGAAACGCCCGCCGGAGAGCTGGATAGTGCGGGTTGCGCTGCCGTGCCTTGTTCTGATTGTGGGCGGCCATCCAACGGCGTCCGCTACATGCACGTCCAAGTGGGAGGGCTCTTCGTGAGGCTCTGCGACGACTGCCTGGAGGAAGCCAATCTCATGGAAACCATCTACGCGCAACCATGCTACCACTGCGGAGGATCAGGCCGTGAGTGGGAAGGCTGGGACTGCGAACACTGCGACGGAAGCGGAACCGATGATTACTGATCAGAACAGTGAATTATCCCAACCCCGGGAAACCCATAACTCAAATCCGCCATGAAAATCAAGGAGTTGGAAGATGCGTTTTGCGCGGCGAGCCACACCGCTGGCCACTCGCGGAACACCCGCAGCCGTTACCTCGGCACGGTGATGGATTTCGCCCGGATGATGCTGGCGGGAAGCATCGAAGGCCCGCAAGGCTACTTCGACCACCTCGCCAACGATCGGAAGCTTTCCAATGACTCCGTCCGCCATGCGCTGAACCCTTTGAAATTCCTCTACGAAAAGGTCCTGCAACGGGAGTTCGGTGAATTCGACGTGCCCAAGAAAAACAAAAACCGCCGGATGCCGTCGTTCCTGTCCCAGGAGGACGTGATTCGGATCCTGCTCTATCTGCCGCGCATCGAGCAACTGCAGGCCGGGCTGCTCGCTGGCAGCGGGTTGAGGGTGGAGAGCGACATGCTGCGCATCCGGCTCAAGGACATTCATCGGTCCACGGGCATGCTCATGATCCAAGAGGGGAAATGCGACAAATCGCGCGCCGTGCGGCTGCCACAGGCGATGATGCCCGCGCTCGACGTCCAGATTGCCGCCTGCCGCAGGCAATGGGAAAAGGATCACGCCGCCGGAATCATTTGCCCGCCGCTGGCCGAGGGACTTTTGAAAAAATACGGCCGCCGCACCTTCGGCACCCTGCCGTGGTATTGGTTGTTTCCCTCCCGCGTCTATCATCAGACCGAGAACGGCGGCGAACGCTGGCACAGTTCGACCAAGCGGCTGGAAACCTCGCTCAAACAAGCCCAGGCGGACCTCGGAATCCTCCAGCGCGTCCACCCGCACGCTCTCCGCCACTCGTATGCCCACGGGCTTCTCCAGGCAGGCGAAGACATCCGGACCATCCAGAAGCAGCTCGGCCACGCGGACGTCAAGACCACGGAAATCTACACCGAAGTCGCTGGGCAGCGCGGCGCCACCAGCCCGCTGGACCGCCCGGTCCTGCCCAAAGTGTTAGAGCACAATATCATCAGCCTCCCGATCAATCCCCAACGCCGCCACGCATGACCTTTCCTTACATCTGGACCTGGAAAACCCGCCTCGCCGAGCGCCGCGGACAATTCTTCCGCGTGATCGTCCGCGGGGCGCTCAACTCCTGCCTGGCCGAGTTCGAGGACGGCCAGCGCTACGTCACCTCGAGAAACGCCATCCGCCGCCGCAAGGACGCATGACCACCGCCAGCAAAGCCCCGTTTCCCTTTCCGCTCCAGCTCGGCGCGCTGGATTGGTTCTGTCATCCGACCGACACGGATTTCCTCGCCCCGGTGTGGAAAGACGGCCAGGCGCTCGCCGGCAACGGCTACACCGCCCTGCGTGTCGATCGCGGATACTGGGACGCCCGGGACTTCGAGCCCGCCTCGCCGGCCTTTCTCATGCGATTCGAGACGCTTCCCTGGGCGCGGTTCCACGGCATCCCGGACGAGTGGCACAAGCTCGACGACATCCGCGGCCACCTCTACCGCTCCGCCCCCACCTATCCCTGGACCGCCAAGGGGAAATGCGCGCCGTCCCGGGTCTGGCGCGTGGGTGCCACCTTCCTGGCCCGCCTGAGTCACCTGCAACTCATCGCCCGGCTCCCGCGCTGCGAGATCCACCTGGGTGTGATGGGCCCAGAGGCCCCGTTGCTGTTCCGCTTCAATGGCGGGCTCGGGATGCTGGCGGCGGACAAGAAGCTCACCGAGGCCGGGTTCTCCGTGTTCCAACCGCAAACCTACCACGACGGCACGCCCGTGGCGAAAAACCAGGGACCCTGTGTCCTCCCGAAAAAAGAACCCTACTGGAAAGCCTTTGAACCCACCGACGCCTAACACCCTATGTCTCTGTCCGCGACCAACTACGTTTTCCAGCGCCGCTATGGCAACCAGACCCGCAAACTTCTGATGATCGCCATCGCCGATTTCGCGAACGACCGGGGCGAGGCGTGGCCGGCGATCGACACGCTGGCGGCGCGCGCGGAATGCTCACGGCGCAGCGTGCAGGAGCATTTGGCAGTGCTGGAAAAAGCCGGGGATTTGATCATTGCCGCGAATGCGGGCCCCCGCGGGACGCACCGCTACCGGATAGTTTTTAGAAAAACGGAGGCGGAAGAGTGTTCGGATGAGGGGGTGCAGGATTTGCACCCCCCGTGCAAATCAGCGACGCCCAAACCGCACGAAGGGGGTGCAAATGGGCGACGCCCATCTGCACCCGAATCTTCAGGAACCGTAAGAGAACTGCCAGAGAGAGAAGAGGGCGCGGCGCTCGCGGCGGATTTGGTGGCGAATGTGAACAACCTGCGGCGGGAGTGGGGCGAGGTTGCCGGATGGACGGCGGCGGAAAAGGCGATGGGGTGGACGAATCGTGAGTGCCTGGAATCGATCCGGCCGGAGACGTGGAACCACATGCGGGAATATTTGCGGGAGCGCCATCCGCAGGGAAGTGGCGCGTGGATGGTGAAAAGCCGGCTGAAATTCCTTGAACACCCGGGGGATCTGGCGACGAAGGCGAGCGACTGGCGACGCAAGAACCCGGTGAAGCTGGCGGTGGTGCCGGATCCCAAGCCGCCGAGTGGTCCGCAGAGCGCGGAGGATGCCGCGGCGCTTGCGGAATTTCTCAAGAAACCTGAACCCAAACGGGTGAATTCATGACCCCCACCCGCAAAAAGAAGCGCCCGCTTTCGCTGCGCCAGCTCCACGCCCGCCACGCGGAAATGCAGGCCCAAGTAACCGGACTGCGCCAGGAAAAATCCAACCTCGAGCGACGGGTCCGCACCCTCGCCGAACGGCGGGCGGAGGATCACCAGCAGTTCCGGGAAACCCTCCAAACCCTGCGGGACCAGATCGCCCGCCTGCATGCCGAGCGCAACACCGCCCTCAACGCCCGCGCCCTGACCACCTTCTAACACCACATGAAACCCCTCCCCAAACGCACCCCCGAGGAAAAGGCCGCCATCGCCGCGGTGCTGGTCGAAGTCGCCTCGCTGGCCCAGCCGCCGGTGGCGCCGGAATTGCTCGTCACCGGCCCGGGCGATGACCAGGCCCAGCGGCTGCACGTGTCGCGGTTGCGGGGTATCGTGGCGGTCCGGCTGGTGGCCGTGGGTTTCCGGATCCAGGAGGTGGCAAACCTGTTCCGCATGAGCTGGCCGGGAGTGTCCGCGCAAATGAAGGCGCTTCGGTCAATCGAAGGGCATCCGAGCTACGCGCAGTTTTTCCAACAGGAGGAGGTGCCCACCCCATGACCGCGCGCCAATACATCCAGCAGATTTTCCCGTGGTTCCCGGAGCCTCGGCAGGCGCGGGCAGGCGCGCTGACGGCGCAGCGGATCGCGGTGCTGAAAGTGCAGGTGAAAACCCACGAGTATGCGGCGAAGCGGATCCGGGCGAATCTGGCGAAGCACGCGGGCGTGCCCTGCCCGGCGCCTGCGGTGCCGCGGGAAAGCCCGTGCGGGGCGTCTGGCGAGGCGCTGCTGCGGCGGAAGTTCCTGGAGGGGCTGGCGGATTTGCAGGTGCTGTGCCTGTTCGCGCTGGCCAAGCACGAGCTGCTGACACTTTCCGACCTGGCGGAGGTGCTGGGAGTGGGTGCGAGCGCGGCTTGGCACGCGGCGGAGCGGATGATAGATTCCGGTTACATCAAGAAGGACACGCTCAACAAGCCGTTTTCGGTGGCGTATTTCTCGCTGAGCGATGATGGGAAGCGCAAGGTGGCGTGGTTGTTAGGTAAATCATGAGTGCGGAAAACCATCACGGTCTGAGCAAGCGCCAGAAGGCGTTCGCCGATTTCTATCTGGACGGACTGGAGCGCAACGTCGCCGCCGGCGTGGCTTACGTCCGCGCCGGCTATTCCAACAACGGGGCCGCCGAGGGGGCATCGCGGCTGCTGAAAAACGACAAGGTGGCCGACTACATCGCCGCCGAGCAGGAGCGGCTTTCCGAGCGCTCGCGGGTCAAGAAATGGCAGGTGCTCGAGTTCCTTTCCGACGTCATCACCACCCCGGTGGGCGACGTCGACGAGAACAGTGCGCTGGCCCAGGAGGTCACCCGCGACGAGATCGGCGAGGAAACCGTGCGGACCAAGATCAAGATGGTTGGCAAGATCGAGGCCATCGACCGCCTGGCGCGCATGCTCGGCTGGAATGAGCCGGAGAAACACGAGGTGGAGTTGGAAATCGTCATCGGTGGCAAGCAAGAAGCGTAAATTGGTGGTTCGCCTGGAGCCGCGGGACCAGTTCCGCGGGTTTCTGGAAAGCTCGGCGCGCTGGAGTGTGCTGGCGGCGCATCGGCGGGCGGGCAAGACCGTGGGGGTGGTCCAGAAGCTCATCAAGCACGCGCTCACGCACTCGCGGCCAGGCCCGCCGCTGCGCTATGCCTACCTCGCCCCCACCCGGGACCAGGCCAAGGACATCGCATGGCAATACCTCAAGGACTACACCAACAAAATTCCCGGCGCCGTGCCCAACGAGGCGGATTTGCGAATCACCTTTTCCAACTGCGCCCAGAAGAACGGCGCGCAGATCCGGCTTTACTCGGGCGAGAATTACGAGCGGATGCGCGGCCTCTACTTCGACGGGGTGGCGAGCGACGAGGACGCCGACATTCCACCGCAGGCGTTCACCTACGTGATCCTGCCGTGCCTGTTGGACTACACCGGCTGGCACGTGCGGATGGGCACGCCCAAGGGCCGGAATTCGTTCTACAAGGCGCTGCTCAAGGCCACCGCGGACCCGGCCAGCTTTGCGCTGGTGCTCAAGGCGAGTCAAACGGGCATCGTGGCGCAGGCGGATTTGCAGACCATCCGCGAGCAGATGGTTTCCCAGATGGGACCGGAGCTGGGCGAGGCGGCTTACCGGCAGGAAATGGAGTGCGATTTCTCGGTGGGCCGGCCGGGGGCGGTCTATGCCCGGCGGGTGGACGAGGCGCGGCTGGGCGGGCGGGTGCTGGACTTCGAGTGGGATCGCGGCGAGCTCACGTGGACCACGTGGGACCTGGGCAGCCCCAAGAACACGCGCTGCATTTACTGGCAGTTCGTGGGGCGGGAGATTCATGCGATCGACCACGACGACGGCGGGATTGAAATGGATCCGGCCCGGCGGGTGGCGCACATGGCGGCCAAGGGCTACTACTACGGCGGCCACTTCATGCCGCACGACGCGGCGGCGCAGGAGAAGAGCGGGAAGAATTTCAAGGAGCAGATGGAGGCCGCCGGCCTGACTGGCATCCAGATCGTGCCGCGTTGCCGCAGCGAGTGGCCGGGCGTGAACAAGCTCAACGAGCTGCTGCCGCGGATGGTGTTCCACAAAACCAAGTGCGAGTTCCTGCTGGAGAGCTGGGAGAACTACCACGTGAAGCAGGACACCCGCGACGGCACCTTGACCGACATCCTGGTGGACGACTGGAGCGCGCACGATGCCGACGCAGGCCGCATCCTCGGCGAGGCGATGCTCAACGGCATGCTCAAGGGCCACAGCGAGGTCATCCGCGAGACGCGGGAGGGGGTAAGGCGCGGGAGGCAGAAGACGGCCAGCGCGGGACGTTACAAGCGATGATTTCCACTCTAACACAACCATGAACGAACCAGCCCCAGGTAATCCCATCGATCAGAATGAAACATTCACGCGCTTGCCGCGCCCGCCGGCACCGCCGCATTTGGAGATCCGTCTCCGCGCGCCAGGCTATCTCGCGGAAGACTGGAATTTCATCATCACTCTGGACCATGAGGCCTATCGGATGCTGGCCACCAAGCTCCCGAGAAACCGGGAAATCGACCCATACGAACATGGATTGGCGATCCAACAACAGGACGAGCGAAACCGGGTAATTGCAAGTGTGTCCAAAATGATCGCCGGGAAGCTCGGCCACGTGATTGAGCAAAAAGATACGGTAAATGGCTACAGCCGCGAGGAATGGGAAGCGATGCACCGGCCAAGCCCGGGGTTCATTCGAAAGGAGGATTCGCCATGAGAACAGGATACACGCGGACCAACCACGGGGCGCTGATCAAGCTACCCCTTCACTCTGGAGAACGCTTCGCTGAAATTCTTCGCCGGCAATCTCTCCGGCGGCTTGAACTGGTGGGAGAAATGTGCGGATTGAAAGTGGTCGTGGTCCCGAAAGAGGCATTGCCGCTGCGGTGCTCAGGGATGGTGGGATACCCCGACAAACCGCACGAAGCGATTTACCTGAAAGTGGAATGACCCCCTTCGAACAAGCGGCGGAGTGGCACCGGGAGCACGGCGGGGACATGGAGCTTTCCGAGGTGATCGAGGCCCATGCGCAGGTGGGTCACGTGATCATCACCCCGGAAATCTTCCTGCTGGCACGGCATGGTTGCAGTTATTGGACGGAGGATGAGCGAAATAACCCATGGCTGACTGAGAAGGGGGGCGACTGCTGGCACGTGTGGCTGGTGGCGGGCGACTGGACGCAGTGGGAGCGCTTTTTGCCATACCGTTTGTTTTTCGCAAGCCTGCACAGGCGGGGGAAACTTCGGGTGTACCGGCTGAACGACCTGAGGCGGTCACCGGTTGGGTTCAAGCGCTTCCGCCGTTTGAAATAGAGCGGCACCTCGGGGTGGGCGGATGCTGCGGGAAATGGGCAGCAAGGCGCAGAAACCGCAGGATCCACCGCCACCGCCACCGGTGCCAAAAACGGCGGATGCGTACCAGTCCGGCCAGTCCGCGATGGCGGGGGAGGTGCAAAAATCGAGCTACCTCAATTCGTTCCTGACCGGCAAGCGCAAGGGGCTGGGTAGTTCGGGCGGCGGAAACTCTTACCTGGGCGGCCAATGACCGGGCCGCAAATCCTCAAGATTCGCGACCAGTTGCGGAGCACGCGGGCGCCGCTCAAGTCGCATTGGGAGGATTTGTCGCAACTGTTCATGCCGTTCCGGCTGAACTCCGCCACCGACACCCCGGACATTCCCGGGGCGGAGAGCGTGAACGACAGCACGGCGCGCAGTGTGGCGCTGATTCTGGCCAACGGGCTGGCCAGCCTGATCATCCCGCGGGAGGAAGTTTGGCACGAGCTGATGCCGCCCAAGATGTTTCAGAGCGACGACCAATGGGTGAGGGCTTACCGGCAGGCATCGCTGGTGCTGCGGGAATACCTGGAACGCAGCAATTTTTACGAGGAAGCGCAGGAGCTTCTCATTGAAAACCCGGTGTACGGCACGGGGAATTTGTTTACCGGCGATTGTGAGGATGCGGACGTGCTCTATTTCAAGCACCAGCCGATCGACACCTACGACATCGCCGAGGACGCCCGCGGGCGGGTGAACACGGTGGGCCGCGACCTGCGGCTGACGCCGGACCAGGCTGCCAAGGAGTTCGGCAAGGACAAGCTGCCGCAGCGGGTCTCCTCGAAGGTGGGCAAGCCCGAGGGCCTGACCGAGAAGGGCACCTACTACCACCTCGTGATGCCCGCCACCGAGCGCGCGGACGACGATGCACCGGAGTCCGAGAAAATGCCGTTTCGCTCTTACGTGGTGGAGGAAACGAGCAAGCAGATCGTGCAGGAAGGTGGCTTCGATGAGTTTCCTTTTGCGGTCCCGCGCTACCGGAAATTCGGGCGCTGCGTGTGGGGATTCGGTCCCGGCACCACCGGCATTGCCGATGCGCGGCAGTTGGAATTTTTGGAAAAGCTGGCGGACGCCGCGGCCGAGAAGGCGGTGTTTCCCCCGACCGTCGCCCCGGCCTCCCTGGAGGGCGAGATCGGCCAGGGCGCGTTGGAGATCACTTATGTGGAGAAGGAAGAGGAAGCGCGGATGTTGCGCGAGTGGGCACCCGCCGGCCGCTACGACTTCGCCAAGGACCGCCTCGGCGACAAGCGCGATCAACTCCGCAAGGTCTTTCACGTGGACCTGTTCCAGCTCTTTTCCCAACGGGCGCAGGACCATCCCACACCGCTGCCGGTGGGCGTGGCGCAACTGATGGCCGGCGAGAAGCTGAGCCAGTTTTCGCCGGTGTTTGGGCGGCTGGTTTCCGAGTTCCTGACGCCGGTGCTCACCCGCGTTTTCGGCATCCTGCTGCGGCGCGGGTTGTTCCCGGAAATCACTGCGCTGGTCTCGGACAAGGGAATCCCAGCGCCGGAAATCCGCTACAAGAACCGGATCATGCTGGCGATGCAGCAGCGCAGCAACCAGAGCCTGATGGAGTTCATCAACCTGACCGCGCCGGTGGTGGCCACCGATCCCACCGCGCTCGATCCGATCAACATCCCGGCGGTGATGCGCGACACCGCCCGCAACGCCGGATTCCCGGAAGACTGGATCCGCAGCAAGAAGGAAGTGGAGGCGATGCAGGCGGCCCGCGCCCAAGCCGCGGAAGCCAGGCAAAAGGCGGAACTCGCCGAAAGCATGGCCAAGACCGGCAAGGACCTTGGACAGACGCCGCCGGAGATCCGGCAAGGGTTGGCGGCCGTCGCCTAACAAACATTCATCATGGCACTACGAGACCCCATCAAGGAACGGCAGGACGCGGAGGAAGCCCAGCGGCTGGCGCGCGATCTGGAAAAAGCCCGCATGGCGGAACTGGCGGCCAAGGTGCTCAAGTCCGAGGACGGGGCGGCGCTGTTCGGCTACCTGTGCCGGAAATACCACCTGCACGGGCGCAGCTTCCTTTCGGCTGACGCGCGCTCGGCCTGCTGCCCGTTCGCCGCTGCCACCCGCGATGGCGAGAAAGAACCCCTGCGCCACCTGATCCAGCTCGCCCGCGTGGCCGACCCGCAATTTTTCATCCCATGAATGCCGAAACCAATACCAACGAAGGGCCGCCGGATTCCGGGGCATCACCCGCCGCAGAACTCAACGCTTTCGGCCTGCCGCTCGGCGCGCCGGACAACCGCAAGGACGTCATCGCCCACCTGAAAGCCCAGGGCGTGAACGTGGCGAACAACACCAAGAACACCGAGCTGGTGAAAATGTTTAACTTCCGGCCGGAGCCACTCCCACCAGCCGGGACCCAGCCGATCCTGCCCGCGGGAAATCCTCCCGGCGTGGTGACCACGCCGGCACCATTGGTGCCGGGCGATCCCAAGATTGATGCACTCAAGATTGTCCCCGCTCCATCGGATAAACCTCCGTTGATGGGAGTCCCACCCTGCCCCGAGGAAGACCCTGCAGCCGGCGAGAAAACGCCCGCGGTGGTGGAATGGTGGTTCACGCATCACACGGCGGAGGCGGTGGTGAAGTATCAGAACCGCCGCATCGTGCTCTCCGAGGAAATGCGGGAGTTGATCACCGAGCGCGGCGTGGCGTGGCGGATCAGCCCGAAAACCCCGAACCTCATCGAACTCCTCTAAGTCATGAGTGACCCAGCAGTTTTAGACACCCCGGCGGCGCCACCCGCGGGCCAGTTCCTCGGCGCACCACCGGCTGCCGCGCCTGCGGCACCGGCCACGGGAGCACCTGCCAGCAATCCCACCGGCTTCTTTGGCGAGCACGTCCACAAGGACGGCGCTTTCGTGGAGGGCTGGACGCAGAGCCTGGCGGAAAAGCACCCGGCGCTGGCCAACCAGCTCATGCGCTACAAGACCGAGGCGGACGCCTTCACCGGCTTGGAAAACCTCGTGAAAACCGTGGGCAAGAAAACCGCGGGCGTGGCCTATCCCAAGGCGGGCGCCACTCCCGAGGAAATCGCCGCATTCCGCACCGATGCCGGCATCCCCGGCCGGGCGGAGGAATACCAGCTCAAGCCGGAGAAATTGCCGGACGGGGTGAAGGCGTGGGACGATGCCGCTGGCAAGACCGTGGCGGAGATTGCCCACAAGCACCACGTGCCGCCGGCAGCCGCCCGGGAGTTTGCCGAGGCTTACCATGGCGCGCTGGCCGCCAAGGAGGCGGAGCAGGCCACCGCATCCGCCACCAAGCTCACGGAGATGGTCCAGAAAACCACCGCCGAGTTCCAGAAGGAATGGGGCGTTGGCTATCAGGACCGCTACAACGCGCTTAACGACTTCGTGGGTGCCCGTCTCACTCCGGAGGATCTGGCGGACCCTGCCTTGCAGGTGGCGCTGAGTCACCCGGCGCTGGTGCGGATCATCGACGAGGCCCGCCGCGCGTCCCGTGAGGCTCCCCTCCCCGGTGCCTCCACTCCGGTGGCCACCGGCAGCATGAGCCCGCGCCAGGCCGCCATGGAGATCATGAAAACCACGCCTAACTGGCGTCAGGATCCGGTGCTGGCCGCGCGGGTGAACGACCTCTACAAACAGGAGGCCCAGGCGGAGAAGAGAAAGAGTCGCTAGTTTTCAGTTTGAAGTTTTCAGGAAGAGAAGAGCCCGGGGCGTCACTGCCTCGGGCTTTTTTGTGGCCTGAACGCTCGTTTCCGCCGTTTGAAATAGAGGGGAGTGGGCTGTTAGGAGCAGGGTGGCGGCGTCGATTCGGAAGGACACCCCGCTGGAAAGCGGCCCCTGGAACGAATGGCCGGGCCAGCAATGGCCGAGGCGATCCGCCGGTGGCGGGGACTCGCGAAACAACCGTCCGGGCGTGTGCCCGGGATTTCGCAATTCCCACCTACCAAATCAATGGCTTTCACTTCCAATATTCCGGATGGCTTCGCGCTGCAGTACAGCGACGAATGGACCATCGCCCTGGCGCAACGCGCCTCCCGCCTCCAAGCTTACATCGACGTGGAACCGATCCACGGCGAGTCCAAGCGTTTCCAACGCATCGAGGGCGCCACCGCCCGCCGCGTCACCAGCCGCTTCGGTAACACCAATCCGGCGGACGTGAATACCGAATACCGTTGGCTCGACGTCCACTTCGACAACCTCGCCCACCGTCTCGACCGCCGCGAGGGCATCATGCTCGGCCAGGTCGGAAGCCCGCACAATGCGGTGCTCCGCAGCCACTCGCAAGAAGCCGGCCGCCAGATGGATGCCACCATCATCAACGGCTGTATCGGAGATGTGCGTGCCGGCAAGACCGGCGGCACCACCATTTCGCTGCCAGCGGGTCAGGCGATCGCCTACAACTTCGTGGACAGCGGCAGCGCCACGCCCTCGGGCATGACCTTCGCCAAGCTGTTGGAAATCGCGACCATGTTCGGCATCTCGCAGGTGACCGGCCAGGACATCGAGGACCATTCCGAGGCCACCGTGATCCTCAGCCCGCGCCAGGTGAAAAACCTGTTGCTCGAGCAGAAGCTCACCAGCTCGGACTACGGCTTCCAGCGCCTTGCCTCCGGCCAGATCGTCAACGCCTTCGGCCTGGCCATCAAGTCGGTCGCTCCGCACCTCCTGCCCTACAACTCGTCCACCGACATCCGCACCTGTGTGGCCTTCGCCCGTGAGGCGGTGGTCTTCGGCATGGCGGAAGCGCCGATGAGCCGGGTCGATGAGCTGGTGGATGGAAACTACGACATCCAGATCTACTCCGAATGGGGCTGGGGCTGCTGCCGCAAGATCGACGAAGGCGTCATCACCATCGACTGCGACGAGTCGCCCTAATCCATTCTAACCGGGGCGTGACGAGCGCCCCGGTTCATCCCTAACACCAATTAGAAAGACTTTTCCCAATGGCTAAAACCACTCAATCCGTTCAATACGCCGCGCAGGTCGCGGCCGGTCTCAATTTCAAGGACCGCATCGACGACAGCCGGCTGATTTCCGGCGTTGTGCAATTCGCGCTGATCAAGGTTGTGATCGACGCGCTCAACGTCGGCACCGACGTCATCACCCTGCTGGAACTGCCCGCGGACGCCATCGTGTGTCCCGAGCTCTCCAAGCTGATCGTGACCGACGACGCGACTTCCGGCGCGCTGACGATCGACATCGGCGACATCGTGGATCCCGACCGCTATTGCGACGGCGCAAACTGCGCTGCCACCGGTGTGGTCGATTTCCTCACTCCGGCATTCCCGGCTGGCCTTGCCACCCGCACGCCGGTCGTGAAGAGCGCCACCGCCTCGCTCAACACCTCGCTGGTGACCATGACGCTGGCGACCTTCACCGCCACCATCGAGGCGGGCGAGGTCTACGTGCTGCTCGCCTACAAGTGCCTGTAAGGCCCTGCCGTCCACCTAACCACCAACCGGGCGGGCGGGTATCTATCGGATACCTGTCCGCCCCTTTTTTAGGCCATGACCAACGACACGGACCTTGCCAACCACGCGCTGGGCCTCATCGGCGAGGCGCTGATCACCGCCATCACCGACCAGAGCAGCAAGGAGGCGCGGACCTGCCTCAAGTTTGCCAGCGCCGCCCGCCTCGAAACGCTGCGGCTCGGCCGCTGGAACTGCGCGACAGATCGCGTGGCGCTGGTGGAACTGTCCACCGCCCCGGCCGGCGGCTACAGCCACCAGTTCCAACTGCCCACCAATTTCATCCGGTTGATGGATGTGAACGGCGAGGCGGTGAAGGAGGCGGACGAGTATTTCGAAATCGAGGGCCGCAAGTTTCTCACCGACGAGGAAAGCGTGTGGATTCGCTACATCTACGCCGCGCCGATTGGGGCGCTCGATCCGCTGTTGCAGGCGGCCGTGGCCACGCGGCTGGCGAGCAAGATCGCGATTCCGCTGAGCGGGCGCATTGAGCAGGCCAGCGCGATGGAGGAACTGTTCCAGCGGCGGCTGGCGGAGGCCCGCGGCATCGACGCCAAGGAAACCCAGGGCGCGGATAACGCCCCGTGGGAAAAGGTTTTTTCCCGCTCGCGCTCGCAACGCTCGCGCGGCGGACGGGTGAACCCTAACCGATTGGGAAGCTGAGCCATGCCTGAGGAATATTTCGAGCGGCGGACGGCGTTCAACGCGGGCGAGATTTCGCCGTGGCTGGATCCGCGGGTGGACCAGGAGAAATATCACCTAGGCTGCCGCCAGGTGCGCAACATGCGGCCGACCGTCTACGGCGGCGCGTTCAAGCGGCCGGGCTCGGTTTACCTGGGAAATGCCCGGATCGACACCGGCAAGGTGCGGCTGCTTTCGTTCCAGTATGAGGTGGGCACCACCTACGTGCTCGAACTGACCGACGAGCGGCTGCGGATTTGGGCAACCGGCGCCACTCCCGCGCTGGTCGAGGATCCGGCCGGCAGCCCGGGGGATCCGCTGGTGGTGGTGACGCCGTGGGATGAAAGCGAACTCAACGCGCTGCAAATCTGCCAGCTCAACGATTTGCTGTACGTGACCCACCCGAACCACCAGCCGCGGGTGATCGCCCGCTATGCCGGCAACGACTGGCGGGTGCTCAAGTTCAATCCGGACTGGCCCGCGCTGCTGCCGATGAACGATCGTGAGTTGACGCTGGCGGTGACGGCCAACAACGCCACCGCCGCGGCCTGGAGCAGCTCGACCACCTACGACGCCGGCGACGAGGTGACCAATGGCGGACAGGATTACGGCTGCCGCCACGACAACTGCAAGAACATCGAACCCGGCGACCACAAGGACTGGAAACGCTGGTGGAAGCTGCGCGACAACACCACCACCCTCGGCATGGGCCGGCGGGTGACGGTGACGGCCAGCAAGGCGCTGTTCGATACGGACCACGCCGGCAGCAAGTGGGTGATCATCTACCGCCGCGACCAGCTCAAGCAGACGATGCACCTGAACGGCGGCAGCGTGGGCAAGCTCTCCTCGTCGATCTACTGCCTCGGCGAATGGTCGGCCAGCCTGCTGGCGGACAACTCGGGCACCGGCGACTGGGATGTGGAGGTGACCGTCCAACGCTCGGACGACGGCAAGAATTACGACACTCACAAAGTAATTACAGGGAGCAAGACCGAAGTGCAGGCGCTGCTGACGGGCAACGAAGAGGAGCCGTGTTTCCTGCGCCTCAAGCTGCGCGCCCGCAACGGCACCATTCCCACCCAATACAAGGCGGAGCTGGAAGTGAGCAATCCGGACCAGCACGGGATTGTCCGCATCAAAAGCGTGACCAGCACCACGGTGGCGGTGGGGATTCTGGAATTCCCGGTCCCGGCCACCACCGCCACCAAATACTGGCACGAGCCGGCATGGAGCACCGTCCGCGGCTACCCGCGGGCACTCACCCTCCACGACAGCCGGCTGTGGTTCGGTGGCACCAAGTTCCAGCCCACCACCTTCTGGGGCACCGCGCTCGATCGCTTCGAAACCTTCCGGATCGGCCCCGAAGCGGACCTCGGCAAGCAGTTCGAAATCCAATCCGACGAGGCCAACGGCATCCAGTGGCTGGTTTCCCACGATGGGCTGGTGATCGGCACCAAGGGCGCGGAGTGGTTCTATGGCCAGCGCCTGGGCGAGGACCTGCCCAAGCTGCGCAAGAGCTCGTGCTACGGCAGTGCGGCCGTCCAGGCGCGGGTGGTCAACGAGACGGTGGTTTTCCTCCAACGCAGCCAGCGCAAACTGCGCGAGCTGGCATGGGACGGCGAGCGCTTCGCCTGCCAGGACCTAACCTTGCTGGCCGAGCATTTCGGCGATGCCAAATTTTTACAAATGGCGATCCAGCGCAACCCGGAAACCGTCGTTTGGATCATCACCAACCAGGGCGACCTGATCGGCATGACCTACGAGCGCGGCCAGAACGTGGCCGGGTGGTTCCGCTACCAGACCGGCGGCAGCTTCGGCAGCAGCGGCGCGACCTCCGGCAACTACGAGAGCGTCTGCCTGGTCGAGGGCACCGGCGAAGAGGATGAAATCTGGGTGAGCGTCAAGCGGGTGATCGGCGGCGACACCGTGCGCTTCATCGAAAGGTTCCAGCCGGACCTGATCCGCAACATCAAGGAGAGCGACCAGGCGGATTTGATCTACGCCGACGCGGCCGTGGTCTATGACGACGATCCCACCACCACCATCGACGGGCTCGACCACCTGGAGGGCGCGCGCGTCTTCATCCTCGCCGATGGCGCGCCGCACCCGTGGCAAGTGGTGGACGACGGGGAAATCACCCTGCAATGGGAAGCTTCCAAGGTGATCGTGGGGCTGCCGTTCTACGCCAGCCTGGAGCCCACCTATCTGGAAACCGCCGATCCCGGCAGCATCACCAAGGCGTTCAAGAAGCGCATCACCAGCGCCTGCATCGAGTTCTGGCAAAGCCTCGGCTGCCAGATTTCCGCCGATGATGCGACCACCTGGCACACCATCGAGTTCCGCAGCGTCTCCGACAACATGGACGAAGTGCCGCGGCTGTGGAGCGGCATCAAGCGCGAGAGCGTGCAGGCCGGCAGCGAGCGCCAGGCCACCGTGATCCTCCGCAGCAACCAGCCGCTGCCGCTCAATGTCCTCAGCCTCACCCTGCGCTTCACCATGGGTACCGCCTAGGCTTCCGCCGTTTGAAATGGCCCGCGATGGCGGGTGCGGGCAGCGTGGCGGGGTGTTTGAACTCGCGGAATTCGCCTGCCCCACCATCGACCAGCTTGAGGCGGCGATGCTCGACGGCGTGCCCGTGGAAATGCCGGTCACGCACCGCTTCACACCGGGACTCTACATCCGCGAGATTTCCATTCCCGCCGGCACCCTGCTGACGAGCGCGCTGCATTGGACCGAGCACCCCTTCGTCATTTCCAAGGGCCGCATCGAGGTGGTTTCAGAGACCGAGGGGCGGGTGGTTTACGAGGCCCCGCACACCGGCATCACCAAGCCTGGCACCCGCCGCGCGCTCTACGCGCTCACCGATACCATTTGGACCACCTTCCACGCCACCGACGAAACCGACGTGGAAAAAATCTGCGCCACCATCCTCGGCCCGCATGAGAACCCGCTGCTGCCGGACAGCTTCACCCCGGCCTATTCACAATCCTTTCCCCGGATCTAACATGAGCTTCGCAGTCATCGGTATTTCCACCGCCGTCGTTTCCCTCGTCGGCACCGGCGTGGCGGTCTACGGCCAGCAGCAGCAGGCGCAGGCCGCCGAATACACCGCGGACTACAACGCCGACGTCGCCCGCCAGCAGGCGCTCCACGAAACCGAGGTGGCCAATGAGAACGCCCGCCGCAAGACCCGCGAGAATGCCCGCATCATCGGCCTGCAGCGCGAGGCGATCGCCGCCAGCGGACTGGCCCCGGCCGGCACCCCGCTGGCCGTCCTGGGCGAAACCGTGACCACCCTGGAGCGCGACCTCCTGGACATGGGATACGAGGCCGCCGCCCGCGCCAACCAGCTCCGCAGCACCGCGGAAATGGCCCTGTGGGAAGGCAACGCCACCGCCGGAGCCCTGCGCACGGCTTCCATCGGCACCGGGATTTCCGGTGTGGCCTCCGCCACCAGCGGCTACCTCAGCGGCACCGGCAAGATCCCCGCCGCCAAAACCACCGCCTCTTAATTTCAGTCTTTCAGTTTTCAGAATTTCAGCTTTTTCCTCATGATCCCACCCACCCGCTACATCAACGCCGGACCGATCGCGCCGCAGGCCAGCGCCGGACCGGCCATGGCCGCCGGGCAGGCGGTGGAACAAATCGGCCATGCCCTCGAGAACGTCGGTGAGCAGGGATCGCAGATCGTCGCCAAAATGCGCCGGATGGAGGAGGGCGGGAAAATCAACGCCTTCATGGCCAATGCCGACAAGGAGGCCGGGGAATTCGCGATCGGCCTCGCCCAGCGTTCCGACACCGACGCCTGGCCCAAGGAATGGCAGGACCACACCGCCGACCTCCGCGAGCGCGCCAAGGCCCTCGGCCTGTCCCCGGAAGGCATGGCCCACCTCGATGGCGAGTTTTCCAACTGGTCCACCGGCCGCGCCATCCATTTCGAGACGCAGGCCGCCACCAAGAAGCTCGGCATCGCCAAATCCCAGACCACCCAGTCCCTCGAATACTACGCCGCCCGCGGCGACAAGGAGGGCTTTGACCGCACTCTGCGCACCGGCACCGCCAGCGGCATCCTCGATCCCGCTGACCAGCAGGCCGCGCAAATGCACTTCGACTCCAAGGCCGCTGCGCTCGACCTGGACAAGCTGGTGGACGGCAACCCGCAAGGGCTGATCGACGAGCCGGACGAATCGATTTTGCGGACGCTCCCCGGCGCCACGCCGGAGATGGTCATGCAGGCGAAGCGCCAGGCCAAGGGCGTAGTGAAGGAGCGCGCCTTCGACACCGTGGAAGCGGCGCAGGACGAGATTTTTTCCAACAAGGTCACCGATCCCAAGCAGCTCGATGACGATCCGCGATTCAAGACGCTGCGGCCGACCGTCCGCGAGCGGCTGAAAGGCAACCTGCGGCAGTTCCAAGCTGACCAGGCGGAGGGCCGCATGGCCACCCCGGAAGCCCAGCACGCCGTCATCGGTGAGGTTTCCGGCCTCATGCGCGACTGGAACCCAATGGCGGAGGAACAGGCGGATGAGAAGTATGCCCAAATCACCGGGCTGATCAGCAGGCTGCCGGAGAACTCGGCAATGAAGGGTGAGCTGTTGCGGCAGGCCAAGGCGATCCGCTCCGGGGCATGGGGCGAGGTGAAGACCCACGCCGACGCGGCATTCAAGGCCCTCGACGACTTCGACAAGACCGCCGCGGGCAAACTGCCGGCGGCTGGCAAGATCACGACGCGCTCGATTGTGGATTCCGGATTTCTCAAGGATTCCGCGAAACTCCAGCGGCTCGGCTTCGATGAAGGGCAGGCGGAGGGCATCGTCAAAGCCTCCAAGGCGGACCCGTCCGCCGGGCAGCGGGCATTCATCGAGGGCTGGAGCAAGCGCCCCGGTGCCAGCGTGAACGCCTCGCCCATCGAGATCGCGGCGGCGGATGCCATCCGTTTGGAAAATGCCACGATCGACTGGAACGACCCGGCCAGCGAATCCGCGGCGGGACAGGCCAAGGCCGATCACTACCGGGAATCTGGCGAGCGCCGCGCGAAGCTGGCGGATTTCCTCAAGCTGAACCCCAAGGCCACCCCGGGGGAGATCGATGAGAAGATTCTGGGCATCGCCGGCGAACAAACGACGCGCAACCTGCGCAGCGGGATGTATGATGCCAAGCCATCGCGGTCGGTGAGCATGTCCACCGACATCAAGCTGTCAAACTACGGCTACGCCAGCGACTCCACCCCGGACAGCAACAGCGCCCGCGGCATCGGCCACGCCGACAACAAGCTCGAGGATGGCAAGAGTGCGGCGATTTCCAAATCCCTGGCCGACCGGCTGAACCTCAAGACTGGCGACGAGGTGGAGATCGAGACCACCAAGGGGAAATTCCGCGTCCGCTACGACGACACCGTGCCCGCCACCGACGAACGCACCGGCGACCTGCCGGAAACCATCGACATCTACCGCAAGGACGGTGCCAACAACTGGAGCGGTCGCGTCACCAAGATCACCAAAGTTTCCTGAACCATGGCCATCACTCTCGATCCCCTCGGGGGAATGTCTCCAACGGGGGAGCCCCCCGTTGCCGCCCCCGTTGCCCCGAATCCCATGCTCTCCACCTTCGGCGCAAGCCCGTGGGACGTGGAGGATGCGGCCTATGACAAGTCCCTTGGCGAGTGGCAGGCGAAAACCCGCGATCGCCTCGACGGCATCGCCCTCGATCCCGACAGCTACTTCAAGGGCAAGGACCTCGGCCCGGACCCGGACACCGAGCGCACCAAAATGCACACCATCAATGGTGCATCGCTGTCCTTTCTCCTCGATCGCCCGGTTTCCGACGATCCCACCGACATCCAGCGCAAGCTCGCCCTGCAGGAAGCCTCCATTCGCTTTTTCGGTGGCCGGGCCAAGGACGAGGCCGGGTTGTTAGGAGAGATCAAGGCGGACGCCCAGGGCCGCAAGGACCGCCGGGAATTGGACAAATCCCTCGCCACCGAGGCCAGCGTGGCCGCCGCCTTCCAGACCGTCGGAGGCGAGCAGCCCACCACCTTTGCCACTTGGCGCGAGGCCGCCAAGGGCAAGCCCGGATACGATCCCGCCAACGAGCCCGACTATTTCGAATCCTGGCAGCGCGCCACCTCCGCGGTAAAGGCCACCTATCAGGAATTCGAGACCCCGCTTTCCACCGTCTGGCACACCTTCAAGGCCGCTCCCGAAGACGTCGGCCAGGCCGCCCGCCGCGCCTACTATCAGGTCCCGGATGGCGACCGCATGAAGTTTCTCGCCGCCCTCAAGACCCTCGCCCAGAAGCTCCCCGAGGACCAGCAGGCCACTTTCTGGAACAACCTCAAAAAGCAGACCGGCCGCGACGTCAAAGGCTTCGGCCAGAACGCCGCGGACGCGCTCGACATGTTCACCGCCGGATCCGCCGCCGCCAACGCTCCGGACAATCCTTCCATCGTCGCCCAGGGAGCCATGGAACGGGGCGAAATCGACTTCGCCGCCGACATCACCCGCATCCAGCAGACGGACTTCGACCCGGTCAAATACCTCACCGCGGACGGTTCATGGTCGCAGGTCGCGGAGAAAGCCGCCTACGGCGCGCCTGGCGCCATCGTCACCAGCGCCACCGCCGCCATCCCCGGCGTGGGCATGGCTGCTTTCTACCTCAGCTCGCAGGAGTCCATCTATCAGCAGTATCGCCAGGACTTCCAGGCCAAGGGCCTCAGCTACGACGAGGCCAGCCGCATCGCCACCAACCTGGCACCCGTCGCCGCCCTGCCCCAGGTCCTCATGGAGCGCCTCCAGGTCAAAGCCTTCACCGGCAAGCTGCCCGTGCTGGAAAAAACCCTCGCCGCGCTCGAGGACAAGATTGCCAGCAAAGCCCTCCGCTTCGTCACCCGCACCGCCGCCGGTGCGATCGAGGAAGGCGTCCTCGAGCAGGCCCAGGACTACGTGCCCGCGCTCGTCCAGGACATCGGCCACGCCCTGCAACAGGACATCCCCGACGTCCAATGGACCGGCAAGGGCGGGGTGTTAGATGGCTGGGAAAAGGACACCGCCGGCATGATCCTCACCATGCTGCCGCTCGCCGTCTTCGGCGCCGGTGGGGCCGCCTTCAAGGACCAGCGCCAGCAGGTTTTCGCCGAGGCCTCCACCACCCAGCTCCAGGCCGCCGGCATCACCGCGGACGGCATTGCCGCCATCAACGCCGCCAAGGGCACCGCCTCCCTCGATTCCGCCATCCAGCTTGCGATGGAAGGCCGCGACCCGACCACCCCCGAGGCCAAGGCCGCGGTGGAACAACTCCGCACCCAGCAGGCCCAAGCCGCCCAACAGGCGAAACAGGACGAATCCCTGCCCCTCCTCACCCGCACTCCCGCCGGTTGGACCGTCACCGACAAGGCCACCGGCGAGGAGATCGGCCAGGCACCCGATGCCGGCGGCGCGTGGCGCATCGCCAAGGCCCATTCCCAGGCCCTCGACGAACTCACCGGCGATGAGGTCGCCCACCTCGCCACCATGCTCGAGGCCGGGGACGCCGTCGCCTCCCGCAATTCCGACAGCCGCCAGACCAGCCAGGAGTTCGACCTCGGCCAGCTCCGCACCGTCGCCCTTGCCATGGCCGAAGACCCGGCCGCGGGCGAGCGTTACGCCAAGCAGGTCGCCCTCAAAGAACTCCAGGAAGGTGGCGACGGCGAGATGGCCCGCCAGATCCTCGGCGATTCCCGCACCACCATTGCCGGCAACATCCGCACCACCGTCAACCGCCTGTTCAAGGGTGCCTCCGTCACCGACGTTTTCCACGAGGATTTCCACGGCATCCGCCGCGAGGCCCGCGCCGCCGGCCGCATCACCCGCGAAGACGAGATTTCCCTCCTCCGCGCCCTCGACACCATCCTCGCAGGCAAGACCGTTAGAAAGGACGGCACCCGCCTGCAATTCATCCCGGACAACACCGCCGACGCCGATGTTTCCGAGACGTTGTTAGACGAGGCGTTTTCGGAAATCGGCGAAATGGAGATCCTCCGCACCCGCAAGGCAGACGGGAAAAAGGGCAAGCTCGGCGTCTCCCGCGGCATCATCTCCCGCAATCTAACGGCCCTCGCCAAGATCCTCTCACCCGCCGCCGCGCGCAAGTGGACCGCCTTCATCGAGGCCACCCGCGCCCGCTTCGGCCTCGCCATGTCCCGCGCCATCGCCCTCAAAAAGGCCGAGCGCGATGGGCTGTTCGACGCCGCCACTTATGAGGCCTACCTCCACAAGATGCTCGGCACCGATGGCCAGGCGGATCACGAACAAGCCGCCGGTGAAATCGCGGGCGAGTTGCTGGGAGAGTCGCCGTTTTCGATTGGCAAGGCGGACAATCCGCGCTCAGGTGTAAACATCGACCAAGCGGGAAACAGCGGGGCCGAAACTGACGAAGCCACCGGCCTCCCGCTGAACTCTGACGGCACAGTCACACTTTACCACGGAACGACGCGCGAAGCGGCGACCGAGATTCTGCGCTCAAAGGTTTTGAAGTCTGCGGGTGAGTTTCGGATTTACCTCACTACCGATCCAACTGCGGGGGCTATAGATGGCGATAAGGGTTATGGAGACGGCACGGTGATCGCGGTGAACGTGAAGCCTGACCTATTGGAACTGGACGACGAATTCCCAGATGGCCGACAGGATTTTGCAATCGATGCACCCAAGAAAACGATTCGAGTCGTAGATGCGTTCATGCCTTTTGATCAATCCGAGGGAAGCTACTCCCTCGCCCCCTCCCGCGCCGCGGGACTGATCGAGCAGGACGCCGTTTCCCGCATCAAGGACCCCATCCGCCGGGCTCAGGCCATGAGCCGCATTGCCCGCAGCTTCGAAGGCCTCCGCCTCCAGTTGGAGCGGCTGGAACTCACCGCAGGATCCAAGCGCCTCGGCCGCTCGCTGGCCAAGGAAGCCGCCATGCGTGAGGCGATGCGCGCCGAGGATCTCGAACACGAGGCCTACGCCCGCCATTGGCAGATTCTCGACAGCGAGGACATGACCAAGCTCAAGGCCCAGCCGGTGCACGCCTACCTGGCCAACCCCAACAGCCACTTGCATGGTCGTCTCATGTCGCGCTCTGCCGCCATCAAGCGCCACCCGGACCTGTTCCAAATCCACCGCGCCGGCGACTTCGACGGCTCCGAAGGCGTGAACCGTTCCGTTTTCGGCGGCCAGCTCATGCCCGACCAGGCAGCGCAGGAGCTTTTCGACCACATGGAAAACGGGCAACATCGCCCCCTCATCAAGGCCCCCACCGCGGATGCCCTGTGGGACGCGCTCCTCCAGGAACAGCGCATGGTGGAATCCATGAAGGAAGCCGAGACCAAGGCAAAGGAGGCAATCAGGGCCGCACGGATACAGGCCAAGCAGGAAACCAACGACTGGCTCAAGACCCAGCAGGCCAACCAGCAAACGAACTTTTCCCCGAAACAGGAAAGCCTCCGCGCCCTCGCCAGCCTCGACGCCATCCTCGCCACCCTGCCCTACGACGTCCGCGGCCGGATCGGTGGCTATGTCCAGATCGCCCGCCTTGGCTCCGAGGAATCCCGCCTCGATTACCTCCGCGCCAAGCTCGAAGTGGCCGACACCGAGCTGGAGAAATGGCTCCGAGCCCAGTTCGGCCGCGAGTTCGAGGCACTCCTCAAGCGTGCCCGGCCGGAGAAAGACGAGGCCGGCCAGAAGCCCCGCGGCAAGATCGGCGCTTCCATCCATGACCTGTTCCGCGCGATCGAGAAAGCCATGGCCATGACCGGTGCCGAGGTCGAAGCCGAGGCCCTCGCCCTGGAATCCCTCGCCGCCAGTGGCGACTACACCGCCGAGCAGAATTCCCACCTCATGCTTGAGGCCAACCTCATCCGCCTGGCTGGCGACTGGCACAAAGCCGACGCCGCCCGCCGCGAGGCCGCCCTCATCGAGGCCACCCGCGTCTTCGATTCCGGTTATCTCGCCGACCGCGTGAAGCGCTCCAGGCAGCGCGAGCGCCGCAACGACATCCGCGCCGCCCTGCAAAAGGCCACCGGCTCCGCGGGCGACCGCGAGGCCCGCCGCACCCGCGCCATTGCCGACCAGACCACAGCCACCGGCAAGACCCGCACCACCCTGTTTTCGCTGCTGTCGTTCGAACAGGTGACGCAGTGGGTTTTCGGCGAGGCCACGCCCGAGGCCCAGCGCCTGGCCGACTGGGAGCGCGCCGCCTCCGCCATGAAAGAGGACAGCGTCCAGGCCAAGATGGACGCCCTCGACGAGCTTTTCGCCTCCCTCGCTGGCAGCAAGTTCAAGGGCGAGCAGCTCCGCTGGAAAATGTCCCAACCCACCGCCATCACCATCGATGGCAAGAGTTTTTCCGAACTCGACGCCATCACTGCCACCCTGATGTGGCGGCAGGAGGACGGCCGCCGCCACATGGAGGGTCACCTCGCCGACGACGGCACCCCCGCCGGATCCTGGCACTACTCGCAGGAATTCGTCGACAAACTGGAGGACGCCCTCAGCCCCGCCGCCAAAGCCGTTAGACTCCACCTTGGCGAGGAATACGCCGCGGAATACGATCGGCTCAACGCCGTTTTCCAGGACCTCTACGGCGTGGCCCTCCCGCGGCACAAGCACTACAGCCCCCTCACCGTCAAACCCGCCCAGGCCGCCGGTGGCCAGACTCTTGATCCCGTCACCGGCTCCGTCATGTCCGGCCCGTCCCTCACCCCCGGCAGCCTCCGCAACCGCTCGCAGGCCGCCATTGCCGAGCCCGACTTCCGCGATGCCCTGCAAACCTACATCGCCCACACCAAGCAAATGGAGCATTGGATGGCCTACGCTCCATTCGCCACCGAGGCCATGGCCGTCCTCAACGCCCGCGAGCTGGGCAACTCCATCGAGGCCGCCGCCGGCAAGGAGGCGCTTTCCGTCCTCCGCTCGTGGATCGATCACTTTGCCCAGGGCGGCAGCCGCGATGCCCAGGCACACCTCGCCATCAACGGCCTGCTCAACCGCATCATGTCGCGCGCCGCCTCCATGGCCCTTGTCGGTCGCGTCTCCGTGCTCGCCGTCCAATCCGTCCAGCTCGCCGCCGGCCTCGCCGAAATGCCCGCCAGCGCCTACCTGCATCGCCTCGGCAAGCTCTTCGCCGGCCGCCTCGATTGGTCCGCGGCTTTCAAATCGGAATACATCCAACGCCGCCTGCAACAAATGCCGCCCGTCGTCGCCCAGGCCCTCGACGGCCTCCGCTCGACCCGCCCGAACAAGCTCAAAAGCACCGTGCAGGCCCTCGGCCGCACCATCTCCGGAGCAGACGCCCTCTTCACCGCCGGTACCTACGCGATGATTTACGACTATCAGTTAGGCCTGGCCAAATCCATGAACCTCCAAGGCCCCGATGCCGAGAACTTCGCCCGCCAGGCCGCCGAGCGTGCCACCGATCGCGTGGCCCAGCCGACCCGCGCCGGCGCTCGATCGCTCTACGAAGTCACCGGCACCAATCCCGCCATCCGCCTCGCCTGGGCATTCGCCTCCGAGTCCCGCCAAAAGCTCGCCCTCTCCGCCTACGCCCTCGCCAAGCGCGACAACGGTGCCAAGGCCCGCGCCCTCGCCGTCACCTGGATTGCCGGCGGCGTCCTCGCCTCCCTGATCCGCGCCACCATGCGCGACCTCCGCGACGATGGTGAGGACGACGAGCTGTTCGACGAAAAGAACTGGGACCCCGCCCGCCTCGCCCTCGCCGCTCTCACCGGCCCGCTCCAGGGCATCCCCATGCTCGGCGACACCGCCGAGGCCATCGTCTACAAGGCATTCGGCCAATACCTCCCCGAGGGCAATTTGTTCTCTTCCGCCCCACAAGCCGCCGGCTCCGTAAAAAACCTCATCACCGGCGACTGGGACCATGCCCTCAGGGATACTGAGGCCATCTTCACCGCCGCCGGCCTCGTCTCCGAAAACGCCGCCGCCGCGACCTCACTCCTCCACATCGCCCGCGACCTCTTCGCCATCGGTGACAACGCCATTCCCTGATCACTGCTAACTGATCACTCGCCACTTCCCCCCGCGCTTCCGCCGTTTGAAATGGCGGGTGCGATGGGGGATTTCTAGCGTCCGGAATGGCCGTCAGCATCACCGTCACCGTCTCGCAGTATGCGGGCAATGCGTCCTCGGTGACCCCCTACCCGACCGGTTTCGCGTTCCAGGATGCAAGCTGGCTGCGGGTTTACGTGACCGATGCCGATGGCGTGAGCACCCTCTTGACCAGTGGCACCCACTACACCGTGACCGGTGCGGGCGAGGAAGCGGGCGGCGACGTCGTCACCGTGGCCGCCTACCCGTCCACCCACACCATCACCATCGCGCGCCAGACGCCGACAACCCAGCTCCTCGACCTCGAATACAACGACCGCCTGCCCGCCCAGCTCGTCGAGGACGCCTTGGACAAGCTCACGTTTCTCGTGCAGGAGCTCGTCAACGACCGCCCGCTGCGCTTTCCCAAGACCGAGCCCGCCGCCAACGATACCGAACTGCCGGAACCGGCCGCGCGGAAAAACTGCGTGCTCGGCTTCGATGCGACCACCGGCGAGGCCGTCCTCTTTGAAATGCCGCTGCCGATGATCCCCGTCCTGCCGGCGGATGATGGCGTGTTCACGCTCATTTCCCGCGACGGGTTGATTGAGTGGTATGCGCAGGATTCGGGCGACTATCCGGAGGGCGATCCATGAAAGCGGTCATTTTCACCCACCCGAGCGACTACCCGGCCGCGCGCGCCTGTGCCGCGGGCTTGGCCAAGCTCGGCGTGTCCGTGGTGTTCTCGCTGGATGCCGCCGACGACGCGGCCGGCCTCTCGCCGGTCACCCGCACCACCGAGCCGCGCAACGGCAACCTCCGCGGCAACCGCTGGGTGCGCGCCCAGCTCCGCCACCTGTGGCAGATCGGCCAGGGCGACGAGTGGATTCTCAAGGTCGATTCCGACACCGCGGTCTTTTCCCTGGACTGGATGGCGCTCGCCACCCCTTCGACCATCATGCTCGGCCCGGACGTGCCGAAGGCGCCCGGTGCCATCTACGGCTGCTGCTACGCGCTGCGGGTCGACGCCCTGCCCGGCCTCATCGCCAAGGCGGACGCCCTGCCGGAAGCGGCTGACAGCTTCGAGGATGGCATGACAGCCCGCCTGGCCGGGGACCGCGCCACCCGGATTCCCTTCGTCGCCAAGGGCGGCGTGTGGGCCGGCTACAACTGGCGCACCACCAAGCCGGATAGCGTCTGGCGAGAAAAATTCCAAATCATCCACGTCGACCGCCGCAACTCGAACCGCGCGCCGGTGGCCGCCAAACTCCGCTCCCTCTTGCAACTGCCATGAACGTCCAGCCCGCGCTAATCTCCGAGGTCACGGTGGTGCCCACCACCACCGCGCTGATGCTCGCCGCCCTCCAAGGCGCGGCCGAGGATCCCGACCACATCGGCGCGGAATACCTCCCGGAGAACATCACCGTCAACGGCGTGGTGGTGACCGATAGCGCCGCCGCCGCCCTGCCTGATGGCACCATCGCCCGCAACGGTTATGAGCCGGTGGTTCATGATGGCAGCCTCACCGGCGGCCGGGTCTCGCGGCGGGTCCATGGCCGGAAACTGCTTTCTACGAGCGCAATGTGGCCGGGTGGCGTCAACAGCGACCTGTTATGGGAGCTGTTCCGGATCAAGTTGTCGGCCGCGGAATGTGTGGCGGGCAAGAAGATCGAAATCCAGGGCCGCACGATCCTGCAATTCGCGGGCACCAACGTGGATTTGTATTTCGGTTACTGCCTCGATGCCAATTCCGGGACGGTTTTCAACGGCGCGCTGCAGCAGCTCCACTCCGCCACCGGCGTCGATTTCGAAATCCGCGATTGGGCGACCACTGTTGATCTAACCAACTCGTCCGGACTCCAGGCTACCCCGGTCAACGGCGGCAGTTTTGTGGTGGGTGACGGGGTGGCGCTGGCGCAGGAAGATCCCATTTCAAACACCGACAACATCGGCGTGGTCGGCATCGAGCAAGACCTGGTTTTCGAGCTTCACACCCAATCGACCGGCGCGCCGGGAACCTCCGCTTTTTTCTTCTGGGATCTCGTCGTTTCCGTGTACTAACATGATCACCCTCACCCAGCGCCCTATCACCGCCTTTGCCCCGGCCCCGATTGTGGTGCCGTTGCCGCAAGGGAATCCTGCGGACAATGTAATCGAGACGTTTTACGAGTCGGAATACAACGTCACCAGCGATGCGGAGGGCTGGAATGATTATCGGATCGAGGGCGAGCGGCTGCAAGAGCCATGGACCGTCACCAACCGGACGCCCGATGTGTGCGACTTGTCGGAATTCCCGGTCGTTACCCGGCTCGCGGCGGGGGTGGGCCAGTTGACGCTTGAGATGAATTCCGCCAAGGTGGCGGTGACCCTCGACATGCGCAGCCGCGGCGGCGTGGAGTTTTCAGAATTGGCGGGCTATGTGCCCGGCTCGATCGCGGGGATTCTCTCGGACGAGGTGGCCAGCCGCCTGGATAATGACAAGGAGGTTGCCTATTTCACCGCGCCGGGAGTGAGAAATCCAAATTGCTGGCTGGCGGACATCGACCTGTCGGCCACGAGCTACGACAACAACAAGTTCAACAATTTTACCCGGCTGGCCCCGATGACGCTCGTCACTCCGCAGCACGGCATTCTGGCGGGGCACTGGGGCGGCTACTTTATCGGGCAAATCCACCGGTTCTATGATGCGGCTGGCAATCGCTACGAACGGACGATCATAGGCCTGTCATGGGCCGCGCCAAGCCACGATCTGCTGGTGGCCGTGCTGGATTCGCCGCTGCCGGAATCCATCTTTCCCATGAAGGTGCCCGGGCCCTGGTGGATGCGGGATTTTTCCAACATCGATTTATCGGTCCGCTATTACGACGGCGGCCTGGGCTTCCATCTCGGACCTGACAAGGACTGCGGCTTGATGCAACTGGGCTGGGCGGCAAGATACCTGCCGCAGACTTGGTGCGGCACGGGAGTTTACGACGGGGAAACCTACCCGAACGCCTTCGTGAATGCTTCGTGCATTCCAATTTCGGTCGCCCGCGCCGGCTCATTCCTGTCCTCCTACGATGACAAGTTTTTCATCCAGCCGGTGACGGGGTTTTCCGGCTCCCCCACCTGCGCCATCCTCAACGGTGAACCGCTCTTTCTGTGGGCGATGTGGGGGGCGCACAACGGCCCCGCGCCCTTCTCCAATCCGGATTGGATCAATGCCGTGATCCGGGCCGCCAATGCCGATGCCGTGGCCCACGGCCATTCCGCTCCCGAAGATTTCGAAGTCACCGTCGCCGACGATCCCACTCTCTAACAAACCATGAAAACGTTCCATCTCCTGTTCCTCGCCCTGCTCGCCAGCCTCGCGCCGCTCCACGCCGCCGCGCTGTCCGGCAACACCATTTCCGCCGATGGCACCTACACCGTGCCCGTCTACGCCGGCCAGCGCTACACCGTCGCCATCGGTGGCACCTTTGGCAGCGGCTCGCTGGCGGTCCTCTGGCATGACGCGGCCGGCAACACCGGCGCCCTCGATGGCAGCCCGGCCACCGCCGCGGAAAACTGGACTTTCATCGCCCCCACCAACCAGGTGGACCTGGTGCTTACCGGTTCCACGGCCCCGTCCATCAGCATCACCATCACGCTGGCCGGCGGGCTGCGCAGCTCCTCCGAGATCTCCGACATCAGCGGCCTGCAAACCGCCCTCAACACCAAGGCCACCGGCTACACCGTGCCGATCAACGCCGCCCTCTACGTCGCTCCCGCCGATGCCGCCACCGTTTACTGGGGGATTCATAACAAAGCCCCATCCGCCACCGCGGCGACGTCCAAGATTTATTTCCGGGCCGCGGGCACCATCTCGATCGCGGAGATTTACACCTACGCCACCACCGCCGGCACTGCCGAGGCGTGGAGCCTCTACATCCGCAAAAACGACACCACCGATTACCTGATCGGCTCCCAATCCCTCGCCACCAACGAGCGGGTCTGGGCCAACACCGCCCAGGCCGTGCCCGTGGTCGCCGGCGATTACGTCGAAATCAAAAGCGTCAATCCCACCTGGGCCACCAACCCCGGCGGCGTCTCCATCGGCGGCTACCTCTACGTCACGCCCTAACATGAAGCCCCTCGCCATCCTCCTGGCGCTCTGTGTGCCGCTCCCCGCCGGCACCGTCACCCTCGGCTGGATCGCCCAGCCGGGCATCCACTTCCACGTCTGGAAAGCCTCCGCGCTACTCACCACCAACCAGGCCACCATCGAACTCCCCGACACCGGCCTCCATGACATCCGCGTCACCGCCTTCAAACCCACCACCTATGGCGAGTCGCCACCCGCCGAGATCCAGCTCGAAGCCATCCGCATCGAAGGCACCGAGGATCTAACACACTGGTCCACGCTCTTCGTCAAATACCGCGCCCGCACCCCCAAATACTTCATCCGCTGGACCCCAGCCACACCCGCACCATGAGCAAAGACGAACTGATCGACCTCGCCGAGCAAACCACCCCGCAGTCCGTGCAGATCCCGCCCACCTGGACCGGCCTCGTCGTGTGGGCCATCTCCAAGTGGGGCGTGGGCATCGTCGGTTTCCTCATGGTCATCCCCCTCTATCAGGACCTCAAGGCGTCCAACGAGAAGATGGCCACCCTCAGCGGGGCCAACATCCAAGTCCTTCAAGCCCTCGCCCAGAAGGTCGAGGACGGCAACCAGCGCACCAGCCGCCTGGAAGATGCCATCCGCCGGCTGGAAACCTCCAAGCCATGAAACCTTACCTCTGCCTCGCCCTGTGGGCATTCTTCCAATTTCTAACCACGCTGTGCGCCATCCTGCGCGGCGACATCGAGGCCAGCGCTCCATGAACCGCGAACTGGCATGGGTCGCCCTCGGCGTGGCGCTCATCCTCGCCTGGCTGGTCGTCGTGTTCCTTCACCACCCGCACCTATGAAAACCTCCACCCTGTTCCTGCCGGCCGCCATCTTCCTCTCCGTCACCTCGTGCGGCTCCAAGTTCTACGGCCGCGACGGCCAGCTAACAGCCGACATTCACGGGGATTTCACCTATCAGCGCACCAAGGACGGGGCCGAGACCATCACCCTCAAGCACTCCCCCGTCATCACCGCCGCCGGCAAGGCGGCCTCACTGGGGATAGGAGCCGCTGGCACCGCCGCCAGTGCCGCCCTGCTCGCCAAATAACCGCCCATGAAAAAGCTCCCTTCGGAACTCGTTAGAATCGCCCGCGGAGAAATCGGCGTGCAGGAGATCGACGGCACCAACTGCGGCCCGCGCGTCAACCAATACAAGGCCGCCACCCGACTCGATCCCAAGGAAGACTGGCCATGGTGCGCCGCCTTCATCGATTGGTGCGTCCGCGAGGCCATGAAGTCCACCGGCGTCAAGGAGACCGACAGTTTCACCCGCCCCACCACCGCCGGAGCCTGGCCGCTGGAAGCCTGGAGCCGCGCCCAGGCTTTCCAGCACATTGGGATCCTAAGCTTAGAATTCCACGTGGACAAGTTGTCGCGGCCGCTTCTATAGTGTCACCTAAATACTAGTGACTCCAGCGTAACTGGACTGGCCACAGTTAGGCCGCAAATGTAATCACACTGGCTCACCTTCGGGTGGGCCTTTCTGCGTTCGCG
>JADMIO010380212.1_pt1 | contig 43203 bp, 47 predicted proteins | sample 8958161 | NCBI WGS metagenome assembly JADMIO01 (sample SAMN16585339, study PRJNA669376) | soil metagenome | isolation source: Crop rotation soil | place: USA: Cullars Rotation, Alabama | collected 2011
AACTTGTCCACGTGGAATTCTAAGCTTAGGATCCCAATGTGCTGGAAAGGGCTTCAACCAGGGCACGCTCGAGCAGGAGGCACTGGCCGCCGGCGCGGACCGCTACGTCGTCAAGGGCGGCAGCATGCGCGACCTGGTGGACATGATCGAGAAGCTCCTCCAGGTCGCGTGAGCCCGCCCGCCGCGAGCCTCCAGGAGCGCTACTTCCCGGACCTGCCGTGCTTCGGCTGCGGTCCGGCCAACGAGAAAGGCCTGCGGCTGCGCAGCTACGCGCGCGACGACGGCATCGGCACGGCCGTGTTCACGCCCTGGCCCGAGCACGACAACGGGCTCGGCTTCCTGAACGGCGGCATCATCGCGACCGTCCTGGACTGCCACAGCGCCGCCGCGATCACCCACGAGGCGTACTCGCGAGGGTGGCCGCCCCTCCCGGGTGCGGCGCTGCCGTACGTGACGGCCGGTCTCGAGGTGAGCTTCCTGCGACCGGCGCCTCTGCACGAGACCGTCGCCCTGTACGCCGAGGTGACCGCTGCCAGTGAGGCCGAGATGACCGCCCACGTCTGGCTCGAGTGGGACGACAAGGTCCGCGCCGAGGTCATCGCGCTCTGGAAGCGCTGGCGGCCACGCTGACCGGCATCACTACTGTGGTCCCATGTCTGGCATCGGACTCGTCCTGGACTGCGAGGACCCCGAGAAGCTCGCCCCGTTCTGGGCCGACGCACTCGGCTACCGGTACGTCGGCATGTTCGGCCAGTACGCCGCGCTGCTCCCCGACGGCTTGCCGGGCCCGAAGCTGCTGCTGCAGCAGGTCGACGAGCCGAAGCGCACGAAGAACCGGATGCACCTCGACATCGAGACACCCGACATCGAGGGCACCGCGCAACGTCTGGTTGCGCTCGGGGCGACCCGGATCGACGCCGAGCCGATCGCGGAGCAGGGGTCGAGCTGGCTGCGCATGACCGACCCCGAGGGCAACGAGTTCTGCGTGTGCAATGCTGCCGGGAGCGCCTAGACCCGACACCACGCGCGGCCCGCGACTACCGGCTCGGCTAGATTCCGGCCATGAAGGCCGTCGTCTGCCGTGAAGCCGAGCTCGAGGTCGCCGAGGTCGCCGACCCGGCGCCCGCCAAGGGCCAGCTCCTGCTCGACGTGGTCCGCTGCGGTATCTGCGGCTCGGACCTCCACGCTCGACGGCACGCCGATGCGGTCGCGGACGTGGCCGCGGAGGTGGGGTATGCCGACCTGATGCGCTCGAGGGAAACGATCGTCCTCGGTCACGAGTTCTCCGGCGTCGTCACGGCCCGCGGCAAGGGCAGCCGGATCGCGGAAGGCACGTCCGTCGTCGCGTTCCCGTTGCTCCGAGGAGCCGGCGGAGTGCACCCCACGGGTCTCTCGGCGCACGCGCCAGGCGCGTACGCCGAGCAGGTACTCGTCGAGGACGCCCTCAGCTTCCCGGTGCCCAACGGTCTCGACGCCGAGGTCGCCGCGCTGACCGAACCGCTCGCCGTCGGGCTGCATGCCGTGCGCCGCGGCGAGGTCGCCAAGGGTCAGGTCGCGATCGTGATCGGCTGCGGTCCCGTTGGGCTCGCCGTGATCGGCATGCTCAAGGCCTCCGGCGTGAAGACGGTCGTCGCAAGCGACTTCTCACCGGGTCGGCGCGCCCTCGCCGAGAGGGTGGGCGCCGACGTCGTCGTCGACCCGGCCGTCGAGTCGCCGTACTCGGCCGCCTCGGGCCACGGCCACCTGACGACCGGTCCCGAGGTGTTCGAGCTCGGGGTGAGCACCGTGGAGAAGCTTCGCCGGCTGCCTGTCGTCCCGTGGCACCAGGTGTGGCGGGTCGCCGACAAGATCGGCGCCGCGACCCCGAAGCATCCCGTCGTGTTCGAGTGCGTCGGCGTACCCGGCGTGGTCGAAGAGATCATCAGCAGCGCGCCGATCTACTCCCGGGTCGTCGTCGTCGGGGTCTGCATGGAGCCGGACAGGTTCCGCCCGGCGATGGCGATCAACAAGGAGATCGACCTGCGGTTCGTCCTCGGCTATACGCCGCTCGAGTTCCGCGACGCGTTGCACCTGCTCGCCGACGGCAAGGTCGACGGCGCCTCGATGATCACCGGGACGGTGGGCCTCGCAGGCGTCTCCGGGGCATTCGACGCCCTCGGCGACCCGGAGGTGCACGCGAAGATCCTGATCGATCCGCGGAGCGAGTCACTCACGCCCAGCGCCTGACCGGCATCGGGATCGCCGCGCTGGGTACAGCTGTGTCATGCCGGACGACACCCGCGACGACGAGCGCATCGCCTCCCGGGCCACGCTGTTGCCCGAGGAGGAAGCCGGCGGCAGCGACGACCCGGCCCGTCAGGCCGAGGAGATCTTGCGCGAGTCCGACGAACGCACCGCGCAACCGGAGGAGACCGGCGAGGAATCGACGCAGACGTCGACGCCGGACGAACGCCCCTCGACATGACACGATCTGCACGTGGGCGACATTCCTGCTGACCCGCGGCTGCGCGACCTCGCGCTGCTGCGCCAGGTCCGCGACCGGATGGACCGCGAGTACGCGCAGCCACTCGACGTCGAGGCGTTGGCCCGGGGCGTGCACATGTCGGCGGGTCATCTGAGCCGGCAGTTCAAGCTCGCGTACGGCGAGTCGCCGTACTCCTACCTGATGACCCGCCGGATCGAGCGTGCGATGGCACTCCTGCGCCGCGGTGACCTGAGCGTCACCGAGGTCTGCTTCGAGGTCGGTTGCTCGTCGCTGGGCACTTTCAGCACCCGGTTCGCCGAGCTGGTGGGGGTGCCGCCGAGCGTGTACCAACGCGACGGCGCGCACACGACCGAGGGGATGCCGCCGTGCGTCGCCAAGCAGGTGACCCGGCCGATCAGGCAACGACCCCAGGGATCGATCAGGAATCAAGAAGCAGCCGCTGAGCACCGCCAACTAGCGTGACCGTCATGAACCTCAGCATTCACACCACCGTCCTCCCGCACGACGACCCGGACGCGTCGATGGCGTTCTACCGCGACGTCCTGGGCTTCGAGGTCCGCAGCGACTTCGGCGAGGGCAAGATGCGCTGGATCGTCGTCGGGCCGGCCGAGCAGCCCGACATCTCCATCCTGCTGGCGCCTCCGGCCGCCGACCCAGGCGTCACCGAGGACGAGCGCCGCACGATCGTCGAGATGATGGCAAAGGGCACCTTCGGCTGGATCCTGCTCGCCACTGACGACCTCGACGGCACCTTCGAGCGTGTGCAGGCCAGCGAGGCCGAGGTCATCCAGGAGCCGATGGACCAGCCGTACGGCGCCCGCGACTGTGCCTTCCGTGACCCGGCCGGCAACCAGGTCCGCATCCAGGCCGTGTCATGAGCGGCATCGACTCCGTCACCCTCGAGACCGACGACACGACCGCCGCGGAGGCCTTCTGCAAGGCACTCGGTGTCGACGACGTGGTCACGGTCCGCGCCGGTGACGAGGCCAGCAGCGGATTCCGCGGCTGGACGCTCTCCCTGGTCGTCTCCCAGCCCGGCAACGCCGACGCGTTCCTCGACGCCGCAGTCGCCGCGGGCGCGACGGTCGTGAAGCCGGCGAGGAAGAGCTTCTGGGGCTACGGGGGAGTCGTGCAGTCGCCGGACGGCGCGATCTGGAAGGTGGCCTGCTCGGCGAAGAAGGACACCACCCCCGTGACCCAGGAGTACGACGAGGTGGTCCTGCTGCTCGGTGTCGAGGACGTCAAGGCGACCAGGCAGTTCTACGCCGACCACGGCCTGGAGGTCGCGAAGAGCTTCGGCAGCAAGTACGTCGAGTTCGAGAGCGGGTCCTCCGCGGTCAAGCTCGCCCTGTACGGACGGAAGGCGCTGGCCAAGGACGCCGGTGTGGCGCCGGAGGGCAGCGGCTCGCACCGCATCACCGTGAACGCGGATCTGGGAACCTTCACCGACCCGGACGGGTTCATCTGGACGTGAGTCTGACCACGAAAAGCGCGGCCACGACGGCCGACAGCCACGACGTGATCCGGGTCCAGGGCGCCCGCGAGAACAACCTCAAGGAAATCAGCGTCGAGCTCCCGAAACGCCGTCTGTCGGTGTTCACCGGTGTCTCGGGCTCCGGCAAGAGCTCGCTCGTGTTCGACACGATCGCGGCTGAGTCGCAGCGACTGATCAACGAGACCTACTCGACGTTCGTCCAGGGGTTCATGCCGACCCTCGCGCGGCCGGACATCGACGTGCTGGACGGCATCACGCCGGCGATCCTCGTCGACCAGGAGCGGATGGGTGCCAACGCGCGATCGACGGTCGGCACGGTGACCGACGCGAACGCGATGCTCCGGGTGCTGTTCAGCCGGCTCGGGACGCCGTACATCGGACCGCCGACCGCGTTCTCGTTCAACGTCCCCACCCGCAAGGCGAGCGGGGTGATGACGACCGAGAAGAGCGGCGTCGAGCACAAGAGCGTCGTACGTCAGGCCGTGTACCTCGGCGGCATGTGCGCTGAGTGCGAGGGTCGCGGCACCGTGTCGCAGATCGACCTCACCCAGCTGTACGACGAGAGCAAGTCGCTCAACGAGGGTGCCATCACCATCCCGGGGTACACCGCCGACGGGTGGATGGTGCGCACCTACAGCGAGTCCGGCTTCGTCGATCCCGACAAGCCGATCGGCAGGTACACCAAGAAGGAGCTGCACGACTTCCTGCACAAGGAGCCGACGAAGATCAAGGCCAAGGGGATCAACGTCACCTACGAGGGGCTGGTCCCGAAGATCCGGAAGTCGATGCTGAGCAAGGACGTCGAGTCGCTCCAGCCGCACATCCGGGCGTTCGTGGAGCGGGCCGCCGTGTTCGGCACCTGCCCGTCCTGTGGCGGCACCCGGCTGAACGAGTCGGCGCTGACCTCGACGATCAAGGGCAAGAACATCGCCGACGTCTGCGCGATGCAGATCACCGACGCCGCCGACTGGCTCCGCGGGGTCGACGAGGCGTCGGTCGCGCCGCTGGTCGGCAGCCTGCTGCACCTGTGCGAGTCGTTCGTCGAGATCGGCCTGGGCTATCTCTCCCTGGACCGGCCCGCGGGCACGTTGTCGGGAGGCGAGGCGCAGCGGACCAAGATGATCCGGCACCTCGGATCGGCGCTGACCGACGTCACCTACGTCTTCGACGAGCCGACGGTCGGTTTGCACCCGCACGACATCCAGCGGATGAACACCCTGCTGCTCAGCCTGCGCGACAAGGGCAACACGGTCCTGGTCGTCGAGCACAAGCCGGAGACCATTTCCATCGCCGACCACGTGGTCGACCTCGGTCCTGGCGCCGGCACCAAGGGCGGCACGGTCTGCTTCGAGGGCACGGTCGAGGAGCTGAAGGGGAGCGACACCCTGACCGGGCGTCATCTGGACCACCGGGCCGCTCTCAAGGAATCCGTGCGGAGCCCATCGGGCACGTTCGAGATCCGTGGGGCCGACACCCACAACCTGCAACACGTCGACGTGGACGTCCCGCTCGGGGTCCTCTGCGTCGTCACCGGCGTCGCCGGGTCGGGCAAGAGCTCGCTGATCCACGGATCGCTGGCCGACGGCAGCGCGTCGGAGGGCGTCGTCGTGGTCGACCAGTCGGCGATCAAGGGATCGCGCAGGAGCAACCCTGCGACGTACACCGGGCTGCTGGAGCCGATCCGCAAGGCGTTCGCCAAGGCCAACGGCGTGAAGCCGGCCCTGTTCTCCTCGAACTCCGAGGGCGCCTGCCCGACCTGCAACGGCAACGGCATGATCTTCACCGAGCTCGGGTTCATGGACACCGTCGCGACCCCGTGCGAGGACTGCGGCGGCAAGCGGTTCCAGGCATCGGTGCTCGAGCTCCGCTTCGGCGGCCTCAACATCGCCGAGGTCCTCGACCTGCCGGTCGCCCAGGCGCGCGCGTTCTTCGACGAGGGCGATGCTGCGACTCCCGCGGCAGCCACGATCCTGGGGCGGCTCGAGGACGTCGGGCTGGGCTACCTGAAGCTCGGCCAGCCGCTGAACACACTGTCCGGCGGCGAGCGGCAGCGGATCAGGCTCGCGACGCACATGGCCGAGAAGGGCGGGATCTACGTCCTCGACGAGCCCACCAGCGGACTGCACCTCGCCGACGTCGACCACCTCCTCGCTCTCCTCGACCGACTCGTCGAATCCGGCAAATCGGTCATCGTGATCGAGCACCACCAGGCGGTGATGGCACACGCCGACTGGATCATCGACCTCGGGCCCGGTGCCGGCCACGACGGCGGCCGGGTCGTCTTCGAGGGCACGCCGGCAGATCTCGTCGGCGCGAGGAAGAAGACGCTCACCGGCGAGCACCTTGCCGAGTACGTCGGGAGCAGAACGTGACCGGGATCCGGCTCGACCCGATCGGACTCGTCGAGTCGGCGCTCACCGATGCCGCGCTCGCGCCGCGTCAGCCCGACGAGGGCGCTCCGGACGCGTGGCTGGTCATCGAGGACTCGTACGCTGCGGCGCTCGAGGGCATCGTCCCGGGATCGGAGCTCGTGGTCCTCACCTGGCTCGACAGAGCCGACCGGGACACGCTTGCCGTGCACCCGAGAGGGGACACGAGCCGACCGCTCACCGGCGTCTTCGCGACGCGATCACCGGACCGGCCGAACCCGATCGGCCTGCACGACGTCCACGTGCTCGCCGTCGACGGCACCCGGGTGCACGTCCGCGAGCTCGAGGCGCTCCACGGGACGCCGATCCTGGATCTGAAGCCGGTCCTGACGCTGGATCGCTGAGCGGGGGCTCCCGCAGGACGCTCCCGTGTGCGAGTTCGCCGATAACGAACATTATGTCAATACACGTGTGCCCCAGACCGGGTGGAACCACTCCCTCTGCCCCACCCGGCCGGCGCAGTCCAGCCTCCATCCAGCCTCCATCCGGCCTCAGTCCGGGAAGGCGATGTGCACGTCGCGGGGCGCCGGGGCGCCCGAGCCGGTCTCGACGAGCGACTTCAGGCTCATCAGGTACGTCGCCCACTTGGTGCTGCAGTGGTGCATGAACTCGACCGGCTCCTTCCAGCCCTGGTGCTTGAACATGACGATCGTGTAGTCGCCGTCCTGACGCAGCTCCCAGTCGATGGTCGTGCCGACCCATTCCTCGGGTCCGTCGACGACCTTCCACGCCACGCGCTTCGACGGCGTCTGCTCGACGACCTCCATGTCGAAGCCGCCCGGTGGGAACCGGAACTCGATCACCTCGCCGACCCCGGTGCTGCCGCTGCGGCCGACCGACCGGCCCGTTGTCCCGTCGGTCCACCAGCCGACAAGTCCCTCGACGGTCGTGAGCGCGTCGTAGACCTTCTCGGGCGAGGAGTTCTCGACTCCGACCCGGTGCAGGATGTCCACCATCGTGATCCCTCTTCCTGTTCGTCTGCGCCTGTTTCGGGCGCGCTTCATCACCGACGCCACGGGCGTGGCGGCGAACGTGCGTGTCGCTGTCAGTCCCCCCGGCGATCCGCCTGGGTGCGCTGGATCGCCTCGGCGATGCCCTTGATCCGCTGCAGCCTCGCGTCCCAGGCCGAGCCGACCGATGCGAGCTGCTCAGCCGCCCGGGCGAGCTGCGCGTCGTCCACCTGGTACCTCTTCTCCCGGCCGGCGAGACTCCCCCGGACCAGGCCGACCCGGTCGAGGACACCCAGGTGCTTGGCCACCGCCTGCCGGGTGACCGGCAGCTGCCGGCCGAGCGAGGTCGCCGTGCCGCCGCCGTCGGCGAGCAAGAGGTCGAGCAAGCGGCGCCGCGTCGGGTCCCCGATCGCCGACCAGAGCTCGTCGTCGACCGAGCCGGTGATCACCCGGGTGCTCATGGCCGTGCCGCCAGCGACTCGGCGTACGGGCCGAGGCGCGCCAGGTAGAAGTCCCAGCCGGTGACGTGCTCCCGGTACTGCTCCTCGAGGACCGCCACCTCCCAGCCCATCTCCCGGAAACCGGTCTCGGTCATCTTCAGCAGCGTGCCTCGCCCGGACGGTGCGAGCTCGAAGGTCACCAGCAGGGAGTTGCCCCGGGCCGGGGTCTCGCCGACAGGGTGGGTCCAGCGGAACGAGAAGGTCCGCGGCGGGAGCGCCTCGACCACCGAGAACTGCACCACCATTCCCCCGGCCGCCGGGTCACCGAAGACGATCTCCCCCGGCGAGCCCGGTGCCGCGTCGTACCGGGCGTCGTCGGGCCACCACTGCTTCACGTGGTCCGGGCTGCTCACCACCTCGAAGACGACCTCGGGATCTGCGTCGACGAAGATCTCCCGCTCGATGGTGCCGAGTTCCATGCCTGCCTCCTGCAACGTTTGGTTGCACATCACGCTAGCCCATGGCGTGCCATTGTGCAACCATCAGTTGCGGATCGATTGCAAATGGGTTGGCCCACCCGGGCTGGTGACCCGATGCTGAGCCCATGACGCCGCACGAGTTCTCGGATGCCAGCTTGAGGATCGCCGACGTCGTGGACGTGCCCGTCGAGGTCCTCGCGCCACTGCACGCCTACGCCCTGGGCCACGCGACCGGCGACCCCGCCCACTTCCGGCGTGCGTTCCGTCCGACGGCGCACATCGAGGGCCTCCGCGACGGCGCGTTCCAGTCCTGGGACCTGGACGCCTACTGCGCTCTGTTCGACGGTCCGGCGCCCGACGAGGCGGCTCGCACCCGGGTCGTCGACGAGGTCCGGCTGGTCGGATCGGTCGCCGGCGCGTCGATGACGCTGCGACACGGGGAGAGCACGTTCACCGACATCTTCGTGCTGCTCGGCGACGCGGACGGGTGGCGGATCGCCAACAAGGTGTACCACCGCCACGACGGTTGACGACCGAATCGAGCCCGTCCGTTGTGGTCCCTCTGCGCAGGGTTTGTCGATAAGGTCGCTCCATGGAGATCCCGATCTACGACCTCAATGACGGCACCGAGCTTCCCGCGGTCGGTTTCGGCACCACGGGCCTTCAGGGCGCGGACGGCCTCGACGCGATCCTGACCGCGGTCGACGCCGGTTATCGCCTGCTCGACACGGCGGTCAACTACGGCAACGAGATGACCGTGGGCGAGGCCGTACGCCGCTCCGGCGTCCCCCGCCCGGAATTCCGGGTCACCAGCAAGCTGCCCGGCCGGCACCACGCGTACGACAACGCGATCGTGTCGACCCACGAGTCGCTCGGTCGGCTCGGCCTGGAGCACATCGATCTCCACCTGATCCACTGGCCGAACCCGAAGCGCGACGAGTACACCGAGGCGTGGCGGGCCCTCGTCGACCTGCAGCGTGACGGCCTGGTCACCACCATCGGCGTCTCGAACTTCACCGCAGAGCACCTCGACCGGATCATGGACACCAGCGGCGTCGTCCCCGCGGTCAACCAGATCGAGATGCACCCGTACTTCCCTCAGGAGGAGCTGCGCGCCGTGCACGACTCGCTCGGCATCCGCACCGTCGCCTGGAGCCCGCTGGCCAAGGCAAAGGCACTCTTCGAGGAAGAGCCGATCCGCAACGCGGCCGAGGCGTACGGCGTCTCGCCGGCACAGGTCGTGCTCCGCTGGCACTTCCAGCTCGGCTCGGTGCCGATCCCCAAGTCGAGCGTCCCCGAGCACCAGCTCGCCAACGGTGACATCTTCGAGTTCGAGCTCACCGACGACGAGGTCGACGCCATCACCGCACTCGGACGCGACGACGGCCGGCTGTTCGGTGGCGACCCCGACGAGCACTACGAGATGTGAGCGGCGCGCGACTCGCTCCCCTTGCGCTCGTCCCGTTCCTGCTCCTCACCTCGGCGTGCGGCTCGGGTGACTCCGGCTCGACAGGCTCTTCAGCCGGCAAGTGCGAGTACCTGGACTCCGGTGTCGACGCGGCCAGGAAGGTGCACCGGCCACCGAGCGACCCGCCGGCAACCAACCCGGACACACTGACGATCTCGACGAGCGCCGGGGAGATCCCGGTGACGCTCGAGCCGGCGCAAGCCCCGTGCGCGGTCAACTCGCTGGTGTCCCTGGCCGAGCAGGGCTTCTTCGACAACACCACCTGCCACCGCCTGAGCACGCAGGCGTACTTCGTGCTCCAGTGCGGTGACCCGACCGGCACCGGGCGTGGTGGTCCGGGGTACCGCTTCGCCGACGAGCTCGTCGACAACGACCCTCGGCTCCAACCGTGCGGCACCGAGGCCGGGCAGGACTACTGCACCTACAACGCGGGCACCGTCGCGATGGCCAACTCAGGGGCGAACACAAACGGCTCGCAGTTCTTCCTCGTCTACGGCAACTCGAAGTTCATGCCGGACTACACCGTGCTGGGCCACATGGACGCGGCCGGACTCGCCGTCGTCAAGGCGATCGCCGCCAAGGGCATCGGCATCCCGAACGACATCGCGCCCGGCGACGGCACCCCGAAGGAACCAGTGACGATCACGAGCGTGAAGTAGTCAGTCCTTCTGCACCATCTCGACCGGTGTCGGCAGTGCAACGGTGCGGCTGACGGTGCAGATCCGGTCGCGCGAGCGCTCGATCGCGCTCTGCAGCACCGCTCTCGCGGCGTCGCCGGCGTCACCGTCCGGGAACGAGACGTCGAAGACCACGCGCAGGTTGGTCAGGTGGTTGCCGTCCTCGTCGCGGACCTTGTCGCCCTGGACGTGCACGTCGAACCCGGTCGGCTCGGCGCGTTTCAGCGTGATGTAGTCGACGTCGAGCGCCGCGCAGCCCGCAACCGCTGCGAGGAGCAGCTCCACCGGGCTGAAGTCAGGATCTCCGCCGTCGCCGATCGGCAGCACTCCCCCGCGCCGGTTCGTCGCCTTGAATCGGTGGGTCCCGATCCGGGTCAGCTCGACACTGCGCAGGGTGTCGGTGGTCTCAGCGGTGTCTGCAGGCAGCGACGGCATGCGCTCAGCCTGCCACGGGTGGTCAGCCCGCGGGACTGCGGCAGTCGGCGAACAGCTGGTAGCTGACCAGTGCGCGGTAGTTCCGGTGCAGCTGCTTGTCGAGGACGTTGTCGGCGACCTCGGTCGTCGCACCCTTCGAGACCGTGTCCCCGTTGAGCGTGTACGTCGTTCGCTCGAGGTCCCAGGCCGGCACCACGCCCATCGGCTCGTGCGCCCGCGCCAGCGTGATCTCGAACCCGTCAGCCACGCACCGCGCCATCAGCGGCGTCGTTTCCACGTCGGTCGCCACGAACGGGAAGACAGGGCGGTCGTCGATGTCGAGGGTCGACAATCCGGCTCCGGCCGTCCAGGCCAGCAGGACGATCTGGAACCCGCCGCGCGGATGGTCCTGGCGCAGCACCGCGACATTGCCGTCACGGCCGGGCACCGTGATCGCGAAGGACCGCCCCGGCGCCACGGCAAGGTCGTCGTCGAGCACGACCGAGTCGGCGTGTCCGCCGACGGACGCAGTGAGCAGCGGACCGCATGTTCTCGTCGCCGGCACGCTCGTGACCTGGTCGGGCACTCCGTCGCCGTCGAGGTCGACGCGAGCGACCGCGACTGCACCTGCCGCGCTCGACGGGCACGCCGGAGCGGAGGCGATCCCTCCGGGCTCGTGTGCAGTCGGTTCGTCCCCGCACCCTGCGGCCACAAGGCTGCAAACAGCCAGCACGGCGACGAGCAGACCGGTCCTCATGCTCGTGGGACGCACCGCGAGCCCCGGACGTTCCGCCATGTGCCTCAAGTTAGCCGCCGACGTAGCGTGTCCTCGTGCCCAGCCTGCTCCTCGACGAAGCCCGTGCCCGGTTCGACCTGCTCACCGTGACGTCGTACGACGTGACCCTGGACCTTCGTGAGGAGGAGACGTTCACGAGCCGGACGGTGATCGATCTCGTCTCGCACAGCGGCGACACGTTCCTCGATCTCAAGGCGCGCGAGCTCCGGGCGATCGGCCTGGACGGTCAGCAGCTGCCGACCGACGCATGGTCGGACGGGCGCTACCCGCTCACCCTCACCGAGGGCGAGCACCAGCTCGAGGTCGACGCCGTGATGGGCTTCCGCAACGACGGCGAGGGCCTGCACCGTGCTGTCGACCCGGCCGACGGCCGCGCGTACGTCTACCAGATGAGCTTCATGAGCGCGGCCCCGTCGGTGTTCGCATGCTTCGACCAGCCCGACATCAAGGCGCCGTACACGCTTCACGTCATCGCTCCGGAGGACTGGACGGTCGTCGCCAACGCCGCCGGCGAGCAGGTCGAGACCGGCCGTTGGGAGTTCCAGCAGACCCAGCCGCTGTCGACGTACTTCGTCACCCTCGTCGCCGGCCCGTACCACCGGATCCGCGACGAGCACGACGGAATCCCGCTCGGGCTGCTGTGCCGTTCCTCGATGGCTGCGGCGCTCGACGACGACGCGGACGAGCTGTTCACCACCACGAAGCAGTGCTTCGACGAGTTCCACCGGCTCTTCGGCGTCCGCTACCAGTTCGGCAAGTACGACCAGGCGTTCGTGCCTGACTTCAACGCTGCGGCAATGGAGAACCCTGGGTGCGTCACGTTCCGCGAGGCGTACGTGTTCACGTCGAAGGTCCCTCGGGGCCTGCGGGTGCAGCGTGCGGCGTGCGTCGCCCACGAGATGGCGCACCAGTGGTTCGGCAACCTCGTCAGCCCGAGGTGGTGGGACGACCTGTGGCTCAACGAAGCGTTCGCGGAGTACATGGGCAACCGGGTCACCGCGGAGGCGACGGAGTTCACCGAGGCGGTCGCCTGGGCAGCGACAGCCCGCAAGAACTGGGGCCTGACCGCCGATGCACGACCTTCCACCCATCCGGTTGCCGGGAACGGCGCACTCGACGCTGACTCGGCCCTGCAGGACTTCGACGGCATCTCCTACGCCAAGGGCCACGCGGTCCTGACCCAGCTCGCGCACCGGCTCGGCGACGACGTCTTCTTCTCTGGCGTCCGCGACCATTTCGAGCGGCACCGGTTCGGCAACGCGACCATGCACGACCTGTTCGGCGCGTGGGAGCGGGCCGGCGCCGGCGACCTCAACACCTGGACGGACGCCTGGCTGCGCACCGCAGGCGTCGACCGGATCGACCTCGTCCGCACGGGTGGCGGGTCGGCCGAGCTGGTCCGTACATCGCCCGACGGCGTGGTCAGCCGGCGGGCGCAAGCGGTCGCGCTCGCCCGTTGGGACGGAGAGACCTGGAGCGTGGATGACATCCAGGTCGACGAGGACCGCACCGCGGTCGGGGTCGGTCCCGGGGTCGCCGCGGTCGTCGATGCTGACACGGGCGCCTGGGCGGACATCACGTTCGACGACGTCACCGCGGCGCAGCTGGCCGGTCTGATGCCGCGCACGGTCGATCCGCTGATCCGGTCCGCGATCTGGATCACGGTGCGCAACGGCGTCGACCACGCGCGCCTCGACCCGGCCGCCGCGGTCGACATCCTCGTCGGCGGAATCCCGAACGAGGAGCACGACTTCGCGCTCACGGCACTCAGTGCCTGGGCCGGTGACGACGGCGAAGGCACCCACAACAGCGTCCACTGGAAGCTGCTCCCGGTCGTCTCCGACAGGGCGTCGGCAGAGCGTCGGCTGTACGACGCATTCCTCGCGCGTGCCACGTCGGCGCCAGCCGGATCCGAGCTCCAGCTCGCTGCAGCGCAGGGGGCGGTGCTGAACGCGCCGGCCCCGGATCCGCTGCGCGCGCTGCTGGCCAACGACTGGCTGCCCGGACTCACCGTCGACTCGGGCATGCGTTGGCGCGCCTTCAAGCGACTGGCCTCGCTCGACGCGACTGATCTCGACGAGCTGGACAAGGCGTTGGCCGAGGACAACGACGCGAAGAGCCAGCTCGCGCACGCGTGGTGCCGCGCCCGCCTCCCCGATCCAGAGGCCAAGGCCTGGGCGTGGCGACGGTTCACCGGCGAAGTCGATGCGACCAACTACGAGATCGACGCGATCGGCAGCGGGATGTGGCAGACCGGACGCGACGACCTCCTCGCGCCGTACGCCGCGCGGTACTTCGACGAGCTGCCCGGGACGACCGCGGTCCGGAGCGGCTGGGTGCTCGGCGACGCCGCCCGGTTCTTCTTCCCGATCTCCGTCATGACTGACGACACGCTGGCGCGCCGCGATCAGCTGTTGGCCGACGAGTCCCTCAACCCGACCTTGCGCCGTGTCCTCATGGACGCCGGGGACGACCTCCGCCGTCGGATCGAGACCGTCCGGCGGTACTCGTGAGCGCGGGGCTCGGACGTCGGCCGGGCCCGTCGGTCCGCACCCGGGTCGTCGAGTACGTCGACGACACCCGTCGCGAGCGCGAGGACACCCTCGCGACGGAGGAACCGCTCGAGATCCGGCTCGCCTGGCCGGGCGCACCGGCCAGGAGCCTGACGGTCACGATGCGCACGCCGGGCCACGATTTCGAGCTGGCCGCCGGGTGGCTGGTCCACGACGGGATCGCGACACCCGAGCAGATCGGTGCCGTGCGCTACTGCACCGACGCCGACCTCGACCCGCTCGAGGAGTTCAACGTCGTGACCGTCGAGCTCTCCTCTCCCCCACTGCAATTGCCGGCGGCACGCGCGGTCAGCTCCGCCTGCGGCGTCTGCGGGACGGAGTCGATCGCCGACGTCCTCGGGCGAACCCCGGGCAGCGCGACCGGATCGGACGTCCGGGTGCGGCTCGAGGTGATCCGCCAGCTCCCCGAGCGCTTGCGCGAGGCACAGCCCGGGTTCGAACGCACCGGCGGCCTGCACGCGGCCGGGTTGTTCGGCGCGGACGGAAACCGGATCGTGGTCCGGGAGGATGTCGGCCGGCACAACGCGGTCGACAAGGTCGTCGGATCGACGATCCTGGCTGCGTCGGGCGCACGCCCGGCTCCGCCCGACGTCCTGGTGCTGAGCGGGCGCGTCGGGTTCGAGCTGGTCCAGAAGGCCGCGGTCTCCGGGGTCGCCGTGGTCGCGGCCGTCGGTGCGCCGTCCTCGCTCGCCGTCGATCTGGCCGCCCGGGCCGGCATCGGGCTGGTCGGCTTCACCAGACCCGACCGATGCGTGGTGTACGCCGGGGACGACCGCCTCGGCGTGTGAGCCCGGGCTTGTCGGCGCGCTCTCCTAGCGTGGAGGGGTGCGCATCCTCCACACCTCCGACTGGCACCTCGGTCGGCATTTCCACGGCCAGGGGATGCTCGCGCACCAGGCGGCGTACGCCGACCACCTGATCGAGACGGTCGAGAGCGAGCAGGTCGATCTCGTCGTGGTCTCGGGCGACATCTACGACCGCGCGCTCCCGCCCGTCGACGCTGTGGCGCTGGCCGACGACACGTTCGCCAGGCTCGCCGCGTCGCGCGCCCGGGTGGTGATGACCAGTGGCAACCACGACTCAGCCCGGCGGCTCGGGTTCAACGCGCGGCTGATCGACGCTGCCGGGTTCCACCTCCGCACGGTCGCCGACGGTGTCGCGGCACCGGTCGTCGTCGACGACGAGCACGGGCCGGTCGCGATCTACGGGATCCCGTTCCTCGAGCCCGACCTCCTGCGCGTGCCGTGGTCCCTCCCGGCCCGCTCGCACCAGGCGGCGATGAACGAGGCGGCAAGGCGCATCCGTGCCGACCTGGCCACCCGGCCCGGCACCAGGTCGGTCGTCCTCGCCCATGCTTTCGTCGCCGGCGGCCAGCCCACCGACAGCGAACGGGACATCTCCGTCGGTGGGGTGTCCCTGGTCTCCGCGGCGACCTTCGACGACTTCGACTACGTGGCCCTCGGGCACCTCCACGGTCGACAGACCATCTCCGAGCGCATTCGCTACTCGGGGTCGCCGCTCGCGTACTCCTTCTCCGAGGCCGACCAGGTCAAGGGCAGCTGGCTGGTCGACCTCGGCGCCGACGGTGCCGCCGGGGCGACCTTCGTCGAGGCACCGGTCCCGCGCCGCCTGGCGAGGCTCACCGGCACTCTCGAGTCGCTGCTCGACGACCCCGCCAACTCCGCGGCCGAGCATGCCTGGGTGCAGGCGACGCTGACCGACGCGGTGCGCCCGGCCGAGGCGATGAAGCGACTGCAGGCGCGGTTCCCGCACACGGTCGCGCTGCTGTTCGCACCCGAGGGCGGAGAGGCCGATCACGCTCGCGTTCCGGTCGAGGGACGATCCGACCACGCCGTCGCGGTCGACTTCGTCACGGCCGTGCGTGGCCAGCCGCCCAGCGCCGCCGAGAGTGTCCTCCTGCAGAGCGCGTGCGACGCCTGCAGCCACGATCCCGATGCCGACACCGTGGTGACCGCGTCGTGAGGCTGCATCACCTGTCGATGACCGCGTTCGGGCCGTTCGCCGGCACCGTCGAGGTCGACTTCGACGAGCTGTCGGCCAGCGGCCTCTTCCTGTTGACGGGGGCGACCGGTGCCGGCAAGACGAGTGTGCTCGACGCGGTGTGCTTCGCGCTCTACGGCCAGGTGCCCGGTGATCGCGCCGGCGCTCGACACCTGCGCAGCGATCACGCGCCCGCGGGGACGGCGCCGAGCGTGACCCTTCGGGTAAGCATCGGCGACCGCACGTTCCGGTTCTCCCGGTCACCCGCGTGGTCACGGCCCAAGCAGCGCGGCCGCGGCGAGACCCGGGTGCCGGCGCACGTCGTCGTCGAGGAGTGGCGCGACGACGTCTGGCACCCGCTCACGAACCGGCTGGACGACGCCGGGCTGTTCGTCGGCGACCTGCTGGGGATGACCGCGACCCAGTTCACCCAGGTTGCGATGCTGCCGCAGGGTCGGTTCCAGGCCTTCCTGCGGGCAAGCTCCACCGAGCGCCACGCCGTGCTGCAGCGACTCTTCCGCACCGACAGGTTCGAGCTGGTCGAGCGCTGGCTGGTCGACCGCCGTGGCGACGCGCGGCGCGCGGCCGAGGTCGGGGAACGCGGGGTCCTGGACGTCCTCCACCGCTTCCAGGAAGCAGCCGGTGCCGACCTGCCCGCCGGCACCGCGCTCGAGGTCGTCGTCGAGAGCGGTGAGCTGGTCACCTGGGCCGATGCCCTCGTCGCGACCGCGCGTGAGCGGCGCAACGACACCCGCGCGGCTCGCGGAGCCGCCGACGCCGGGGCGCTGACGACCGAGGCAACGCTCGCCGAGGTCCGCGGCCTCCACGACCTGCGCCGCCGCGCCGAGACCGCCGCCGACGAGCTGGTGGATCTCGCGTCCCGCAGCGACGAGCTCGCGTCGCTTCGCGACAGGCTGGCCGCCCACCGACGTGCCACTCCCCTGTCGGCGCTCGTCGAGCGCTCTGCTGCCTGCCGGCGCACGGCCGAGCGCGCGCAGGCACAGTGGCGACGGATGCGGTCCGAGCTCGACCTGACGTCCGACGACGAGAGCGCAGAGCGGCTCGGCGGCCGTCACAGCGAGGCGGTCGCGGCACACGCCGTCGCGGTGGCCTTCCGGCCCAGGGCCGACGAGCTGCGCACCCTTGACGAGCGTCGGGCAGCGGTCGCTGCCCGCGCGACCGAGCTGACCGAGGGACTCTCGAGGCTCGACGCCGAGGTCGCCGGACATCCCGCCGCGCTCGACGCTGCTCGTGCCTCCCTCGACGAGGCGCAGGCAGCGGTCGCACAACTGCCGGCGCTCGGCCGTGACGTTGACGCCCTTCAGGACCTCCTGGACGCAGCGCTCCGTCTCGACATCGTGACCGAGGAGCTCTCGGCCGTGCAGATCGACGTCGCTGCCGCCCACGACGCGGCGCTCGCGGCGAAGGAGCACTACCTCGGTGTCCGTGAGGCACGGATCAACGGGATGGCCGCAGAGCTTGCCGGTGCACTCGCCGTCGGATGTGCCTGTCCGGTGTGCGGCAGTGCGTCCCATCCGGCGCCTGCATCGTCCGGAAAGGTTGCGATCGGCCGCGCCGAGGAGGAGGCCGCACGCAAGGTGACCGAGGACCTCGGCTTCGCCCACCAGGGCCTCGAGGTACGGGCGGCCGGCCTCGGTGCGGAGCGCGCCACTCTCGTCGCACGACTGGACGGTGTCGATCGGTCGGCGTTACCGACGCGCGTGGCAGAGGCTCGCGCACGACGTGCCGCGGCCGTGGAGCTCAGCGGCGTCCGTGACGAGCGAGCCGCTCGGCTTGCCGACGTGCAACACCGGGTCGCGGCTGCTGTCGAGGCGCGAGGCAAGGCAGCTGCGGAGCTGGCAGCGGCACGACAGCAGGCCGAGTCGCTCGGCGCGTCGACCGCCGCGCTCGCCGGCGAGCTCGCTGCGCTCCTCGACGACCGTGCCCCCGACCTGGAGACACTCATCGCCCGGCGCGAGGCACGATGCGGTCAGCTGCAGGCCGCGATCCTCGCGTTCGGGGCCTATGACGAAGCCGCTCGGGCTGCAGCCGAGGCGGATGACGCGGTGACATCCGCCGCGCACGCCCGTGGCTTCCCGCACCGCGAAGCCGCAGAGGCTGCGCTGCTCACCCTCGAGCAGCTCGAGACGATCGAGGACGAGCTCACGACCGCCGACGCGCGTCGCCTGGCTGCCGAGCAGGTCCTGGCCCATCCCGCTGTTCGCGACGCCGCCGCGGCCGTGCTGCCCGACCTGGACGTCGCGGTCGTGCGACACCGACAGGCGGTCGAGGCCGCTCAGGCTGCCGGGTCGGCCGACGATGCCGCCGGTGCGCGGCTCACGCGGCTCGAGGCGCTGCAGGTCCGACTTCTGGACGCTCTCGACGTGTGGTCGCCGCTCCGCGAGGCGCACGCAGTCGTCGCCTCCCTCTCGCAATTGGTGGAGGGCAAGGGCCCTGACAATCCCCTCCGGATCCGGCTGGCGGCCTACGTCCTGTCCGAGCGACTTCGCCAGGTGATCGCCGCTGCCAACGAGCGCCTCGCCCGGATGACCGGCGGGCGCTACGCGCTCGAGCACACCGACGACCGAGGAGCGGGCGAGCAGCGCGGCGGACTCAGTCTCCGCGTGCGTGACGACTGGAACGGCATCGCCCGTGACCCCGCGACGCTGTCCGGCGGCGAGACGTTCGTGGTGTCCCTGGCGCTCGCCCTGGGACTCGCCGACACCGTCGCGCACGAGGCCGGCGGGACCGACATCGACACCCTGTTCGTCGACGAGGGGTTCGGATCGCTCGACACCGACACCCTCGAGGACGTCATGGACACTCTCGACGCGCTGCGGGACGGCGGCCGTGTCGTGGGCCTGGTCAGCCACGTCCCCGAGCTGCGCAGCCGGATCACCACACAGCTCGAGGTGGCCAAGGGGCGCACCGGCTCCACCCTTCGGTCGGTGCTCACCTCCGGCTGACGACACGCGACACCGGCCGCCGATTTTCGCTCGACAGCGCTGGATAGGGTCGAGCGGTGACCTCAGCCCCGGCCTCCTCGGACCACGACCGGATCGACGCGTCCTTTACCGCCCTGCCCTACCGTCGGCTCGCCGCGGCTGCGTTGTCCCGCGCCCGCGACTTCGGGGTCAGCCACGCCGACTTTCGCTTCGAACGGGTGCGCTACCAGCACCTGTCGGTCCGCGACGGCGTGCTCCAGGGAGCAGAGGACGCTGAGGACCTCGGCTTCGCCGTCCGGGTGGTGCACCACGGCGCCTGGGGTTTCGCGTCGGGCGTCGCGCTGACCACCGACGAGGCGGTCCGGATCGCGGAGCAGGCGGTCAACGTCGCCCTGGTCGCTGCCGAGATGACCCGGTCACCGGTCGAGCTCGCCGCCGAGCCGGTGTACGACGACGTGGCCTGGTGCTCGGCGTACGAGCTCGACCCGTTCGAGGTCCCGCTCGCCGACAAGGCGGCCCTCCTCGAGGACTGGACCCGGCGGCTCGTCGCGAGCGACGACGTCGAGCACGCCAGCGCCTACCTGCAGCAGGTCCACGAGAACAAGTTCTACGCCGACCTCGCCGGCACCATGACGACCCAGCAACGCGTCCGGCTGCAGCCGCACGTCGAGGCGTACGGCTCGCGCGACGACCGGTTCGACTCGATGGCCACCATCGCCCCGCCTGTCGCTCGTGGGTGGGAGTACCTCGCCGGCGGCGCTGGCTCGTGGGACTTCGACGCCGAGGTGGCCCAGCTCCCTGGCCTGCTCGCGGAGAAGCTCGCGGCCCCGAGCGTCGAGGCCGGGCGCTACGACCTGGTGATCGACCCGTCCAACCTCTGGCTGACCATCCACGAGTCGATCGGGCACGCGACCGAGCTCGACCGTGCCCTCGGCTACGAGGCGAACTACGCCGGCACGTCCTTCGCGACTCTCGACAAGCTCGGCACGCTCGAGTACGGCTCGCCGCACATGCACGTCACCGGCGACCGCACCACGCCGCACGGCCTGGCGACGGTCGGCTACGACGACGAGGGCGTCGAGACGCAGACCTGGGACATCGTCCGCGACGGGATCCTGGTCGGATTCCAGCTCGACCGCCCGATGGCGCACACGTTCGGAGCCGACCTGAACGACGGCCGCTCGAACGGCTGCGCGTACGCCGATTCGCCCGGACACATCCCGATCCAGAGGATGGCCAACGTCTCACTGCAACCCGACCCAGCCGGTCCGGACACTGCCGGCCTGATCTCCCAGGTCGAGCGCGGGCTGTACATCGTCGGCGACAAGTCGTGGTCGATCGACATGCAGCGCTTCAACTTCCAGTTCACCGGCCAGCGGTTCTACGCGATCGAGAACGGAGAGCTGAAGGGCCAGGTGCGCGACGTGGCCTATCAGGCCACGACGACGGACTTCTGGGGCTCGATGAGCGCCGTCGGTGGGCCGGAGACCTATGTGCTCGGAGGCGCCTTCAACTGCGGCAAGGCCCAGCCCGGCCAGGTCGCGGCGGTCAGCCACGGCTGCCCGAGCGCGCTGTTCCGCGACGTGCGGGTGCTCAACGTGGTCGAGGAAGCCGGCGGCAAGGCCGGCGTCGAGATCGAGGAGTTCTGATGGGCGCGACCACCACCCCGCAAGCGCTCGTTGAGCACGCACTCGCCACGTCGAGGTCCGAGCACTGTGTGGTGATCGTGCAGGACGCCACGAGCGCCAACCTGCGCTGGGCCAACAACACTCTGACGACCAACGGCGTGATGCACGCCGTCAGCGTCACCGTGATCGCGTTCCAGGGTGCGGGCAACGCCTCGGTCAGCGGCTCGGCGGTGTCGGCGGAGCAGGTAGCACCCTCGTCGAGCAGGCAGACGCCGGCGCTCGCGACGCAGAGGCCGCCGAAGACCTCGCGGAGCTGGTCGCCGCCGTCACGTCGCCGGACTGGGACGACGCACCTGTGGACACCTCGGTCGACGTCTTCCGGAGTATCGCCAAGGCTCTCGGCGAGGAGTTCGACCGCGCGGCCGGTGAGAGCCGCATCCTCTACGGCTTCGTGAACCACGAGATGACCACGACCTACCTCGGCTCGAGTACCGGGCTGCGCCTCCGGCACGTCCAGCCGACCGGCCACTACGGCTGTACCGCCAAGACCGCCGATCTCACGAACAGCGCCTGGGTGGGCGGTGCGACCCGCGACTTCGCGGACGTCGACGCGCATCGCGTTGCGGCCGACGTGGCGACCCGGCTGTCCTGGGGCACCCGGCGCATCGACCTCCCCGCGGGCCGCTATGACACGGTGCTGCCGCCCACGGCGCTCGCCGACCTGATGATCGACGCGTACTGGAGTGCCGGGGCCCGCGTCGCGCACGAGGGCCAGTCGGTGTACTCGCGACCGGGCGGTGGCACCCGGATCGGCGACTCGATGGTCAGCCCGACGGTCTCCCTGTTCTCCGACCCGACGTACGCCGGCCTCGAGTGCGCCCCGTTCGCGGTCGCGAGCGGCTCCTCGAACGAGAGCAGCGTCTACGACAACGGGCTGATGCTGTCCCGGACGCCGTGGATCGACCGCGGCGTGCTCACCTCCCTCGTGCAGACCAGGCACACGGCGAAGATGACCGGCCAGCCGACCACCCCCGGCATCGACAACCTCGTGCTGTCGATCGACGGCGGCGCCGGCAGCGACCTCGACCTGGTCGCCGACGTCGACGACGGGCTGCTGCTCACGTGCATGTGGTACATCCGCGAGGTCGACCCGCAAACCCTGCTCCTCACCGGACTCACCCGCGACGGCGTCTACCGTGTCGAGGGCGGCGAGATCACCGGCGCCGTCAACAACTTCCGGTTCAACGAGAGCCCGATCGACCTCCTGCGCAGATTCACCACCGCGGGAGCGTCCGTCCCGAGCTTCTCCCGCGAGTGGGGCGACGACTACTTCTCCCGCACCGCGACCCCGGCCCTCCGGGTGCCGGACTTCAACATGAGCTCGGTGTCGCAGGCGCTCTGACCGCTACTCACGGGTAATTTGGGTCTTCCCAAGGTGTGACCTGCGCCACTAGCGTCCCTCTCGCGCCCTCCGGGCGTGGGGAGGGACCACCACTCACCTGAGGAGCACGTGTTGGCGCACGCACCCCGACGACCGGTCCTGGCCGTCCTCACCATCTTTGTCCTCGCGCTTGGAGCCCTTGCGGCCTCGACCTCGACCGCGGCAGCCGACGGCCCCGGTGTCGGGACGCCGTGGGTCGTCTCCGTCGGCGACTCGTACATCTCCGGCGAAGCCGGACGCTGGGCCGGCAACACCAACAACGGCGAGTCCATCCACGACGCGGGCGGCCCGACGACGTACTTCGACAACGCCACCAACACCGCGGAGCAGATCAACCGGTGCCACCGCAGCAAGGCGGCGGAGATCAACATCGGTGGCGGGGTGAACAGCCTCAACCTGGCGTGCTCGGGAGCCAAGACCTCGACGTACACGGACGGCAGCTACTTCAAGCCCGGCATCGACTTCTACAGCTCGGGTGCCAATCAGGGCCAGGCGCTGATGCTGCAGAACTTCGCGGCGGGCCACAACGTGAAGATGGTCGAGATCACGATCGGCGGCAACAACTTCAACTTCGCCGGCATCGTCACCCAGTGCGTGGCCGACTTCCTCGGCTCGCCGTCGTGGTGGCCCGACTACTGCAAGGACGACAGCGTCGTCACCAGCCAGATGACGACAGCGTCGATCAACGCCCATCGCACCGAGATCGCGACCGCGTTCCAGAACGTCCGGCAGGCGATGCGCAACGCGGGGTACGCCGACAACTCGTGGACGCTCCTGGTGTCCAACTACATGTCGCCGATCCCGAACGGGTCCGGGTTCCGCTACTCGCAGTCCGGGTACACCCGGCAGAGCACCGGCGGCTGCGGCTTCTGGAACGCCGACGCGGACTACGCGAACGGCACGCTGCTCCCGAGGATCAACCAGACCGTGTCCGAGGCGATCAGCCAGTCCGGCCTCACCAACGTGCAGACGCTGAACCTGGCGAACGCGTTCAACGGGCGCCGGCTGTGCGAGAGCACCGTGGGGCTCTACGAGGAGAAGGGCCTGAGCAGCTGGACGAATGCAGGCGCCGTCGACAAGACCGAGTGGATCAACACGATCCGCACCGTCAGCGCGACCGGCAACTACTACATCCAGGAGTCACTGCACCCGAACTACTGGGGCCAGAAGGCACTGCGCAACTGCGTCCGGCAGGCCTGGAACGGTGGCACGCCCCGCAGCGGGACCTGTGTTCGCGGAGCCAACGGCCTGACCGCACAGGGCGAGCCGTTCATGACCCTGCAGTGACGCCGGAGTGATACGGCTTCAGGCGTAGGGCCGGCGGGTGTAGACGAAGGTCGCGCACTCGAGACGGCTGACGGTTCCGTCAGCCCCTCGGTGCGCGACCAGCGTCTCGCCGAGGTGGTACCCCTCGACACCCACGATCCGGTCCGGCGTCACGACGAACCGGTCGGACAGCTCGGGTGGAGCCAGCGTGCGCACCTCGAGCATGCCCTGGTTCCACCGGATCTCCAGTGCACTGTTGCCCCAGAACCAGAGCCCGAGCAGCTCTGCGACCCGTTCGGGCACGTCGACGGTCGGCGTCCACGTGTGCGTCGGCGCGTCGGCCGGGTCGGCACCGGCGAGCAGGTCGAGGGCCAGCCTGTCGGTGCTGACTCCGGTGGTCGCGTTCGTCAGGGCGACCACCCCGTCACGGGTCTCCTGGTCGATGAACGCAGTCGCCAGGAAGCCCGGCATCGAGCCGGTGTGGCCGACCAGCATCGACATCGGAGACCGGAGAAGGCGCAGCCCGAGGCCGTAGTCCTGCGCCGGCGCGGCCGCGCGCGCCATCTCGAGCAAGGTGTCGCGCGCGAGCACCTCGGGATGTCCGTCGGCGAGGAAGCGCAGCCAGTTCGCCAGGTCACCGATCGTGCTCCACAGCTGGCCGGCGGGCGCCATCGCGCGACTGTCCTCGTGCGGCTCGTCGTGCAGCGTGCCGGCGAAGTGGTCGACGCTGCGTCCCTCGGCGTGCTCGCCCTCCGGCTCGTAGGACGTGCGGGCCATGTCCAGCGGGTCAAGCAGCCGTGCCCGCACCAGCGACCACCAGTCGCCGCCGCGGAGGCGGGCGACGACCTCACCCAGGAGCGCGAAGCCGAGGTTGCTGTAGTGGAAGGCAGACGATGGCTCCAACACCTGACCGGTGCCGTCGTTGGCTGCGATCAGGGCGTCCATCGCCACACCTGGTGAGCGCTCCCACCACGGTCCCACCGGCTCTGCCTGCATGCCGGAGGTGTGCGACAACAGCTCGCGCACGGTCGACCCGTGATAGCCGCTCTCCGGGACGAACTTCCCGAGCGGGTCGTCCAGGCCGAGCAGGCCGTCGTCACGGCACTGCATCACCAGGACAGCGGTCAGCGTCTTGGTGATCGAGCCGATCCGGTACTGCGTCTCCACTCCCCCGGTGTCGCCGGCAGCTCCGCTCCACACGATCCTTCCGTCGATGAGGATCGCGGCGACGATCGACGGGAGTCGACCCGCGACCTGGGCGCTCGCGAGGGCGGCCTGCCAGCGCTCAGGGGACGGCATCGTCAGGTCCGGATCACGCGAACGCTTCGGGCGGCGGGCAGGCGCAGACGAGGTTGCGGTCGCCGTACGCCTGGTCGATCCGGCCCACCGGCGGCCAGTACTTGTCCGGGTCGAACCCGGTCGGGAACACGGCGGTCGCGACGTCGTAGGTGAGGTTCTGGTTGAGCGCGTCGGCCGTGTGCGGGGCTCCGCGCAGCGGCGAGTCGTCGGCGCTCCACTCGCCCGCGGCGACCTTCGAGATCTCGCCGCGGATCGCCACCATCGCGTCGCAGAACCGGTCAAGCTCGACCAGGTCCTCGCTCTCGGTGGGCTCGACCATCAGCGTGCCGGCCACCGGGAAGCTCATCGTCGGGGCGTGGAAGCCGTAGTCGATCAGCCGCTTGGCGACGTCGTCGATGCTGACGCCGGTCTCCTTGGACAGACCGCGCACGTCCAGGATGCACTCGTGCGCGACCAGGCCGTTGTGCCCGCGGTACAGCACCGGGAAGTGCTCCTCGAGCCGGGTCGCCACGTAGTTCGCGGCGAGCACGGCCACCGCCGTCGCCCGGGTCAGGCCGTCGGCCCCCATCATCCGCACGTAGGCCCACGAGATCGGCAGGATCCCGGCCGAGCCGTACGGCGCCGCGCTGATCGGTCCGATGCCGTCGCGCTTGTCCTCCTCAGGGTGCGCCGGATGCGTCGGCAGGTACGGCGCCAGGTGCTCCCGTACGCCGACCGGCCCGACACCGGGACCGCCGCCGCCGTGCGGGATGCAGAAGGTCTTGTGCAGGTTCAAGTGGCTCACGTCGCCTCCGAACGCACCCGGGCGCGCGTAGCCGAGCAGCGCGTTGAGGTTGGCGCCGTCGACGTACACCTGCCCGCCGTGCTCGTGCACGATCGCGCACAGGTCGGAGATGGTGTCCTCGTAGGCGCCGTGCGTCGACGGGTAGGTGACCATGATCGCGGCGAGGTCATCGGCGTGCGTCTCGCACTGGGCACGCAGGTCATCGAGGTCGACGGCACCGTCGGCGGCGGACTTCACGACGACGACCTTCATCCCGGCCATCACCGCCGAGGCCGCGTTGGTGCCGTGGGCGGACGACGGGATCAGGCAGACGTTGCGCCGTTCGTCGCCGTTCGCCCGGTGGTAGCCACGGATCGCGAGCAGACCGGCGAGCTCGCCCTGCGAGCCGGCGTTAGGCTGGATCGAGACCGTGTCGTAGCCGGTGACCTCCGCCAGCCATCCCTCGAGGTCCGCGATCAACCGTTGGTACCCGAGGGTGTCCTCGGCTGGGGCGAACGGGTGCAGGTCGGCGAAGCCGGGGAGGCTGATCGGCTCCATCTCGGTGGTCGCGTTGAGCTTCATCGTGCAGGAGCCGAGCGGGATCATGCCGCGGTCGAGCGCGTAGTCACGGGCCGAGAGCCGCCGCAGGTAGCGCAGCATCGACGTCTCCGACCGGTGCGTGTTGAACACCGGGTGGCTCAGGAAGTCCGTGGTGCGCGCGAGGTCGGCAGGGATCGCGCTCGGGGCGAAATGGCCGTCCCCACGTGCCGTGACTCCGAACGCCGCGAGGACGGCGCCGAGGGACTCGGAGTCGGCGGTCTCACCGACGCTGACGCCGACGTGGTCGGCGTCGACTTGGCGGAGGTGGACACCACCCTCGCGGGCCGCAGCGACCACCTCGGCGGCCCCACCGGGCACGCGAGCGAGCACGGTGTCGAAGAACGCGTCGTGGACGACCTGCACGCCGGCGTCGCGCAATTGCTTGGCGAGGCCGGTCGCGCCGCCGTGGACCTGCTGCGCGATGGCCCGGAGGCCGTCAGGACCGTGGTAGACGGCGTACATCGCGGCGACCACGGCCAGCAGGACCTGTGCCGTGCAGATGTTCGAGGTCGCCCGGTCGCGGCGGATGTGCTGCTCACGGGTCTGCAGAGACAGCCGGTACGCCGGCCGGCCGGCCGAGTCGACCGAGACCCCGACGAGCCGACCCGGGAGGTGGCGTTCGAGGCCCGCCCCGACCGACATGAACCCGGCGTGTGGTCCGCCGTAGAACAGCGGGACGCCGAAGCGCTGCGAGGACCCGACGACCACGTCGGCACCCCAGGTGCCCGGAGCCTCGAGCAGGCACAGCGCAAGGAGGTCGGCCGCGACGACGGCGAGCGCACCGCGGTCGTGGGCGGCTTCGATGTGCGGCCGCGGGTCGAGGACCCGGCCGGACGCGCCCGGGTACTGCACCAGGACGCCGCTCAGCTCACCGTCGGGAAGGCCGTCGGTGAGATCGGCGACCACGACGTCGATCCCCATCGCCTCGGCGCGCGTGCGGACGACCGCGATCGTCTGCGGGAGCGCGTCGGCGTCGACGACGAACGGGCCGGACGCCTTGGGGGCGGCGCGGCGTACCAGGGTCATCGCCTCGGCTGCTGCGGTGCCCTCGTCGAGCAGCGACGCGTTCGCCGTGGGTAGCCCGGTCAGGTCCGCGACCATCGTCTGGAAATTGAGCAGTGCCTCGAGTCGGCCCTGGCTGATCTCAGGCTGGTACGGCGTGTAGGCGGTGTACCACGACGGGTCCTCGAGCACGTTGCGCCGGATGACCGCGGGAGTGATCGTGCCGTGGTAGCCGAGCCCGATCATCGGCTCGGCCGGGTTGTTCAGGTCGGCCAGGGCGGACAGCTCGCGTGCGGCCTGGGCCTCCGAGGCGGCCTCCGGCAGCGCCAGCGGGTCGCTGGAGGTGATCCGGCCCGGCACCGCGGCGTCCATGAGGGCGTCCAGGGAGTCGAACCCGATCGCCTTGAGCATCTCGGCGACGGCTGTCGCGTCCGGGCCGATGTGCCGGTCGGCGAAGGGTCGCGCACCGAGGGTGTGGTGGGTGTTGCTGTCCGACATGAGGCTCCCATGCACTGCTGCGGGTCGTGGTGCTCGTCTCGAGCGCCGCGTGGGTCACCTCCCCCTCTGTCGGACACCGGTGTCCTCCAGAGTTGCCTGTCCCGTGCGGTCCTTGCGCCTGAGAGGTTCCGGGGAGGGATTGCCCCTTCGGCGCTCCGGCTCGACGACCTCGACCCAGTGGTCGTGGTCACCGCCGGAGGCTCTCCCGCGCGGGATGGTCAGCAGCATCAAAAGTACCAGCCCCGGTCAGCGTGGGGAGGCTGACCGGGGCTGGTGAGACCGGAGTGTTGCGTCGAGCCTCAGCCCGAGAGACGGGCCTGGCGACGCGCGGCGAGCTCGTCGCTCGCATGGGCTTCGCTCGCGTCCTCTGCAGTGCGTTCGGAGGGCAGCTCGGCGAGCGAGCCCTCGATCTCGCGCCAGACGCCCCCGATCGCGATGCCGAAGACGCCCTGGCCACCCTGGAGCAGGTCGATGACCTCGTCGTTGCTGGTGCACTCGTAGACCGAGGCGCCGTCGCTCATCAGGGTCACCCGGGTGAGGTCGTCGGTGCCGCGAGCGCGGAGGTGCGCCACTGCCGTCCGGATCTGCTGGAGGGAGACACCCGCGTCCAGCAGTCGCTTGATGACCTTGAGCAGCAGGATGTCGCGGAAGCCGTAGAGCCGCTGCGTGCCGGATCCCGTCGCACTGCGCACGGTCGGCTCGACCAGCCCGGTGCGAGCCCAGTAGTCGAGCTGGCGGTAGGTGATGCCGGCAGCGTTGCACGCGGTCGGGCCGCGGTAGCCGAGGTCGTCGGGCAGCGTCGACACGTTGTCGTCGAAGAGCAGGCCCTGCTCGCCCGCTGCCCGGGCAGCCTCCTCGGCAGCCTGCTGTGCCCGTGCGTCCAGCTCGGCCGGCTTGCCGGTTCCGTTGTTGGTGCCCACTACGACCTCCGAAGTCTCGCTTCACTGAGCGTAACCCCGGGGAAGGGGCGGATGCGGGTCTGGCGACGATGAAATTGCATCCGTGGAGTTACAGCGAAGACATCCCGAACGGTAAACCTGAGGTTGAGGGTTGGTCAAAGACGCGCCTCGGCGTGTCGCAAACCTTCAAGTAACACTTGAGAGTCACTGCGGAGACTCGCCGGACGGCTCCTCGAAGTCCTCGGGCGTGACGTGGTCGAGGAATTCCCGAAACTTCTCGACTTCCTCCTCGCGCTCGTCCGGCACGGCGATCCCGGCGTCGTCGAGGATCTCCTCCGCGCACACGATCCTGGTGCCCGTCCGAAGGGCCAGGGCGATTGAGTCGGACGGGCGGGCGCTCACCTCGATGCCGGTGCCCAGGACGAGCGTCGCGTAGAAGATGCCGTCGTTGACCTCGGTGATCCGCACCTCGGTGAGCGCGTTGCCGGTGGCGTCGAGGACGTCCTTGAGCAGGTCGTGGGTCAACGGCCGGGGTGGGACCACTCCCTGCTGGGCGAAGGCGATCGCGGTCGCCTCGACGGCACCGATCCAGATCGGCAGGTAGCGCTCCCCCGCCGCCTCGCGCAGCAGCACGATCGGCTGGTTCGAGGGGACCTCGACCCGGACTCCGACGACTTCGACCTCACGCACACGTTCACCCTAGCCCCAGCCACGCAGCAAGGTCCGGCGTGGACGACGGTCAGCGCACTCCGCGCAGGCCGGTGCGGACGAGGGTCGCGTGCAGCCGCAACGACAGCGCGGCGATCTCCTCGATCGCCTGGGCGGCGCGACCTTCGGCGCCCTCCTCGCGGCTGCGGCGGATCGGCGACACGACCTGCTCCACCAGGCCGACCTCCCGGTCGGCCGATGTCTTGAACGCCCGCAGGTGCCGAGGCTCGATCCCGAAGGCGGCAAGCGCGCCGGCCGTCCGGGCGACGACCAGGGCATCGCCGTCGTAGTGCTGGCGCGACCCGGCCCGGGTGTGGATCAGGCCGAAGCTCTCGAGCTGGTCCAGCAGGTCGTCGGTGATCTCGGCGGTCTTGACCAGCTCGCGCCGGGAGATCCGGACGTCACTGCGATCGCTGCGCAGGAGCTCCGCAGCGGCGGCGCCCTCACCGAGCACGCCGGCCGGGACGACCGGACCGCCGTTGGGCGCCGGCGGCTCGAGCCCGCGGTCCATCGCGTCGAGGTGTTCCTTGATGACCTTCAGCGGCAGGTAGTGCTCGCGCTGTGCGCGGATGATGTAGCGCAGGCGCTCCATGTCGTTGGTGGAGTACTTGCGGTAGCCGGACGGGGTGCGCTCGGGTTCGACCAGGCCCTCCGCCTCGAGGAAACGGAGCTTCGACTCCTTGATGTCCTCGTCGGGGAACTCCGCGGTCAGCTCGGCGAGCGCCTGCCCGATGCTCTTGCGAGCCGCCTGACGCAACTCAGTCCTCCGTCGCGGCGCTGGCGAAGAACACCAGCCGGAACTTGCCGATCCGGACCTCGTCGCCGTTCTGGAGCAGTGCGTCGTCGATGCGGTCGCGATTCACGTAGGTGCCGTTGAGGCTCCCCACGTCGTGTACCCGATAGCTGCCCTCGGTGCGGTGGAACTCCACATGTCGTCGCGACACGGTGATGTCGTCGAGGAAGATGTCGCTCTCGGGATGCCGACCAGCGCTGACGACGTCGGTGTCGAGGAGGTACCTGCTCCCGGCGCCGGGACCGCGCTGGACGATCAGCAACGCACTTCCTGCCGGGAGCGCGTCGGCTGCGGCGGCGTCGGCCTCGTTCAGGATGGCCCGGTCGTCCGCGTCCGGCTTGCCGCTCGGAGCGCCGAAGGTGATCGTCGCCGTCGTCTCGACCGCCACCGGTTCGAGCGCGTGACCACACTGGGAGCAGAACTTCGCCTCGTCAGTGTTCTGGTTCCCGCACTGCGAGCAGGTCTGCATCCTTGACCTCCCAAGTCACGTCTGGACGTCGCCGCGAACCTTCAACTCGTACTGGAGGTTCACAGTTCTGCGGCCAACCTATCAGTGACCGGCAACCGGACGACGACCGAAACGTCAGGAGGTGACGAGCTGTTCGTACGCCGTCGCATCCAGCAGGTCGGAGCTCTCGCCGCCCTCGGTCACGGCCACCTCGAAGAGCCAGCCGGCGCCGTACGGGTCGGTGTTCACCAGCTCCGGTGTCGCCTCCAGGCTGTCGTTGCGGGCCACCACCTCGCCGGTCACCGGCGAGTACACGTCACTGACGGACTTCGTCGACTCGAGCTCGCCGACGGCATCGCCGGCGGTCACGGAGGAGCCCACGTCGGGCAGCTGCACGTAGACGATGTCGCCAAGGGCGTCCTGGGCGTAGTCGGTGATGCCGATCCGGACCGAGCCGGCGCTGTCTCCCGGCGTGCGGACCCACTCGTGCTCGGCGGTGTACTTCAGGTCGTCGGGGTACAACGCTGCTCCTCCTGCTCGGTCGTCACTGCTGGGATGAACCTACTGGGTGGGCTCGGCGTACCGCGTTCGGGCAGCCTGTCGGGTCACCTCGACCTCGACGTCCTCGCTCTGCTTGATCGAGACCTTGCCCTCGTCGAGCGAGACGTCGTCGACGAACCCACCGGGGAACTTCAGTGCCGTGGTCAGGCTCTCGGGGTCCCCGATCACGTCGATCGTGAACGGGGACTTCAGCACTCGACCGTCGACGTTGATGCCTCCCGACGCCGCCTCGAAGGAGGTCTGCGCGACGACGCGCACGGAGTCGTTGATCTCCATGGCCTCCGCCCCGGCGTCACGCAGCTCCTCGATGCCGTCGAGCAGGTAGTTCAGGCTCAGGTGCGAGTCCGGCACCGTGACGGTGATCCGGACGCCCGAGCCGTGGGCCGGGATGGTGCCGGCAAGGACCCCCAGGGTGGTGAGCTCCTCGCGCGCCTGCCGGAGAGCCGTCGCAGTCTTGTCGTTGCTGTCGCGAAGCGAGTCGCGGGTGGCCTCGAGGTCGCTGATGTCCTGCTCGGTACGCCGCGAGGCGGCCTGCAGACCGTTCAGCGCCTGAATCAGGTCGGCCTGACGAAGTCCGGCGTAGTCGTCGTCACGGCCGGCAATGCGGACTTGGGTCACCGCGGCGGCGCCGACCACGGCGAGCAGCACCGCGACCACGATCTGGCCGCGGCCCGGGTGGACCAGCGCACGCACCAGCCGGCGTCGGGACTCGTCGTCGGAGGTCATGCGTGGAAGAGATGTCGTCTGATCGCGGCCACGTTGGAGAAGATCCTGATCCCGAGCACCACGATCACGCCCGTCGACAGCTGCGCGCCGACGCCGAGCTTGTCGCCGAGGAACACGATCAGCGCCGCGATGAGGACGTTGCTCGTGAACGAGACCACGAAGACCTTGTCGTCGAAGATCCCGTCGAGGAAGGCGCGCGCCGCACCGAAGACGGCGTCGAGCGCCGCGACGACGGCGATCGGCAGGTACGGCTCGAGGCCGATCGGCACGTCCGGCTTGAGGAACAGGCCGACGCCCACGCCCAGCAGCAGACCGATGACGGCAATCACGAGGACCTCTTCTCCTGCGTTGTCTCCGGACCCTCGGCGTACCGCAGCGAAGGGACGTCGGCGGCCGGAAGTCTCAACGAGGCCTGGGTGCGCATCGTGAACCGCAGCCCCACCTCACGTTGCAGATCCAACCATGCCTGCCCGCTGGTGGAGTCGGCGAAACGGGACGGCAGCGTGTCCCGGTTGCCGATCGCCAGGATCCGGTACGGGCGGCTCAGCGACGTGAAGTTCACCGTGATCGCACTGCCGGCGTGCCGGATCGCGGAGAGGTTCGTGAGTCGTTCGCCGTTGATGCTGATCGCCTCGGCGCCCGCCCGCCACAATCCGTTGACGAGCTTCTGGAGATCGGAGTCGAGCACTCGGTTCCGGTCACTCTCGGCGTCCTGGGCGTCGTCCACGACGATCTCGACACCGGGACCGTGGACGGCCTCGGTCCCGCTGCGGATCGACAGGAGATTGCGTTCGGCCAGCACTCCCCCGGAGTCGTGGGTGTTGCGAAGCAGCTCGGCCTCGAGGCGGTCCGTCTGCGCCTGGAGCTTGGCCACCGATCGTCGATCCGCCTCGACCGACGCCTTGCGCTCCTTCACCTGGGTGATCAGGGCGCGACGCTCCCGCTCCTGGCTGACACTGTCCTGGGAGGTCTGCACGGCCGCGGTCACGGCCAGGACCGCGAACACGGCGATCGCCGCTGCGCCGGCAGTCCCGATGGGACGACGCGAGCGAGCCTGGACGGCGTCGACTGCCCCGGCTTCCCTGCGGGCGGCAACCTCCGCGTAGTCCTCGTCGAGCGCGTGCGCAGTCAGGTACGGCAGCAGGCCCATGGTCACCTGCTCGGGCACGACCCGGGAGCCGTCCTCGCTGCGACCGGAGAGCTGCTCGACCATCTAGCCGGTCCCCAGGTCCGGTGCGCGGCGGTCCCGGTCGGCGAGAAGCTTGCGCACCTGCCAGGCGTAGAGCACACCGGCCCACCAGTACAGCCCGATCCCCCAGATCGCGAACGCCCAGCCGAACATCTTGCCGAGGGTCGCGACGGTGCCGGTCCCGTCGCCGATGAACAGCAAGGGAAATGCGTACAGCAGGTTGAACGTCGCGGCCTTGCCGAGGAAGTGCACCGGCAACGCGCTGTAGCCACGCGTCCTCAGGAACGGCACCAGGCACCACAGGAGGGCGTCGCGGGCCGGCAGGATCAGGGCGACCCACCACGGGATGATGTCGCGCACGGCAAGTCCGACGACCACGGCCAGGATGTACAGCCGGTCGGCGACAGGGTCGAGGATCTCGCCGAGCTTCGACGTCTGGTTGAGCCGCCTCGCGAGGTAGCCGTCCAGCCAGTCGGTGAAGCCGGACACCATCAGCAGGACCAGCGCCAGGACGTCTGCCTTCGGCCCGAGCACCAGCCAGAGGAAGAGCGGAACGCCGAGCAGGCGGAGCGCACTGACCGCGTTCGGCACCGTCCACACTGCCGAGCCGCGGGTGTCGTCGCGTCCGGCCATGCGAGTACCCCTGGTGCTGCTCATGTCGGGGCCACCCTATCCGTGCGGCAGCCGCACCTGGCGGCGACCGACCGGACCCGCTGAGCGGGCGGAAAACCGGCGGTCAGACGCGCTGGTGACTCAGCGCCTCGGCAGCCTGGCGCTCGACGAGGATCTCCACGAAGTCGCGGATCCGGGCGCCGTCCAGCTCGTGGTACGCGGTCTCGACGACCCGCCTCAGACGATCCGGCTCGGCCTGCGGGAAACGGGTGTGGAGCCTGGCGCTGACCTGGTGGAGCACACGCGTCTCTTCGCTGCTGGCCATGTGTCACATCCTCCGTCGGACATGGCCGGACACAAAGTGAACACTCGGTGAACGAGGCCGGCTGAGCCGTCAGGCGGCGTGGTGGATCTCGCGGCCGCAGCGAGGGCAGTGGTCCCGCTCGCAGCACTCGAGGTCCTGACCGCAGTCGCACTCGGCCGGCACGGTGATCGAACCGGGCTCCGGTGCTGCTTCTGTGGCGATCATGACGACTCCCTGGATCTGTTGCTCCTTCTCACAGAGAGCAACGAGGTGACCCCGGGATACATGACGCACGTCTGACCGAAATGACCCGTTTGGGCTACGGCTGCCTGTCCGACAGGCCGACCCCGGGACGGTCAGCCCTCGAGCGGCTCGAGGACCCCGTCGGCCGAGATGTGGTTGGCGTCCCAGTCGATCCCGGTCACCCGGTCCAGCGCCAGCCGACCGGTGTGCCGGTGCAGCCAGGTGACCACGACCCGCACCAGCCAGGGCCCGTTGAAGTCGCCTCGGTCGTAACCGAGCAACGAGCCCGGGCGGCCGCGCCCGACGATCAGCTCGGTCATCTCGAGCCGTGGGTTGGACTTCCACGCCTTCGGCACGAGCCGTACGTCGAGCACGGTGCCCAGCTTCTCGCCGTCCGCTGATCGCACCCGCATCCCGAGCAGGTCACCGATGCGGCGGAGCGCCTCGCCGCGACCGGGAGGCGGCTCGCGGTCCAGGAGCCCGTCCCGCTTCGCACTCAGGTGCACGGCCGACCGGATCTCCGCGACGAGGTCGAGGCCGAGGTAGTCGGGAACCTCGCGGTCGGCGTACTGGACGCCGAGGCGCAGCCAGGTCTCCCCCAGCCAGGTGCGGAGCGGGCCGGACATCCGTGGCCAGAGCGCTGCCGGTCCGACCAGGATCCCGGTGACCGCCATGCCGTCGGCCGTCTCGGTGATCTCGAGGTCGTCCACGTTGCACACCAGCATCCCCTCGACGTCGACCACCTGCCGGTCGAAGAGGTGCAGAGCGGCATCCAGCCACTCGTGCTCGAGGCGGTTGCGCGCAGACGGCATGTCAGACACCTGCGCCCATGTGCGTGATGAACAGCAACGGAATCGCGGCGACCGCAGCCACCACCACGATCACCAGGTAGATCGACCCCAATGTGTTGGACAACGTCCCGTTGGCGTGGCTGCCCATGTAGTCGCGGTCGTTGGCGACCACGAGGATCGGGAAGTACGTGAGCGGGAGTGCCACCGCCGAGAAGACGACCGAGAGCTCGGTGACCAGGATCGGGTCGACCCCGGTGAGCAGGACCGCGATCGCGACGACCGTCGCCAGGATCATGGTCGCGTGGAACTTCGCCGCATCCCTGGCCCTGACGAACTTGCCCCACTGCCAGCCGAAGAACTGCGCGATCGAGTAGCCCGCCGAGAGCCCGGTCTCGCACGCTGCGCCGAAGGTCGCGGCCACGAACCCGACGATGACGACAGCGATCCCGATCTTCCCGAGAGCGACCGCGACCGGGAGCCCCACCTGGCTGAGCGCCTCGACGTCGACGTGCAGCGGCCCGAGGACCGTCCAGGCGCATCCGGCAATCGCGAGGGACAACGTGCCACCGAGCGGGAACCCGATGAAGACGTTGGCGCGCATCGTCCCGAGATCCTTTTCGGTCCACTTCTCCTCGACCCCGCCGGAAGAGAAGAAGAACACCTCGTACGGCGTCATCGCCGCACCGAAGAGCGCGACCGCGAAGTACGAGTAGGTCCACCAGTCCTCGCCACCCGGCTTGTCGACCGTCGCCAGCTGCGAGGTGAGGTCGCCCCAGTCGGGCCCGAGCTGCCACAGGGCGACCACGTAGACCACGAGGCAGAGCCCGAGCAGCCCCAGGACGTTCTCCATCACGCTGAACTTCGCGCGCCAGAGCACCGCCCACACGAGCAGCCCGACGAACGGCACGAGGAGGTACGACGACACCGACGTCACCAGGATGACCGCGAGGGTCACCCCGCCGATCTCGGCGATGAAGGTCAGCAGCGTCACCGCCACCGAGGCGAAGAGGTTGAGCGCTCCCATCCGCGGACCAAGCCGTTCGCGGACGAGGTCGAACGTCGGCCGTCCGCTGCACGCCGCGACCCGCCCGGACATCTCCGCGAACACGCAGATCCCGACGATGCCGATCAGCACGACGATGCCCAGCGAGAACCCGAAGCGAGAGCCGACCTGCGCATTGACCACGAGGTCACCGATGTCGACGAAGCCGCCGATGGCGGTCAGGACGCCGAGGGCGATCGCGAAGATCTTGTTCACGACTTCCCCACCGAGCCCGGGGACGTCATCACGTCACTGTCGAGCTTGTCCAGCCGGTCTCGCATCGCGTCGAGCTGCTTGACGAGGCGCGACGCGTCGGATCCGGTCAACCCGGGCGATGCGAGCGCGACCCGCACGTCGACGAGGAGCGCGAGACCGTCCTGGAGCGCCCGGGTGACCTCGCCGTGCGCCCGGTGCAGGTCGTCGGGCGGTTGCCTGACGACGTAGCTGGCGATCACCTTGCTGCTCGTGTCGATCGCATCGGTGATCGACACGACGGCGTAGGTGTGCTGCAGGTCGTCCTGTGCCTGCTCGTGCACCACGAGACGAGCCGTTCCGAGCCCCGAGATCACCGAGCCGAGGGTGCGGTCGCTCGAGCTCTGCCAGGCCGACGTGCCGGTCGGGTGACCGGTGCACGCTGCAGCCATTGCAAGCGCGACGAGCACTGCGAGCGCGCGCAGCGCTGCCCGGCTGCGACGTCGTCTCATGCGCCCCGGTACCCGCTGACGTCACGCTGCATGCCGCGGGCACCACCGGGTACCGCTCCGGCGAGAGCGAGGAGGCGACCTCATGGGCAGCACCGGATGGGCAGTGGCACTGATGGTGACCCTGGCGGTGGTGATCGCTGCGGCGTTCATCCTGCTGTGGGTCCGTGACAAGGATCGCGCGGACGAGGAGTCCGCCGACCCGGAGCGTGCCGAGACCGACGCTCACCTGAGCGCCGACGCACGCCGGGGAGTCACCCCGGACATCCCCGAGATGAGGCGGGGCACGTCCTGACCTGAGCCCGGCGCAGGCGGCCCGCACGTGATGCCCCTGTGGGCCGCCGCGCCGCCCAGGCTCGACCGTCGGATCGACCAGAACTCCTTCGTCGGGTGCGCTGCTGGCCGACGAAATGTTGTTCCGATCTCGCGAAGCGCTGTGGGATCGTCGGGCCGTGAGCGAACAGACATCTGCGCCGACAGCTGACCCCCGCCGCTGGAAGGCGCTCGGCGTCCTCGGGCTGATCCAGTTCATGCTGATCCTCGACGTCACCGTCGTGAACGTCGCTCTCCCCAACATCCAGGCCGACCTCGGGTTCTCGCGACCCGGCCTCGCGTGGGTTGTCAACGGCTACGTCCTGATGGCCGGCGGTCTCCTGCTCCTCGGTGGCCGGCTGGCCGACGTCTTCGGCCGCAGGCGACTCTTCCTGATCGGCGTCGGGGTGTTCGCGATCGCGTCCGCGACCTGTGGTGCTGCCGCCAACCCCGAGATGCTGGTGGTCTCCCGGTTCCTCCAGGGCGCGGGCGAAGCACTGGCCGCGCCCGCCTCGCTCGGTCTGATCGCGGTGCTGTTCCCCGACCCCATCGAGCGGATGAAGGCACTCGGGATCTGGGGTGGCATTGCCGGCCTCGGCGGCACGTCCGGCACGGTGATCTCCGGAGTGCTCGTCGACCTGGCGTCGTGGCGATGGATCTTCTTCATCAACCTGCCGGTCGCGCTCTTCGCGTTCCTGATGGTGCCGACGCTGGTCTCGGAGAGCCGGATGACCCACGAGGGCCGGCGGCCCGACTACTGGGGCGCGATCACCGGCACCGCGGGCCTGATCCTGGTCGTCGACGGCCTGATCGAGGCGGCCACCCACTCCTGGGGCTCCTCGCACGTCCTGCTGCCCCTGCTCGCCGGACTGGCCCTGCTCGCGCTGATGTTCTACATCGAGTCCGTGTCCGAGGCGCCGCTGATCCCGCTGTCCTTCTTCCGCAACCGCACGCGTGTCGTCACCAACTTCACGACGTTGTTCTTCTCCTCGTCGTTCTTCACCTACTTCTTCCTGCTGACCCTCTTCGAGCAACAGGTGCTCGACTGGTCGCCGCTGAAGAGCGGTCTGTCCTACCTGCCGTTCGGCTTCAGCATCGGCGCCGGCATCGGCATCGGCACGGCACTGATGCCCAGGATCGGCGTGAAGCCGCTGTTCGCCACCGGATTCTTCGGCTGCGCGCTCGGCCTCTACCTGTCCAGCACGATCAGCGTGGACGCGTCGTACGCCGGCCACATCGTGCCCGGCATGGTCCTGCTGGGCTTCTTCTCGGGCGTCTCCTTCCCGACCATCGGCAACGCATCGCTGCACGAGGTCACCGGCCAGGACTCCTCCCTCGCATCCGGCGTGCAGGCTGCCATGCAGCAGGTCGGCGGCGCGCTGGGCCTGGCGACGCTCGCGACGCTCGCGCTTCGCCATGCAGCGGACAAGATCCGCGACGGCGTCTCGCCACCGGTCGCGCTGACCGACGGCTACGAGCTCGCCTACCTGGTCGCTGCCGGACTCTGCGTCATCGGCGGCATCCTCGTCCTGTTCCTGCTGGAGCACGTGATCGCCGAGCCACGCAACGCCCTGGCCGAGGACGTCGCCGGCGTCGGAGAGGCCGAGCCCGCCTGACCGTCCTTCAGCGCATCTTCAGCAGCCGCGCCGCACGATGGTCCCGAGAGAAGGGACCACGCCATGATCATCTCGAAGCTGGCCGTCATCGCTGTCGTCGCCGCTGGAGCGGTGGCTGCAGCTCCTCACCACCACAGCGGGCACGTCGCCCCGGCTGCACGCACCAGCGCCACAGCGCCGGCCGCATTCGACCACCCGCAGTCGAACCCCTACTTCCCGCTCCGAGCCGGGACGGTGTCGCGCTATCGAGGCAGCGAGGACGGTGAGCGGTTCCGCGAGACGGTCACTGTCACCCACCGAACCAGGATGATCCTCGGTGTCCGGACGACGGTCGTCCGGGACGTGCTCCGTCGGGCGGACGGCACGCTCGCCGAGCGCACACGGGACTGGTACGCCGCGGACGACGACGGCAACGTCTGGTACTTCGGCGAGAAGACCGCGACGTACGACGAGCACGGGCACGTCGAGAGTCGCGAGGGATCCTGGCAGGCCGGCGTGGACGGCGCCGTTGCAGGCATGATCATGCCGGCCGACCCGCGTCCCACGGACGCATATCGTCAGGAGTTCCGCCGCGGCCACGCCGAGGACCAGGCCTGGATCGTGCAGCGCAACGCGAAGGTGAGGGTCCCGAAGGGCACTTTGCGGCACGTGGTCCGCAGCTTCGAGTGGACGCGCCTGGAGCCGCACGTCATCTCCGCGAAGTTCTACGCGCCGGGCCTCGGCATCGTGAAGGAGCACGACGTCGCGGGTGGCAACGAGACGTTCGTGCTGGTGAGCGTCCACCACTCCTGAGGCGTCAGGTCACTTGTAGCGGAAGCCGTCGATGAACCGACGGAACACTCCGCCCCTGCGCGGCAGGGACGGGGCCGGTGGAGGCGCGGTCTCACGACGGGTCGCCACCGGCTGGTCGTAGTCGGTGCGCACGATCGCGTCGATGATCTGCGCCTCGGAGAAGTCTTCGGATCCCTCGATCGCCGGGACGTAGCCGACCAAGACGCCGTTGCGCATCACCTGCGCCTCGAGGGATGCCGTCCCGTCCGAGTCCCAGGTCGCCTCGCGACCGTCGGGAAGCCGGACGGACACACCGAATTGGTAGACGCCGACCCGTGCCAGGTCGGCGTTTGTCCCCCGGTCACGCAAGGCGTCGACGACCCGCCGTGCCTTCATCTCCTCCATGGCGCTCGAGCGTACCCGCGCGTCCTCGGCGGCCACGGTGCAACGAAGCGCCGCCTGGGTCGCCACGACGGTCGACCCGGGCGACGTCGCTCCCATGGTCGGGCTGACAGGATTTGAACCTGCGACCCCTTGACCCCCAGTCAAGTGCGCTACCAAGCTGCGCCACAGCCCGAATACCCGCCGACGATGAGGCACGGCGAGCGTGGGAACCTTACCGCGCGCTCCCGGCCGGGTCCGAATCGGGCCGGGCCGAGCGCGCGACGTGACCGCCACTTTGGTTGACTTCCCCCATGACCCACCCGATCGGCATCGACTTCGGCGGCAGCGGCATCAAGGCCGCGCCGGTGGATCTCGCCCAGGGTGACTTCCTGGCGGAGCGGGAGCGGATTCCGACGCCCGAGCACTCGACGCCCGACGCGGTCGCCGAAGTGATGGACGAGCTCGTCGGCCACTTCCCGCAAGCCACCGGCCCGGTCGGGGTCACCATCCCCGGCGTCGTGCGATCAGGGGTGGTGCACTCGGCCGCCAACATCGACAAGAGCTGGATCGGCACGGACGCCGACGCGTTGCTCACCAAGCGGCTCGGGCGCGACGTGCACGTGGTCAACGACGCCGACGCGGCCGGCGTCGCCGAGCTCCGGTACGGCGCCGCCAAGGGCGCCTCCGGTCTCGTCATCCTCACGACCCTGGGCACCGGCATCGGATCCGCGCTGCTCTACAACGGCGTGCTGGTGCCCAACTCCGAGCTCGGCCACCTCGAGATCGACGGCCATGTCGCCGAGAAGCGTGCTGCGGCGAGCATCATGACGAACGAAGACCTCACCTGGGAGGAGTACGCCAGGCGGCTCACGACGTACTACCGCACGCTCGAGAAGCTCTTCTCCCCCGATCTGTTCGTCGTCGGCGGAGGGGTGAGCAAGGACGCGGCCGAGTTCCTGCACCTGGTCGACATCGAGACCGCGATCGTGCCGGCGACCCTGCGCAACCGCGCGGGCATCATCGGTGCCGCGGTGATCACCTCGGAGTAGTCAGCGCCTGCGTTTCTCGCGGGGACGCACCTGCAGCGAGATCGGGGTGCCGACGAACCCGAACTCCTCGCGCAGCCGGCGCTCGATGTAGCGCTCGTAGCCCGCATCGAGCTTGCCCGAGGTGAAGAGGATGAACGTCGGCGGGGCGGTCTGTGCCTGGGTGCCGAACAGGATCTTCGGCTGCTTGCCACCGCGCACCGGGTGCGGGTGCTCAGCAACCAGGCGGCCCAGGAACGCGTTGAGGGCGCCGGTCGAGACCCTGGTCTCCCAGCCCCCCAGGGCGGCGTCCAGTGCGGGCACGATCCGATCGATGTGCCACCCGGTTCGTGCGGTGATGTTGATCCGCGGCGCCCACTGCACCTGGACGAGCTCCCGCTCGTACTCGCGCTCGAGGTAGTAGCGCCGCTCCTCGTCGACGAGGTCCCACTTGTTGAACGCGATCACGAGCGCGCGCCCGGACTCACGCACCGTCTGGATGATGCGCATGTCCTGCTCCGAGATCGACTGGCTGCCGTCGATGACCAGGATCGCCACCTCGGCACGCTCCATCGCGGTCGCGGTGCGCAGGGACGCGTAGTACTCGTGCCCCGATGCGGTCTTGACCCGCTTGCGAATGCCGGCCGTGTCGATGAACCGCCAGGTCCGACCGCCTAGCTCGACCAGCTCGTCGACCGGATCGACGGTGGTCCCGGAGACGTCGTCGACGACGACCCTCTCCTCCCCCGCGAGCTTGTTCAGCAGCGAGGACTTGCCGACGTTGGGCCGGCCGATGATCGCGATCCGGCGCGGACCGCCCACCTCCGCGAACGACTCCTCGGGCGTCTCCGGAAGCGCCGCGAGGATGGCGTCCAGCATGTCCCCGGACCCGCGCCCGTGCAGCGCTGACACCGGGAAGGGCTCCCCCAGGCCGAGGTTCCACAGCCCGAAGGCCTCGGCCTCGGTCCGCTGGTCGTCGACCTTGTTGGCGGCGAGGACCACTGGACGGCCGCTCTTGCGCAGGATCTTCACCACCGCCTCGTCGGCGTCGGTGATTCCCACGGTCGCGTCCACGACGAACAGGACGGCGTCGGCCAGCGTCACCGCCACCTCGGCCTGCGCCGCGATGCGCTCGGCGAGACCGCGTGCATCGGGATCCCATCCGCCGGTGTCCACCACGGTGAACGCCCGGCCGTTCCAGACAGCGTCGTAGGACACCCGGTCCCGGGTGACCCCGGGCACGTCCTCGACGACCGCCTCTCGACGACCGATGATCCGGTTGACCAGAGTGGACTTGCCGACGTTGGGCCGCCCGACGACCGCCAGGATCGGGGTACGGGTGTCCTGCTGCTGCTCACTCACGTCTGGTCCTCGCCCGTTGGTGGGTCGGTCACGGGCAACGGCCCGGGAAGCGACAGGCCGGTCGCTCGTTCGGTCGTGCCCACGAGGTCGACCACGCGCCCGCGGACCTCCTCGGTCAGCTCGCGCACCTGGTCGGGGCGGCGTGGCCACGGCTGCGACTCCACGTGCAGCGGCTCACCGTACGCCATCACCAGGCGGCTCCCGGCAGGTGCGAAGGTCTTCGCGGACCCGGCCAGCCGGGTGCCCAGGAACGCGGTCGGAACCAGCGGTGCTCCGGTCACCAGGGCCAGGTACGCCGCTCCGCCGGCGACGCGGGCCATGTCGCCGGCGCCTCGGGTCGTCTCCGGGAACATCCCGACGGCGCCACCCTGGCGCAGGACCCGGAGACCCAGGCGAACGGCCCGAGGGTCGATGGTGAAGCGGTCGACGGCGATCTGGCCGGAGAAGCGCAGGAACGCACCCAGCGGTCCTGCGAACAGCTCACGCTTGGTGAGTGCATGGACCGGCCGCGGGCCGACGATCGCCATGAGCGGCCCGTCGAGGAACCCGATGTGGTTCGCGACGAAGATCAGTGGACCAGTCGGCGGCACGTGCTCGGCCCCGCGGACCTCGAGGTCCCAGCGGTGTCGCGCGTATGCGGCGAACCCGCCGCGCAGGTGGTGCAGCGGCCAGGTCAACGGGTGCCGGAGGTCGTGGGTCCGCGGGAGCTCGAGGTGCGCAGGACCCGCGGTCGCGGTCACGTCGACGCCTCGGCGGACACTGCGTCCTCGACGATCCCGACGACGAGGTCGATCACCTCGGTGAGGTCATACGGCGTGGTGTCGAGGTGGATCGCGCCGTCCGGGACGACCAGCGGCGCAGTCGGCCGCGCGGAGTCGATGGCGTCGCGCCGGAGCAGCTCTGCCTCGGTGGTCTCGACCGAACCGCTGTCGTTCTCCGCCGCGCGTCGCGCTGCCCGGGCAGCCGGGTCGGCCGTGAGGTACAGCTTCACCTCGGCATCGGGCCACACCACGGACCCGATGTCCCGGCCCTCGACCACGATCCCGCCCTCGCCCAGCTCGGCCGAG
>JADMIO010817154.1_pt1 | contig 43179 bp, 52 predicted proteins | sample 8958161 | NCBI WGS metagenome assembly JADMIO01 (sample SAMN16585339, study PRJNA669376) | soil metagenome | isolation source: Crop rotation soil | place: USA: Cullars Rotation, Alabama | collected 2011
CTTTCCCGCTCGTCCGTGCGGCCCGCCATGACAATCGCCGCGCTGAACAGGTCCGGATGATGCGTCGAGAGATACCACGCGCCGCTCCCGCCCAGGCTGAAGCCGACGACGACGATGCGACGCGGATCGATGGCGAACTCCTGGCGCATTGCAGCGACGAGCGCCAGCACCGCCTGCTCCGACTGCGGGGCGTCCCACGACCGCGCCGGCACATCGGGCGCGATGGTGATGGCGCCGAGCTCCCGGAGCCCCGGCACGAAGATCCCGCGCATGTACTCGTCGCCGTAGAACGGCGTTCCGCCACCACCCGGGTGCAGCGCGACCACCAGCGGCCGCGGCTTCGATTCGCGATAGTCACCCGGAACCGCCAGGCCGTAACGAACCGACGAACCGTCCGGCATCCTGAAGGTGCGCCGCTCGAACGATGGCGACGCCACTTGCTGCGCAACCAGCGCGAGGGTGACGAAGGCGAGAAGCGGTGTCGAAGTCATAGTCGATGGGCAGAGTATACCGAGGGCGAGTGCCGCAAACGCACAGTGGCGCACCGTGTGAACGAATCGTCGCGGGCTTGCGGTACAGTGGCCGGACATGATTCGTTGTCGGCTCGCGTCGCGGTGACTTCGCTCAATCACGACGCTCTCGTGCAAGCGGCGCACAATCTCGCACCGCTACCTCCTGCCCTGGTGCAGCTGTCGGCACTGGTCTCAACCGGCGCCTACTCCCCCGCTGACGTCGAGGCTATCGTCCGGCTCGATGCCCCGCTGACCGGCCGTCTGCTGCAGTACGCGAACTCCGCGGCAAGCGCCAGCTACATGCGCATCGGCACCATCCGCGACGCAGTGATGCGCGTCGGTGTCGGCCCGGTGCTCTCATTCGTGGCCGGCACAACCCTTCGTCCCGAGTTCCTCGGTGCGATTCCGGCATATGGACTGTCGGAAGGCGAGCTCTGGCGTCACTCGGTGGCCGCGGCTCTGGCGTGCGAGGTGATTGCGCAGAAGGCGCCGGTGGAGGTGCCACCCGACACCTTCACGGCGAGCCTGCTCCACGACGTCGGCAAGATCGTGCTGGCGCGGTTTCTCGATCCCGGCCAGCAGCGCTCGCTGGCGGTGGCGCGCGAGCAGGGCGGTGATTCGAGCCTGCAGGCCGAGATCGACATCCTCGGCATGAGCCACGCCGAGCTCGGCGGCCTAATCGGCTCCCACTGGAACCTTCCCCCGCGCGTCGTCAGCGGGATCGCCCACCATCACGCCCCGGCGGAGGGTGCAGATGTGATCTGCGACGTCGCGCATCTGGCCAACGTCCTCGCCAAGCGTGCCGGCACCGGACACGTCGCGGTCCCGTCCGATCTGGATGCGGATCCTGAAGTGCTGGAGCGGCTTGGCCTCGCGGCCGGCCGTCTCGCGCCGTTGCTCGAGACGGTATCCAGTCGCCTCGCGGAGGCGGTCGAGCGATTCAGCTAGGTGGGATTCTTTGGCGCCGACTCGGCGCCAGGCGGTTCCTTGAACGGCTCGATCGGGATGCGCTCATACCGCACCTCGAGGATCTCGAGTTTCTCGGTCGTCCCCGGGGCGCGAAGCACCACCGTGTCGCCGGGCCCCGCCTTCATCAGCGCCCGCGCCAGCGGCGACATCCAACTGATGTGATTGCGATCGAGATCGACTTCGTCGAGGCCGACGATGCTCACCTCGCGCTCGGCTCCGGCGGCATTGGCGTAGCGCACGGTTGCCCCGAAGAAGACGTGGGTCGCGGCGCGCCCGCTCCGCGGCGCTTCAGGGTTGACGACTTCGGCGGCGTCGATGCGTTTGATCAGAAAGCGAATCCGCCGATCGATCTGGCGCAGCCGCCGCTTGCCGTACTGATAGTCCGCGTTTTCGCTGCGGTCGCCGTTGCTCGCGGCCCATGCGACCACCTGCGTGACCGCCGGCCGCTCCCTGGTGAGGAGGAACTTCCGCTCGTCGATCAGGCGCTGCAGTCCGGCCGGCGTGATGTAGTTTTTCTTGACCGGTTCGGGTGCGGGCGCCTTGCTCATCCGGCTTCAGCGTAACATCTGGCAAGCGCATGAAAATTCTTACGCTCGCGTTCTGGCAAAAGCTGTTGGTCGTGACCCACCGGTGGACCGCGATTGCCATCGGCCTCTTGTTTATCCCGTGGATCCTGTCGGGGATCGTGTTGACGTTCTGGGCGATGCCGTCGTTCACCCCCGCAGAGCGATGGAGCCATCTCGCTCCGCTGGATCTGTCAACGGCGCAAGTCGAGCCGATGGAGGCTGCACGCCGCCTCGCGATCAAGCCGACCAGCCTTCGGCTCGGGATGTCGTACGACGGCCGGCCGATTTACCGGTTTCAGGGCAACGCGACCGCGTACGCCGATACCGGACAACCCGTGCCGGGGCGCGACGCAAATCAGGCGGTAGATCTCGTCCGTCAGTTCGAGCCGGCGAATGCTGCGACCGTCCGGTACGAGGCGCTCCTCGCAGAGCCGGATGTGTGGACCGCGGGCAACCGGCGCACTGCCGTGCCGCTGCACAAGATCGCGGTGGGCGATGCCGCGCAGACCAACTACTACATCTCGCCAGTGACCGGCGAGCCGGTGATGAAGACCGATCGGTCGTCACGCTTCTGGGGTTATGCGGGCGAGGTCATCCATCTCTGGTACTTCACGACGCTGCGCCAGAACGGCTCCGTGCGCGACTGGCTCGTCAAATGGGGATCCTTCGCCGGCAACATCGTCTGTTTGTCGGGGCTAATCACCGGCATCTGGCGATTCTCCGTGAGCCGCCGCTTCCGGCGAAAAGGCCAAGCGACGTTTTCGCCGTACTCGACCTGGCTGCTGTGGCATCACTATGCCGGCTTGATCTTCGGCGTGGTCGTCTGCACCTGGATCTTCAGCGGCGCGCTGGAGGAGTCCTGGTATCGAGGACCGAGCATCGAGCCGACGGTGCAACAGCGTTTGATGACGACCGGCGGCCCGATCAAGTTCGACCGCGTCACCCTCGACAGCCTGCGCAAGAGCCTCGCCGCCATCGCGCCATCCTTCAGGCCGAAAGAGGCGGACGTCTTCCAATTTCGCGGCGAGCCGTACCTCGTGGCAACCAAAGGTCCGTCGGAGCGCGCATTAATCGGATCAACGGAACGCGACTGGTCGTGGCGGCCGCCCGAGTACCGCATGGTCTGGCTCAACCAGCCCGAACGAGGCACCTTCACGCGATTCGACGACGCGGTCATCAGAGACATCGCGCGGGAGGCCATGCCGGGCGTCGCAATCACCGAAGCGGTGTGGATCAACGAATACGACAACTACTACCGGACGCGGTTTGGCAGCCAGCCCCTGCCGGCGCTGCGCGTGAAGTACGGCGACCCCACCGGCACGTGGCTGTATATCGATCCGCAGCGCGGAACGATCGCGCTGCGCATGCAGCAGCAGAACCGCCAGCGGCGGTGGTTGTACAACGGCCTCCACAAGTTCGATCTGCCGTACGTATATGACCGGCCGATCCTGTGGGCGACCTCGATTATCGTGTTCAGCCTGGGATGCCTGGTCCTCAGCGTGACGACCGTGGTCCCGATGTTCCGCAGACTGCGGCGTCATATCGAACGGGCGGTGGCGCGCGTGGTCGGTGTAGACTCCCGCTTGAGTAAAGCCGATGCACACACGAATCCTGTCAGTGGTCGCCGCAGTCCTGCTGCTCGCCAGCGCCTCGAGCGCCCAGAGCCAGAAACAAATTTCCGTGCTGTCGTGGACGCTGGTGCAGCCGGCGTTCGACAAACTGATCCCCCAGTTTGAAAAGCAGTCCGGGTACAAGGTCAACATGACCTACGTCGCCGGACCGCAGAGCAAGGAACGCGTGGTGCGCGGCGACATCTTCGATGCCGCGATCATGGCTGGTCCGATCGGCGAGGTGCTCGCCTCCGGTCAGGTTGTGATCAACAGCGTGAAGACGCTGTCAGGCCTGAAGCTGTCGGTCACCATCAAGCAGGGCGCGCCGAAGCCGGACATCTCCAGTGTCGAGGCGGTGAAGAAGGCCTTACTCAACGCCAAGGGGATTGCGTATGTCGACCCCAACCGCGGCACGATTGGCATCAATGCGCTCGCGACCGTGCAGCGGCTGGGGCTGGAGGAGCAGCTTCGCGGCAAGACCATCTACGGCAACGGCGGACCCGGCGCGCAGCTGCTGGCGGCCACCGGCGCGGTCGAGATCAACCTCGGTCCGTTTTTCAACGACGACCTGATCCCCGGCGTCGAGCGCGTCGGTGCCCTGCCCCGCGAGGTCTCGACCCCCTCTCCCATCGTCGGCGCGATCGGCATTCATGCGAAAGATGCCGCCGGAGCGAAGGCGTTGCTCGATTTTCTCTCGTCGCCCGCGGCCAACGCCGTCTACAAAGAACTCAACATGGAGACTGTCCCTTGATGAAGCGATGGATGTCAGCAATCACGGTTGCGTGTGTCCTGTTCACGGCGACCGCCGCCTACGCGCAGGACGCACTCTCGGTCACGATCGTCAGCCGCGGAGACGATGCGTTCAAGGAACTGATCGCCCGGTTCGAACAGAAGACCGGCCGCAAGGTCACGGTGAAGTTTCCGAATTACATCGCGTCCAGGGACACGATCGTCAAGGGAGAACCGTTCGATCTGGGGATCGTGGAATTTCCGCACGACGCTGACGTGATCGCGTCCGGCAACGTCGTCCCGAGCAGCGCCACGCTGATCGCCAACGGCTGGATGGGCGTCGCGGTCAAGAAGGGCGCGCCGAAGCCGGACATCTCGACACCCACCGCGGTGAAGCGAATGCTGCTCAACGCGAAATCGATCGCCTACCCCGACCCCGAGAACGGCACCGGAGCGTCAGGGGTCAACGTGGTGACGATGCTGCGACGGCTGGGCATCGAGGATGCGGTCAAGGCGAAGACGACGCTGACCAGGGGCGGCGGCCGCGCGATGGCGATGGCGGCGAGCGGCGAGGCCGAAATCGGCATCACCTATTACATCGGCATGGCCGACAGCGACATGTTCGATGTCGTTGGCACCTTGCCGGCGCAAATCGCACCGCCGACGCCATTGATCGGGTTCATTTCATCAAAGAGCAAGAATCAGGCAGCGGCGAAAGAGCTGATGACGTTTCTGACGTCGCCCGACGCGGCGGCGACCTACAGGAAATATCTGCTGGAACCGGCGTATTAGCGGCGGGACGTGAGCCTCGGAGGAGACGCATGGTAGACGAGATCAGACGAAAGCTCCTGAAGACCGGCGCCGCGGCGGCGGCAATGGCTGCGGCCCCGGGGGTGCTCGCGCAACAGGCCCAGAACGCACCGAGTGGACGCTTCTATGAAAAAGGAAACGTCCGCATTCACTATGAGGAGACCGGGTCAGGCTTCCCGCTGTTGCTGATCCCGGGCGGCGGGCTGTGGGGATCGACGATCGACGGCCTGCGTGCCGGCAATCCCTTCAACGCGATCGAGGCGTTCAAGGGGGAGTTCCGCTGCATCTATGCCGACCTGCGCAACTCCGCCGGTCAATCGAGCGGTCCGGTCGAGGCCGACCGGCCGTGGGATTCCTACACCGACGACCATATCGGCCTGATGGATCACCTCGGGATCGACAAGTTCATGGTGCTCGGCTTCTGCATTGCGGGTCCCCTGATCTGGAACCTCGTCAAGCGCGCGCCCAATCGCGTGGTCGCCGCAGTGCCGGTGCAGCCGGTGGGGTTCCGCGCGGAGCGGCCCAACGGCATGTATGACAGCCAGATCCCGATGTGGGCCGAGCCGTTGATGAAGAAGCGTCCAGACGTCACCAGCGACGTGACCGAGAGATTCCTGACGCGGATGTTTCGCACCAACCCTGACTTCGTCTACACGGTGACGCGCGAGTTCGTGAAGAGCTGCCAGACGCCGGTGCTGGTGCTGCCTGACGACACCGCGGCGCATTCATACGTTGCCGCGATCGAGAGCGCGATGCTCGCGCCGCAAGGCCAACTGAGCATGTATCCGTGGAAAGACACGCCGGAGAAGATTCCGCTGGCGGTGCGCCACATCCGCAGCTTCCTGCGGTCGAATCGACCCGCCTAGCAGGCTCGGTGATCAGGACTTCCTGATGTCCTGCTGGGGGGCGCCGGGCTTGCTGAAGACGAACTGCCACAACTGCGCGTCGCGGGCCCTGAAGCTCGCGGCCGCGGCGAGCAGGTAGAACTCCCACATCCGCCTGAACTGCTCCGAGTACGTGCCCTGCAACTGGTCCCAGTGGGCGACGAAGTTGCGATACCACGCGAGGCAGGTGCGATCGTAATCGGGCGAGAAGTTATGCAGATCTTCGAGCACCAGGATGTGCTCGACCGCCCTGCCCACCTGGGCGATCGACGACGCCATGCCGTTAGGAAAAATGTACTTGTTGATGAAGACGTTGCCGTGGGTCTGCGAGTAGTTGTTGCCGATGGTGTGAATCAGGGCGAGACCGTCCGGCGGCAGCACAGAGGCGACCTTCTTGAAGAAGGTGGCGTGATTCTTATAGCCGACGTGCTCGAGGATGCCGATGGCGACCACCCGATCGTACTGCCCGGTAATCTCCCGGTAGTCCTGGAGATGTGTGGTAATCGGCAGCCCCTGGTTCAATTCGTCCGCCAGCTTCTTCTGCTCCACTGACACCGTGTAGCAGTCAACGATGACGCCGTGGTTGCGGCAGGCATGCCGCGCGAACGAGCCCCAGCCGCTGCCGATGTCGAGGACCTTCATGCCTTCGCGCAGCCCGAGCTTGCGGCAGACCAGATCGAGTTTGTGCTCCTGCGCCTGGTCGAGCGTCTCGGCGTTCTTCCAGTAGGCGCAGGAATAATTGAGCTCCTTGTCCAGCATCAACCGGTAGAGGTCGTTGCCAATGTCGTAGTGCCTCACGCCGATCTCGAACGCCCGTTCGCGCGACTGGAGGTTGGCCAGCCTGGCGAACAGTTTCGAGGCAATGATCTCGGGCGAGATGGCCGGCTTCTGATCGAACTGCCGGAGCAGGATGTCGCACAGGAAGGAATCGAGGCACGGAGAATCCCAAAACCCGGCGATGTACGACTCCGCCAGCCCCAGGAATCCGCGGTTCAGCAGCATGCGGAAGAAGCGGTCGTCGTGGATCTCGATCCGGTTCCGGTCGCGAAGATCCAGCCCGAGCCCGGAGAAATAGCTCTCCGCGGCCCTTTGGTACCACCCCATCCCAGCCAAGAGCGTCGATGGTAGCACTGACCGTCTGTCGTGATCGCTCGGCGCGGCCGCGGCGAGGGCGCGTGGGACTGCCGCAAATTTCGCGCGCCCGCGCCTGGTACGGCCCTTGACGGATCGTCACCACGATGATCCCGGGGAGCCCTTCGCTGCGCGCGGTTCCGTTTCAAGGCCACGGCACTGAGCCCGTCGAGCTGTTGTCGGATGCACAGCGGGAGCAGCTCGCGCGGCACGCCGTCATCCGGACGTTCGCGGCGCGCGCGGTGATCTATCCCGCCGGCGCCGAAGCCAGGTCGATCTTCATGATCACCGACGGCGTCGTGAAGTCGTTTCGCGATCTGCCGAGCGGACGGCGCCGCATTGCCGCGTTCTGGTTTCCGCGCGACGTGTTTGGCCTCGCCGAGTCCGGACGCTACGTCAACACCGTGCAAGCGGTGACACCGGTCAGGCTGCACGAGATCGACGTCGCCAGCCTGCTCATATTGTTCAAGCACGCGGCCGACCTCGACCTCATGTTTCTCTGCAAGGCGATGCACGTCCTGCGAGAGACGCAGCACCACAACATCATCATCGGACGCCGCGATGCCGCGGGCCGCGTGGCCATGTTCATCGCCTTGCTGCTTCGGCAGGGCGCGCAGACGCGCCGGTCGATGGAGGTGACGATCCCCATGACGCGCTCCGACATCGCCAACTACCTCGGACTCTCGCTCGAGGCGGTCGTGCGCGCCTGCCACCGGCTCGAGCGCCAGGGGATCCTGGAATTCGCCGGCCGCCATCAGGCCCGCATCCTCGATCGCCGGCGCTTCGACGCACTCGCCGCCAGCGCCTGATCTGAATCAATACCGGTTCGACGGATCCTTCCCTACACTCGTCGGCTGGTGCTGCCCCCTTTCCTGCGCCCGCCGATGTCGATGCCGCGCGCGTTCGCGCTCGTGGTGATCCCTGAACACGACGAGCGGATGTTCGTCGGATCGACGCTGATCATGGCCGGCTTTCGCGTCAGAACGACGGCCAGTTTCAAGCGGGCGCGCGGCCTGCTCCTCGCCTACCCACCGTCGGTGCTGGTGACGGATGTTCGGCCCGGCGTCACCAAAGGGCTCGACCTGGCGCGCCTTGGACGCGCCTTGAGGCCACACATGACGCAGCTCGTCACGTCGGATGGCGATGACCCTCAACTGCGACGCGATGTCGAGGCCCTGGGCGCGGCGTTCATCCGCACGCGCATGACCGAGCATCAGCTGCTGGCGGCGCTCTACCGGACGGCGTGTCGCGAGCCGAACGCCGATGGCACCGTCACCTCCGCCCGCGTGCCATTCACGTGCGGTGATGACCGGCCTCGCGAGTCGTATCTGTTTACACCGGTCTGGTTGCTCTCCAGACCATGAGCACCGGCGCCTCGGGACCGACGCGCATTCTGCTCGTCGACGATCACCCGATCGTCCGCATGGCCGTCAGGCAGGTCCTCGCGGATCAGCCGGAGGTCGTCGTCTGCGGCGAAGCGGATTCAGTGGATGCCGCGCTGCGGAGCGTCCGCAGCCTGACGCCCGACCTGATCATCATGGATTTGTCGTTGCGAGGTGTCGGCGGTCTCGAGCTGATTCGCATGCTGGCGAAGCTCAATGCGAGACTTCCCGTGGTGGTGTTCTCGATGTACGAGGAACCGGGATTCGCGGATCTGGCGTTGACCGCAGGCGCCCGCGGCTACGTCACGAGAGAAGAAGGCGCCGACGCCCTGCTCCGCGCGATCCGCCAGGTGCTGGATGGAGGCGTGTATCTGAGCCGACCGCCGGCGGCGACGTGAGCGCCGGCGCGCAGTGTTACCTATGTCTCCGGAATAAACCGTCACCTATGTGACCGGAATAGACCTACGTAATTTGGCGTCCCCACCCGGCCACGACGATTCGTATTTCGGGCCGGCCGTTGACGTGCCCATTGTAGGCGACACGCGGCAGGCCGCGTAGACCGCCAGAGACCCTCCACGGCGCGCCCAACGGCTCCAGGGCGCGCCGGCTGATGGCGTCCCCTCCCGCGTGCCATCCCGACGCTGTGCCAGTGCCCGCCGCCGCTGGCACAACGTCCGAACGTTGCTCGATTAACAGATCGCAAAAGGAGGAGCAGAATCGCCTCGCGGCAGCGATGCCGCAGGTCATTAGTCGTTCACAGACCCGTGCTACCTGCGCCGCATGGCGCTCAACTTCCACTCGATACGGCTCTTAACACGCGCCGCTAAGTCTTCAGTCGTCTTCTTCGTCCACTTCCGGCTGTAGCCGTACGCCAGCGCACCTTCATACACCTTCCCAGCGAAGTCCTCCGATTCATCAAGACTCATTTGCTGGTTGGGCATGAGCAACTCGACAAGCATGTCGATGAGTCCTTCGGTTTCTTCGTCTGTCATCGCTTCACTCGAACTCGCTCTTTGTGAGGCGCATATCGAGAAGATGTTCGATGTCCATCAGCCGGCGATTCACTTCGGCAATGCGCTCATCTGTTCGCGCAAGATCGCTTCGGGCCTCCGTCAGTAGGGCAACGAGGACCATCACGCCGTCAGCGATGTACGAGCCCACTAGGACCCCGATCCAAACGGCGAGCGCGGACCACCCTGACAGGCCGGCCGGCCACCATCCGATGCTATAGACGACCGCACCCAGCAAGCCGAGCAAGAACACTTTGTCGTGGTTGCCTTCGATGGCCTTCATCTCATTGCCTTGTGCCTGACGGCGATCATGTGGCCCATTATGCGCGCCTTCAAGAAGAAGACAAGCACGCCCTGCCGCGCACGCGGCACTGCGCCTCGCCGCTCGGTGTTGACCATTAACAGATCACCAAAGAAGGCGCAGAATCACGTCGCGGCGCAAACGCTTTACGCGCCGACCGCCTTCACATAAAGGTGCGTGCGAAAAAACGTGGCGCGCGGGTACGCGTTCGTAGTAGGTTTGGCTACGTAAGGTTCGCCGGGCCAAAGAGCCCGCCACAATTCGCACGCGGCCATTGAGCCGCCATAGGAGAAGAAGAAATCCTGTGGCGGCTTTTGTGTTTTCCGGCGCTAGCTGGAGGACAGATGCCGCGCGCAACGATCGATCGCACCACTCCCAAGCAGACCGTCGTAACCAGCGTGCGGCTGGAGTCGCAGTTGTTCGACCGCGTGCGCGCTGCCGCGCGTAAGTCCGAGCGCAGCGTGACCGCAGTGATCCGCGTGGCCGTCCGCGCGTATCTCGACGCTGAGGGCCGATAGCCGTGGGCTACCACCTGACACGGGCCGTGTACGAGAGCGCGCTCCCGGCGCGCCTGAAGTCGTTGGCCGCCCTGATCGCGCACCTCGTGCGCGACAAGGCTAAGGACGACGGCACTGGCACGAAGCTGCCCCGGATGTTGTTTGCCAGCGTGGCGATGCTCGCGCAGTACATGGGCTGCCGTGACGTGGCGCGCACCCGACGGCGGCTGCACGAGTTGGTGCGGCTGGGCGTGTTGGAGGAAGTAGAGCGCGGCGGCGGACGAAGACGTTTCGGCAATCGAATCGCTGGCATCCGCACCACGTACGTCTTACGGCCCGAGCGGCTGCCGCAGCTTGAACATGGCTGCCCTAGCCGAACGGCTGGGGTATGCGCACCTACCCTAGCCGAACGGCCAGTGCATGCGCCCACGAACCCTAGCCGAGCGGCTAGGGCCTTACCAGGAATCCCTGATGTAGCAGGAAGTACCCCCGTAACAAGTCCTGAAAGGAGTCGCACGGCAAGTCGTGCGACGGCACACGTGCCCAACGTAATCGATGACGACGTAACTGCCCCGCAGACCGACGAGGAACAAGCGGACTGGATCGACCAGAAGAAGGAGGCGGAGCCGGTATGAGAACGACGTTCTCGTTCGAGAAGGTGGTTTCGGATCGCGTGCTGTGGCGCGCGGAGGTCGCGTGCCTGCGCTGCGGCGCGCCAGTGGTGATCACGCGCGGCGCCACCGCGGCGGTGATGAAGTGCGGCAATGAGTTCGTCGGCGTCACGTGCGATGACTGCCTCGCTCCGCCGTCGCGTGCGGCACTGGCGCAGTTGCGCGATCAGGAGGTGCCGCGATGATGGCGCCGCTTTCGGACTTAGAGCGCGCGCGCGCATCGCTTTCGGAGTGGATGGCGTTGACCGAAGTGGAGTATGCGCACGTTCAATTGATGGTGGCGCACGCGCGCCACGCTGGCGAGGCCGGCATAGAACTTCGCGACTACGACGATGGACAACTGGTGCTGTTTTGTCCTGCGTGCGGCACATGGGAGTTGTATGGCATCTCGCCTGAACGGCTGCACGCACTCGCTGAGCGATTTCTCTTTGTGGACCCGATCAGGAGGGCGCACGGCTGACATGAGCATTGTCGTGCCGCGCTGGCCGGCGCCACAGCCGGAGCCACCGCCCGACGTGGTGGAGGCCTTGGCGCGCGCCCTTGGCGAGGCGCTGGCCGCGCAGTTTCAGGAGGATACAGGCGCTACGGTTGAAACCCGCTCTGGCATCAACCAGCGCCGATCTGCCGCTGCGGACCCCATGGATCAGACTCACCCCTTGGATGGCCGGCCATGACGACGGCCAGACAGTGCAAGGCCAGCAACCGGCGCGGTACGCGGTGCGGGAAGGCGGCGATGCGCGGGCAGCGCGTCTGCCGCGCGCACGGCGGCGCCAGCCCGCAGGCGCGGCTATCCGCCGAGCAGCGGATCGCGGCGCTCGTGGATCCTGCGTTCGACGCGCTGACGCGCGCGCTCAAGCATCGGGACATCGGGGCTGCCGTGCGTGCCGCGCGGGACTTGCTCGATCGTGCCGGCGTGGGACCGCACACGTTCTCGGCTGAACAGGTGCACGCGACATTCAGGGCGCTGACACGGGTGGTGCTCACGCACGTGGAGGATCCCGAGGCACGGCGCCGGATCGCGATCGATTTGCGGCGGCTGATCGGCGGCGGCGTGATTGACGTGCCGGCAGCGAAACCCGCCCGCATCCCTGCGCCAGAGCCAAGCCCCGCGGCAGCACGCATCGGCACGCCGGCGCCACTCCCCGACGAGGTGACGCTGTGACGATCGATGCCCTGCTGGCCGACTTGCGGGAGCGCGGGATCGATGTATCCGCAGACGGTGACGGCGGCCTGCATGTGCGCGGCTGGCGCCGCCTCGCTGATTCGGAACGCCAGCGCCTGGCGTCGGACAAGTTGCTGATTCTGGCCGCGCTCCGCACCGAGGCCGAGCGCGCCGCTGGGGCCGCCCCGGCCTCTGCCGCCTCCAGGGCGTGCGATGAGAAAGAAGCCGAGACGGCGGCAGGCCCCGAGGAAACCCTAGCTGCCCCGGCCACGGTGGCCGCTCCACCGCAGGTGGACGCGGAAGCTGCTTACCGCGACTCCAACGTCCTGCACACGGTGCGGCTCGTGTGGACCCAGATGTTTGGATGGATACCGGAAGAGGCACCGCCGCCGAGCAGGGCGACTTGGTGAGGGAGGAACGATGAACTGGAGCCTTGAGGCACTGGAGACGGAACTGCGCGCTGATTGCGGCGCGGAGAGGACGAACACGATCCTGCGGACGCTGCAACGCGCGGCGCCGCGCACTATCAGAGGGAACCGTATGAGCATTCCACGACACGGCGGATCGAACTACGAAGGAGTACCGGCGGCGATCACCGATCTCGGCGCGCGCATCCGCAGAATGCGCAGCGACTCGCGATCAGACGACGAGCGACTCCGGGCCGCGATCCGGCCGGTGGCACCACCGGCGGGCGCCGACCCTGTGACGCCACGCGGCCTGAGCACCGGCATACGGCCCGAGGACGCGGGCGCGCCCGCGCCGATCGACATCGGGGCGCGGATCCGGCAGCAGCGAGCAGGAGGTGTCCAGTGAGCAGCATCCTCGAACGCGATCAGCAGCGCGACCGCGAGCGCGAGGCCGAGTGGCAGAAGGAGCAGGCGCGGATGCAACTCCAAGTCCAGCGGCAGGCGGCGGCCGGCCGCCTCGGCAAGATTGATCGCCGGCTCGCGGAGCTTGAACCGCAGGCCGTGCCGCTGCGGGAGCGCCGTGCCCGCGTCGAACGCGAGCTGTCCGAGTTGTCCGAGCCGAAGGCCAGCGCGCCGGCGTGGGAGCACGACGACTGGCGCCGTCGGCGCGAGAACCTGCGGCAGGAGTTGCTGGAGATTCTCGAAGGCCAGTCACTCTACGCGCACACGGGAATGGCGAAGTACGTGCAGCATCGCGGCCTGCGGAACATCGAAGCTGACCTGCTCGAATTGCGCGACGAACGCCTGATGCTGCAGCAGCGCGCGGACGACGCCGAGCGCGAATGGGCCGCGCTGGCCTGATATCGAGGTCGGGGACGTCCTTCGGAGTTGGCGCCACCGCTCCGCCGCAGGAACGCAGCCGCGAGGTCCCCACAAACTATCCGCTCGCGGCTGCGATGGCGCACCTTTCACCTATCGAGATCCGCGCGCGGGATGGCCTCCCAACCTGCCGCGCGCCGATCAGGGCGCCGGCGTGTGTCCTGTGTTAGCCGGCCGTCGCGCTCACCGCAAGGTGGCTCGCCCGTTCCGCTCGGGCGCGTCGAATGGCGCGGCGGCTGGCACACGCCATTCTTGAGGAGGTTATGTGCTAGTTACGCTCTCCGGTGAGGGCGCAGCAGAGATGGCTGCGCACATTGAGGAACTGCAGCGGCAGGTCGCGGATCACGGCCGGCAGCTCGCAAACCGCGACCAGATCGAGGCCACGTTGCTCAAGGAACTGCGGGCTGCGTACGAGCAAGTCGACAAGCTCCGCGCCGCCGTCACCGACGCGCAACTCTCGGCCGCACGGGAACGGACAGGCGCCCGGGTTCGCACGGTCCTCCGCGATCCGGTCAGCCATCACATCACGCACGTCATCGACGAGCCGCCGCAACCGCCGGTGGAATGACGCTTGCGCCTCTGGCGTGGCGGCCCGACGCTCTATGGTTGGTACGCCGGCGGGTTTCAACCATAGCGCCAGGGGCCGGCCACCGGAAGCAGGATTCCACCAATAACGACGGGCGTTGATACCTAGGATCCTCAGAGGTAGCCTACGTAAACCTATGGTCAGAGTGAAGCTGCCGACCCTGTACTGCCTGCGCTGCCGCTGGCGCTGGCGGCCACGGCAACCGGAAGTGCGTAGGTGCCCACACTGCAAGTCGAAGGAATGGGACAAGCCGCGACCCACGCGCGTGCAGCGGCTGGAGTGCCGGCGCTGCGGCCACGGATGGGCGCCGAGGCGCGCTGAGCGTTCGATGTGTCCAAAGTGCAAGAGCCGTCTGTGGCAAACGCCGCGCAGCCGCTCAAAGAGGGAGTCTGCCGATGGATAAGGAGTTAGAGGTATATCGCGCGCTTCGTGAGGCGCAGACCCGATACACATACTTCATGCTCGCCGCTGCTGGCGCCGCAATCGGATTCGCGCTCAACCAGACGCAGACAGCAGCGATGCAGTATCAGCACGTGCCGCTCGGCGTCGCCGTACTGTGCTGGGGGCTCAGCTTCTTCTGCGGGTCAAAGCATTTGGGCTACGTCGGGTCCAGCCTGTACGCCAATGCCGAACTGCTGCAAGTTCAAGGCGGGACGCATCCGAAGGTTGGTCAGCACCCACAGCTGATGGCGGCGGCGAGCGATGGTATCCGCGCCGCCCTCGAGACCAACGGCAACCGTGCCAGCCAGTTCGCTATCTGGCAGTTCAGGCTGCTGGTGTACGGAGCCGTGTGCTATGTGGCTTGGCACGCGCTTCAGATGTACCTGCGGACAGTCTGAGGAGGCTGACCAAATGATTGCAGCGATATACGCACGCAAGAGCACGTCACAGGAAGGCCGCGACGACGACGACAAGTCCGTCGCGCGGCAGGTAGACAACGCGAAGGCGTTCGCGGCGCAACGGGGCTGGACCGTTGACGATCAACACGTCTACATCGACGACGGCATCAGCGGCGCTGCGTCGCTGAAGAAGCTGCGGAGCAAGCAGCGCATGCTCGACGCCATCCATGCCGCCGGCGGGCCGCCATTCCAGATGCTCGTGATGCAGGCCAATGATCGCCTGTCCCGCCGCGACGGCTCCGAGGCACTGCAAGAGATGAAGCAGATCGCCGAGGCCGGCGTGGCGATCTGGTTCTACGCCGACGGCACGCTGTTCGAGCACGGCACATTCGCGACGAACACGTTGGGCTTCCTCCGTGCCGAGTTCGCGGCGGAGTATCGCCGCAGCGTAGCGGCCAAGACCGCGGAGGCGCTTCGCAGGAAGGCGGAACTCGGGAAGGTCACAGGTGGCCGCGTGTTCGGCTATGACAACGTGCGCATGAACAGTCACACCGAACGCCGAGTGAACGAGGCCGAGGCCAAGGTCGTCAGACGCGTCTACGAGTTGTACGCCGCAGGCACGGGCCTGCCCACGATCGCGCACACGCTGAACAGTGAAGGCGCGCCGAGCCCGCGTGCGCAGCAGGGACGCGTGAACGGGTGGAGCCCATCATCGGTGCGGGAAATCCTCCGGCGCTCCCTGTACCGTGGCGAAATCACCTACGGCAAGACGAAGAAACGAGGCCCCGATGGCTCGCAGCGGGCGAGGTCGCAGCCGGAATCGAAGTGGCTGCGCGTGCCGGCGCCGCACCTGAGATCGTCCCCACAGAGCTGGCGCAGGCGGTGGACGACCGCTTCAAGGGGCAGCGCACGCGCTCCCTTCGACAGGCGAACGGCCGGCTGCTCCGCCGGCCACCGGGTGAAGGCTCGCCGTATCTCCTGACCGGACTCCTGCGGTGTGGCGTGTGTGGCGGCGGGATGGAAGTGATCAGCACGACCAGCGGCAAGTCGCGCCGCTTTCAGTATCGATGCTGCGTGGCCCGTCGCAAGGGCGCGGCGATGTGCACGAACAAGCTGCCGGCGCTGATGGGCGATCTCGACACGGCCGTCATGGAAGCGATCGAACGGACGCTTCTGCACCCCACCGTCGTGGAGCGCGCCGTCGCGCACGCGGAGTCGCTGCTGCAGCACGATCGCACCGGCGATCAGCGCGCAGCGGCCGAAGTCGAACTGGCCGACATCGAGCGCGCCATCAGCCGGCTCACGCAGGCCATCGCTACGGGCGGCGAACTGCAGCCACTGATCGACGCGATGCAGGCGCACGAGCGGAAGCGGACGGAAGTCGCGGCTCGATTAGCGGCCCTACAGGCGCCTGCGCCGAAGCCGGCGGCCCCTGACGTGCGAAAGGCGCTGCACGCGTACCTGGCGGATTGGCAGGGCCTGCTGAGAGGCCACGTGCAGCAGGCGCAGCAGATCCTGCGGCGGTTGGTGAACGGCAAGCTGACGGTGATGCCGCAAGCCGATGGCCACTATGCGTTTTCGGGAGTTGGAACGGTGCGCCCGCTGCTCGCGGGCGTCATATGCCCTTCCTGAGAGAAGGGTAACAGTTCATTCCGGAGACATGGGTGACACTTTGCCCCCGAGGAGGGGGCATGCCCTGGAAGGAGTGTCACGTGGAGGACGAGCGTCTCCGGTTTGTGGCCCGCCGCCTGGACGGCGAGTCGATGACCGCCCTGTGCGCTGAGTTTGGGATCTCCCGCAAGACGGGCTACAAGATTTTTGACCGGTACAAGGATTACGGCGCCCACGGCCTCACCGATCGGAGCCGTCGGCCGTACCGGCATGCCAACCAGCTCCCGCTGGTCGTGGAAACCCAGATCGTCCGGCTGAAGAAAGACTACCCCGACTGGGGCGCCCCCAAGATTCGCGAGAAGCTCCGCGGCCGATGCGGGCCGGTGCCGTGTCCGGCCATCAGCACGGTCCACGCCGTCCTCGATCGGCACGGGCTGGTGCAGCGGCGGGGGCGCCGCCGACGGCGCGCGACGGGCACGGTGCTCTCACATGCCACGGCCCCCAATGCCCTGTGGTGTGCGGATTACAAGGGCGAGTTTCGGCTCGGCAACCGGCAGTATTGCTATCCGCTGACGATGACCGACTTCGCCAGTCGCTACTTGCTGACGTGTGAAGCCCTGTCCACGACGCGCGAGCAGTACGCCTTTGCGGTCTTCGAGCGTGCCTTCAAAGACTACGGGTTACCGCGGGCGATCCGCACCGATAACGGTGTGCCCTTCGCGTCGGCGCACGCGCTTTACGGTCTCAGCAAGCTCGCGGTGTGGTGGCTTCGCCTGGGCATCGGCATCGAGCGCATCAAGCCCGGCCATCCCGAGCAAAACGGCCGGCATGAACGCATGCATCTGACCTTGAAACAACAGGCCACCAAACCGGCCGCGTCCAATTTGCTCCAGCAACAGGCCCGCTTCGATCGCTGGCAACGCGAGTACAACGACGAGCGGCCCCACCAAGCGCTGGCGATGAAAGTCCCGGCCGACGTCTACGCGCCGTCAGACCGCCCGTACCGCGGACTTGGCGAGCTCGATTACCCGTTGCACGACTGGGCGAGCCCCGTCACACACTGCGGCCGCATTTGCTTCAAGGGACGGAAGGTGAATCTCAGCCAGGTCTTTGCCGGTCAGCAGGTGGGCGTCCGGCAGGTGAGCGAACGCATCTGGCTCGTCACCTTCATGCACTACGATTTGGGCTACTTCGACGATGAGACCTGTCGGCTCGAGCCGATCGAGAATCCCTTCAGTCCGAAAGTGTTACCCATGTCTCCGGAATAAACCGTCACCTATGTGACCGGAATAGACCATACGTAATTTGGCGTCCCCACGGGGATTCGAACCCCGGTTTCAGCCTTGAAAGGGCCGCGTCCTAGGCCTCTGGACGATGGGGACCATGAGCAGGCGCTCAATGAGACCGACTGGAATGGTACACCATCCTGATACAGTGAAGCCGCCTCCAGATGAGTCCAGGCCGCCCCACCGCCGCGATGACGACGGCGAAATCTCTGTCGGTCGTCATTCCCGCCTTCAACGAAGCGAGCCGGATCGGGCAAACCCTCCTTGACCTGCAGCGGGCGCTGCCGCAGTTCATCCACGAGTGGGAAATTCGCGTCGTCGACGACGGGTCGTCCGATGACACGGCGGCGATCGTGGAGCAGGCGGCGCGTCTCGAACGGCGGATCGTGTTGCAGTCGGAGCCGCATCGCGGTAAGGGCGCGACGGTGCGCGCCGGGCTCCTGAAGTCCACCGCCGACCTTCGATTCATGTGCGACGCCGACCTGTCGATGCCGGTGGCGGAGATTCCCCGCTTCCTCGCGGTCGTCCCCTCTGAATGCGATGTCGCGATCGGCACGCGCGAGGGCGCCGGCGCGCATCGCATCGGCGAGCCGCCCTATCGTCACCTGCTCGGCCGCGCGTTCAACATGGCGGTCAGGGCCATGGCGCTGCCGGGCATCCAGGATTCGCAGTGTGGCTTCAAGATGTTCACCGCGGACGCGGTCGAACGCATCTTTCCGAAGACGACCCTGGCGGGCTGGGCCTTCGATGTGGAGGTGCTGTTCATCGCCCGGCAGCTCGGGCTTCGCCTCAAGGACGTGCCGCTCGAGTGGCACTTCCGCGAACAGTCGCGCGTCTCAGCGGTGCGCGATTCGCTAGGAATGTTTCGTGATCTGCGAACGATCAGACGCAACGCCCGTCGCGGTCTCTATAGCGCGCGGACGGGTTAATCAGAGGCTGGTGCCCCAGCGGCTCGAATCCTCCTAAATCGTCAAGCGATCTTCGGGTTTGGTGCGCGCGATCCATTGCGCGATCCAATCAACGCATTCGCTCTCTTGGTAGTAGGCCGCGTGTATCAGATTTGGTAGTCGCTCGACCGTCTCGAGCAGACGGTCCACTGTGAGTGGACCCTCGCCTGGATTCGATAACAGTGCGTACAAGTCGCTCCATGTGTCACCTAGATGCCGATTCCGCCTCGAACGAACTCGCGCCAGGACTGCCTCCGGAAGATCGATATGTTGGCATTCGATTTCTGGAACAATTCGAGTCACACGGAAACTTGGATTCGGATGCCCCTGATAGCCAAAGGCCATCGCGCGCGTAGTTTCAATCCAGTTCTTTCTCAACCATGATGCAAACAACGACGATCTCAGCGATCTCACGATAACTGCTACGGCGGCGACCGCTCGGACGACCATGGAGGAACCGGCAACCATCTCGTAAGGAAAGAACAAGAACATCCACGCCAGCAATGCAACGGAGATCATCGTCACGCTGGCTCGGGCACCCAGCGCTGTTCCGTCACTGGCGAGCACCAAGGCGAGCGTAACGATGGTAAGAGCAGTACTTATGTGCGACCAGATTCGATTCCTCGCCGGAAAGGACGCCTTATCATTCGCTGCCACGGCCCTGGCGAGGGCTCGGAGCCAATCGGCCCAGGACCGCGATGTTTGATCGTTGTTGCGTTCAGAATGTCGAAGGCGACTGAGGTTGTCGTACAGCAACCATGCTTCGTCGTGTGGGCTGCTGATGGTTAGAAAGTCATCCTGGTACTTATCAGACTCCGTCAATACAATACCCATCCCAGCTACCTCCTTGAGCAGTGCATGGAAATAAAGCACGCCTGTCATGAAGGCGAGGCCGCCGCCAAGGGCCAACCACCATCCACGGAAGATTGCAAAGAGCTTCGATAAGAAAGCACGGTCTGCCGCCCAGAAAGCGCTCGCAAACACTGCGACGACCACAAACAGATTCAGTAACCGCACGGCTACTTCCTGGCCACTCTCGTCACGAGCGCGTACGGAGTCGATCTCGAGGACGGGCGTCCCGAGCAGTATGCAATTCAATAATGGCAACGCCGACACCCAAGAGCCGTGCTTGTTTTCTTTCTCGGATTGATAGAGCGCTTGCAGCAGGACATTCCCGCCATGGCTGTGAGCAACGACGTGGCACGCCCACCCGTCTCTGCTCAGAGCCATCAGATGCATCTGCAACCGCCTCGCTGCGGCTTCACGCTCGATCCAACTGTTCTCACCGCTCCAGGAAAAGATGTGTGCTCTGGGCTCGGTAACGTTGCCAAGGTGAGCCCAACAGCGGGCCGAGGAACCCCGCTCCGCGAGCAGGCGATCGAGGTTCTTCACGAAGTGGCTGCCGGGTTCGTACCACTGCGGGGTTCCCTCTAGGCGTTGGCTGGCAAACGTACCGTGTATGAGGAGAACGGTTTGCTTGCGTTGGGAGTTGCTCACAGCGATGTATTGAGGCGTAGTCGCCGCGTTGAGGTCAAGTCAAGTCCATTGGCACGATCGTTCAACGCCATTGCCATTGCTCGACCCGAACCGCCATCGGCCGGCCTGCCCTCTCGTGCATCTTCGAACGTCTCGGAAGGATAGTAGAACCAGAAGCGTTCATCGCCCGGCAGCTGGGGCTTCGCCTCAAGGACGTGCCGCTCGAGTGGCACTTCCGCGAACAGTCGCGCGTCTCAGCGGTGCGCGATTCGCTGGGAATGTTTCGGGATCTGCGGACGATCAGGCGCAACGCCCGCCGGGGCGTCTACGGCGTCAGCGATCGGACGCGCGATGCGAGGCGAGAAACGCCTTCATAGCGGCCAGGAATTCCGCTCGCCGCGGCGCGCCCCGCGGGTCCGCCGTCGCATGCACCGCGTCGTCGATCACCACGACCTTCACGTTCGACAGCACGGCGCCCAGGTGCTTCACCGCCGGCAGCGCGCCGTCGAGGCTCCCGGCGATCGCCAGCACCGGGACGCGCACCGCCTTCAGCTCCTGATCGGTGACGCTGTGCTCGCTCTTCGAACGATCGATCGCGGCGAGGGCGAGCGCATCATTGAGCGGACCCATCTCCGGGCGTGCCTTCTCGCGCAGCACCTCAAACTGCTTCGCCTCGTCTTCGGCGGCCTTGAATTCCGCGGGCGTAAACGGCAACCGGCCGCCGGCGCCGCCGACAGTCGCCGTGATGAAGCGATCGGGCTGCATCACCAGGAGCTTCGCGACGATGTTGGCGCCGAGCGCGTAGCCGACGATGTGCGCGCGACGGATATTGAGATGGTCCATGAGGCGGACGATGTCGAGCACCATCTCGCGCCCATACGCCTCGGGGGCGTGCGGCTTGTCGCTCTTGCCGTGGCCGCGCAGGTCGAACGCGATTACGCGGTAGTCCTTCACCAGCGCGGGCATGATGCCGGTTGCGATCCAGCCACCTTCCACGTCACCGGTGAAGCCGTGCACCAGCACGACCGGCTCGCCCTTCCCCTCGTCAACGTAGCGAATCTTCGCGCCACCAGCGTCGAAGAACCGGTCCTGCGCCGCCAGCGGCGCGGACGCCAGCAGGCTGAGGACGGCGATCAGTACGAATCGGCGCATCGATTGCGATCTCACGGCGCCGCGCACGCGAAGCTCTCGGCGCGATCGATGCTGCCGGTGCCCTTGTACTTGGCGACCATCGGGTACGGACAGAGCGGACGCGTGCGGCTCACCTCTTCGCCGTCCATTCTCGAGGCGAGCACTTCCTTCGGTGCCGCGCCGTGTTCGCGCCACTGCTCGAGCGCCGCCAGCATGTCGAACTGATTGGGACCGTCGCCGCCGCCGCAATGCCCATACCCGGGCACCATGAACAGTTTCACCGACGCCTCGACGTTCTCCTTCCCCATCGCCGCCACCAGCTTGTTGTAGTAGTCGACGGAGCCAAGCGGCGGAATGTTCTGGTCTTCCCAGCCGTGCACCATCAGGAGCTTGCTGCCGCGCTGGGTGAACGCCTGGAGCTCGGCCGACGTCGCCGCGAGGATGCCATTGTCGGCCCGCCGCGCCAGCTCGAGATGCTTGCCAACGTCGAGCGTGCGGAAGTCCCAGGTCGGATCCTGGAAGACGACGAAGCGCAGCAGGTCGTAGTACATATCGTGCGGCCGCGCGCCCGCGACGACGTCCCAGTGCAGCTCGCTGCCAGGCTCGAGGCCGTGCGAGATCTGCGTGCGGGTTTTCGGATCGACGACCGGCGCGTAGATCTTGCGCGCCGCCGTCACCTGCGCTGGCGTCAGGCAGCTGGCGTTATCGCCGCCCTTGCACGCGAGCACGCCGGGATCGAAATCGCACTTCACCGGATCGCTGATCAGGTTGTCTTTGAGGCCATCGACGGCGTCGCACTTGTTCAGCGCCGCCTGGTGGATGACCGGGAGCTTGCTGATCGGAATGAAGCTCGCGGGCGTGGCGTGGGTCGCCTGCGCCATGCCGATCGTCTGAAACGCGATGTCGGTGCGGTTGTAGCCGGGTGCGGAGGCGATGATGCCGTCGAAGTCGTCTGGAAAGCGCTGCGCTTCCATGAACGCCTGGCGGCCGCCGCCCGAGCATCCATTGAAATACGAGAAGCGCGGCTTGCTGCCATAGAGCGCCGCCGTCGTCGCGTTGCCCTGCACCGCGGTTTCGTGCACCGAGCGGTAGCCAAAGTCGACGAGCTTCTCGGGATGGCCCATCGCAAAGCTGGCGTCGGTGCCGGTGTGCCCGGTGTCAGTGGATGCGACCGCGTATCCGCGGCGCACGCCGTCGGCCAGCGCTTCGTACTGAATCGATCCGCCCCAGGCGCCGTTGCCGACCTGCAGGTATTTGCCGTTCCATCCCGACAGCGGCAGCCACACCTCAGACTTGATGTCGGAATCGGCAGAGGGCCTGAGTGTGAGTGCGACGCGGCAAAACGGCGGGAGGTTGCCAATCGCGGGACCGCCGCTCGGCGCATATCGTCCGCCGGAAATCGCTTTGGCCGACGCGACCGTGGTGTTGGGCAGCTTGAGCGACGCCAATCGTGCGCACGATGCGGCGTCGAGCGCCGGTGCCGCTGCCTGTGCGTGGGCGAAGGCAGGGAGCCACGTCAGCATCAGCAGCGCGGAGATAGCAGCTTTCATCGTTCTCCTCCCGTAGAGGTGACGAATGATGGCTGAACGCCGATGGTTTTGAAAGGGAAATGTCCCCCTTCGCGCGGACGGGACAAGCGAAGGCTGGTGGGCCCCCCGGGGATCGAACCCGGGACACCCTGACTGAAAAGCCTCCAAATTGATATGTTTCGAGGTGTTCCAGCCCAATGCGCGGAATGCCGAAATTACGCATTTCCCCGTATGTCTATTGGGCTTTTCGCTGTTCAGCGTAGTGCACCGTGTTTCATTGAGCGGCCGGCACTTTGCTACCCCAGTGCTACCCCAGAACGCACCCCGGAGGGCCTTGCACCATGCCGACCGTTCACCTCACCGCCCAGACCGTTAAGGGCCTGAGCGCCGGGCCAACTGGCCGCACGGACTATTTTGACACAGACGTGCGCGGATTCGGGCTCCGCGTCACAGCCAGCGGCATTAAGTCGTGGATTTATCTCTACCGGCTCGGTGGCCGCGCGCGGCGGTACACCATCGGTCGTTATCCCGACCTGTCGCTCGCCGACGCGCGGGATCTCGCGAAGGACGCCCGAACGAATGTCGCCCGTGGAATTGATCCTTCCGCGGCGAAGGTCGAGATGCGGCATGCGGAGACGTTTGGCGAGCTCGCCGAACAGTACCTCCGCGACTACGCCAAGAAGCGGAAGAAGACGTGGCAAGACGACGAGCGGATCATCCAGCGGGAGTTAACCCGTTGGCGGCACGTGAAGGCGCGCGAGCTGAAACGCCGCGACGTCATCGCCTTACTTCAGCAGATTGCCGATCGACCGGCGCCGATTCGCGCCAACCGCATCCAGGCAGTGATCCGGAAAATCTTCAACTGGGCGCTCGGGCGTGATCTCGTCGAGTACAACCCGTGCGCCGGCGTCGTACCGTTCGGCAAGGAAAAGCGGCGGACCCGCGTGCTGACGGACGAAGAAATCGTCAAGTTCTGGCGCGCATGCGAGTTCTACGGCCAGCCGCTTCTCGGTTGTTCGGCTGCGCGCATTTTCCAGCTTGCGCTGCTGACGGCGCAGCGCGGACAGGAAGTCCGACATTTGCGCTGGCAGGACCTGGACCTACGTGCCGGCTGGTGGACCGTCCCGGAGGAGTTCACGAAGACGGGCGTCGCCACGCGCGTGCCCTTGAACCGACCGGCGCTTCGCATTCTGCGCGAGCTCGAGGCGCGGGCGCAGACGCGCCACACCGAGATCAACGTCGGTCGCGAGCGGAAGGGATGGACCCCCAAGCCGATGAGCGTTTGGGTGTTCCCGCAGCGGCGCCGCGGCAAGACGCAGGTCGAAGGCGAAGATCTCCCAGTGCAGTGGACGCAGAATCAGTTTCGGAAGATCTGGCGAGCGGCGGAGACGAAGCACTTCACCCGGCACGATCTCCGACGCACGGCGGCGACCAAGATTCCGATCGACGGGCCGCAGGAAGCGCGCCGCTTCATCATCAAGCGGATCCTGAATCACGCGGATTCAGAGGTCACGGCCGTTTACGACCTCTACGCGTACGACACGGAAAAGAAACGGGCGCTCGACGCGTGGGGCAAACTCCTCGAGCGCATGGTAGCAAAGGCCGGCAAGAACGCGCCCGCGGCGGCCGCGTGACCTTGGCGACACGGTGGGTTCAGTTTGATGGATCACCACAATCGTGATCCTATAGAAGCAGCCATCGCGCCTCGCGACGCGAACGGCAGAAAGGAGAAGGAAGAGAACCAGGACTCAAAGCGGACCGCCCGCGTGCTGTTAACACGCGAACGGCCCTAACCAGCCGATTGGGATAAGCAACCGGCGTGGCTGTCGCGGATCATGCCACAGCCCCGCCATGAGAAAGGCGGACGGACATGAATGACGACGTGAAGAGGGCGATCGATCAGATCGCCAACGCGTTGCAGGTGATCAATCTCTTGTCGACACGGCTTCGACAGGATCTAGGAGAATCCGCCCAGCACGCGATCGATTTGGAAGGCGCCGCCGCACGCGCCGTGAGCGCGATGAAGCGACTGCAGCCAGACGATCGGAATAAGGGCTAGACCTCACGCACCCGCGAAGGCAGCTCAATCTCGAACTGGCACCCTGCCTTCATTCATCATCCCGCCTATGTCGTGGTCCAGCATCCAACGTTCATCGTGTGGCTAGCCCGTCGGAGATTCTTTCAGCCTCAGCTTGGGTGAAGTTGCCGGTAATCACAGCCGAGTCGCTGATCGAGGATCGTACGACCGGCGCCATGACGACCGCTCCGTCGATCAGAATCGCCATAGGTCGCCCGACGTGAGTCGCGGTTGCCTGCTTCATTCGCTCAGCACCGCCCTGCAGGAACTGCACGCTCACTCCGAACCGGTCTGGGCCATCCTGGACGACCCAACTCTGTGCGATGTCCTCATTGCTAACCACAATCTCCGGATGCAAGTAGATGACACGGTCGGAGTCGACAACGCGTTCCACTAGCAGGCCCGGCACAGGTCGATCCTCCGCCAGTCGTACTTCGAACCGAACAGCAGCCAACACCGCGGCAGTTCCACGTTCCCACACCTGGTAGCCAAGCGCGAGGCCCAGCGCCAAGAGGCCAAGAGTTGCCACGAGCGTGCGGCGGGCGCGAAGCGGCTTGTTGGATCGTTCCGCCGGCGAGGCTTCCAGAATCGACAGCCGGATTCGCTCCCGCTCGGAATCAAGGCGCGGAACTTCGTGACGCAGCGGGTCGGTGTTCTGCAAGAGAGTTCTGAGGCTTGTCATCGGGTTCTCCTAATTGGAGTCTCAGTCGTGCGGACAGTTCACGACGACCGCGGGAGAGGTGCCACCGAACAGTAATGGCGGTGATGCCAAGAAGGGACGCGATGGAGGCGGTCGACAGTCCCTCAAGTTCGTGCATCACAACGACAGCTCGGCGACGTGGCGACAGGTCATCGAGTGCCCTCCAGACCGTTGTCCGGATCAAAAACGCCCTTTCGGGGTCGTCGTGCTGCAATACGGGAGGACTTACGTCCAGTTCGTGGCGCTTGCGGACCGATTCCTTGCGCCATTGATCGCGTCGAACGTTAACTAGCACGCGGACTAACCATGCTTCCTCGTCGGTCAACCCGCGGGGGATGGAGTCCGGTGAACGCGCAACCTTGAGGAACGTTTCCTGAACAAGGTCCAGAGCATCCTCGGCAGTTGGGACCAGACGCCGAGCGAGTCGGTACAACCGGTCTGCATGCGTCTCGAAGAGCGCCGAGAGTCGCTCGGCCTGATCTGCCAACATGGCCGACCGGACACCTGACACAGGCCCTTCGCTCACACCCTATTAAACGTCTGACACCCTCGGAATGTTGGTGGCCAGGGCGGAACTCCGTTCATCGCGTAACGACCCAATGAAGTGCTTGGGATTCACAGCGTCCCCGGCTGTCTCTCCATGCGGCTGTCCGGTTCCGAACAGCACCGTACGATCCCGGACGAAACACGGCTGAAAATCTCTGCAACCCGTTGAAAAGACGTCCGCAAAGCGGCACGTGAGTTGATCCTGGGGCGAAGCAGGTGATGGATCGCCCCCTTGCAGTTGCAGTGCAGCGCGCCTCGCGTATTCGGCGCATCTTGCGCGTGGGAGTTCCGATCGCAGGATCGGTTGTTCTAATCGCGCTACTCCCTGGTTGGCTGCAACCCTCACTGAGCGAGTCGCGAATTCGCACCGGGAGAGTCGTGACTGGTCCGATCGAGGCGGTGATAACCGCGTCAGGCGTGGTCGTGCCCGAGATCGAGCGTGTGCTGTCGAGTCCTTTGGATGCGAGGGTCCTGCGGATTCTTCGGCGGCCTGGAGCCAGCGTTCGGAGAGGCGACGCGATCGCTGAACTCGATCTCGGAGAATCAGTTCTCGCGCTTGAACGAATCGTCACAGACGTCAAGGTCACGGATAACCAACAGGCGCAGGCTAGATTGGCACTTGAAAAATCGCTCGCCGACGTTGACGGCCAAATCGAGCAAAAGAGTCTCGAACTGCGAATGCTCGAGACAAAAGCCGATAGCAGCCTGCAATTGTCCGGACGAGGCCTGGTATCCGCGCAAGCGTTGCAGGAAGCGACGCTCGCCGTGAAACGCGCCCAGATCGAACTCGCTCAGCTGCGAAGCGAGCGGACAAATTCCGAACAAGCAACCGCACTTCAATCTGACGGATTGGCGCTTCAGCGCGCCGCACTCGACAAAGCAGCCGGCGAAGCGCGGCGCGTTCTGGAACTCGCTACGACGCGATCGGATCGAGACGGCGTGGTGACTTGGGTGCTTCCTCAGGAGGGAGCACTCATTCGCAAAGGCGACGTCATCGCACGGATCGCCGACCTCAGCTCGTTCCGCATCGACGCATCTGTGTCCTCGATTCATGCTGGACGTATCCGGCTTGGCGTACCGACGCTCGTGCAGGTCAATGACGTGGCCCTCGAAGGCGCGATTACCGAAGTGCAACCCAATATCGAGAATGATGTAATCCGGTTTACGGTTGCACTCAGCGAGCCCTCTCACCGAGCGCTGCGGCCAAACCTGCGTGTAGATGTTCTCGTCGTCACTGATCGACGAGCTCGCACTGTGAAGTTAAAGCAGGGACCGTTCAGTGATGGTGCGACCGCGGATGGCGCGGCGGAAGCGTTCGTCGTCCAAGGCGACCACGCTGTGCGTGTGCCCGTTCGATTTGGATTGCGTGGGTCGGACGAAATAGAAGTACTGGCGGGTTTAAAGGACGGCGATGAGGTCGTGATTTCGGACGTCCGCGATTACCTACATCTCACGGAGATCAAAATCCGATGATTCAGTTGCACAACGTCGAGAAAATCTACCGCACTGAACGTCTTGAAACGGTCGCTCTCTCGGGGATCAACTTGGAAGTGGCTGACGGCGAGTTCGTGAGCGTGATGGGACCGTCCGGCTGCGGCAAAAGCACCCTGTTGAACATCATGGGGTTGCTCGATGTCCCCTCGAATGGTTCCGTGCAACTCAACGGAGCGGCCGTGACCTCATTCCGGGACCGCCATCTCGCGGCCCTTCGAAACAAAGAAATCGGCTTCGTATTTCAGACATTTCATCTCGTGACCGATTTATCGGTCCTGGACAACGTCCAGATTCCCTTGCTGTATCGGAAGGTGTCGAACACCGACCGACGCAACATGGCTCTGAAGGCGTTGGACCGTGTTGGCTTAAGCGCTCGGGTGCATCACTTCCCCTCGCAGTTGTCTGGCGGACAGCAGCAGCGCGTCGCGATAGCGCGAGCCATTGTTGGCAATCCGCGCCTGCTCCTGGCCGACGAGCCGACCGGGAATCTCGATTCGCAGATGGGTGACGAGATCATGGCGCTCTTAAAGAGCCTCAATGAACAGCAGCGCACGACAATTGTGATGGTCACACACAACCAACAGAACGCAGAACTGACGCACCGTATCGTACGGCTGTTTGACGGCCGTCAGGTGCACTAGAGATCTGGAGGTTCGCTCATGCTTCGTCATCGTCTTGTTGCGATTCTTCTTGGTGCCACCGCCCTTCTAGGGGCCACTGGCGCTTTTGTACACGCCCAGGATGGCGCTGCGTCGTCCCAGCAGGCCAGGATCTCCGACGCAACGGCGACAGCCCTTCTTGCGGAGGTCCGTGGCCTGCGCGCCGACCTAGCGACCACGATGCGCAGCAGCATGCGGCTGGAGTTAATCGTCGCGCGTCTACAGGTTGAAGATCTGCGCACCACGCCAGCGACTCAAGGGCGAATCGCCGAAAGGCAGCGGATCGAACGCGATCTAACCGCGGAACTCAATGAAGTTGAGCGAGCGCTATCCCAGCGCTGAGAGAGGCCATGCTGAGACATTATTTCGTTCTCTCACTGAAGGTTCTGCTTCGGCGGAAGTTCTTCACAGTCATCAGCATCTTCGGAATCTGCTTTACGTTGCTGGTGCTGATGGTCGCGACTGCAATGCTTGACCACAAACTTGCTCCGATGGCACCGGAGACTCGTCAGGACCTCACGTTAGTGGCAGCGCCTGCGCAGATCTATGGCCCGTCAGCAGCGAGCTGCTGCGGTGGCGGCTTCAAGCTTTTCGAGCAATATGCGAAGAACCTTCCCGGTGCTCAACGACTGTCGCTATACACCGGCGCACGCACCGTCTATTCGTACGTGGATGGCCGCAAGATTGAGCTTCGGATGAAACGGACTGACGGCGAGTTCTGGAAGATTCTCGACTTTACCTTTCTTGAAGGCCGACCCTACTCGAACGACGAAGTTGTGCAAGCGGCCTTTGTGGCCGTCATCAACCACGCGACGAAGGAGAAGTTCTTCGGTGACGCGCCGGCAGAAGGAAAATCGTTTGAAGTAGACGGGCAACGCTTTCGCGTGATTGGAGTGGTGGAAAACGTATCCGCGTTTCGCGACGTGCCCTTTGGGGACATTTGGGCGCCGTATACGACTGCCAAATCAGACGCGTACAAAACCGGAATCACCGGCAACTTTAATGCGATGGTCCTCGCGTCGAACCGGGCCGCACTGTCGCAGATACGGGACGAATTCAATGCAAGGCTGTCCCGAATAGACCGCGCAGAATTCCCAGACCCGAAGGCATATACGACCATCGTCGCTCCGTTCGACACCAAGTTTGAGACCTTCGCAAGAAGTGTCGATCCAATCGCTGATCGGAGAGATCCCGAGAAACAGGGGTGGCGTCTGATCGGTGCCTTTGGAGGGTTGGCGCTGCTCTTCATACTGCTGCCGACTGTTAACCTCGTGAACATGAATACGAGCCGAATCTTGGAGCGAGCGTCAGAAATCGGCATCCGTAAAGCGTTCGGTGCTTCCGGAGTCACGCTGGTTACGCAATTTATCGTGGAAAACGTCATCCTGACGATGCTGGGGGGACTGATTGGACTGTTGCTGTCGCTATTCGTCCTGCGCGCAATCAACGACAGCGGCATGATCGCCTATTCGCAGTTTGGACTGAACGTCCGAGTCTTCCTCTACGGACTATTGCTCGCACTTGCATTTGGGGTGGTGTCAGGTGTCTATCCCGCTTGGCGAATGTCACGTCTCCCCCCAGCCGAAGCCCTCCGAGGAGGTGCACGCCGATGACACGTCATTTGCTGCGGCTCGTATGGAATCGCAAGGCCCAGAATCTTCTAATCGTCGTTGAGGTATTCCTGTCGTTCCTTGTTCTGTTCGGCGTCCTTCTGTTTACGGTGAACTACGCCAACAATTGGCGGCGGCCTCTCGGATTCGACGTTGCACGGGTGTGGACTATCCGCGTGACGTATCCAACCACCGACTCAACGCGTTCGTCGACCGGTGCCTCCAATGAGAGTGCTCGATTGTCAGAGACGTTCCGCCAGTTATTCGCCGCGCTCAATAGCCTGCCGAATGTTGTGACGAGCGCCGCCGCATTCCCTTCAGTTCCGTACCTGAACTCCACGTGGACCACGGGCCTGGGACTCGAGGGCCGGAACGTCCAAACCGTCACTAATGCTGTGACCGACGACTTTGATCAGGTTTTTGGAATAAAGCTGCTCGCCGGTCGTTGGTTTTCCAAGGACGATGACGCAGCGACATGGCAACCGGTGATCATCAATTCTCGGCTGGCCCGCGAACTCTTCGGCAGTCAAGATCCCATAAACGCAATCATTCCATTCAGTGCCGAATATCTTGAGAAGACGACGTTCTCGAAAACGCCCACACGAGTCGTCGGCGTCGTTGAGGACTTTCGTCACCTCGGTGAGTTTTCGATGCCAGGCAACGTTCTCTTCCGACGCCTCCGCCTGGATAACACGGAGGGGCCGCGCTTTACTGGCCAATTGGCGGGCTCGAGTTTTGGGGGTTCCGGTCCTCCGAGCGTCGTAGTTATTCGCGTGACGGCTGACACCGCCGCGACCTTCGAGGAATCCTTGGTCAAGACCCTTCAAGGAGTTGCCCGAGACTGGTCGTTCGAGGTACGGCCGGTTGCCGATATGCGGACGGACCAGTTGAGCAGCTACACGACGCCTTTGATAGCAATAGGCACCGTGGCCGGGTTTCTCCTGTTGATGGTTGTCCTCGGTCTCAGCGGCGTGATCTGGCAGAGTGTCACGAGGCGCACGCAGGAATTCGGACTTCGACGCGCCCAAGGCGCATCGATGTCGGCTGTGCGTTGGCAGATTCTCGCGGAAATCGTGTTGCTTACATCCGTGGCTGTGGCCGTGGGAACGGCACTTCTGGCGCAACTTCCGTTGCTGCGATTCAGTTTCAGTGCAAGTCGCGATGCGCCACCGCCGCCGCCAGAAGTCTTCGCTATGAGCATTGTCGTTTCCGCAGCAGTCATCTATGGTCTAACGTTGCTGTGCAGTTGGTACCCGAGTCGCCTCGCAACGACAATTCAGCCGGCCGAAGCACTCCATTACGAATGATTCTGGTCGTTGATGACGACCGTTCCGTGACCGCATCCCTGTCACTGCTGCTGAAGCAGGCGGGGTACGCCTCTCGTACGGCCGCTTCGCCCGAGGATGCACTCGAGGCTCTACGAAGCGAGGCTTGCGAACTCGTCGTCCAAGACATGAATTTCTCGAGACGGACGTCGGGGGAAGAAGGTCTAAACCTCCTGCGGCAGATTCGGTCCCAGCATCCGTCCGTTCCAGTGATCTTGATTACTGCATGGGGATCGATTGCCCTCGCGGTCGAAGGCATGAAAGCGGGCGCTGCGGATTTCGTCACGAAGCCGTGGACGAATCAGCAGATGCTGCAGACGATTCAGACGACCCTCGGCTTGGTTGCGGCGCGTCCGCACGCGGGCGAGGAACTACCGTCGCGAGAAGACCTCGACGCGCGCTATGACTTCGGCAATTTGCTCGGCTCCGACCCGCAAATATTACGCATCTTGCAACTGGTAGGGCGCGTAGCGCCGACGGACGCCTCGGTGCTCATCACTGGCGAGAGCGGCACTGGCAAAGAATTGATTGCGGAGGGACTGCATCGGAACAGCCGTCGCGCGGAACGGCCCTTCGTAAAAGTGAACCTTGGCGGCATTGCGACCACTCTCTTCGAAAGCGAGATGTTTGGGCATGTGCGAGGAGCCTTCACCGACGCTAGGGCCGATCGCAAGGGACGATTTGAAATCGCACACGGCGGCACGATCTTCCTCGACGAAATCGGTGATGTCGATTCAACCGCGCAAGTGAAACTGCTGCGCGTTCTTCAGGACCGTACCTACGAAGTTCTCGGTTCAAGCTCGCGTCGCGAAGTCGACGTGCGAGTGATCTCCGCGACGAACCGGAATTTGTCTGAGATGGTGGACCGTAATGAGTTCCGTGAAGATCTACTGTACCGAATTAACTTGATCAGCATTCATATGCCGTCACTCCGGGAGCGGCGCGATGACATTCCTCTTCTCGCGACTGGGTTTCTACATACTCTGGCCCAGATATACGGACGGGAGCCGCTGTCTATCGGAACCGACGCGCGGCGTTGGCTACAGGCTCAGCCCTGGCCGGGGAACGTGCGCCAGCTCCGTCAGTGGATAGAGCGAGCGGTGCTGATAAGCAACCGGCACGAATTGCAGATTGACGACTTCCGCACATCGACTGACATGGAGACCCGGGAGCCGCGCGCTGATGTTCTTCCTCCAGTCGGCTCAATGACGATGGATGACATAGAGAGAGCGATGATCGAGAAGTCCCTCAAGCATCATGGTCGCAATCTTACGAAGGTCGCCGAATCTCTTGGCTTGAGCCGCGCGGCGCTCTACAGACGTCTGGAAAAGTACGAGATTCAGGTTTGACCCAACGGACCCGGTTCATCATCTATCTCACCGTCGTCCACCTGATAATCGCCGCACTCGGCGCTGCGCTATTCCTCCGCAACCCGTACTGGCTGTTTGTCGTCGAAGCAATCTTCCTCGGTTCACTCCTCGCTGGCGTGGGCCTCATGCGCGGACTATTCAGTAGCCTTGGTTTCGCCCGCGCCGGGATTCAATTAATCGAAGACCAAGACTTCACGTCTCGCTTGCGCGAAGTAGGGCAACCCGAGATCGACGAGTTGATCGTGCTCTACAACCGAATGGTCGACAACCTACGCGACGAGCGGACTCGACTGCAGGAACAGCATCACTTTCTGAGTCACATCCTTCGGGTATCACCCTCCGGGATAGTGATCCTGGATTTCGACGGGCAAATCGCAACCCTGAATCCTGCGGCTGAGCGACTGCTCGGTCGCCCTGCGAGTGAGCTGACGGGCCGGAGGTTAGGCGATTTGGCACCGCCTCTAGCGACGATTCTGCCTTCAATTCCTGCCAACGAAGCTCAGGTCGTGGCGTTGAGCGGAGCGCGTCGGGTCAGATGCCACCACGGTACGTTTGTCGATCGAGGATTTCCTCGAAGTTTTCTCCTTGTCGAGGAACTGACTGAGGAGTTGCGGCAAGCCGAGCGCGGAGCGTACGAGAAGCTCATTCGAGTCATGGCACACGAAGTCAATAACACAATCGCCGCCTCGAACTCGCTGCTTCAATCGTCGCTGACGTACGGCTCTGAGCTCTCTGAAGCCAGTCGGCCGGATTTTGAGCAAGCTATTGCAATAGTGATCGAGCGAACAAACGAGCTGAACACGTTCATGCGGCGCTCTGCCGATGTCTTCAAACTGCCTGCGCCAGCGAAGAGGCCTGAGAAGATCGCTAAGCTTTTGGAGGACAACGTACGACTGCTCAGCGCTAGGCGTGAGGCTGTCGGGGTCTCTTGGCGTTGGGACATTGATGATCGTGCGCTCTCTATTCCGGTCGATCGTGCACAGATGGAGCAGGCTCTCCTCAACGTGCTCCAGAACGCAGTCGAAGCGGTGGAGGGTGATGGTTCGATCACGATCCGGGTGCACTCTAGAAACGGCCGCCCAAGGGTGATCATCGAGGACACCGGTGCCGGTATCGCCGCCGAAGCGGAGAAGAACCTCTTCACCCCATTTTTCAGCACCAAACCGCGCGGCCAGGGCCTGGGGTTAACGCTCGTCCAAGAGATTCTTGCCGCGCACGGTTTCGACTACGCTCTCGAGCATCCTCCAGGTGGTCCGACGCGATTCACCATCGCCTTCTGATCGGCTGGGCCGCCGATTTTGTGATTAAGGCCGCGACCCCATTACGACGCGACCGCCCCCAACGTGCCGCTTGGCGGGCTGGCGCTATGCAGGCCAGCCTACTATTGGCAAGGCGAAACTGGGTGCAGAACAGATGCTAGCGAATACTGAGGCCGTGGTCTTCGATCTTGACGGAACCCTGCTTGATCGTCGTCGAAGCTTCGAGCGCTTCGTTCGAGATCAATGGGAGCGGTTTACTGACGTCGTCCGGGTGCTAGACCAGGAGAAGTACGTTCAGATTCTTATAGAGCGTGATCGCGACGGGTATGGTCCACGGAAAGAATTGTTCACCGGCTTGATCGCGGAGTTCGAGTGTCCGTCTGGCTTGGCTGAGACTTTGCTGAACGATTACCGCGCCGGATTTCCGAGCGCCTGTTTGCTGTTCCCTGATGTCGCCCCGACCCTTTCTTCCCTGCGCGCATCGGGCCTAAAGCTCGGGCTGATCACGAATGGCTCTGTACGGATGCAAAGTCGTAAGGTGGAATGCCTAGCCCTTTCGCCGATGTTTGACACCATCCTGATTTCCGACGCCGAGGGCATCCACAAACCAGATCGGGAGATCTTTCACCGTGCATTGGAGCGACTGAACACCAGTCCTGCTCGAGCTGTCTTCGTGGGTGACCACCCCGAAGTGGACGTGGCGGGAGCGAGAGCCGCAGGCATGCAGGCAGTCTGGCGTCGAGATCCACGTGTGTCACGAGTGGTCGAGGCCGATGCCGTCATCGAAGAAGTTGGCGATCTTGTGTCGTTGTTAGGGTTACAACGAAGCAACTGTAGCGACTGACTCGCAAGGACTGGCGAGCGTCTTGAACGTGGGGTGTCGATAAACGCGGCCGAGTGCTCAACCACGTTGAAGGCGGGCCGCGCGCGACACGTGTATACGACCGCCATATCTATGATCGAGAAAAACGCGTGGCCCTCGAGACGTGGGCTCGAACGCTGTCTCATACCGTTGAGAAGGAGCTTCGCCGCGCTCAATCCGCGTAGCCGAGGTCAACGCACCTAGGGCGATTGGGAATCGTCAACGCGGCGACTCCCGAATCAATCGGATACGCGCGCGAATTCCCAATCTCCGAGTCGTGCGGAGGTGGGTTTCTTTCCCCCTGCGGGGACTTGAAACGTCAGGACGGCAGGCCCTACCACTTCGACACGGAGTTGGTATTTCTCGCCATCGTAGACCTCGACATCGCTTTCGGCGATCCCCATCTTCGCCCGCAGCTTACCGTTCGCAAATGTCAGCACTAGCCGACCCAGGGCAGGACTCTCATAGGTTCCGGCGTAAGCCGACAGAGGCAGCGGTGTAACTTGAGGACGCGCTTTACGAGTTGCACGATCCTTATCCGTTGCTGCCCGGAGCATCTTGATCTGTGCATCCAGGCTCTCAGTTGCCGTGGCTGCGACCACGTTCCCCAACAGTTGGTCGTAGATATGCGTCGCGACAAGCTCTGCGAGAACCTGTCCGGTCACGCCTCCATTGCTCAATACGACTACTCCGAACTTTCGCTCCGGCATGAATGAGAGGTGGGAATGGAATCCAGGGAAGGCTCCGTAGCGCTGAAGAACCGTCTCGCCGCTGTAGGTCGCCATGTCCCATCCGAGGCTCCACCCGAAACGTTCGAATGCACCGAATCTGCGTTTCTGTGGAACTTGCTGCAGGTGCGTCGACTCGATGACGGCCGCAGGCAGCACTTGTTTGCCATTAATGCGTCCTGTGTTCAATTGCACGAGCAAGTAGCGACATAAGTCCTTCACCGTGCTGACGTGTCCGCCTGCGGCCTGCATGTTTGCATCGCGTTTAGCGAACGGGATCCGCTCCAACGTCGACTCACGCAGGTTATAAGGCATCGCCAGTCTGTCGCTCTTCGCCTTCGTCATGAAGGCGGTCGTGTCCTTCATGCCAATCGGACGAAATACCTCGCGTTCGATGATGTTCTTCCAGCCCTCTTTGAACGTCTCGTCGAGAATCATGCCGAAGATGTTGTAGCCGAGATTGCTGTACGCGAACTCTCGGTTCGGCGCTGGTCCGTGGAATGCGAGGAGTTGCAGCAATTGCGGGTGGGTAAAGTCCCCCGTGTAGGCCGTGCGAAGATCGATCGGACCTCCTGCGCGGATTCCGTGTGTGTGTGTAAGGAGGCTTCGCACCGTGATTGAATCAGGATCCACCTGTGGATGCGTTTTCGCTCGCCTCAGATATTTGGAAATCGGAGCATCCAGGTCGATCAACCCGCGGGCCGCGAGTTGTGCTCCCGTAAGAGCGGTGAACGCTTTCGTGGTGGATGCGATGTAGAACTGGGTGTCCGGGGTCGCGCGCCGACCCTGCTCTCGATCCGCGAACCCGAATCCTCGGGCAAAGACAATTCGATCTCCTACGACAATTCCAACACCAAGCCCCGGCGACAAGTCGCGCTTCATCGCCTCCTCGATGAAGGCGGTGATCGAAGCAGTATCAATAGACCGTTGTGCGTCTACGGACACCGTAGCAACAAGAGCACAAGCAACCAGGGCAATGGCGCGACAGCACATACAACGCTCCTATTCTTCGACGCTTTGGAGAAGAACCGGCTAGGGCTTCCGGCGCCATAGTCGAACCGGCACACACACCTCTCCCGTTCCCGCGTCGTGACGGCGAGTTAAACAAACGGATATTGGGTCTTTTTCGTAGTTAGTTCACTGATGGCGGCGTGTCGGTCACAAGCCTTTCAAGCAATCGCCCGCGTTCGAAGTTTGAATCAACAGTTTTCAATGCTGCCAAGAATGCGTTCCGAACGGGTCCTTCGGCGACCTGATAACGCGTGGCGAACGCGTCGAGCACCGCAGCACACCCGGCGTTCGATTCGATGGTTGCGGCTGATGTGAGAAGGTCGACCTGCCTCACCGGAGTCAGCGTGGCTTTATTCAGCACGTCCGTCAGTAGGCGGCCCTTCTCCGCGCTGGAACTGATGGCGTTGACCGCGAGGAAGAAGCCTTCGGTGTCTTCCAGACCTGCCGCTAATGCGGCATCCAGCGCCCGGCCTAGCTCGAGACTGGAGTTGATTAGGTCTGCGGCAAGCGTGAAGGCCGCGGCGGCCTCCGCGGGATCTAGTCGAGTCGTTTCGAATAACGCCCGAAAGTACCGGCCTCGAACGGAGTCGGTGTAGAGGAGCCTGATCTCGTCGAGAACCCCATTTACACCTTTCGCTTCCGCGATCTGGCGAACTCTCTCATTCGCGGAAACGCCTGAGCGTCTCACAAGAAACGGCAGTTCCTCGGCGAACCACGTTCGTGATTCCTCGGTCCATGGGCGCTCGGAATCGTTGATGTAGTACTTGCGGTCCACGGATCCATTCGATTCACGCATCTCCACGCGTCGAGATGACAGGAGCCCGCGAGTCTGTACAGTGACGGAGCCACCGTCGGAGATGCTCTGTACGTCTCGCAGATCATCTGTGAAGACGATCTTCCCGTCGCTCGTAATGGAACCGCTGTTCGTCGCGCTACTCCATCCAGCACCGAAAGCCGGCGTCGCCACGTCCGCCATGCTGACCGCCGCCTGCGCGAGGAGTGCCGGCGACCGCTGCGGACCGCCGACGACCACGGTGAATATTGCGGCGAGGGCAAGCGTCACTGTCCAATTCGGCGGCTGGATTCGGACGGGACCAGGCACTTGGAGGATGCGGCGAATCCTGTTGAGAAGCGGCCCATCCGTGGCGGCGAGTCCAAGGACCGTTGCCGTCGTCCGTCTGTTCTCCAACTCGGCGAGCGCCGTTGCATAGTTGTCGCGATCGCCGCAAATCTCGATCGCAAGATCGTCGCAACAGTGCTCGCGTTCCTCGCGGAGGCGGCCCGAGAGCCACCAAATGGCGGGATGGTAGAAAAGGACTGCCTCGGCCACTCCCTGGAGAAGGTTCACAAGGTAATCGTGGCGGCGAACATGCGCGAGTTCATGAGCGAGAACGGCCTCGACCTGCCCAGGGGATAACTGCGCAACGGCTGCAAGCGGAAGGATGATCACAGGTCGCAGCCATCCGATGACCGTCGGTACATCGACCGCTGTGAATTCCACCACGCGCACCGCCTTGCGTAAACGCAGGCGCTGCGTAAGCCTATTCGCTGGCAACTGCCACGACGACGGAGTCCACGCAAGCGCCGCCTTATGCAACCGGCGGATGTGATACCAAGCGCGAAATGTGCGCAACAGTAAGACCGTCACCCCAAACAGCCACAGCGCGACGATGACTGGAAAGTACGGTTCCAGAACGTCGACGCGCGCCGTGTTTGAAATCAGCTCTTGAGCAACGCGCGCCGCCTCAAACGCCGCTCCGGCAAATGGCGAGCGGCCGTCCCCAAGGGACAAGTTGGCTCCAAGCGTCGCGTCAGGCGATTTGGAGGCGAGAACGTAGGCAGTCAGCAGAGGCAGACCGAGCATGGTACCGAGCGCGACGCACGCCACGATGTACCTCACGTTCGGCGAAGCGCGCCGGCAGCATCGCAGCACAGTAGCTACGACAATCGCTGCGATGCTTCCTTGCCACAAGAAATGAAGAAGTACCCATCCCGCGATTTGGACCCATTCGTTCATCGCGTGCCTCCTCGCCGCTTCTCAAGAAGCTTCCGAATCTCAGTCAGTTCCTCGGCGGACGCTTGCTTCGTGGCAAGCGCCTGAATCATCAGTTTCCCCGCCGAGCCGCCAAAGGCGCGTTCAACCAGGTCCTCGACCAGTTGACGCTGCGTTTCTTCCTCTGCTGCCGCCGCGGAATATCGATGCACGCGACCCCACTCTTCCCGGGTTGTGAGGCCCTTCTCGGTCATGATTTGAAGGAGCTTCAGGGTGGTCGTGTAACCGGAAGTGCGTCCTGGGAATATCGCCTCATGAATCTCCCGGACCGTCGAGGGGCCTCGCTCCCAGAGGATGCGAAGAATTGAGAGTTCGCCGTCTGTAGGTCTGGAGCGTGCTGTTCGTGCCATGACGCGCGAAGTGTATCTACGAATTAATTCGTATGTCAACGAATTCCTTCGTAGCGCATCTCAAAGCGCACTTTGTCTCACGACCTCTGCCGCCGACACCCAGGGACTCAACTCATTCGTCAGCTGCCACGAGCCTGCGCGAAGTCCGCGCGCAGACTCCGCGGAAATATCAGTAAAACGTCGAATGTTTGCCTTATTTTCGCCTCGCGATTATCCTGCGGTAGTGGCGGCTCTCATCTTCTGCCTGTGCGGGTCCGACCGAGTGGACATCGCCGGGTGGAACGTGCGGCGCGCGCAGCTGCGGTGCGCGACCTGCGGACATGAGTCTTGGCTCGATGGCTTCACGATCAGCGAGTTCGATCTCTCGAAGCTGCTCGGAGCGACTATCGTCGACCAGGCGCGCAAGCATCGAAAGCGCTCGCCTGAAGAGATGCAGAAGATCCTCTACCAACGGAAGAAGCAGGCGTGAAATGACGAACAAACGAGCGGACGCTCCTCGGCTCCGTGCGTACTGGACTCGGGAAGCTGGATTCAACGTGGTGGCGGTCTCGCGTGAGGACATCCAGCGACTGGGCCTTCAGCCGGAAATTGCGGTCCCGTTTGACATCACCCACACGCCGCTCGCGGACGTCGCAAAAGACTCCACGATCATCGCCGCGTACGCTCGCAAGGACGATTCAGGTACCGCAAGGCTTGTTGTCCTCCGGGACGATCGGAAGGACGCGCCGGATTTCGTCAACGCGGATCTGTACACGTTGACGCTGGACCTCCTTACGCATCCGGAATTCCCGCGGCGAGTCGAGGGCGCCTCGACATGCTGCAACGAGAACATGGCGACGTTTGCCGCGGAAAACGGCATCCTCGCGAAGCACCGGGCCGGCGACGGTTTTAGGCACCGCTGGCCGTTCGTGCCGTCAGCGGAACAGGTGTTCACCTCAACGGGCGACAAGTAGGCGGTCTGATGGTTCGACTCTTCGAGAAGGATGGCCCAGACCGAGCCTACAGCAACCTCCGGCATCCGGCCGGAGAGAATGAGGAATACCTGATTCGAGGTCGCGCCTTCTGCGAAAAGCTGTGGGCGCTAACGTCCAACTACTTGGACGCTGACCTGCCGGACAAGGCGACGCGTCAGTTCCATCAATGCTTTTGGGAGATGTATCTCGCCGGGGCGTTGCTCGACATGGGGCTGCCGCTCGTCCCGCGCTCGGCACGCCAAAAACCGGGTGCTGGCCCCGACCTGCAGGTCGGCTCCAACACATGGATCGAGGCGATCGCGGTGACCAGCGGCAGCGGACCGGATGCTATCGTTCCTCCGGCGATCAACGTCGCCTCGGACGTGCCCGACGAGCAGATGAAGCTCCGGCTGATCTTCGGCGTCGACGAGAAGAGAAGGAAGTTTGAACGCTACCGGCAGAACGGGCTGGTCGGCCCCGACGACATTTGCATCGTTGCGCTGAACGCGGCGCTCGTGCAGCCCGTTCATTTCGAGTGGCATCCGCCGCGCATCGTCCGTGCGTTGATGGAGTTCGGCAGTCCAGTCCTGGTATTGAACCGGAGCAATGGGCAGGTCGTTGAGCGCACGAATTACTATCAGGGGTCAGTTAAGAAAATGTCCGGAAGTTCCGTCAGCCAGGGGATGTTCCACGACGGCACGTGCAGCCCTATCAGCGCCTGTCTATACAGTGTTGTTGGCATTCTGGCGGATAAGCACCCGCTCGGCTGCGACTTCCACATGGTCCACAACGCCACAGCAGCCGTACCCCTGCGCCGCGGATTCATCCAGCGCGGATTCGAGCATTGGTCCGAGCAAGACGAGCTGGTGAGCCACAATCACGGCCCGGAATAAAACTGCTCCCGGCCCCGTGATTCACCTGATCGGTCCTGGAGGCGCTGGCAAGACCACAACGGGTGCAGCCTTGGCGGATTGCCTCCATGTACCCTTTACTGACTTGGATGCGGAATTCGCCGAAAGCCTCGGCAGCGTGTCGGCCTACTTGGACACGCACGGATACGCGGCCTACGCCGCGAACAATGTGACTCTGTACTCCGCCTTGGCAGGCGCGCCAGAACCGCTTCGGATCATCGCGCTGTCGTCCGGCTTCATGACGTACGGCCGTGACGTGCACCCCAGCTATCCCAGCTTGCGCCAACGAATCGCATCGAACCCGTTCACGTTCGTGCTTCTTCCCAGTCTCGACCTTGAGAGATGCGTGGCTGAGATTGTTCGTCGCCAGCTCACGCGATCATTCGCGAGGTCGCCCCAGCGCGAGGAAGAAGTGATCCGCGCGAGGTTCCCAATCTACGCAAGCCTGCCGCCTCGAAAGATGGAGACCATGCGCCCGGTTGCGGTCGTTGTCGCCGACATCGTCGCCCTAGTGAGCGAGCATCGCCTGAACGCTTAGCTCGGAAGCCGGGCGATCTACGCGGCTGCCCCGCTTCGTCTCGACCGAATCCACGCGACGACCTCGTCCTCCAGCCATGCCACGAGGCTCGAGGTGATATGGACGCGCTTCGGAAAGTCACCTCTCCGTTCCATCCGCCAGAGTGTTGTTCGGGACAAGCCCGTCCGCTCCTGCACGGCCTCGCAGCGCAGCAGCTTCACCGATCCTGGGTTCCCAGCGACGTCTGTGAACGGTAGCCCAGCAGATGACCGAGCAGGAGCATCTTCTTTCCTCTTCATGGTGGTTCCTCACACTGCTTTTGTCGGCCCAATCTCGCCGCCACCAAACGGCCTCCGCTGTGGCGGATTTGTCGCCGCGGTCGATTGCCGTACGCTGCCGGCGGAAATTACACGGTAAGAACGCAACGCCTGGAAAGTAACAGAGGCCGTGCTGCACCTGACTGCGCGTCATCTTCCGATAATCCGCAGCACCCGTCGCGATTGCGCGAGCACCACCTGGTGCTTCGCACGCCGCGACATCGTGCATCGCGCTGAACATCCTTGAACATCGCCTCTGCATCGTGGCAACCACGCGAGCAAGACGCATGCTCGCGTGATCGCGCCTCGCTTCTCGCAACTTATTAAGTGTTCATAAGTTGTCGCTCGCGCGCGCGATTCCAGTTGTCAATCAACTTGCTCTTACGCGACACGTCGCCCGATTGAAATCGGACGGAATCGAGGCGACGGAGAACGTGGGATTCGTCCGGTGGTCGCGAGTGCGACTTGTGTTCGAAGTGAGGAGGTCTGTATGTCCGCGCGTGCTGTTGTGATCGTCGGAACGGCATTGCGGTCGCGAGCGCGCATCGCCATCGCAACTATCGTGACTCTACTCGTCGCAGTACCCGCGTTCGCCCAAGGTAGTCCATGGGAGCGCGCCGCGCTGAATCTCGAGACGACATTCACCGGACCGCTGGCGCGTTCTCTGGCGCTCGTTTCAATCGTGATTGGCGGGCTCATGTTCATGTTCGGCGAAGGCGGCGCCAAGCGGCAGATCAGTGGGATCGTCTTCGGTGGCGGGCTGGCGCTATTTGCGGGCCAGTTCCTCACCTGGTTGTTCTGAGGTGCGACCGTGACCGCGAACGAGATCCTTCGCCGTCCCGTTTACAAGACCCTCCACAGACCGCTTACGGTCTGTGGCGTCGACCGCCGCCTGTTCTTTCTGTCGCTGCTGATGGGCGCCGCGACCTTCAATCTGTTCTACTCGTTCCTGGCGGGACTGCTGATCTTTGCGGCGTTGTACGTCTTTGGCTTTTGGTCCACCAAGCGTGACCCGCAGATGCTCCGCATCCTTCTGTCGTCCCGGCGCTTCGCACGCCGATACGACCCGGCCAAACATCTGCCGGTGGTGGTGGAGGTACGCGCATGCTGAAGGTCGGACGCATTCTCCGCGACTACCAGGAAGCAGGGAGCGTCAATGCGCTCCTTGCACTGTGGGGCTTTGTCGATGGGCAGACGTTCCTCACCAAAGCCGGTGACGTCGGCATCGTCTACCGGCTGACCGGCGCTGACTATGAATGCCTCGACCAAACCCAGCGTCGCGATGTCGTGCACCGGTTTGAGGCCGCGCTGCGTCTCTTCGACGAGCACTTCCGCGTCTATCAGTACTTGTTCAAGCGCCGCCTCGGACCGATTGCCGCAACGCCTTCGGGACACCGCCTTGCCGACGAAGCGACGCGGCGCCATCTCGAGAACCTGAACGCCCGTGGCCAGGATCTCCTTTCCAGCACATTGGGATCCTAAGCTTAGAATTCCACGTGGACAAGTTGTCGC